>Ga0209469_1001277_pt1 | contig 13928 bp, 8 predicted proteins | sample GraSoiAngelo_123_FD_185880 | JGI IMG/M metagenome (GOLD analysis project Ga0209469, IMG submission 185880) | Grasslands soil microbial communities from the Angelo Coastal Reserve, California, USA - 14_0927_02_40cm (SPAdes) (version 2) | ecosystem: Environmental > Terrestrial > Soil > Grasslands ... | reverse complement strand
AGCGCCGCACCGTGCACCTCCACGAGGCGCGCCGCGTCCTCGTCGACGAGGAACTGAAGAAGCTCGTGGACATGGACGACGTGGTGAGCGAGGCCCTGGACCGCGTCGAGAACCACGGAGTGATCTTCATCGACGAGCTCGACAAGATCGCGGGCGACCGCGGCACCGTCGGGCCCGACGTGTCCCGCGAGGGCGTGCAGCGCGACCTGTTGCCCATCGTCGAGGGCTCGACCGTCCAGACCCGCTACGGCTACGTGCGCACCGACCACATCCTCTTCATCGCGGCCGGCGCGTTCCACATCTCCAAGCCGTCGGACCTGATCCCCGAGCTGCAGGGTCGCTTCCCCATCCGGGTCGAGCTGCAGCCGCTCACCGAGGACGACTTCGTCCGGATCATGACGGAGCCCGAGAACGCCCTCACCAAGCAGTACGCCGCGCTGTGCGCCGCCGAGGGTGCGACCCTCGAGTTCGCCCCCGACGGCGTGCGCGAGGTGGCCCGCATCGCCGCGAAGGTGAACGAGCGCATGGAGAACATCGGCGCCCGCCGGCTCCATACCGTCCTCACCACGCTGCTCGAGGACGTGCTGTTCGCGCTGCCCGACCACCCCGAGAAACACATCGTGTTCGACGCGACGCGGGTGCGCGAGCGCCTCGCGAAGATCGCCGACGACGAAGACTTGCGCCGCTACATCCTCTAGGTAGAATTAGCAGTCGAAGGCTGTCATTTTGGCTCACCCTCCAGGATAATCCATGGCCAAGCGCGATTTCCTCGCCGTCACCGACCTCACTCGGGACGACATCCTGCGCCTGTTCGACCTGGCCGGGCGCATGAAGGCGGGGGCCTACCGGGAGACCCCGCTCGCGGGCAAGAGCCTGGCGATGATCTTCGCCAAGTCGAGCACGCGCACCCGGGTCTCCTTCGAGGTGGGGACGTACCAGCTGGGCGGGCACGCCCTGTTCCTTTCTTCCCGCGACATCCAGCTGGGGCGGGGCGAGCCGATCGCCGACACCGCGCGGGTGCTGTCCCGCTACGTCAGCGGCATCATGATCCGGACCTTCGATCACGCCGAGGTGGAGGAGCTGGCGCGCCAGGCGACGATTCCCGTCATCAACGGGCTCACCGACCTGTCGCACCCCTGCCAGGTGCTGGCCGACCTGTTCACGGTGCGGGAGGCGCTGGGCACGTGGGAGGGAAAGCGGGTCGCCTGGGTGGGCGACGGGAACAACATGGCCAACAGCTGGATCGAGGCGGCGCAGGTGCTGGGGTTCGAGCTGCGGCTGGCGTGCCCCGAGGGCTACGAGCCCAACCGCCGGATCTTCGACCGTGCGAAGCAGGGGGGGGCCTGCATCGAGGTGACGGAGATCCCCGAGGAGGCGGTCGAGGGCGCGCACGTCGTGAACACCGACGTGTGGGCGTCGATGGGCCAGGAGGGGGAGGCCCAGGCGCGGCAGAACGCCTTCCGGGGCTACACGGTGGACGCCGAGCTGATGAAGCTCGCCGCTCCGGGGGCCATCTTCCTCCACTGCCTGCCGGCGCACCGCGGCGAAGAGGTCGCGACCGAGGTGATCGAGGGGCCGCAGTCGCGCGTGTGGGACGAGGCGGAGAACCGGCTGCACGTCCAGAAGGCGCTGCTCGCCACCCTGCTTGGATGAAGCGCACTCCGCTGCACGACATTCACGTGAGCCTGGGCGCCAAGATGGTGCCGTTCGGCGGCTACGAGATGCCCGTGAGCTACGCCGCGGGGATCGCGGCCGAGCACCGGGCGGTGCGCGAGGGCGTGGGCGTGTTCGACGTCTCGCACATGGGTGAGTTCGAGGTCACCGGCCCCGACCGCAACGCCTTCGTGCAACGCGTGACGTGTAACGATGTCGGGGCCCTGCGCCCCGGGCAGGCCCAGTATTCCGCGATCCTGACCGAGCAAGGCACGTTCGTGGACGACTGTCTCGTGTACCGGTTCGAGGACCGGCTGATGATGGTCGTGAACGCCGCGAACATCGCGCGGGACTGGGAGCACGTCGTGCAACAGAAGCGCGGCGCCAACGTGCGGCTGCGCGACATCTCGGACGACACCGGCCTGCTCGCGGTGCAGGGCCCGGGCGCGGAGGCCCTGCTCGCCCCGCTCACGCCCGTCGGGGTGGCGATGATCCCGTACTACCACTTCGCCGAGGGCAAGGTGGCGGGGGTGCAGTGCTTCATTTCCCGCACCGGGTACACCGGCGAAGACGGGTTCGAGCTGTACTGCCGCGGGGCGGACCTCGAGAAGCTGTGGCACGCGCTGGTCGGGGCGGGGCGCGCGGAACCGTGTGGGTTGGGCGCGCGCGACACACTGCGGCTCGAGGCGGGCTATCCGCTGTACGGCAGCGACATCGACGCCACCGTGACGCCGTACGAAGCCGGGCTCGGCTGGATCGTGAAGCTCGAGAAGGGCGCGGCCTTCACGGGCCTGGCCGCACTCAAGCGCCAGCGGCTCGAGGGCGTGCCGCGACGCCTCGTCGGGTTCCGGGTGAGCGAGCCCAAGACGGTCGCGCGCCACGGCTACCCGGTGTTCCTGGACGGCGCGGGGATCGGCGTCGTGCGGAGCGGCACGGTGACGCCCACCGTGAACGCCGCGATCGGGACGACGTATCTCCCCGCTGCGCACGCCAAGCCGGGGACGGCGTTCGAGATCGAGGTGCGGGGCAAGCGCGCCGGCGCGGAGGTCGTGCAGCTGCCGTTCGTGCCGCATAGCAAGCGCGCCGGCGGGCAGGTCGTGCAGCTGCCGTTCGTGCCGCATAGAACCAGACGGATAGGCGGATAGGCGGTTAGTGAATGCGTATCGGGATACTGACGGTGTCCGATCTGGGCGCCGTGGGGCAGCGGGCCGACACCTCGGGGGACGCGATTGTCGCGTGGGCGGGGGAGCGCGGTTACGAGGTGGTGGTGCGGAGCGTGGTGCCCGATGAGACCGATCGGATCGCTGGGAAGCTGGCGCGCTGGGCGGACTCGGGCGAGGTGGACGTCGTCCTGACGACGGGCGGGACCGGGCTCACCGCGCGCGACGTGACGCCCGAGGCGACGGAGGCGGTGCTCGACCGGCCTGCGCCGGGGATTGCGGAGGCGCTGCGGGCGCAGTCGGCGCCGGCCGTTCCCCGCGCCTGGCTGTCGCGCGGCGTGGCGGGCACGCGCGGGAAAACGCTGATCGTCAACCTCCCGGGATCTCCCGGGGGGGTGAAAGACGGCTTGGGCGTGCTGGAAACCCTGCTCGATCACGCCGTGGAGCTCGTGACCGGTGAGCGAGTGACCCACTGATGGCCGACCGCATCCTCGTCACCACCGACGATCTCGAGCACGCCGTCCGCAGCAACGCGGGCCTCGAAGCGGCGGGCTTCCAGACCACGCTGGCGTCGCTCGACGAGGCGCGCCAGGCGGTGCGGCGCGAGCCGCCCCCCGACTGCCTCGTCGTCACGGGCGGGCTGCACGAAACGGGCGCCGCCCAGCTGCTCACGCTGGCGCGCGACCGCTCCATCTCCACCCTCGGCTTGGTCGAGCAGACCGAGCCCGACGCGAAAGGCTTGGCCCGCCGGCTCGGCCTCACGGCCTACCTCACGAAGCCCGCCGACCCCGCCGAGGTGACGGCCACCGTGCGGCGGCTGGTCGAGCGACGCCGGCTGCAGCAGCGCACCGGGATCATCGGGGAATCCCCGGCCATCCAGGAAGTGCTGGTCAAGATCGAGCAGATGGCCCCGGTCAGCTCCACCGTGCTCATCGAGGGGGAGTCGGGCACCGGCAAGGAGCTCGTGGCGCACGGCATCCACGACCTGTCGCCACGCCGCGGCAAGCCGTTCATCGCGGTGAACTGCGCCGCCATCCCCGACACGCTGCTCGAAAGCGAGCTGTTCGGGCACGAGAAGGGCGCCTTCACGGGGGCGGCGGAGCGGCGGCTGGGCCGCTTCGAGCTGGCCGACGGCGGGACGATCTTCCTGGACGAGGTGGGGGAGATGGCCCCGGCCACCCAGGTGAAGCTGCTGCGTGTGCTCGAGGACCGCACGTTCTTCCGGGTGGGCGGCACCCACCCGATCAAGGTGGACGTGCGGGTGATCGCGGCGACCAACAAGTCGCTCAAGGAGGAAGTCGCGCTCGGCCGGTTCCGCGACGACCTGTTCTACCGGCTCAACGTGCTCGCGATCTACCTGCCGCCGCTGCGCGAGCGCAAGGCCGACATCCCGCTCCTCGTGCGCCGCTTCATCGCCGAGTTCGCCACGACCCACGACCGCAGCTTCCGCGGCATCACGCCCGAGGCGCTGCAGATCCTGGTGGACGCCGACTGGCCCGGCAACATCCGCCAGCTCCGGAACCTCGTGGAATCGATGGTCGTGCTCGCCCCCGAGGGGGAGATCGGCGCGGGCGACATCCCGCGCGAGATCCGCGAGCGCGGCCGCGGGCTGCCGGTGCGGCTCGCCGGCGCGACCCGCGACGTCGCGGGCCAGGAGCTGGCGTTCATCTTCCGCAGCCTCGTCGAGCTCAAGCTCCAGGTGGAGGAGCTGCGGCGCCGGCTGGAAGAGCGCCCCCAGCGGGTCGAAGTGATCGAGGTCGGCCCCGGGTCGAGCGTCGCCGCGCCGCTGCCGGTCGAGGTGGAGGGGGAGGGGGAGCCGGCGGGCGAGAAGGAAGGCGAGGTGGTGTACCGCGCCGGCATGACGATGGCCGACGTGGAGCGCGCGGCGATCGAGGCCGCGCTGCGCGACACCAAGGGCAACCGCCGCAAGGCGGCCGAAGTCCTCGGGATCGGCGAGCGCACGCTGTATCGCAAGCTCAAAGAGTACGCGATAGTGTGATTTGACAGCGGCCCGATCCGGGCCCATGTTACCACGCCCTGTTTCCCCTTCTGTGACCGCGCCGCAGCGCCCCGGCCGTAGAGTCCGTGGACTTTAGAATCGATCCGGACAAGTGCGTCGCTTGCCTGGCGTGCGTGCGGGTGTGCCCAGCCGACGCCGTGGCGGTCGAAGGTCCGCAAGTCCGCATCGTGGACGCGGCGTGCACGCGGTGTGGCCTGTGTCTCCCCGCCTGCCCCCACGATGCCATCGAGGCCCTGGGCGACGCCGCGCGCGCGCTCGAACTGGCCGCGGCCGGCACCGCGGCGCTGATCCTGAGCGTCGAGTCGGCGGCCTACTTCTATCCGGCGACCCCCGAGCAGGTCGTAAACGCATGCTACGCCGCGGGTTTCCGCACGGTGCACCGCGGCGTGCTGGGCGACGAGCTGGTGGCGCGGGAGTACCTGTCGCTGTGGAGCGAGAACGATTGGGGCACCATGATCCGCAGCACGTGCCCCGTGATCGTGGAGACGGTGCGGGTGCAGTACCCGGAGCTGATTCCCTATCTCGCCCCCGTGGCCACGCCGATCGCCGCGGAGGCGCGCTACCTGAAGCAGCTGTATGGGACGGAAACGCCCGTCGTGTACACGGGGGTGTGCATCACGGAAGGGGGGCCGGACGTGGACGCCGCGATCACGTTCGACGACCTCGCCGGGTTGCTCGAGCGCCGCGGCGTGACGGTGCATGACCAGGCGTCCTACTTCAGCCGCGTCCCTGAGGAGCGGCGGCGCCACTGGAGCACCGCGGGAGGCCTGCCGCTCGAGGTCCTGATGGAGGAGACCCACGCCAGCCGGCGGTTCCGCAAGGTCCGCGGGCTGGGGGCGCTGGAGGCGATCGCGCGCGCCGTCGCCGTGGACCACATCGATCTGGGGTTCGTGGACATCCTGCCGTGCGAGGGGTGCCTGGACCACCCGCTGCTCGGCCCCAGGGACGAGCTGTTCCGGCGGCGCGAGATCGTTGGGGCGACCGAGCCCGCCCGGGCGCGCGGGCCGGTGGTGGACGCCGGGGTGGCGGGAGCGGTGCGGGTGGGCGAGGTGTTTCCGATCCACCGCAACGGCCACGGGCCGGCGGCGGAGGCGGTCGATGCGATCCTGGGGGAGATCGGGCTCGCTCCCAACGGCAAGCCGTGGGACTGCGGGGCGTGCGGCTACGCGACGTGCCGCGCCTTCGCGGACGCGGCGGCCGTGGGGCGGACGACGCTCAAGTCGTGCCCCCCCTATCTCGACAAGGTGGCGAAGCACGCGCAGCTTCAGGCGGCAGTGGACGCGCTCACCACGCTCGCCACCTACCGCGTGCTGCGCGACCGGCTGGCGAGCGAGGTGGCGCGGAGTGACCGGGCGGGGGACCCGTTCGCCGTGCTGTTCGTGGACCTGGACAACTTCAAGCAGGTGAACGACCAGTTCGGGCACGAGGCGGGGAACGAGGTGCTACGGACGGCGGCCCGGGAGTGCGCGTCGCACATCCGCACGACCGACCTCGCGGCGCGCTACGGCGGCGACGAGTTCGTGCTGGTGCTGGTGCGCACGGCCGCTGAGGGGGCGCGCGGTGTGGCGGAGAAGGTGCGCGCCAGCGTGGAGGCGATGGGGCGGCGGCTCGGCTACCCCGAGGGGCTGGTGACGGTGAGCATCGGGGTCGCGGAATTCGTGCCGGGACGGGGCCCCGAGACGGAAGACGTGCTGGTGGCGGCTGACCGCGCGCTGTACCGCGCCAAGGCCTCAGGGCGGAACCAGGTCGCAGCAGGGGGGGGAACGCTCCAGTGACACCGAAGCCGGCGGAGACAGGGGAGGCGGGGGAGGAGCGGGAGGCGCTGCCGCTCACGTCGCAAGGGGTGACCGGGCCTGGCGGGGGGCCCGACCCGTGGGGCGTGAAGCGCGCCGAGAACCTGATCGCGAGTCTCACCGGCGTGTTGTCAGCCCGCGTGGTCGTGACGCCGCTGGGCGAGGTGAGCGAGATCCACGTGCTCACGATGAGCGACATGCAGCCCAAGCAGGTGGTCCGCAACATCGAGTCGGCGCTGATGGCGCAGCTCGGCATGAAGATCGACCACCGCAAGATCAGCGTGGCCCAGACGGCGGACGTGCGGCCGATCGAGCAGATGCAGGAGGAGGCGGTCCGCAGCCGCGCCAACAAGCGGGTGGTGGTGTTCCAGGGGATCGAGGTGCGGCCCTCGGACCGGCCGCAGCGGGTGCTGGTGCGGGTGCGGCTGTCGTTCGAGGGACGCGAGGCGGAGGCGGAGGAGCAGGGGACCGACACGATGCGCAATCGGGTGGAGACGGCGGCCCGGGCGGCGGCGCTGTGTCTCGACGAGTTGCTCCCCGACAACTCCGTGGCGCTCGAAGGGGCGCAGATGATCGAGGCGTTCGACCGCAAGTTCGTGATGGTGGCGGTGCACGGGCTGGGCGGCCGCGAGGCGCAGCTCCTCACCGGCACGTGCGAGGTCCGAGAGAGCGCAGAGCGCAGTTCAGTGCTGGCGGTTCTGGATGCCACGAACCGCTGGGCCGATGCCCGCAGATAATATCTTGTAGAATAATAACTTAGAAGCACTCCCGCCGGTGGCGTGCCCCCTTCTCAGCAGGGGGTCTTGCGAATCTCCTGTTCTAGTGGTATTTCCTGTTGTGTCAATTCTATCGAACTGATCGCTGTTGCGCGCGCGCAGCAGGCGGTGCCGCGACGGCATGATTGCCAAGGACACGGCGGACAAAGGGGGACCCCCGGAATCGGTACCTAAGCGGAGCTGAGCGAACAGTTGACGAGCGTAGCGTGCGGGTATGCCGGAGCGAGGCGTACTCCTCCTGTAGGCCGAGAAACGACTCGCAGGTCTCGAGGAGGTGACGCTCGATGACGTTGCTCGCAGTGCTTCTCACGGTGTTCTCGAATTACGCAATCGCTTGGTAACGATCGAACGTGGGGGTTCCCTCCCAGCTATATCAGGGGAATCAGGTAGGGCGGTGCAGAAGCGAACCAGCGGGGGAACGGTGACATGACGGTTTCCAATCCGGCGGGCATTTCGCGGGGCGACCGAGTGGAGCGCGGGTTGGTGCCACCGGCCTCGAGCGTCGAGACCCCGGACCCGTGGGGCGTGAAGCGCGCCGAGAACCTCATCGCGGGGCTTACGGGCGTGCTGTCGGCGCGGGTCGTGGTGACGCCGCTAGGCGACGTGAGCGAGATCCACGTGCTCACGCTGAGCGACATGCAGCCCAAGCACGTGGTCCGCAACATCGAGTCGGCGCTGATGGCGCAGCTCGGCATGAAGATCGACCACCGCAAGATCAGCGTGGCCCAGACGGCGGACGTACGGCCGATCGAGCGGTTGCAGGACGAGGCGGTCCGCACGCGCGCCAACCAGCGCGTGGTGGTGTTCCAGGGGCTCGAGGTGCGGCCCGCTGAGCGGGCGCAGCGCGTGGTCGTGCGCGTGCGGTTGTCGTTCGAGGACAAGCAGGCGGAGGCGGAGGAGCAGGGCACCGACACGGTGCGGAACCGAGTGGAGGCGGCGGCGCGGGCGGCGGCGGGCTGCCTCGACGATCTCCTCCCCGACAACTCCATCGCGCTCGAGGGCGCCCAGCTGGTCGAGGCGTTTGACCGCAAGTTCGTGCTCGTCGCGGTCCACGGGTTGGGCGGCAGGGAGGCGCAGCTGCTCACGGGCACGTGTGAGATCCGGGAGAGCGCCGAGCGGAGCGCCGTGCTGGCGATCCTGGATGCGACCAACCGCTGGGTCGACGCTCGGCGATAAGATGATATGCTACAAGTACTTAAGGCCAACACTCTCGAGGTGATGCCGTCATGCGGCAGCCCCCCTTGCGCGTTCCCCGTTCTAGTGGTACTTGGGGTTCTGTGAGTTCGACTAGGACGAAGCGCTACTGGGGCACGCAGCGCGTCGCCAGGGTGTGCCAGGTGTCGCCGGCGACGGTAGCGAACTGGATCGACCAGGGGCTCTTGAAGGGGCATAAGACCCCGACGGGGCGGCGCCGGGTGGAGTCGGACGACCTGGCGGCGTTCCTGCGGGCGCACGGCATGGGGGTGCCGCCGGATCTGGAGCGCAGCGCCGGGCGCGAGGTGGTGGTGGTGGTGGAGGACGATGCGGGCTACCGCCGGGCGCTGGTGCTGACGATCGCGAAGTCCGATTTGGCGGTGGAGGTGGTGGAGGCGGCGACCGGGATGGACGGGCTGCTCGAGATCGGGCGGGTGCAGCCGTCGGTGATCCTGCTCGACTACACGCTGCCCGACCTGAACGCGACGCAGGTGATCCAGCGGCTGCTCGAGCCCGGGCGCCGGCTGGACGCCGAGGTGATCGTGGTGACGGGCGGGATGCCCGAGGCGGCGTCGGCGCAGCTGCGGCAGATGGGTGTGCAGACGATCGTGAACAAGACGGATGGCATGCCGGCCGTTGTGGAGGCGATGCGGCAGGCGTTGAAGCGGCGCAAGGCGGCGTAGGAACGAGCTAACGCAGTTGTCGATATACAGGACCATCAAAAATAGGAGGGAAAGGGGCCCCGGGTTGCCGTTGCCCAAGCGAAGCCGAGCGTGAAGCTGATGAGCGGAGCGTCGGGTGCGCCATAGCGAGGCGTGCCACTCCAGGTCTAACGAGCCAACAACTCGTAGTCCAAAGGGGGTGACGCTCAATGTTCGCGATCAAGCTTTTCGCGCTGTTGCTCGGCGCGATCGTCCGCGCGTTTCTGGCGGATTACACGTCGGGTCTATGATGGCAATCTGGGGCCGCCCTCTTCTCCGTACAGATTCGAATGGCACCACTCGACCCATCCGGGCTCTCGCGGTTTAATCGCTACGTCGGCGCCGTGTTTATCGGGGCCGTCGCGGCCCTTACCTTGGCTGCCTGGGATCAGAGCTGGCAGCTTGCACCCGAGTTCCTAAACGCGGTCATATCCATTCTGGCTCTCGCGCTCCTCGCCGAGTTGAGCGCGGTGCAGGTCCAGCCCGCTGGTGCGAGTCAGTCAATGGCGTTCATTCCCTTATTGGCTGCCGCGTTCCTGTTTGATCCGATCTGGGCGATGCTTATTGGTGGGATTGCTCAGTACGTTGGCACAAGGCTGGTTCGAAGGAAGCGCTGGGACCGCGTCCTTTTCAACGCTTCGAAAGAGGTCCTCGCGGTCGGCTTGGCGTCGGCAGCCTTCCGGCTATTGGGAGGGACCCCGTCGGTAACGGATTTCCAGTTCGCTCCTTTCGCGATTCTGGGTGCGGGACTGGCTTACACCTTTGTCGACTCGGTCGCTGTCGGATACGGTCTGGCGCTCCTCGAAGGGGAAGGATTCTCGGAAACTTGGCTGCGTATGTACGGTGGGACCTTTGTCTACGATGTTCTGTCGTGGTCGATTCCGGCTCTCTTAGCATTCTTGTACGTGAAGTTTCAGCTGGTCGGAGTGGTATTTCTAACAGTCCCACTTTTCGTCGTACGCCACATTTATCTGCAGAATGTCAAACTCGAGCAGAGCACTCGCGAACTCTTGGAGCTCATGGTCAAGCAGATTGAAGCCATGGAGCCTTATACGTCTGGTCATTCTAGGCGGGTGCAGCAGTATGCGAGAATCATTGCTCGTGAGGCGGGACTGCACGCTCGACACATCGATCAAATCGCCACCGCGGCTCTTCTGCACGACGTTGGTAAGTATCATGAGAAGTACTGGCCGCTGCTGCGTAAAGAAAGCAAGCTCACGCCCGAGGAGAAGGAGCTCCTCCAGTCGCACCCCGTCCGAAGTGCGGAGCTCGTTGCTACGATCTCGAGTTTCAAAGGATTCGTGGAGAACTCGGTTCGGCATCATCATGAGAATTTCGACGGGAGCGGATATCCCGACGGACTAGCTGGAGAAAACATCCCTATCGGCGCACGAGTTATCATGGTCGCAGACACGATGGATGCGATGACGACGGACCGACCCTACAGGCAAGCCCTGCCGTATGAGCGGGTTTTAGACGAGGTCCGCAAGTATTCGGGGAGGCAGTTTGATCCGCGTCTCGCGAAGATCCTGCTGGATTCAGTTGCACTTCGTGCCCACGTAGTTCGGGAGAGCCAAGCTACCGCCCCGATTGCGCCCCCGGTGCTCGACCGCCCGCCGACCAGGCCGCAGCGAGTGGCTGTGTAGCGATCCCAGGGACCGGCTCCATCGAATTCCCCAATTTTCATGAGTTATTTCCCGCAGCCGGAAAATTCTGCATACTTACGACGAGGCTAGCGTTGGCGCAGCGGGCCGCCCACTCACTCATGATCGAGCGGTGTGTGTCAAGAAGAGAGCGGGTGGGTAGCGGATAAGTTGCACCTCCCCCCGTTCGCGTTTGATGTGTCCTTTGGGTGTACACCCACACCTGCCGCTTGATTGGAAGACGAGCGGCTACAAATCGAGTGGACGGGTTCCTGTAGTATCGTAGTTGAGAGGCGCGCGGGCTGCATCGCCAACCAGCGCGCCAACGGGCGCTCCTAGGTCAGGAAGCCCTGAGCCACTAGCAGGCTCCGGAAGCCTGCCAAAGCCGGCCTTTCGAACGTCTTCAACTCCTCTTCCGTCTCCGGAGAGTAGTGACCGACCGTCCGTTTTTCCAGCCACGCCGCCGCAGCTAAGGCATCTAAGTAATAGGCCGGGTCGCGGTCGCGGAATTGGGCCTTGGCGTCGTGTGCTATGCGTGAGGCTGCTCCGGGGCCGATGACATGTGCGGCGCGGAATATCCTAAGCTTTTCGAAAACCCCTGCCTGTGGCACGCATCGTTCCTTCCCCCACGCAGCCTCTTCGGCCTTACTAATCAAATCGAGCGCGAGCCCGAGGTTGCCCGTTATCAGAGCTACGCAAGCGCTCTGATACAGGTATTCGACGGTCGTCGACCAGCTGTGTTGTTTTGTAACGCAGTCGCGTGCTCGTTCCAGGCAGTCGAGGGCTTTGCTGGTCAGGCCGCAAAGACTATACGCTTCGGCAAGGCATAGGAACGAGGCGGTGAGGACTGGCTGGCTGAGAGCACGAGTTCCCAATGCCAGACTCCCTTCGCCGTACCGGACTGCCTCATCATAATCCCCGCAGATTGTCAGCACGGAGCACAGGTTTCCGCTGATTATAGACGCGCGGGAGTCATCCCCGATCTTCAGAGCTAGCTCCAAGCCGGCAAGGAATGAGTCGCGGGCTGCTTTGAACTCGCACAAGTGGTACTGACAGTTGCCGTAGCCAGTCTGGATCAGGGAGAGTTCCGTGATGTTGCGGCTGTCTACAAGCAAACGTCGGGCGCATTCTAGCGCTTTGGCTGCCGCTCTAGGTTCGAAAAGGAAGTAGTAACAGAATCCCTGGGCATAGTGGAGAGCTGGTATTGCCGCGGCCGCCGGGTTCGTTAGCAACTCAGCAATCCGGCTCTGTGCCGTACGCACGCGCTGCTCGTCACCGGCCGCCGCTCCTGACCTTGCGTACTCGAAGAGTGCGCGCGCAACGAGCTCGACATCGTCCGCCCTCTGAGCAGCGGCGAGCGCTACGTCAGCTGCTTCGAAGTGACTCTGCCCAGTGTCTCGGTTGGTGAGGTAGATCGCGGCCGCGCGCATTCGGGTTACTTTGGCCGTCGTGCAGGGCGGCAGGTGAGATTCGTTTACGAGCGTGTCAAGAATGGACAGCGCTGCCTCTGCCTTGGACTGGTCCAGCAGCGACGCCACAAGGAGGATGTGAATTTGTGGGCTTTGTGCTTGGCTGTGGTGGCGACGGAGTGCCTCGAGCAGTCTCTCTGCCTCGTATGGTGCTCCTACTCGGAGGGCCTCTTCGGCTCCCTCCAGGCCATGCACCGTCGCTCCGGAGACGTCGCCACCTCGCAACAAGTGCCATGGTATCTCGAGGAAGATAGAGCATCGTTCCGGATCCGGGCGTGCAGCCAGCACCTCGCCCACCTTTCGATGCAAGTGCTGTCGCACTGGCCCCGCTACTGCGTAATACGCCTGCGCCCGGATCAGTTCATTGCGAAACTCGAGGCCGCCGTGCACCTCGCGCAGGAAGCCTTCTTCCTTCAACCGGGAGAGCGCTTCCCCCGCCCCGGCAGGCGTCAGATCGACCACCTCGTACAGCGGCAGGTCCGCAAGCCGCCGGCCGAGCACCGCGGCTAGGTCGAGCGCCGCGCGGGTTCGCCGGTCGAGCCGCCGAATCTGGCGGTCGAACACAGCGCCGATCGCGCGAGGGATGCCGAGGTTCGGGACAGGCCGGGTGTTGAGAGCCTCGAGGTCGCTCAGCAAGGAGCTCGAGCCATGAGCGAGCCACTCCTTCGTCAACAGCTCGAGCGCCAGCGGATTACCGTTCCCGGCTTGGAGGATCCGCGCCGTTGGTACCTCCGCGATCCGGCCCTCGGCTTTCGCGGCGATCGCCGCTACGAGGCGTTCGGCGGCGTCCGCCGACAGCGGCTCGAGGTCGACCGCCTGAAGCGCCTGGATCGCGGAGTCGGATACGAGCGCGCTCGGGCCCGCCACGGTGCGCAGCTCGTTGGAGCGTGCGGTCAGGATCAAGAGCAGCCTCGTGTGCGGCAGCTTCCGCGCGACGATGTGGAGGATCGCGACGCTCGCGTTGTCTGCCGCGTGGATATCGTCGACCACGAGTATCAGTGGGCTCTCGTCCGTCGCGGCCTCCACGGCTTTGAGGAACGAGTCCGCGAGCCGCAGCGGAATCACCTCCGCGGCCCACTCGACGGGCTTGGGGACGCCGGGGAACACGCTAAAGATCTCGGGCGACACGCGCGTCAGCTCGCTCAGGGCCTCCGGATCGGTCGCCCCGATGGCACGCTGGAGCGTGAGTTGCTTGACGAGCTCGGCGAGCACCGCGAACGGCAGCTCACGCTCGGCGTCGTACGCCTGGGCGCGCGCCACGACGGCCCCGTCCATCTGGCACGTCGATACGAAGGCGTTAGCGAGGGTCGTCTTGCCAACGCCCGGGTCGCCGAGGAGCACCATGATCCGGGGCACCCGTCGGCGCACCTCGAGCCACGCGTCGTACAGCCGGGCGAACTCCGCTGCGCGCCCAATCAGCGTCTCTGCCTCGAAGCGTCGCTCCTGGCGCTCGGGCACTTCGCCCGGCGCCGCCGGCCGCGGGGCGGGGCGCCGACCCTCGCGCAGCCGTGCCGCGATG
>Ga0209469_1001270_pt1 | contig 14003 bp, 18 predicted proteins | sample GraSoiAngelo_123_FD_185880 | JGI IMG/M metagenome (GOLD analysis project Ga0209469, IMG submission 185880) | Grasslands soil microbial communities from the Angelo Coastal Reserve, California, USA - 14_0927_02_40cm (SPAdes) (version 2) | ecosystem: Environmental > Terrestrial > Soil > Grasslands ... | reverse complement strand
CAACTGGAGGATCACGCGCCACGCCTCCCGCACCTCGTTCGCGTCCGCCGGGCGCAGCGTGATGAGCCCCGGGATGGCGCGCAGCGACGCGAGCTGCTCGATCGGCTGGTGTGTGGGCCCGTCCTCCCCGACGCCGATCGAGTCGTGCGTGAAGACGTAGATCACGGGAATCTCCATCAACGCCGCGAGCCGCAGCGCCGGCCGCCCGTAATCGCTGAAGATCAGGAAGCCCGAGCCGAACGGGCGGACCTTGGACAGCGACAGCCCGTTCAGCACCGCGCCCATCGCGTGCTCGCGGATTCCGAAATGCAGGTTCCGTCCTCCGGGGCTCTCGGCGGTGAGATCCCCCGCGTCGGGGAACGTCAGCCGCGTCTTGGTCGAAGGGGCCAGGTCCGCCGACCCGCCGATCAGCCAGGGCACGTTCTTGGCCACCACGTTCAGCACCTGGGCCGACGCGTCCCGGCCCGCGAGTCCCTTGGGATCCGCGGGGAAGCTCGGGAGGTCGCGATCCCAGCCGTCCGGAAGCTGGCGGTGCTGCATGCGGTACACCTGCTCCGCGAGCTCCGGATACGACTGGCGGTAGTGCTCCAACGAGGCGAACCAGGCATCGCGCAGCGCCCGTCCACGCCTGCCCACACCGCTCGCGACATGCTCCCGCACGCCGACGGGCACGAGAAACTTGGCATCCTCAGGCCAATCGTAGGTGCGCTTGGTGAGCCTGATCTCTTCCTCGCCCAGGGGCTCGCCGTGCGCGGCGCTCGTGTCTTGCTTGTTGGGCGCACCATAGGCGATATGGCTGTCCACGATGATCAGCGTGGGCCGGTCGGTCGTCTGGTGGAAGGTGCGGAGCGCCCGCCGCAGCATGTCGAGGTCGTTGGCGTCGCCGACCCGCGTGACGTTCCAGCGGTACCCGATGAAGCGCGTCGCCACGTCTTCTGAGAACGCCCAGTCGGTGTGACCCTCGATCGTGATCTTGTTGTTGTCGTAGATCCAGCAGAGGTTGGAGAGCTGGAGATGGCCGGCGAGCGACGCCGCCTCCCCCGAGATGCCCTCCATCATGCAGCCGTCACCGCACAACGCGTACACATCGTACCCGAACAAGTCGAAACCCGGACGGTTGAAGAACCGCGCCATCCAGCGGCTCGCGATCGCCATGCCGACGCTGGTCGCGACGCCTTGCCCGAGCGGGCCGCTCGTCGTCTCCACACCGGAGGTCCAGCGGTACTCGGGGTGCCCGGGTGCCTTGCTGTCGAGCTGACGGAAACGCTTGATGTCGTCGAGCGTCACGGCGAGCTGGCCCAGCCGCTCGTACTTGGCGTTCACCGCCTTCACCCCCGCGAGCGCGAGCATCGAATAGAGCAGCATCGAGGCGTGGCCCATCGAGAGCACGAAGCGATCCCGGTTCGGCCAGATCGGATCTTCGGGATCGAAGCGCAGGAACTCCTGCCACAGGCAATAGACGACCGGGGCCATCGCCATCGGCGTGCCCGGATGTCCTGATCTCGCCGCCTGCACGGCATCCATCGCGAGCGTGCGGATGGTATTGATGGTGAGGCGCTCAAGGTCAATCACGATGCACCAAGGAGCGCGCGCCCCTAGATGTGCGCGCGCAGCGGTGTAAGCCCACCCGCGAACCTCCCCAATGGGAGCACCGGGACGCGCACACCATGACCGTCTGCGCGCGGAGCGCAGGGGCGGTCGCCAAGCAGGCGACGGCCGCGATTAGCGCACGCGGTCCGAATACGGGAACTGCCACTCGCCCTGGAGCAGCCATCGTGAGCCCCTCTTCGAGAATCGCGCACACAGAGCTTCTGCTGACGTCGTCGGGATCACGACAGGCGCACGCCGCACACGCGCGCATCACGGCAGGATCGGGCCCCACGGGGTCCTGAGGGTGTCGCAATACGACCCAGCCCGCACCGGGTCGTGCCTCCGTCGATCACGGCGGGCTTCAGCCGGGAACATGGCGCGCGTGCCGTGAAGTTGCTAGAGGCACCTGACTCACGCCTGGCGCCGCTACTTGCGGCCCCCAGTACTCAGCGCCATCGTCATCCCTTCCTTCCCTGGCTCGGGAGACCAACACGCCTGCTCGTGGGGCGGCGTTCGGTGTGTCGCTCCTGGCTGCTCTGTCTTTGCAGGCGGCCGGGCAAGGCGTGCGTGGTCCCGCGCCCGTCCGCATCGGCGTCGTCCTCGACGGGCCCTCGGACTTCACCGACTCACTCCGTAGCCAGTTCGCGCGCGAGATCGTTGCCTTCTTCGGCGCTGAGCGCACCGTCGATCTCCCCTCGACGGCTACACTCCGGGGCGACTGGACCGCCGCCGGGGCGAGCGCCGCCATTGACCGGCTGTTGGCCGACCCCGCGGTCGATATCGGGCTCACGCTCGGCTCGCGACGTTCGTGACGCTGATTCTGGTGCCAGTCCTGTACGCGATCTTCGTCGAAGACTTGAAGATCGTGAAGTGGGAGCGGGTGGGAGCATCGCACTGACGCCGCTGTTGAGCGTAGTGCTCGTCTCGGCGGTGCTGATCGCGGTGACGGGGACCGCCGTCGCGATCGTGTTGTTCAAGTCCGCGAAGCGGGCGGACTGGGAGCAGCAGTCGCCCGATGGCGAGCACGTCGCGTGACTCCGGTTCGTCATGTGCCGTCGCCGCGCCCGCTCACCCTGACGTCGCCGGGCGAGCGCCCGCCCGGCACGTGGCGCTACTCCTCGCGTCTCGCGCTGGTCCTTTCGGGCGGCGGCGCCCGCGGCGCCTATCAGGTGGGCGTGCTCGCCGGCCTCGCGGAGCGCCTGCCGGGGCTTGAGTTTCCCATCCTCACCGGCATGTCGGTTGGAGCCATCAACACGATCTACCTGGCTGCCCACCCTGGCCCCCTGCCCGCTGCCGTCGCTGGCTTGAGGAGCGAATGGAGCGGTCTCACGAGCGACGCGGTCTACCGGGTGCGCTCGTTCCGCCTCGTACGCTCGGCCTTGCGCTGGGCGTGGCAGGGCGCTACCGGGCGGCGGCGCGATCCCGTGGCGGTGCGTGGCCTCACCGATACGCAGCCGCTGCGAGAGTTCCTGACGCGGTGCGTGGATGTGCGCGGCATCGGCGCCAATATCGCCAACCGACGGCTTCGGGCGGCCGCTCTGAGCGCTACGTCCTACACGACCGGCCGCTCCGTGACGTTTGTACAGGGAACCGCCGACACGCCCGTCTGGGAGCGAGTGCAGCGCATCGCGGTGCGGACACAGCTCATGCACGACCACGTGATGGCGTCCGCGGCTCTCCCCCTTGTGTTTCCGGCCGTGCGTATCGGCGACGAGTTCTACGGGGACGGCAGCGTGCGCCAAATGGCGCCCCTGGCACCCGCCTTGCACCTCGGCGCCCGAGCGGTGGTCGCCATCGGTCTGGCTACGCCGCGCACGGCTGCGTCCTCCGCGCGCGCTGCGGATTACCCCAGCGCGGCGGAAGCGATGGGTCTCCTATTCGACGCCATCTTCCTCGACGCCCTCGCGGCCGACGCCGAGCGACTGGAGCGCGTGAACCGGTTGCTCGCCGCGCTGCCGCCGGACATCCCCCCGCCCGACGGCCTGCGGCCGGTCGAGCTGCTGCTGCTCCACCCGACGCGAGACCTGGGCTCCCTCGCCGCCGGGCAAGGCGGGCTCCTGCCCCCGGGCGTGCGCCGGGTCATCCGCGCGCTGGGCGGACACCGGGACGCGGCCGCGGAGTTTCTCAGCTTCCTCCTGTTTCATCCCGCGCACACGTCGCGCCTGGTGGACGTCGGCTACGAGGACGTCAAGACGCAATGGCCGGCGATCGAACGCTTTTTCGAGAAGCTGGAGCGGGCGGCCCAGACATGAGCGCCCAGTCTCCACGCCGGAACCAATCGGCACTAGGCCCCGTAGAGAGGAGGACGAATCCCGTCCCTACGCACCTGCGCGGAGCCGCCCCGAGATGAAGCGCCGTACGATCATCATCCCAGCCGTCGCGGTCGCCGTCCTCGGCCTGGCCGCCATGGCCGCCACCGGAAGGCTCGGCGGCAAGAAGAAGGAAGGGCCGAAGGCGGTGGCGGTCGTGCGCGGATCCCTGGTCGATAAGGCCCTCGCCGTCGGCACCATCGAGCCCCGCATCGAGGTCAGCGTCAAATCCATCCTGGCCGGAGTGGTGCGGCGGCGCTTCGCCGAAGTTGGGGACTTCGTCAAGCGGGGCCAGTCGCTGCTCGAGATCTCACCCAACCCGACACCGCTGGAAATGGTGGAGCTGCGCCGGAACGCGGAGCTGCGAGGGATCGAGCTCAAGAACCTGGAGCGCGAGTTGACCCGCCAGCAGGAGCTGCGTAACAAGAACCTGATTTCCCCCGCCGATCTCGAGACCGCGCAGCGGCAGGTAGACGAGGCGCGCTCGCAACTGTCGCTGGCGCAGGAGCGGCTGGCGCTGCAGGAAGGCGGCACGGTGCTGGCCAACGGCAAACCGGTCGAGACCGTGGTCCGCGCCCCCATCGATGGCTACATCCTCGAGGACTCGATCGAGATCGGCGATCCCGTGGTGCCGCTGACGCCGTACCAGGCGGGGACGGTGCTGATGCGCATGGCGGCGATGCGGGACTTGATCTTCCGGGGAACGGTGGACGAGATCGACGTGGGTCGGCTCAAGGAGGGCATGCCGGCAACCATCAAGATCGGCGCCCTGCCTAACGCGAGCGTGAAGGGCCGGCTCGAGAAGATCTGGCTCAAGGCGCACAAGCAGGAGCAGGCGACGGTGTTTCCGATCGAGATCGTCCTGACGGAGGTGGCAGGCGCGACGCTGCGCGCGGGCTATTCGGCCAATGCGGAGGTGACCATCTCGCGCCGGGATAGCGTGCTCTACATCCCGGAGCGGCTCATCACCCACCGCCACGACTCGAGCTTCGTGACCGTGCGCACCGGCCCTGGCAAGACCCAGGAGCGCTGGATCAAGACCGGTCTCTCCGACGCCATCAACATCGAGGTGCTGGAGGGCCTGCAGGTGACCGACTCGATCGTCGAGCCGCCGCCGCGCGAGATCACCTGACGTGTGGCGCGAGTTCGTCACCGACCTGCGAGCCCAGAAGCTCCGCACCTCCCTCACCGTACTCGGGATTGCCTGGGGCACCGTGGCGGTGGTGGTGCTGCTGGCGTTCGGCGTCGGTCTGGAGCGGCAAACCCGGAAGCGGTTTCACGGCTTGGGCGACCGAATCGTGATTCTCTTCGGCGGACGGACCACGAAGCCGTTCGCCGGCTTCGGCGATGGCCGCCCGATCCGCCTGCGGCCGGACGACGTGCAGCTGCTGGCCCGCGAGGTGGCCGAGATCGAGTACATCAGCCCGGAGTTCATCACGCAGAGCGCCCGCGTGCGGCGCGGTGTCAAGGCGGCCTCGCCCGCCGTCACGGGCATCCTGCCCGTTTATGGGCTGATGCGCAACATCATCGCCGACGCGGGCGGGCGCTTCATCAACGATCGCGACGTCGCCGAGCGAAGGCGGGTGGCCGTGCTGGGGGACGAGCTCGCCAAGCTGCTGTTTGGTGACGCCGCGCCGGTCGGCCAGCAGGTGTTCCTGGGCGACACCCCCTTCACCGTCGTGGGGGTGATGCGCCCCAAGCTGCAGAACTCCTCCTACCAGCAGCGGGACAAGGACCGGATCTTCATTCCGGCGACGACGCACTACGCCCTGTTCGGCAACCGCTTCCTGAACAACATCGTCTACCGCGCGCGCAGTTCGGAGATCACCAAGCTGGCCGAGCGCCGGGTGTATGAGACGATGGCACGCACGTACAAGTTCGATCCGCAGGATAAGGACGCGCTCGCCTTCTGGGACACGAGCGAGTGGGAGACCCGCTTCGGCAAGATGTTCGTCGCCTTCAATATCTTCTTCGCCATCGTCGGGAGCTTCACCCTGCTCGTGGGCGGCATCGGGGTGGCGAACATCATGTATATCGTGGTGCGGGAACGGACGCGCGAGATCGGGGTCCGGCGCGCCGTGGGTGCCACCCGGGCCGACATCATGCGCCAGTTCTTCGCCGAAGCGCTGATGATCGTGACCATGGGAGCGACGCTCGGCCTGCTGCTCTCGTTCGGGCTCGTGGCCGCGTTGGGCGCGCTGCCGATCAAGGAGTTCGTCGGCGTGCCCACGATCTCTCCCAGCGTACTGGCGGCGACGCTGGCGCTACTCGCGATGGTGGCGTGTGCGGCAGGCCTGATGCCGGCTCGGCGCGCGGCGGCACAGGATCCCGTGGAAGCGCTGCGCACCTGAGCATGTTCTACATCCTGCTCCAGGAGTTCATCGGCGACCTGAAGGCGCAGCGCACCCGGGCCTTCCTCACCTTCTTTGCGGTGACCTGGGGAACGCTCGCGGTCGTGTTGCTGCTCGCGTTTGGTGAGGGACTGAAGCGCACGATCCGTGACGGCCTGCTGGGCGCCGGCGAACGGATTTTCATGATCTACGGCGGTGAGACCAGCAAGGCATTCGCCGGGTTGGGGCAGGGCCGGCGCATCCGGCTGGTGGAAGAGGACCTCGACCTCCTCAAGAGCGCGATTCCGGATATCGACCGGGGGAGTATCTCGTACGGGCGCTGGGGTACCGCGTTCCAGATGGGCAAGACCCGCACCAACGCGTTCCTGGAGGGCGTCGGTCCCGATCACGAGCCGATGCGCCACATGGAGCCGGCGCAGGGCGGGCGCTTCATCAACGCCGCCGACATCGCGCAGAAACGGCGCGTGCTGTTCCTCGGCAACGAGCTGGCGGAGCGAATCTTCGGCAAGGGCGTGGATCCGATCGGCAAAAGCGTCGTGGTGGATGGCTTGCCCTTCACCGTGGTCGGGGTGCTGCAGAAGAAGTTCCAGGACTCGAGCAACAACGGGCCGGACGCGGACCGCGGCGTCATCCCCTATGCGACGTTTCGCACCATCTACGGCAACCGGTTCGTGAACCATCTCGTCGTGCAGCCGCACGATGCGTCCCGGGGACCCATGGTGAAGGCGGAGCTCTACCGCGTCCTGGGGCAGAAGTACCGCTTCGACCCCCAGGATGAGCGGGCGCTGGGCATGTGGGACTTCATCGAAAGCGAAAAGGAGAACCTCGCCGTCGGGCTCGGCATCCAGATCTTCATGGGGCTCGTCGGGGTCTTTACGCTCCTCATCGCCGGCGTCGGTGTCGCGAACATCATGTACGTCGTGGTGAAAGAGCGGACGCAGGAGATCGGGATCAAGCTGGCGCTCGGGGCCCGCCGCCGGTACATCATGGCGCAATTCCTGTTCGAGGCCATGACGATCGCCCTTGCCGGCGGGCTGGTGGGACTCGCGATGGCGGCGCTCATCGTGATCGGGGTCGACGCGATCCCGAAGGAAGACAACCCGGCGATGCAGTACATCCTGAACCCGAAGCTGTCGTGGCCGATCGCCCTGATCTGCGCCGGTATCCTGATCGGCGTGGGGCTCATCGCTGGTATCCTGCCCGCGCGCCGCGCCGCGGCGGTGGATCCGGTGGAGTCGCTGCGGTACGAGTGAATGTGGTGGGGCTAGGACGCAAGCGGACGGCCGATCTCCCAGTGATGGCCGAAAGGATCGACCACGCGGCCCAACCGCCACCCGTACGCCTCCTCCACCGCGATGACCTCTCGAGCACCCGCGGCAACTGCCTTCGCGAACATCGCATCCGGATCCGGTACGGTCAGGATCATCCGAACAGAACCACCGCCCAGCGACTCTGGACTGAAGTTGCCATGCTCAGGGGACTCGTCACTCAGCCAGAACTCCGCACCCTCGACGGACAGCCGAGATACCACCGAACCGCCGGGATCCTCCACACGGTAGACCTCGATCGCCCCGAAGGCCGCCTTGTAAAACTCCACCGCTCGCGCGCCATTCCGCACCGACAGCATGGGCGCGACCGAATACACGACGGAAGTCGCCGTGCCTACGTTTGTGCTCATCGATTCCTCTCGGTCGCTAGGCTGGAATGATTTTGAAGTTAGCGAAATCTCCGCCGGAGGTGTTCCCCACCCAGAGACCGACCCATCCTTTCTTACGGTCGCTCAACTGGTCGACCACTAAGCTGGGTTGTTTCGCATCACCGACGAAGACGCTCACCTTCGGACTTGCGACGACCACGCGCACGTGAAACCAAGCGTTCGGATCGGGCGCAGGATTGACGGCCTGCTCGTACTTCCCGGGCTGCTCAGCGCGCAACTTCTGCCACGTATAGCTGGGATGTGAGATGTATTGTACGGCGTGGCTCCGTCTTGCCGGGTCTACAGCCCTGAAGTTGAACGGCCGGAAGTAGATCGCGTCATACGTCGTTCCATCGACCCCATGAAAAGCAACACCGACGAAGCTCTGTTGCTGGACGTCCTTGCCCCTGACGTCAAATTCGATGGTGCCGTTGGCGAACTCCATTCCTTGCAGGTATGCCACGCCCTCGCCGGAGCTTTCGCTGAGACGAACTCCTCTCTTGGCGCCGTCGTTGAGGCTACTGACGCTGCGGTTGAAGACGTTCAAGCCTTTACCGTCGGCAAGCTTGGCTAGATCAGGCTCGATGATTCTCTGTTGACCCCCAACCCGGGAAACAGGGGAGAGGCCAGCGGCACAGGCTAGCGCAGCGATTACAAGAACACCTCTCTTCATGGTCCCCTCCTTGGACGTCATGCCATGCCGCCTGGCGCAGCGCGGAATCCCTTGACCGCGGCTCGCCCAAGCCAGACGAACAGGGCGAGCACGACGAGCTGCGTCACCAAAAATGGTGGCTCCTGCTGCTTCGGCGCGGCGACAATGAGAGCCGGAAGCCGCCGGAACAGCTGCACGAGCAGGACGAAGACGTTCAGGTAGAGCGCGAGCACGGCGCCCCAGACGTAGATCCCGCGCCACGCTCCGGTGAGGTGCTTGACGTAGCGCGCCACGATCACGGCGGCCAGGACGACGAGCGAGATGATCCCGACGGCGTGCGACGGCAGGAACGCCACGAAGGGAAAGCCGAATCCGGTGACGCTCGTCGCGACGGTCGTCACCAGGAAGACGCCGGTCCAGCCGTCGAGCCGCTTGCCGGCGACGAGCCCTCCCGCGACGACGAGCCCTGCGAAGATCCCGACAAGACTCAACACGACGTGAATCAACGTGAACGTCGTGAGGCCGAAGATCATGGGGGGGCGTCCTTTCGGAAGAGGAGCCAGCCGCGTGTCCAGCGTCAACGGTGATATACCGCTCGCCGTTGGATACAGCAATCCGCTCCAGCGCTGCTGCCATCAATATTGACAATCCGGGATATCCTCCCAGAATCCGGGGGCATGCCGGAGGACCTGGAAGGCGTCGTCGCCACAGCGACCCGACTCAGCCATGTCGATGGCGAGGCGGGTCGACTCACCATCGCCGGGTACGCCGTAGAAGATCTGGCTCCGTACGCCAGCTTCGAGGAAGTGGCGTACCTGCTGCTGCATGGCCGCCTGCCGGAGCCAGCGGAGCGCGTTCGGTTCACGCAGGATCTGGCCGGACGGCGCGCGCTGTCCCGCGTTGTACTAGAAGTAGTTCACGAAGCCGCTGCTACACAGGCACGACCCATCGATGCCTTGCGGATGGCGGCGGCCCTGCTCAGCCTCGGCCGCGAGGAGAGCCCCGGCGACGACGCGCTGACCGCAATCGCGTCCTTCCCGACGATCGTCGGGGCGTATTGGCGGGCTCTCAACGGGCAAGAGCCGCTCCCAGTGCGTTCCGACCTCCCGCACGCGGCCCATTACCTCCATCAAGTATTCGGCGCCGAGCCATCAACGGAACGGGCACGCGCGTTAGAAACCTATCTCAACACCGTGTGCGATCACGGTCTCAACGCCTCCACATTTGCGGCACGGGTTATCGTCTCCACGCGATCCGATGTCATTTCCGCGGTCACCGGCGCCGTCGGCGCACTCAAGGGTCCATTGCATGGCGGCGCACCGGGTCCGGCGCTGGATATGGTGTTCGAAATCGGTACTCCCGAAAGGGCGGAAGGTGTCATCCGCGCCAAACTCGATCGGGGCGAGCGTCTCATGGGATTCGGACATCGCATCTACCGAGTGCGTGACCCGCGTGCGGATGTGCTTGCCCGAGCTGCCGAACGCTTCTATACGAGCGGCGGCGATCAACTTCTCTATGACCTTGCGCGGCAGGTCGAAGTCACCGCGCTGCGTCTGCTCCGTGAACGCAAGCCAGAACGGCGGCTCGAGACCAATGTCGAGTTCTACACGGCGCTGTTGCTGCACGGTCTGGGATTTCCGTCCGAACTGTTCACTCCGACGTTCGCCGTCGGACGCGTCCTCGGCTGGTCGGCACACTGCCTGGAACAACTGCGCGACGGACGGTTGATCCGCCCGCAATCGGCCTACATCGGACCGACGGACCTCCATTACGATCGCGGCCCCACGCGTCCCGCGGTCTGAGATCGCAAAAGCCCTGCAACCTCAGGAGGCACCATGCTGCTGATCCGCGAAATCATGTACTGCAAGCCCGGCAAAGTGCGCCCGATGGTCGAAAAGTCCCTCACCATGGCGAAGCTCAGCGAAAAGCTGGGACAGGGCAAGATGCGCATCATGACGGATCTGTGTGCCGAGCGATACTGGACGATTGTGACGGAGTTCGAAGTCCCGAGCATGCAAGCCTTCGAGGAGATGATGCAGGGACAGGGGCAAAGCAGCGAAGCCATGAAGGAGTTCGAGACCATCATGAAGGGCTACCACGACTTCGTGGAGTTTGGGCGGCGGGAGATCTACAAGATCGAGGGCTAGGCGTCCTACCTTCTCCCGGCGTACCGCTCCTGGTGCGTCCTGCCGTCGAGGTCATCGGGGTCCACGGGTCTCTCCTCGATGAGCTCCTCGGGAGCGACTGTGTGGAAGGAGACCATTCCCCAAGCCTGCTGGCCCACAAAGAGTCGGTGCCACGTCGCAGGCGGGATCGTCACCCACCGTTGCTCGATAGCCGCACTCGGCTCGCTCACCAGCCCGCACGCAGTCCAGCCCGGTGCTTCACGGACCTCGAAGATTCCGCTGCCGGAGAGAGAAAGCGAGCGCTGGTGGCTGTTGGGATGTCGTTCGGCTCCGGTCTCGGCTCCAGCGCGAATGCCGAAGACCCAGCACGAGCGGATGCTCTCCGGCAGGCTACAGCCAAGCGCGCTGAGCGGGATGATCTCCCACGCCATCTGCTCCCTCGACAAAGCGAGCTGCTGCAGCGCACGCTGCAGCGCTTCCCTCACCTGGCCCGCCGCCGACGGGGTGCGGACGACCGCATCGAGCGCGGGGATCACTGGGTCTGAGGCGACGTTCATCTCAGTACAATCCGCGCCTTCGGGTCAGCCGGTCCGCCGCACTGCAGCCAAGCCCGCAGCTGCGGCGAGTGCCACAACAAACGCCGGCAGCGCCGTCACAACCGGCCACACGAGGAACGCGAGGACATGGCGGTGGCTCGAGACGGCGTGCGCATGCAGAATTGCCGCGACCGCCAGACCGAAAGCTCCCAGGGCCGCAGCCGACGCCGCGTGTAACGCCGTTGTCGCGGGCGAGCGGCGCAGCCGAACCTGCTCGTACCAGATGTGCGCCGCGAACGCGGCGGCACTCACTACCCAGGCCGCCAGCCGCCACGTGACCCGCATTTGATGGGATGCGGCCGCACCGGCGAGGGCCCCGAATGCGATGCCGGCGACGAGATACACAACGGCGACGAGGATCGCCGTCTGGAACCACCGTGGCCGGGATCCGTCCATGCGCCCCCCCTAACACGCCGCCGTCATGTTGCGGCGCCTTGCGACACCGACGCCACAATCGGGACGCCGACGAACGGGAAATGTCCCACCAGCTGCGCCCACCGCCGCTGCATGCCCGCCAGCATCACATCCGCTTGCGCAGATACACATGGGTCGCGCGATCGCCCGCCACGTGCTTGGAGAAGAGCCACTCCATCAGTGCGGGCCCGCCGACGCCGCGCGGATTCGCGAGATCCTGATTCGTCCCCGCGCCGTAGCCATCGATGGACACCGCGAAGCTGCTCACTCGGAGTTTCGACATTAGTTCCTCGGAAGCGGATGCGCGCGAAAGAACGCCCACATCAGGCTCGTGGCGTCGATACTCGTGCTCGTCGGCCCGACGAACCATTGCGGCAGCGGCTTGCCGCCTGGCCAGGAATGGCCGCCTCCCTTGATGGTGTAGAGGACCACGGCCGCGTCGTCGGCGCACTTCGTGTATTCGAGGCGCGTGACGTCCGCTGCGACCACGGAATCGACCGGGTTCGTTCCGCACCGGTTTCTTCGGGCCCAACTCGCCGTGAAGGCACGGACGCCCTGAAATCGCTGGGGGGCGACCCACGAGAACCCTCCCGTGTACGGAGCAGCCGCATCGGCGGTCCCGTGAAACGCGATCATCGGCACCGGTCGCTGGTCCGTGCACCAGCTGAACGGTAACAAGAGAGCAGCCCCCACCATCCCGACCGCGGCGATCCGGTCGGACAGCGTGCAGGAAAGCGCGAACGACATGCCTCCGCCATTGGAAAGGCCGTTGGCGTAGATCATCCGCGGATCGATGTTGTACCGTACCTCCACGGTGTCGATCAGCTCGGAGATGAATCGGACATCACGCGACGGTTCGGCTCCGCCGCCCTCGTGCCAGACCCGTGGTCCGCTGCCCTCTCCCGACGGGTACACGACGATGAAGCCGTGCTCGTCCGCCACGCGGTTCCACTGGCTCGTTTCCTTCTGGGCCGCCCCCCACAGACCCGCGCCGTGCAGGCTGATGACCAGCGCCGTTGCCTTCGCACGATCGTAGCTCCTCGGCACGTAGAGTACGTATTCGCGCTTCCACCCGGAGGACATGAACGAACCGTTGGGCCGGTTCGCCACGCGGAACGACACCGCCTCGACCAGCACCAGCAGCACGGGCAGGCTCAACAGCGCCAGCACCGCGCCGATGGCGCGCTTGTCCTTGCGCATGATGGTTGGTGCAGTCACCGATGCCGGTTCCACGCGCCGAGATTCGCGCGAGGGGGACCGCCAGGATCGCGATGAGCGCGAGGAGGTAATGCGCGACGAAGGGCGTGGAGAAAAACCACACGAGCACACCGTAGAGCGCGAGTACGGCGAGGACCCAGCAGGCCGCGCCGGCGACGAGCGCGCGGTCGCCCAGCAGCCGGCGGCGATCGAGGCGCGTCGCGATCCAGGCGGCAGCGGACACCTTGATGCCAACCAGGACGGCCAGGATGAGGGGCAGCGCGTTCCATAAGGCGCGCTGCACGCTTGGGGTGTCGATGATCGACTCGACGATCGGTCCGAGCAGGATGAGGAGCGTCAGCGTGAGCAACACGCTCCCCTTGACGATCCATGCACGACCGGTCAGGCCGATGTGCAAGCTCTGCACCAGCTGCTTCCAGGTCGCGACGATGAACCCCGCTAGTATCAGCAGCACGACTGTCGCCGCGCGCGGCGTCCCGATGGCGTCATGCATGCGCCGCACCCGTTCCGTCACGATGGGCCAGGTGCCCGACCACTCGAGCGCGAGCGGCAGCGCGACGAGCACCACCAGCCACGCGGCCAGCGTGCTCCACAGCGCCATCTTCAGCTTGGCGGCGATGAGCTCGGCGCTGGTCAACGGCCGCGTCGCGATGAACGGCGGCACGCCGTAGGAATCGCGCTCCTGGGGATTCGGCTGGCTCACGGTCCACGCCGTGCAGGCGGCCATAAACGGCGGCGTGATCAGTGCGAGAAATAATATTTCGAAGACGAAAGCCGGCGCGTCCTTGGCGAGCCAGAGTAACGCCAGCTCGAACGGCAGCAGAAGACCGACGAGCGCCGGCAGCGAGCGGCCATGCCGCCGCCACTCGAACCACGCTTGGGCGCGCCCGGGCGAGGAGAAGTGGTCGCGCGGGCGTGGCAGGACGTCCGCGACTTCTCCGGACCGGGCGGACCGTCCCCGCCAATCGGGCACGTCGCCGCGGCGCGCCCGTGCAACGGCGAAGCGCGCGACGAGATACGCGAGGGGAAGCTGCGGCGCCAGGATGGCCAC
>Ga0209469_1001257_pt1 | contig 14159 bp, 15 predicted proteins | sample GraSoiAngelo_123_FD_185880 | JGI IMG/M metagenome (GOLD analysis project Ga0209469, IMG submission 185880) | Grasslands soil microbial communities from the Angelo Coastal Reserve, California, USA - 14_0927_02_40cm (SPAdes) (version 2) | ecosystem: Environmental > Terrestrial > Soil > Grasslands ... | reverse complement strand
TCTCCCTCGACCTGGGAAACCTTGGAAATCCCTGAACCTATCCACGCTTGGGGAGTTGGATGGTATTTCTTGCCCGATAGGATGCCCGAATGATTCGGAGATTGCCGAACTTACTACCGGCATCGCGCCACGGTGATTGCGAGGTGTGCGCCGTCAAGCCGAAACGCATTGTATAATTCTGTTCCGACTAGATCCACGACAGGAGACGCCATGGCAGAGCCAACATACGAAGAACTCAAAGCAAAACTCGCGGAAATGGAAAAGCAGGGAGGCGCGCGCCGCAGCGGCTCGCTGGAGTTTCGCGTCGGTGAAAAAGGGGGCGTCAGCGTGTACGGGCTGGGACGCTTTCCCGTCACGCTTTATTACGAACAATGGACCCGGCTGCTGGAGGCGGTACCGCAACTGCGCACGTTCCTCGAAGAAAACAAGACTCAGGGCAAGCTGAAGCTCAAGGAAAAATAGGAGTTCGATCCTTTGTCCGGCTACGAAGAATGAAGTCTCGATTTGACCGAGATGATCGGCAGCTTTCGCTCGTGAGTTTCGCGTCCCGCTGAATCCTGCATGCACGATCTCTCATTCCATTGACCATTGCAACTTCCAGGAGTACAGTCCGGCTCAATTGGGTGTAAGCCGAACGGCGATGGATCCCGTTGAACTCCCGGAGGCTCGTATAACCGAGATCATTTCCGGCGTGGCGGCCTATCTGCGCCAGGAGAAGGATCTCTATTTTCGCGCGAGTGAGCCGCTGAGTGCGGGATGGAGAGCCGCCGTCCGAGATTATTTTTCGCCCGCCCTGCTTGATAACGTTAAGACGATCGTTCTCAAAGGCGCCCGCATCCCGCCTCCGCCCTTTTATTCCGAGGCTATGGCGCTTAGCTCCGGTAACTTTCCTGACTTCGTGCACCTGGCTTCCTTTACCTACCTGGACGTGATCGTTTTTCACGACGAAATTACGTTGCGCACGCTTTTCCACGGTCTGGTCCATGCCACACAAATGGCCTTTCTTGGACTCAACCGTTACACGGAACTCTACGTCCGAGGATTTGTGAAGGCTCGCTCCTGGATCGCGATACCTCTCGAAGCGCAGGCATATCAGCTGGACACGCGTTTTGCCATGTCGCCGTCAGTCCGCTTCTCGGTGGAGGATGAGGTGAAATCCTGGGCCGAACTAAACCAGTATTAGGCGGGGCAAGGCGTATCGGACCTCTACTTCTACTTTGAGAGCCGAGAAAGGAGGGCCCCGAGTGCCTGTGGGGAAGCACCCGGGGCGGGGGGAGTGAGGAGGAGCCTGGGCGAATTCTTGGCGGCTACTTCGAAGATTGCGCAGCTAGCAAACAGAGTCTATGTAGCCCTCGCACGTGAAGGCCTTAGCTTATGCCGTTGGCTCCGCTAACCTTCCGCCGACTACGTAGTGCATGTTGCAATCCAAATTTACTGTGGATAAGTGCTGTGCTATCTGCGGTAAAATGTTTGTCCATCCCAGGGTTTTGCATATTTGTGAAAGTTCCTTGCACAAATAGTGGAGCAATTTAGACGCCCGGTCAGGACCCGTGCCGACTTTGAGCGCCAGTCTCCCAAAGATTTACAAAAGGGTTTAAGATAAGGCAATCGGTTGGGGTGAGTAATCACCTAGTGGTTAAATAGAGTAAAGACCCTATATCTTTGAGTCGGTGTTTCTGGGAGGTTGTGCGCATTACTGAACCGGACGGCAGAATCCGGACCCCCAATGAAGCTTCGAGTTTGCCGTCCCGTTTGTTTAAAGAGAGGACTTAGAGTTGCAGGCTCCAATGCGGGCGATCTGCCAACCGCCAACAAGTAGCCCAGGCAGAAGATTAGCGTGAGCCCAAGAGGTTGATCATGTCCTGCGAACCGCGTCGCTATAGCGTTAAGGAAGCGGTCAGAGATCACTATGACCGTACGAGCCGGTATTACCGGGACCTATGGGGTGAACACCTCCATCACGGCTATTGGACAAGCGGGGATGAAACCAAAGAACAGGCTCAGATTCAGCTTGTTGAGCATCTCGCGCACGTAGCCGCACTTATGCCGGGCTGCACGATTCTCGATGTTGGATGCGGGTTTGGCGCCAGCAGCATTTATCTCGCGAAAAAGTATGGAGCGCAGGCAACGGGGATTACGATTTCGCCCATTCAAGTGGAAATGGCCCGGAAGTCGGCGGCTGCTGACGGCGGCGTGAAGGCAAACTTCGTGCTAATGGATGCAGAGGAGATGAGATTTGACCAAACCTTTGATGTCGTTTGGTCGATTGAATCCATTTCGCACTACCCGCAAAAACAAAAGTTTTTTGCGTCAGCCGCGCGGTGCCTGGAATCTGGCGGGACGCTAGCCCTGACGGATTGGTTCAAGAAGGAACAGCTCAGCGAACACGAATACAAAAAATCCATTCAGCCGATTGAAAAGGGCATGCTCGTCGAACTGGACACCATGCAAGAGTACGCGGGGTTCGTGAAGTCAAATTGCATGCGAGTCATTTACAGCGAAATTCTGAACAAGAATTGTGCGAAGACTTGGGACCTGGGCCTGGACCTTCTGAAGAACAAGAGACTGTGGCAGGTGGCGAAGGAAAACGGTTCGGAGTTTGTCGATTTTCTGCAAGCCTTCCGCGCGATGCGAGCGGGATTCGCTTCTGGAAATTTCGTTTACGGACTTATTGTCGCCAAGAAACTTTGAGCGGGGCGAGCGCGGCGCAATCTTCACACTGACTGCGAATCCACACAATCGGTTGCAGATGGCAGACTGACTTCACTTCCAGGGAAGGGAAGAAAGGTCCACGTTTCCGCCGGAGAAGATGACGCCGAGTTTTGGCGCGGTGCCGTCGGGGCGCTTCGGCAGATTCAAGGATGCTACAACTCCGGGCCTCAGCAGCGGCGCAATGGCCACGGCGCTTGATGGCTCGATGATGATTTTCATGCGCTCCCAGACCAAGCGGGCTGCGGAAATGATCTCCTCCTCGCTGACCAGGAGGATGCGGTCTACATGCTGGCGAAGGATCGCGAAAGTTCGCGGCGCCAGCGAGGCGCGCAAGCCGTCGGCGATAGTGTCGCTGGAGTCTTGCGATTGCAAAGTGCCGGTGGTGAGCGAACGGTAGGCATCATCCGCGCGTTCGGGCTCGCAGCCAAACACGCGCACGTCGGCGCGAATCCCTTTGGCACCGAGACACGTGCCGCTGAGCAATCCACCGCCGCTGACCGGCGCGAACACCGCGTGCAGGTCGCCAACCTCTTCGAGCAGCTCTTTCGCGGCTGTAGCCTGCCCGGCGATGATGCGGTCGTCGTCGTAGGGATGGACAAGGTGCGCGCCGGTTTCTGCCTGGACGCGGTCGCAAGTGGTCTTCCGCGCCGTCACCGTCGGCTCGCAGAAAACAACTTTTCCACCGTAGCCCTCGATGGCTTTGGCTTTCACAGCGGGCGCATTTCTGGGCATGACGATCCAGGCTGGAACTCCGCGCCATGTGGCGGCGCAAGCCACGGCAGCGCCATGATTGCCGCTTGATTGCGTCACGATGCCCCGGGCCGCTTCTTGCTGGCTCAACGAGAGGATCGCATTCGACGCCCCCCGAATCTTGAAGGAGCCGGTCTTTTGGAGGTTTTCGCACTTGAAGAAGAGTTGAGCTCCGGTCATGGCGTTCAAGGACGTGGACGTCACGACCGGCGTGCGGTGGATTCGCGAGGCGATGCGCGCGTGGGCCGCCAGGATGGCCTCCCAACTGGGCGGCTGGTAGTTGGTGGTTTCGACGGAGAAAGCTGTGCTCATAAGGTTCCAGTTGGGCTCAAGAAAGCCAGCCAATTTTTAAGGGTTTAGCGCGTTCTTTGCCCAGGATAAAGAGGCATTATGGCATGCTCATGCTTATTGCGTCCGCGTTGCGATGGAAGGCGGCAGTACCCGCTGGCTGGTACTGGTACGCATTGGCCATAGAAAGTTTGATACTTGACCGTGCGACTGGCTCTGTTACGCTGGAAGCACCCTCCACCAAGTTCGCGAGAGTCCGCGCTTTACCTTCCTCGCGCGGGGGGAGGACAAAATGAAAGTAACCGAACGTCGGCAACTGGCCCGCCTCAACCTTCGGACGCCCCTGCGTTTCCGAGCCCTCGGCGTAGCTTCGGACAAGACCGAACACTTTACTGAGGCCCTGAACGTTTCGCGCGGAGGCTTCTTCTTCGCGTCATCGGCACCCCTGCAAGTGGGGATGCCTATTGAGGCGACGCTGCGTATGCCCGCCGAAGTGACCGGAAATTCCGCCCAGGAGATGCGCTGCACCGCGCGCGTCGTGCATGTCCGCAACGAGCCTTACGGCGATGGCCGCATTGGCTTCGGGGCCGAAATCGAGAAATTCCAGGCTGTTCCGCCCAAAGACCGTTGGGCAAGCTGAAGTAAATTTCGGCACGCCGTTTTCAGTCGGCAATCCAAACCAGAGGAAAAATTTTTGCTTGAGGTGCTTGCGCGCCGGCTATGCTGTTGCGGGCCCGAGGCTATGGCTTCGCGGCCGGAACGGTGAATGTGGTTTTCGCACTGCCGACATTTTCGAATCGGTCGTAGGCACGCACCGCAACTGTATGTTCTCCGGGTGCCAAGGGTGGCAAGACGAGGCGGTATTCCTCGACAAGCGCATCGCTGATTCCGCCAGTCGGTGCGATAAGTATCCATTCGCCACCATCGATGCTGTATTGGGCGCGTTCGATGCTGCTCGTGTCGTCACGCACGGTAAAGGAAACGGTAACTCCTCGACTGGAGAAATTCTTCCGAGGGTTGTCAATGTATGGCATGGCGAGTGAAGCCATCACAGGTTCAATCACAGGCGGAGTGTTGTCCACTTCGAAGCGTTCGCTTTCGCGTTCTGCCTTGAGTGCCAAGGCGGGGGGATTGGACGGCGCGTCGCTTGCCACAATCTTCAAATAGTACGCACCATCTGGCAGGGCAGTTGTGTCCCATGAGTAGAACTTCTGCTCTAAATTGTCCTTCAATAATTTCCACTCGCGTTCATTTTCTCCCCGAAAGTAAACAGAGTAGCGTAACTCGTCGTCGTTGTCGTCGTGCGCGGTCCATACGACGGACTGATAACCCTTTTGCATGATGCCTTGCGGCGGTTGTTCGAAGCGCGGCGGGGTGCTGCTTTGCGTGACCACCACCCCAGAAACATTTGGCGATGGCGGCATCTTCAGTGTCACAGGCGCCGGTTGCCCTGACGAGATGCCGGCCTGGCTTTGCGCCCGGACTCCGGTTTCTTGCAGGGCGATTCCATCTATTACCGGCGCGACGTTGCGTGGCAAGTACGCGAGGCTAACCCAATCAATGCCGTCGCCGGGGCGGCCATCGTGAATGACCGCCTTCCATTGCACAAACCGCGCCGGCGGCGCTTCCATCGCACTGCCCGATTTCGTGTAAGGGCCGAACCAGCGGGACCACTCGCGGCCGGGATCTTCCGTGTTTCCCGAACGCACGAAAAATTCCAGGCGCGGGTCGTTCGATGGAGTTGAAGATTTTGCCGCGCCAGACGATGGCGGGCTCCACCACTCGATGCGCCCCCAATGCGAGAAGAGCTGCGCGTCAAAGGAGCGCGATTCGAAGGTACCTTCGGCTTCGTACTCCGGGCCGACCGAATAGACCTTTCCTGGGTTCGCGGTACACAGAAAAACTTTGCCCGAGGAATTGCGCGCGATACCCGTGATTTGCGCGGACCCGGACTTCGCGAGATGGGCGAAAACGCCGTGTCCATCAATGGCCAGGAGAGCGCCATTGTTACCTGTCCCTGCCAGCAGGCGGCCATCGGAAGCGAGCCCGAGAGAGTAAACGACATCTTCGCGCGAAGTCCAAAGCTCTTCCGGCGCGCCTTCGTTGCTGATGCGGTAGATGCTGGTGGACACGATAGGAGGAAATGGAACGAAGGGTTGCTGGGGTTGGGCTTGCCCGGGATTCACGACGGGGCCAGTGGTGAACGTTGTGGTGCCTTGCGGCGTGGAAATGACCGTGGTGGGAGCCTGCCCGGTACGCTGCTTCTCACCAATGGCCGAAACGTAGATCGTTCCATCCGGGGCCGCGATCAGAGAAGTAATTTCGCGCCTGGAGGTTTCGTAGAGAACGAAGCCTTCGGCTTTCGCTGCGGCAGAATCCTTGGAATCCCTGGAATCCCTGGCGGAGGTTTTTGAGGAACTCCGGGACATGCGCAGGATGCGGCCGCTGGGTTCCGTGCCGGCGACGAGATTTCCATTGGAATCGAATGCCAGAACGCGAATGTGGGCTTCGTCGCTGGAGTAGAAAAGTTCACCTTTGCCGTCAGGGGCGACGGCGAAGACCTGACCCTTGTCACCGGTGGCGACATAGAGAGTTCCGTCGGGTGAAAAGGAGAGGTCCCAGATGTATTTTGTTTTGGGATCGAAGAAAACGGACTTCTCGCCGGAAGCTGAGACTCTATAAACTTTGCCGTCGGGAGAAGTCCCGACAAAGAGAACGCCCCTGGAGTCAAAGGCCATCGCTTGCGCAGAAAGGTCCGTGGAATCGAAAACCACGGTGGGTTTGCCGGGCGAATCGAAGCGAAATACTTTCGCAGGCGAACCACCGGCCGCGTACAGCGTGCCTTTGGGATCGATCCGGATGGACCAAAGATAGGAAGCATCCGCGTCGGCGAGCAAACTGAATTTGGGAGCGAGTTCGAGGCGGCCATCGCTGCGCACTGCTACGCCATGCGCGGTGCCTTTGAGGAATTCATCGTAAGCGGACTGGCGCCAGCGGCGAGTATGCTCGGCGAACGAAGATGGGAGGTACAGGAAGCAAAGGACGTTGATGAGGCAAAGGATTCGGAAAAAACTTGTGTGAGACGGCGACTTGGGCATTGTGGTGATCACCGGACTTGCAGATTCAGAGAGATGACGCCGGAGACGGGGCCTCCGAGAGGGATGGAAGCTTCGCTGGCCAACGATTCGCGCAACACCTGGACGCTGCCGGGAGTGGGGCGGCCGTCGAGGATATTGATCTGCGAGAGCGGAACGTTCGGCAGTTCCTTGTCGTCCCAAAGAAGCGTGGGAGCCGGTACGAAGAGACCGACGTAAAGACGGTCGTTCCGGCGCTCGCGATTCAAGAGGGCGATGAGTTGATCGAGGCCCGTAGGGCCGCTACCGGCGCCGGCAAAGGCGAAGCCGCGCGAGGCACGATTCAAAAGATCAGCGTCGCAGACCAGGATACGCAAGGTGGTGCCGCGCGCAACTTGTTCCGGGACGCGAACGGTGGTTTCTTCCACACGGGCGGCGCCACGATAAGGCCGAAGCAGGACGCGAACGCGAAGAGTCTCACCGGGAGCGGCCTCGCCTTTTTCCAGCCACGCGCTTTCAATGGCGAAAGATTTTCTGCCCGGGACGCTTTCTACGCGGAGCACGATGCGGGCCACCTTGGCGGGTTCGAAGGTGTTGAGAAACAAGCGGGTAAAAACATTTTGCATCGTCAGAGCGATGGGCAATCCATCGGGGGAGAGAGAGTCGCCCGGAGCGAAGGTGTTTTCAATTTGAACCGCGGCATGCCCTTGCAGACGGATCTCGCCAGGGTGGTGCCTTCGCCGTACAGGGAATTTTGTGTGAGCCCGCTGAACGTGGTGAGGGCCACAAGAAGCGGCGTGAGCTTCGGGTGATTGACAAGTTCGAAATGGAGCGATTTTTGCTTGGCAGGCTCGGCGCCTGAGACTAGCAGGGTCAAATCCAACGGAATCATTGCGGGAGGCGCACCAAGCTTGCCGGTGACAGCGGTGAGATGATCGCCGGTGATGGTGCCGATGGATCCGCCCACATTGACGATTTTCGTGGACGCGAGATCGGAAGAGAGCGTCGTGACCACCCGGCTGCGGGCCATGGGGATCTGAATGTCGCCGAGACTCAAGAACGGATGGCCACAGAGATAAACGCGGTCGGCTTGCACCGCTGTGACCGTGCATGCGGAATTGATGGAAGCATCGCCTTGAACCAGAACCATGCCCGCCATGTCTCCGGCAACGAGCCGGCCATCATCCGGGCGCGGAGACGCCGTGCCGCCTTGCGCCGCAACAAAGCCGTAGCCCTGCAGTTGGTTCGCGAACTGTTGCAACGCGGCAGGCTGAAATCCGGAGAAAACGAGCGGCGTTTCAATCGGCTCGAGTGCAGAGCCTGAAGGCAGACCAGTCCGCGTGGAGGCTTCGCTGGGGAGCCCGAGTTGCTGGGTCGCGCCCTGTGGTGCGGTAGCTTGGGAAGGCGGATTCAGCACGTCCTGAATGGGGGTAACGCCGGCGATAGGCTCTTTTGTGAAGATTCCCAGCTTCAGCGACAACGCGCCCGCGAGTTTGCCATCAAGATAGACGGGGCTGCCGCTCATTCCCGCGACTACACCAGTGTGTTCGACCTTCGGCCCCTTCAGCTGTACGAGGATGATGGATTGTTTGGGCCCGAGAAAATTTTCAAGAACGCCGATAACCTCAAGGTTGAACTTTTCCACCTGATCGCCGGCAAAAATTGTGTACGCGTATCCCTGCATGCCTGCCCGTACCTGGCTGAGGGGAAGAATTTCGTTCGATTCCTGGGCGAGGGCGACGCCAGACCCCGGGCAAAGTGCCGCCGAGAACGCCAGGAGTGCGAGGAACAGCAGGCAAGGAGACTTGGATAGATGCGACCGGGCCGTATGCATGAATCGGTAATGATACGCGGCAGAGTACCGGGAAGCAATCGAACCACTGACGCGCAAGAAATAGGAAGACTTGGCTAGACGTACTGGGGCCATTGTGCGAGAAATCCATTCCGTTGTATGTTACAAGCCGGCTGAAGTTTTCGGGACAGTATGCCTTGCATGCGCAACCCGGCCCACCTGCAGGCGTACCCTACATCGGGTGTAACGAAGTCCGAGTGGGGAAACCACTACAGGAGAGAGCCTTCCTATGAAAGCCCTCGCTGCCTTTTGGCTGCGGTTTCTTATGCTTGCTGTGTTCGTGACGATCGCTGGATTCGTGTTCGTGCGTGGGCAGTCTCCGAGCATTAAAGTTGTGAACCTGATTCCTGCGAGCCTCAGCGGGGAGACCAATCAAGATAGTGAACCCTTCCTGGCGGTTCAGACTGTTAATCCCCAGATTATGGTAGCTTCGGCGTTCACTCCCAATCCGTTTTCTGCAAGCGGCAACGCCCCGGTTTACGTTTCCGAGGATGGCGGTGTCACCTGGGTGCTAAGCGCCATCACTCCGGTGCAGCGCATGACTTGCGACATCACACACGCCATGCCCACGGGTGAAAATCATCCTCGCGGCGACCTACACGCCGGTACTCTGGCTTGCGCCGCATCCATCACGCTCGACGAGTCCGAATCGAACGATGTTTCTTCCAGCGCAGTTATGAACGTGCAGTCCACCCGTGGCAACGTGGATCAGCCTTTCGTGCGAGCTTTGGGTATCTCCAACAGCGACCATATCTACGTGGGTCTTAACGATTTCAATCAACCCAATGGCCACACGGCAACTGTGGATGTGTCCGTAGATGGCGGCGCGACTTATAAATCTATTCCCATCGAAATGCGAAAGACGGCGGGGCAAGATGGTCCATCCGTTCGCCCGGCCGTCGCTGCCGACAATACCGTTTACGCAGCCTTCTTTGGCTGGCGAAAATTTAACGGCACCGTCGCGACCAGCGATGTAGTCGTTGTCCGTGACGACACAGGAGGAACAGCTCCCAATCCTTTCCAGGCGTTGAAGGATCCATCGGACAAATTGCCGGGGCGGATTGTGGTTAAGCGCGTTTCGATCCCATGGTCCAATGCGCCGACCCTGGGGCAGGAGCGCATCGGTTCTACGCTTTCGATAGCCGTCGACCCGAATAACAGTTCCACGGTGTACGTCGGTTGGGCGGACCACGGGAGCAAAGGCGACATTTATACGCTGCACGTGCGGCGCTCCACGGACCGAGGCGTGACGTGGTCCAAAGCCGACCTGCCTCACACGACGATCAGGAACGCCACCAACATCGCGCTCGCGGTGGCCAACAATGGCACGGTTGGCGCCCTTTACCAGCAACTTTCTGGCAGCCGCTGGGTTACACATGTGGTGCAGTCGCGGGATGCTTTCGCGACCGTTCAGGACGTGATACTCGCGAATGTTCCGGCGAACACGCCTACGCAGCAATTCTTGCCCTATCTGGGGGACTACGACTACCTGCTGGCGGTCGGAACTGAGTTCCGCGGCGTTTTTTGCGCCAACAACACGCCGGACCTTGCCAATTTCCCCCAAGGAGTGACGTACCAGCGAGCCGCGGACTTCAGCACGAAGACACTCACGGACGGCTCCGGCAATCCCGTGGCGATTTCCATTGATCCATTTTATTTCAGCGTTCCGGTGAAGCCGTGAAACGCATTCGCACCATGGCGCGAAAGAAGGAGATGCGCATGAACACTTTGAAATTTTTCCTTGCAGGAATTCTGGGCGTGAACTTATTGGGTGTTGCGGCGGCGCTGCCGCAGGCTACGGGCAATCAGGCGGCGCTCGCCAGACAATCGAGCATCGTGTTTGCCGGTACGGTCAGCCAGCTGGGAGCCACGTCTTTTGTCGGCGTTCCGAAATCAGCTCAAACGATTGTCGTGCGTGTTGACAGTGTACTGAAAAAGCCTTCGGCAGTTTCACTGAAGAAGGGCGATAACGTCACCGTGGAGGTAAAAGACCCCTCGGCCTTTCACGATGGGACACAAGCGACATTCTATGCGGACGGCTGGATTTTTGGCGCGGGAGTCGCCGTCAAGGAGCTGGGCCACGAATTCAGGCCCAGCGGTGGTGAAACTCCTAAGCCCGCCGGCGTTGATGAAAAAGCACACCAGCAAGCTCAAGAGCAAATCGGCGATCAGGAACTGCGAGACCGGTTGAACACGGCAGACTTCGTCGTCATCGGGCGCGTCATGGACGTTCGTCGCTGGAATGCGCCCAAGTCAGCCACTACTCGCATCTCCGAACACGATCCGGACTGGCACGAAGCCGTTGTCGAGGTCCAGTCCGTCCTTAAGGGCGGGCAAGTCAAAGGGAATAAGGTCATCGTCCGGTTTCCAGGGCGCAATGATGTGGCCTGGGTACACTCACCGAAGTTCGCAAAGAATCAGCAAGGCATCTTCTGCCTGAATAGAGATCAGGCCTCCGGCGTGCCCACTGCGATGGTGGGAGGACGCCAGGTAACCGTATACACTTGCCTGGGACATGGCGATTCGCTTCCGATGTCGGACGTGCCACGCGTCCGCTCTCTGCTTAAGAACTAAGATCACAGACAGAATTAGTTTCTGCCGAGTATCACTCTGACATCAGATGCGGTACTGTCTGGCGAGGGCATAACCGTGCGCGGAGCCCCAATCACTCTGAAGGAAGCCGGGTTCAAGAACTCCTGGAACACCACTTGCAGCGGCAGAATACCAGCCGTTTTTCACCGTACGAGGAATTCGCCGGAGGCATTGGTGATGACCAGCTCTTCGCCGACAAGTAAGGCGGCGCCTTCCACGGGATTTCCGGTTTCATCCTGCACGCGGCCACGGACAACGTAGCGAAGGTGCTTGAAGGCGTTTTGTCCATCACCGCCCGCGGGACGGAAATTTCCGTTCAGCGCCGTTTCCCCGGACGCGGTGTATCGGAGCCGGCCATCCGCCGAGCGAAATGTTTGTGCATTTACTTGAAGGCCGCCAAACAGCCTGATGCGCAGAGTAACGCTGATGCCCTGTGAAAAAGGGTTGGCGTGAAACGGCAAGTAAAGAGTCTGGTAGTCGACACCGACCGTGAAACGGTTCGAGAGGTAACTGCCGCCGTACAAGACGTTCGTGCGGCCCTGGGAATAATTGATGACCTGCAAGAGACTGATCCTGGGCGAAATCGTTTCGCGAAGCGAACCCGAGAGGTTGCTCATGCGCGAGCCCGTTCCCGCGAACGCGCGGAAATAATTCACGCTGGCGTCGAGACTGCTCGTGATCCTTCGCGATGCTGACAAATTGTTGGCCAGGTTGCTCCGGCTCTGGTACGTCGATTGAAAAATGCCGGCGCCAAGCCGGAAATCTCGAACGTCAAAGCTGGCCTGTGCCTCGTTCACGGTCGCGTGGAGATAGGCCGCAGCAGGATCAATGCTTTGCGGCTGGAGGAAATTCTGGTGTCCCAAAGTTAAGAGCATGCTGGAAGACGGTTTAATGACAGCCAAAATGTTTTCTCGATCCACTTCCGATGCATAGATCGACGTTGCGGTGACGCGCCGGAACCGATTTCCGGCAGAGATATAGATAGGCTGCTTTCAACGAGAGGCGGCTGGATTCAATGTCGGTCGTCGCCGCGAGATACGGCTGGTTCGAACCGATCCCCGCGGCGACTCCGGTGCGCAGCCATTTCCCAGGATGCCAGTCGAGCGCCTGAATGGACGTTCGTTGCCGGGAGATCACGTTTCTGGAAGAAAGCGCAACGTCGGCGAAACGGGAACATCTGTGAACAGCATTCCAACCGGCATATCCGCGCTGGCCGCCTGAAAAAACGGAGTGCCGCTGGTCAGCGCCGTGCCACCCACGAATAGAAATACGTTTGCCTTCCCCTCCTTTGCATTAACGCCGATTCCGCGAGTAGGAAAGAAATGATTGTTGTTAAAGATGTCGGTCGGCAGATCAAAAGCAATCGGCTGGTCGCCGAGCGTGACCACGTCAGAATGAATGATGGTCTTGACGGGAGTTCCCAGCCGAAATACTCCGTCAATCTCGCCTACTCCCAGGTAACCCGTATAGTTTGGGCCTTGAAAATTGATCGAGCCGCCCGCGGAAGGCAACAGATCCGAGGCTCCGGCCTCGACTCTTATAAATTGGGCAGCGGCCGTGGAGGAAATTCCCAGCAAACAAGCCGAGATCAAGACTATAGGAAGGGCCCACGAATTGGAGCGGCTAGGCACGGCAGTAAGCGTCGTGGCATCAGGGCGTGGTGCTCGCCACGCTTTGCTCTAACTTAAAGTGAGCAAGGCGCAGTTGTAACTTGGAGGGGTTTCCAGCTGCCTCCCACGGGATTTGCACCTGACGCTGGCTGAAGGGGAAGACTGGAAAGCCGCCTTGCGTCGACCGGCCTTTGGCTGAAGTTACATCGGCTTCCAGGACCCGTCCGAACGATGGTCCGGTGTTCTCCACTCGCAGAATCACTTTCTTCTCGCCCGCCCGGTATTCTGCAACTCTCACAACGAGTTCATCCTTTTGCAATTCCTGTTTCGGGAGCACATAAATCGTGTGCAGCAACTGGATTTGAATGCGGAACCCCTCGGGCGTTCTTTCCTTAAAGCCGCCGAATGTCGCGTACACGACGAACCAGGAAGGCAATTTGTCCGCGGACGCCTCGTAAAAGACGAAGAAATTCTGCTTCGGAGGGATGCGAAAACTCATCGTGGAGAATTTCGCATGGATGCCATCATCGAGCGGCCTATAGGAAAGCTCGCCGGTGTCAGACACAGTAAAGCTCTTTGGTTCCAAGACGACGCTCAGCGTTTGTGTGCTGTCGTTGGTATACTCGATTTTTCCGCTGGCGGTCTTTCCGGGGCCTTTCACGATGTTTTCGTCAATCAGAGGTTGGACCGTCTGTGCGAAAACCGGTGTGGCAGAGAGCAAAAAAGAAGACCTACGGCCCGGAAAGCACTTCTCCCGGGCCGCTGTCCGAACGTCAAAGAAAAACTGGCTCTCGCGTCCATCCAGGTTACGGTGTGGCTTGCGCCTGGATGTTAAGCGTGCCGATGTAAGTATCCGCGGGCAGCTGCGGAACCACGGTCGTGTCAATCTGGTAGGCCAGCGTATCCGCCCTGCTGCCGGTCTTGTTCGCGCCAGTGATGGAAATGGACGAACCAATCTGCAGTCCGGAGGCCGCGGCGTTGAACGGGCTGACGGCGGTCAAAGCACTATAAGGGCCAGCGCCACCAACCTGAATTTTCACGGCCGATGACGGGATGTCCACGGTATTTCCCGCCGTTTGGTGAACGAGTGCAGCGGTCGCACTGCCGAAATAAGCCCACAGCGCAACGGCGGTACGGCCAGGCTTCAGAGTCCACGCCGTTGTCACGCCCGTCGTCGTGCTACCGGCGTTCGCTGCCGTGTTCGGAGCGAGCGGGCGGGCGACTTTGAAGGGAGAAGGGGCTAATATTCTTTTCGGGTGGCTGTTTCCTTGCGTATATTAT
>Ga0209469_1001251_pt1 | contig 14197 bp, 10 predicted proteins | sample GraSoiAngelo_123_FD_185880 | JGI IMG/M metagenome (GOLD analysis project Ga0209469, IMG submission 185880) | Grasslands soil microbial communities from the Angelo Coastal Reserve, California, USA - 14_0927_02_40cm (SPAdes) (version 2) | ecosystem: Environmental > Terrestrial > Soil > Grasslands ... | reverse complement strand
GACGAAGGATGGGCGGCGAATCGATGTGTCCCTTACGGTCTCGCCGACCCTGGACGCGGAGGGGCAGATCATCGGCGCGTCGTCGATCGCCCGTGACATCACCAACCGCAAGCAGGCCGAGGCGGCCATCCGGGAGCGCGACGCCCTCCGGTATGTCTCGAGCCTCGCCGCCGCGGCCTCGCACGAGATCAACAATCCGCTGGCCGTCGTCGTGGGCCAGGCGCAGCTGCTCGCTGAGGAGGTGGACGCCGCCGGACGCCGGCGGATCGAAGAGGTCCTCGAGGCCACTCGGCGCATCCAGGCGATCCTCGATCGGCTGAAACGTATCCACCGGCTCGAGCTGAGCGACGCGCCGGAGCCCGTGCCGGAGATGCTCGACATCGAAAAATCGAGCTCGTAGGGCTAGGAGCCTGTCGGAGTATCGAGGAGCGCCAACGGCTGAGCATGGGTGCTCCGAGCGTTGGGGGGTTTGGGGGGCCATGTCGGGGCCCCCCATTCTCTAGGACAGCCGAGGGGCGACGCGCTCGGCGAAGAGGCGCATCGACTTCAGCACGCGCGCGTGGGGGATCTGGCCCCCCGCGTTCATCCATGCCGACAGACTCGAGAAGCCGAGCGCCTCGCGCAGCTCGAGCAGTCGGTCCGCCACGGCCTCGGGCGTGCCGTACACCGCCTGCTCACGGAGCACGTCCGCGTAGGTGATCTCGGCCAGCCGCTCGGCGCGCGCGCTGAACGCTTCGTCGGGTCGAGCGGTGGAGCCATCGGACTTCTTCAGGGCCTCGCTGATCGTGCGGAAGAAGTGCATCGTGCTGGCTTCCGGCTCCTCACGGGCCTGCCGCTCTGTCTCGGCGACGTAGACGGGCATGGTGAGGCCGATGTCGCCTCGCCCGGTGTGCCGGGCCCCGGTCCAGCCTTCGTGATAGCCGCCGATGAAGCGCTTGAGGTCGGAGATCGAGATGGTGCGGGGAGCCACGAACAGGGGAAGACCCATGCGCCCGACGAGCGGGTAGGTCTCCTGCGTCGTCGCGGCGACGCGGAGCGGCGGATGCGGCTTCTGGAGGGGCTTCGGCATCACGCACACGTCGCGGAAGTGAAAGTGCTTTCCCGCGTAGGAGAAGCGGTCCTGCGTCCAGGCCTTGATCAGGATCTCGAGGGTCTCGAGAAAGCGCTGGCGACTCTCGCTGTTGAAACCCTGGTAGTGCCCCGGCAGGCCGCTCCGCCCGACGCCGAACTCGAGGCGTCCTTTGGTCAGATGGTCCACCGTCGCCACGTCCTCGGCGAGGCGCAGCGGGTGACTCAGCGGCAGCACCTGCACGGCGATGCCGATCTTGACCCGTCGCGTCCAGGTCGCCAGGGCCGCCGCCACGACGAGGGGCGATGCGAGCACGGAGCGATCTTTCTGGAAGTGGATCTCGGCGAGCCACACGGCGTCGAAGCCGAGGTCTTCGGCGGCCTTCATCTGCGCCATCGACTCGTCGAACGCCGCCGCCTCGCTCATTCCCGCCGGACACTGGAACTCCGTGAACAGGCCGAACTCCATTCCGCCTCCCGTCGCTTCGCGAACCGGCTCATCTTACGCCACAGCGGGCGGGCGGCGGGAATGGAGATGACAGTGGTAGGCTCTGTCCGGGAGGTACCGCGTATGTCTGGCAAGATCGGCCTCGCCGTCGCCGGGATCGGGCTCGGATTGATCGCCCTGACCGCCGCGGCCTGCGAGACCGCCAGCGGCCGCCTGGCGCCCTCGACATCGACCACCACCCTGATGGCCGGATGGGAACGTAAGTTCACGCTCGACTGGACGGTGGAGCCCGGGCCAAACAATGCCCGCCGCATTCGCGGTCACATCTCGAGCCAGTTCGGACAGTCTGTCGAGCCCGTGCGGATCCTCGCGCTCGCGCTCGATCCATCCGGCGGCGTGGTCGGCAGGCGCCTCGAGTGGGTTCCCGGTGGTGTCCCCGGACTGGGGAGCCGCCCCTTCGAGGTTCCCCATCTGCCCGCCGCTGATCACTACCTCGTCACGGTCTGGGACTACACGATCCTCGAGAGCAGCAGCCCTCTCCGCTGACGCCGGCAAGGGTCGAGCTCGCCCAAGGAGGCGCGCATGGGATCACTGACTGGATCGGAGCTCCTCGCGCGGTCGCTCACGTCGCAGGGCATGGACACGCTCTTCTTCCTCATGGGCGGGCCGATGCTCGAGACCGAGAGCGCCTGCCTCAAGCTCGGCGTGCGGGCCATCGACACTCGCCACGAGCAGGCGGCGGCGATGATGGCTCACGCGTACAGCCGCACGACCAGGCGCCCCGGCGTCTGTATGGGCTGCTCGGGGCCGGGGACGACGAACCTCGTCACCGGCGTCGCCAATGCCTTCGTTGACGCGGCGCCGCTGATCGCCGTCGGCGGTTCGAGCCCGCGGGTCTATCTCGGGATGGAGGCGTTCCAGGAGATCGATCAGGTCGCGATCATGCGCCCGATCACGAAGTGGGCCGAGCGTGTGCTGGACGCCCGGCGCATCCCTGAGCTTGTGGCCACCGCCTTCCGTCAGGCGACGACGGGCCGACCAGGTCCGGTCTATCTCGATCTTCCCGGCGACGTCCTCGGCGAGGCCGTGGACGAGGCACACGTCGCGTTCCCGACTCGCTGGCAGCCTGAGCCCCGAGCGCAGGGGAATCCCGCGGCCATCGCGGACGCCGTCGCCATGCTCGAACGGGCCGAGCGGCCCCTGATCATCGGCGGGAGCGGTGTCTGGTGGTCGGACGCTGCGTCCGCGTTCCAGACCTTCGTCGAAGCGACGGGCATCCCTTTCTATACGACCCCGATCTCGCGGGGGATCGTCCCGGAGGACCACGCGCTCGCGTTCCTCAACGCGCGCGCCAAGGCCTTCGCGGAGGCGGACGTTCTCCTCGCGGTCGGCACTCGCTTCAACTACATGCTCCAGTTCGGTCGCCCGCCCCGATTCGCCACGGGCCTCAAAGTCATCCAGGTCGATGTGAACCCGAGCCAGCTCGGTCACAACCGCCGGGTCGACGTGCCGATCGTCGGCGACGCCCGCGCCGTCCTCGAGCAGCTCGCCGCCGAGGCGCTCGGGAGGATCGATCGCGGCCGCTACGCCTCGTGGGTGTCAAAGCTCAGGACCCTCGACGCCGAGAAGGCGGCCGAGATGGACAAGCAGATGCGCACGGACCAGGTCCCGATCCATCCCCTGCGGCTCTGCAAGGAGGTCCGCGACTTTCTCCGTCGCGACGCGATCCTCGTCGTGGACGGTCAGGAGATCCTCAACTACGGGCGCCAGTCGATCCCGACCTTCGCGCCCGGACACCGGCTGAACTCGGGCCCCTTCGGCTGCATGGGCGTGGGTCTGCCGTTCGGCATCGGCGCGAAGGTCGCGCACCCGGACGCGCAGGTGGTCGTCCTGCACGGCGACGGGTCGTACGGGATCAACGCGATGGAGATCGACACGGCGGTCCGCCACGGGATTCCCGTCCTGGTCGTGATCAGCAACAACGGCGGCTGGACGGCGGATCCCCAGCGGAGCAAGCCCGGACGGACCCTCGGCTTCACGCGCTACGACAAAGTTGCCCAGGATTTCGGCGCGCACGGCGAGTACGTCGAGAAGCCCCACGAGATCCGGCCGGCGCTCGATCGGGCAAGCGCGCCGTCGTCAACGTGGTGACCGACGACAAGGCGCGGGCGCAGACGATCCGCTTCTCGGCGTACACCACGTAGCGGTCGGACCCCGCGACGACGGAGGAGAGATGGGCAAGGCCCTCGACGGGATCGTGGTCCTCGACCTCACGCAGTACGAGGCGGGACCGAGCTGCACCGAGATGCTCGCGTGGCTCGGCGCCGACGTGATCAAGATCGAGCCGCCGGGAGGCGAGCCAGGGCGGCGCGCGCTCTCGGAGCGGCCCGACACGGACGCGTGGTTCTTCCTTTTGCTCAACGCCAACAAGCGGAGCGTCACGCTCGATCTGAAGGCCGAGCGCGGGCGTGCCCTCTTCGAGCGCATGGTGGGACGCGCCGACGTCGTGGTCGAGAACTTCGGGCCGGGGGCGATCGAGCGCCTGGGATTCGGGTACGACGCGCTCCGCCGGATCAACCCCCGGATCATCGCCGCGTCGGTCAAGGGCTTCGGAACCTCCGGGCCCTACGCGGACTACAAGAGCTTCGAATGGATCGCGCAGGCGACGGGTGGCGTGATGAGCCTCACGGGCATGCCCGACGGTCCGCCGCTACGGACGGAGGCTGGGCTCGGCGACACGGGCGCGGGGCTCCACTGCGCCATCGGCATCCTCGCCGCGCTCGTGCAGCGCGAGCGCACGGGAGAGGGCCAGCACGTCGAGGTCGCGCAACAGGATTCCGTGCTCAACCTGGTCCGCATCCACCTGCGTGAACACTACCTGACGGGCCAGCCGGCGCCGCGCCGCGGGAACCGCTCGGTCGCGGCCGGCCCGTCCAACCTCTACCGCTGCCGTCCCTTCGGGCCGAACGACTACGTCTTCATCCACTGCGCGACGCTCGAGATGTGGCGTACGCTCACGCGGATCCTCGGGCGCCCGGAGCTCGGCGACGACCCGCGGTTCGCCGAGCTGCAGAAGCGCGCTGGCCACGCCGCGGAGATCGATCCGCTCATCGAGGCGTGGACGGAGAAGCGGACCAAGCACGAGGCGATGGAGATCCTGGCGGGCGCCGGCATTCCCTGCGGTGCCGTCCTCGACTCCGGCGAGGTCCTCTCGGACCAAGGGCTGGTCAAGCGCGGCATGGTGGTGAGCCTCGAGCACCCGATGCGCGGCCGGTTCGCCATGCCCGGCAACCCCGTGCAGCTCTCCGCCTCGCCCACGACCGTGACGCGCGCCCCCCTGCTGGGCGAGCACAACGCCGAGGTGTACGGCGGCTGGCTCGGCCTCGGCGCGGAGGAGCTCAGGGCACTCGCGCGGGACCGCGTGATCTGAGGGCTCGCGCGGCTTCCTCCATGGTGGGCGGCGTCGTCGTGTCCTTGTAGTCGGCGAGCCGCGCGTAGATCTCCCGGGCGGCCTCGTGGAAGGCCGGGGGCAGGCCCACGGCGGCGAGCGATCGCGCGATCTCCTCCATCTCGCCCACGAAGCGCCACGCCTTGCGCGCGTTGTCGTGGACCGCCCGCTCGGAGCGCGCGTGGACATCCGGCTGGGAGATCTTCCACTCCGCGAGGAGCGCCGCGTCCACGCCCTCGGCGATTGCGAAGGCGCGGATCGCGGCGAGCAGCGCCTGGCCGCCCTTGTTCCACCCGGCGTATGCCATCTTCACGGCCGACGCCGCTCCTGCCGGCGCATCGAGGACGACGGCCTCCAGTGGGCCGGCGGCGAACAAGGGCGCGATCTCCGTCGCGGCCGGCCCGGAGAGGTAGACGCGCGTGGCGCCGCGCCTGCTGCGCGTCGCGGGGCCGATGATGCCCCCGTCGACGAAGCGGGCTCCTGCCGCCTCGACGACGCGACCGATCTCCCGGGCCGTCGCGGGCGCCACGGCGTTCGCGTCCACGTAGAGCCCGCCGAAGCCGAGCGCGGCGACGGCGCGGGCGAGATCGGCGGCGCCGTGCGGCGGCACGACGGACAGGATCACCCGGCTGGCCCGGACGACCGATGCGAGCGTGCCGGCGTCCTCGAGCCCGACCTCGCCCGCGCGGGCTCGCGTCGCCGCGCTGCGCCCCGCGGAAGCCCAGAGGACGCGTGCCCCTCCGGCCACGACGGTGGCGCCCACGGCCGCGCCCATGTCACCGGGGTGGAGCAGCCCAACGATCGTGCTGGACTCCGCGGTCATCGTCCCTCCTCCGTCGGCACCGATTATAGCGGGCCTGGGCGTGCGTCGCCTTGACCTGGCGCCCCCTGCGTGATACGTCGAACACACCGTTGCGGCCGTCGAGGATCTACCGGGGCATGGGAAAGTTCGTCGTCATCGACGCGAAGCTCGTGCGGTGGGAGTCGAAGACCGAGCTGAAGTAGGAGGGGCGGTCCATGCTGGATCTCGTGATTCGCGGAGGCGACGTCGTGACGCCGCAGGGCGTCGGCGGGTGGGACGTGGCTGTCCAGGGTGAGCGCATCGTCGCCGTCGGCCTGCCCGACCCGCGAACGGAGGCCGGGCGGGTGATCGACGCGACGGGGAAGATCGTTGTCCCGGGCGGCATCGAGCCGCACACGCACCTTGCCCACTTCATCTCGATGCACCCCGAGGACAACCTCCACACGCTCGGCCCGGAGGAGGACACGCGCGGGATGGTCTTCGGCGGGACGACCACCCACGTGGACTTCTGCTTCGTCCGTCCGGGGACCGACATCCCGCAGGCGATCGAAACCCGCGCGGCACGCTGGAAGGGGAACTCCTACGCCGATTACTCCTTCCACGTGGCCCTCCAGGGCCAGCTCCCGCTCGCGCTCTTCGATCAGATCCCCGAGGCGATCCAGGCGGGCTTCCCGAGCTTCAAGGTGTTCACGGTCGAGGTGCTGCCGCCTCATCCCAAGCGCCATCCCTACCGGCTCGACTTCGGACGCATCCAGCTCGCGATGGAGAAGGTCGCGGCCCACGACGGCATCATGGCCGTCCACGCCGAGGACCACGACATCGTGCAGTTCATGTACGAGAAGTTTCGCGAGGAGAAGCAGACCGACGGCTGGCTGCTCCCCCTCGTCCACAACAAGCTCTCGGAGCTGCTCGCGTTCCGGCGGACGATCCAGCTCGCCGCCGCGACGGGTGCGGGCGTCTACTTCGTCCACACCTCGGCGAAGGAGGGCGTCGAGGCGGTCGCCGAGGCGCGTGCGGAGGGGCTCCCGATCTATGCGGAGACGCTCCACCACTACGCCTGCTTCACCGCCGAGGACTACAAGACGCCGCGAGGCTTCTGCTATCACACGTATCCGTCCCTCAAATACCCCGAGGATCAGGCTGCGCTCTGGGACGGGCTCGTGCGGGACGGCGTCTCGACGACGGCGACCGACGAGTTCCCGACGTCGCTCGAGCTGAAGCTCCGCGGCCGGGAGCTCGAGAACGTGACCGGCGGCAACCTCGGCGCGGAGGCGCGTATGGGGATCGTCTTCACCGAGGGCGTGATGAAGCGCCGGATGTCGCTTCAGCGCTTCGCCGAGGTGACGGCCACGAACGCCGCGCGGATCCTCGGGCTCTACCCCCAGAAGGGCGTCATCGCGCCCGGGAGCGACGCCGACCTCGTCATCATCGATCCGGCGATCCGGAAGACGCTCGCGCGCGAGGACTTTCATGTGAGCGACTACAGCCCCTGGGAGGGCTGGCCGATCCAGGGCTGGCCCGTCACCACGATCCTCCGCGGTCGGGTCGTCGTCGAGAACGGCCGGCTCGCCGGCGACGCGCGCGACGGGAAGCTCGTCCGGCGACGGATCGCGCCCGAGATCCTGCGGCGGCCGGCGTGCTGAGGCTTCTTGCGCGCTCCTCCGCCTAGCGGCTCACCATGGCCCAGCCGGATGCTTGGAGATCCTGGGTGACGTCCTGTTGGCGCCGGTCGTCGCGTCGCCTTTCGGCCGACACTCGCTTCTGGCGCCAGCGTCGCCCCCCGGCCCGACGATCGAGGATCACGTCCGCGGTCGCGCTGTCGAGGACCAGCTTGAGATATGTGTATCGCGCCAGGTCCATGCGCGAGACGATGAGAAGCAGCCGGGCCACGCCTGTCGTCGCCGGACTCACGAGCATGACTCCCTCCGGTGCGTGCGAGTGTCGACCGAACGGGAGCGTCGTGCACCGTCCCAGCCGCGCGCGGATCATAGCCGGTCCCGCATCGAACGCAAGAGGATTCGCACGTCGGCGACGCGATTTTCCGGAATCGGCTCGGCTCAGCCTCCAGCGAAGACGTTCTTCTTGATGGTGGCGTGAACGCCCCAGTTGCCGTCGACGACCTGGGTGATGCCGAAGTCGACGGCGACTGACATCAGTGAGATCGCCTCGTTCTCGCTCAACCCCTTCGTCGTCATGAGGAAGCGGCGCATCTTCCGGAAGGCGTCCCTCATCGCGAGGTCAACGGAGGATTTCTCGTAGATCTTGCTCTGGGCGTCGGCGCCGAGATCCACGAGGTAGTTGGGGTACGTGAAGCCGTGCAGCACCCATTCGTCCTGGGTCTCCAGGAGCGGATAGTTGAGCCCGGCCAGCGCCGTGCCGGCCAGCGTGTCCTTCTTGCGGACGCTGAGCTGGAAGGTCCCGATGAGCGAGCACTCGATCGCCGTGCCGGCGAGCTCGGAGTCACCCTGCGCGGCGTGGGAGTCTCCGGCGGAGAGGAGCGCGCCCTTGACTGCAACGGGGTAATACATCGTGGCGCCCTTACCGATTCGCCAGTCGTCGATGTTGCCGCCGACGTAGTTGGGCGGGATGGAGTCGACGATGTCCGCCTCGGCGGGTGCTAAGCCGAGGACGCCGAAGTGGGGGCGGATGGGGACGCGGACATTCTTCAGTATCCCGTGGTTCTCCTTCACGGTGCGGTGGTCAACCGGCACGCCGGGATAGTCGATGATCTTGTGCACGACGCCGGAGGGGTCCGTCTGCGGCGTCCACTGGAAGTTGTAGACCGCTTGCGCCCAGTTCCGCTCGCCCGATGCGTCGATCTCGTAGATCGTGATCACCTCGCGGGGTTTGGGATCCGTCAGCAGGTCCTTGTAGTGGAAGCCCCACCACGCGGCGGCATTGCTGCCGAAGCTCTTCCCCTTGTACTTCGGGTTGGCGCAGGGTCGCGGGCGGACGTCGACGATGCGGACCTCGAGGATGTCGCCGGGCTCGGCGCCGCGAACGAAGACGGGTCCGGTGCAGATGTGCACGCCGAGGCCCTCGCCCGCTCCCCGGCCGAACAGCGTCGGCTTCATAGGCCCCGCCCCGCGGCGATCGACGCCCTTCTTCTGCTTGTCCCAGTAGAAAACGCTCTCGGCGCCCGGGTCCCCCTTGATCATCCGCTCGGCGTCGTCGTTGGCGTGGTGCGTGAGGACCTCGATGGTGACGAAGTCGCCCGAGTTGACCTCGATGAGGGGCTTGAGTGATTTACTGAAGTATCCCCAGTGCACCGTCTTGTCGGTCGCCGGCACGTAATAGTGATTCTTGGTGCCGGGCACCATCCCCGGCTGTGCCTGGGCCGGAACCACCCCGACCGGCCCCAGCGACGCCGCCATCCCGCCGACCGCCAGCGCGCCCTTGAGGAAGTCCCGGCGTTCGCGCCCATGTTCGAAGTCCGTCGACATGGTCGATCCCCCTGAGAGGTTAGGTTGAGTGCGCCCGGTGCGCCGGGCCACCGAACCATACGCCGGTCCTACGGACTGGTCAAATGCGGGGCAAGCGCTATTATCTGCGGCATGGTCAAGGCCGTGTCGTTCTTCAAGCGCAAGCCCGGGATGTCCGTCGAAGCCTTCCAGGCGTACTGGCGGACGGCCCACCCCGACGTCGTCGTCAAGCTGCCGGGTATTCGCCGCTACGTCCAGTCGCATACCCTGCCCTCCGGGTATCGCAAGGGTGAGCCGATCTACGACGGGATCGCGGAGGTCTGGTTCGACGATACCCGCGCGATGCGCGCCCTGGTCGGGACCACGGCATACGCGGCGGTCCAGGCCGACGAGGCGAAGTTCATCGAACGCTCCACCATGGGCTTGCTCGTCACCGAGGAGCGTGTCATCAAGGACGGGCCCGTGCCCGAGAACGGCGTGAAGAACGTCGAGTTCGTGACCCGCAAGCCGGGCATGGCTGTGGACGTCTTCCAGCAGTACTGGTCCCAGGTCCACGGGCCCCTGGCGGCGTTGATCCCGGTCGTCCGGCGCTACGTGCAGAGCCACACCCGGCGCGCGGCCTACGAGGCCGGGCGGGCGCCGCTCTATGACGGCGCCGCACTGACGTGGTTCGACGACACGCAGGCGATGCGTGTGTCGGCGACCACGCAAGAGTACGCTCACGTCCGGGCGGACGAGGCCAACTTCATCACGCCCGATCCGCCGTTCATCATCACCAGGGAACACGTGATCATCGCCTAAGGCCCCCCGGGCTCGGAGGAGACATGCTCGAACGGCCGTTGCCCACGGAGCAGGAAGTGCGCGCATACATCCGCGACCGGCGGAACTGGGGGCGCTGGGGCAGGGACGACCAGGTCGGCGCGCTCAATCTCGTCACGCCAGCCAAGCGCGCGGCGGCGGCGCGGCTCGTCACGAGCGGCCGCGCGGTCTCGCTGAGCCGGCCTTTTCCAAAAGAGCCCGGCCCCAACAACGCGTTTCCCGCGCAGCACTACATGCGGACGCTCGCGCGCGGGAAGGGCGGCTTCGCCGCGGACTATTACGGCATCTTCTACCACGGCGTCGCCTCCACGCACATCGACGCGCTCTGCCACACCTGGGACGAGGAGGCGATGTGGAACGGGCGCGACCCGAAGAAAGAGATCACCTTCGACGGGGCGACGTTCGGGTCGATCGAGCACTGGGCCGACGGCATCATCACGCGTGGTGTGATGCTCGACGTCCCGCGCCATCGCCGCGCGGCGTGCGTGACGCAAGAGACTCCGGTCCACGGGTGGGAGCTCGACGACATCCTGCGGGCCCGGCGAATCAGGCTCGAGCCCGGTGACGCCGTCTGCGTCTACTCCGGCCGCGAGGCGTGGCAGACCTCGAATCCCGACAAGCCGTACAGCCGCCCGTTCGGTGCCGGACCGCTCGAGCGCCCGGGCCTGCACGTGTCGTGTCTGCCGTTCCTTCGCGACCACGATGTGAGCGTGCTGGTCTGGGACATGCTCGACCACCTGCCGATCGGCTACGACATCCCGTGGGCCGTGCATGCGGCCCTCTTCGCCTACGGCGTGGCCCTCCTCGACAACGCGCTCCTCGAGCCCCTCGCGCGCGCGTGCGTCGAAGTGGGGCGCGACGACTTCATGCTGGTGATCGCGCCGCTCAACGTCCCGGGGGGCACGGGATCGCCGGCCAACCCGATCGCGGTGTTCTGATGGACGGCTGGATCGGGCAGCCGCTCAAGCGACGCGAAGACCACCGGCTCCTCACGGGCGCGGGGCGCTTCGTGGACGACCTGCGACCACCGGGGTGCGTCCACGTGGTCCTGCTGCGGTCGCCCCATGCCCACGCACGCATCACGCGGATCGACCTCGAGCGCGCACGGCGCGCTCCGGGCGTGGTCGCGGTCGTCACCGGCGCGGAGGTGAGCCACCTCGGGCCGATGCCGGTGAACCGGCTCGTGCCGGATATGCGGGTGCCGCCCCATCCGATCATCGCCGACACCCACGTCCGCGCCGCAGGCACTCCCGTGGCCGCCGTCGTGGCCGAGAGCCCCTACGCCGCGCGCGACGCCGTGGAGCTGATCCACGCGGAGTACGAGCCGCTCGCGGCGCTGCCGGAGCCCGAGGCGGCGGTGGCCGACGGTGCTCCCACCCTGTTCGCCGACATCGAGGGCAATCGGTCGTTCACGCGCACGCTGCGCCAGGGCGATGCGGCGCGCGCCGTCACTGGCGCCCCGCACGTCGTCCAGCTCCGGGTGGTCCAGCAGCGTTTGGCCGGGGTGCCGCTCGAGCCCCGCTCCGTGCTGGCGGTGTTCGATCCCTCCACGGAGGAGCTGACGCTCTGGGTTTCGTGCCAAGCGCCCTTCCGCATCCGGGCAGAGGTCGCGCGCCTCCTCGGGCTCCCCGAGGCGCGCGTGCGCGTGATCGCGCCCGACGTCGGCGGAGGCTTCGGCGTCAAGAGCGGTCCTTACCGCGAGGAGGTCCTGCTGGCCTGGCTCGCGCGGCGGCTCGCACGGCCGGTCACGTGGGTGGCCACGCGCAGCGAGGATCAGATCACCACGAATCAGTCGCGCGGCTCGGTCTGCGAGGGCGAGCTGGCCCTGGACGCCGAGGGGCGCATCACGGCGCTCCGCGCGCGGGTTGTCGCTCCGCTCGGCGCCGCGCTGATGAACGCAGCCGCGGGACCGCCGTGGAACCACGCGCGCCTCCTGCCGGGGGCCTACGTCGTGCCGGCGTGCGAGATCACCGTCACGGGAGCCCTGACGACGACCACGCCGGTCGCGGCCTATCGCGGCGCCGGCAGGCCCGAGGCGTGCTTCTTCATCGAGCGGCTGATGGACACGGCGGCCCGGGCGCTCAAGCTCGATCCCGCGGAAATCCGCCGGCGTAACTTCGTCCCGCCCGACCGCTTCCCGTTCCGGACGGTGACGGGCCAAGTCTACGACTCGGGCGAGTATGGGAAGGCGCTCGAGCTGGCGCTCGCGGCGGCGGACTACGCCGGCCTGCGACACCTGCAGGCGGAGCGTCGCGCGCGCGGCGAGATCGTCGGCGTCGGTGTCGCGTCGTACATCGAGCCCGCCGCGCTCGGCTGGGAGAGCGGCAGCCTCAAGGTCGAGCGCTCCGGGCGGGTGACGGCGATCACCGGGTCGAGCGCCCACGGCCAGGGGCACGAGACGACCTTCGCCCAGATCGTGGCCGACCATCTGGGCGTCACGCCGGATGACGTGGTCGTCGTCCACGGCGACACGCGCTCGGGGCCCGAGGGCTTCGGCACCTTCGGCAGCCGGAGCGTCGCGCTGGGCGGCGGCGCCCTGGCACGCGTGGCCGGGGACGTGCGCGAGAAAGGGAGGAGGATCGCCGCCAAGCTCCTCGAGGCCGCCGCCCCCGACGTGGTCAACGTGCCCGGAGGCTTCCAGGTGGTCGGCGTGCCGCAGCGGCGCGTGACGTGGAAGGAGGTCGCCTCCGCCGCCTACGCCGGAGGCCAAGCGTTGCCCGCGGGAGAGACGCCTGGCCTCGAGGCGAGCACCTACTTTCAGCCGGAGGGCGAGGTGTGGAGCTTCGGCGCCGTCGTCTGCGCGGTGAGGGTCGAGGGCGAGACCGGGCGGCTCAGCATCGAGCGACTGGTGTGGGTGGACGACGCCGGGACGGTGATCAATCCGCTCCTCGCCGAGGGCCAGCTCCACGGCGCGCTCGCTCAGGGTCTCGGCCAGGCGCTCCTCGAGGCGATCGTCTACGACCGCGACGGACAGCTCCTCACCGGCTCGCTGATGGACTACGCGATCCCGCGCGCCGACGACGTGCCCCCCGTGACGCTCGAGAAGATGCACACGCCCTCGCCGCGCAACCCGCTCGGCGCCAAAGGGCTGGGCGAAGCCGGCTGCATCGCCATCCCACCCGCGATCGTCAACGCCGCCGTGGACGCGCTGGCGCCCTTCGGCGTCTCGCATCTTGACATGCCGCTCACGCCCGCGCGACTCTGGGCCGCGACCAGGAGGCAGCGATGAACCCTCGGATCATATCCGCCGACGATCACATCGATCTCCAGTGGCTGCCGAAAGACCTCTGGCAGAAGAGGGTCCCTCCAGCGTGGCGCGATCGCGCCCCGAAGGTCGTCGAGACACCCGAGGGGCCGTACTGGGTCTGCGGCAATGACCGCTGGGACCCGTGGGGCGGTCGGAAGGGCGCCGCCGGCGCGCAGGGCGGCCGGCGCACGGCGCTCGAAAAGGGTGGTGTGCTCGAGCCCGGCGTCCTGCGCCCGACAACGACCGAGCTGCGGCTGACGGACATGGATCGTGACGGCATCGACGCGACGGTCATGTACGGACCGATCGTGCCGTTGCTGATCCAGGATCCCGATCTACGAGAGGTCTGCTACCGGGCGTACAACGACTGGCTGGCCGAGTTCTGCGCGACCGCGCCGGATCGGCTCGTCGGCGCCGGGCTGATCCCGATCGACGACCCCAAGACCGCGGCGGACGAGGTGCGTCACCTCAACCAGATCGGTCTTCGGACGGGGATGTTCCTGGCCGCCAGGGTCGAGCTCCCGCTGTGGGACGAGGCCTGGGAGCCGCTGTGGGAGGCCGCCGCCGAGGCGGCGTTGCCCATCGGCTTCCATCTCGGCGGGGGCCTCCGCACGGTCCTGTACAGCGGTCCGAAGGCGACCCAGGCCGGGAACATGGGCGTCCGCGTCGCCTGCTCGACGCTCCAGATGGATGAGCCGCTCGCCGCCGTGATCTTCGCCGGCGCGCTCGAGCGTCATCGAGGACTGAAGATCGTGCTCGCCGAAACCGGGATCGGCTGGCTGCCCTACATGCTCGAGCGGATGGACGACACCTACCAGAAGTTCCTCGACGCCGAGGAGTTCTGGCGGAGGCACGGCGGGCTCCAGCTGACGATGGCGCCGAGCGCCTATTTCCGACGGCAGGTGTGGGCGACCTTCCAGACGGATCACCTCGGGCTGCGGGT
>Ga0209469_1001249_pt1 | contig 14232 bp, 9 predicted proteins | sample GraSoiAngelo_123_FD_185880 | JGI IMG/M metagenome (GOLD analysis project Ga0209469, IMG submission 185880) | Grasslands soil microbial communities from the Angelo Coastal Reserve, California, USA - 14_0927_02_40cm (SPAdes) (version 2) | ecosystem: Environmental > Terrestrial > Soil > Grasslands ... | reverse complement strand
GAAACGCTGCAAGCGGGACTGGGCGCAATCGGGCAGCGTATTGCGAAATTAGACCCTGCTCTTGGCAAGGGATATAAGCTCTCCGCAGAGCCGCTCCTCGAGAGCCGCGTGCACGATGCGCAGCAAAGTTACCTAGTCTTGCTGGCGGCGGCCACCTTCGTGCTGCTTATCGCTTGTGCAAACCTGACGAGTCTGCTGATGGCGCGCGGCTGGGGCAGAAACCGTGAAATGGCCGTTCGCGCCGCGCTGGGTGCATCGCCGGGAAGATTGCAGCGGCAAGGCCTGGTCGAAAGCTGCCTCCTGGCATTGCTCGGCGGCACAGTAGGAATTGCCCTGGCTGCCGGCATAGTGGGGGTTTTTCGCGCGATTGCGCCAAGCGGCACGCCGCGGCTCGCCGAAATAACGCCGGATTGGACTTTACTGTGGTTCGCACTGGCGAGTTCTCTGGTATCAGGCGTTGTCTTCGGTCTCGCTCCGGCGCGTCGTGCCGCGCGCATGGCTCCGAGCGAAGCCCTGAAAGAAGGGACCGCGGGAAGTGTCAGCGGCACTTCACGATTTGGCAGCGCGCTCGTTGTCGTGGAAGTGGCCCTCGCTTTCATTCTGCTGATTGGCTCGACGCTCATGATGCAAACGCTGGCCCATTTGCTGCACCAGAATCCAGGCTTCCGCACCGACCATCTTCTCACCTTTGACTTGCCGCAGCCGCCGCAGTGGAACCAGAAAGATTCGGAGTCGAGCGCCACCGGCCAGATCGTGCGTTTGAAAGATATGCTTGCGCAGGTTCGCCGCCTGCCGGGAGTGGAAGAGGTTGTAGCTTCCGATCACGGCATCTTGAATGGAATGATGTACGAGCACTCCGGTTTGCAACTGGAAGGCGCGCTCCCCGAACAATCGGCGGTTACGGAGAGCGTCACCGCGCGATATATCTCGCCGGACTACTTTCACATGCTAGGCATTTCTCTCGTGCGAGGCCGTGAGTTCGACGAGCAGGACCAGCAAGGCACGCAAAAAGTCGTCATGGTGAATGAAGCGATGGCCCGAAAATATTGGAGCACGCTGGACATCGTTGGAAAACGGTTGAGCGTGTCCACGGACGGCAAGGGAACTCCGCAATGGAATGAAATTGTCGGCGTCGTCGCGAATGCCCGGGATGTTGGAATACAGGATGAGGCCAGTCCGGAATTCTACCTTGCTCTTTTCCAGTGGGGCGTTGGATCGCATCATCTGATCGTCCGCACGCAAGCAAATCCCGATGCCCTGGCGGGCACGATTTCGCGGCAAATCTGGGCCAGCTATCCCGACCAACCTGTTCGGCATGTGATGACCTTGACGGAGACGATTGCGGAATCCGTCGGCGATCAGCGCATGCACGCGGCGCTGCTTGGCGTATTTGCGGGTGTGGGCCTGACGTTGGCTCTGCTGGGAGTTTATGGCGTCGTTTCCTATTCCGTGGCGCGCCGCACGCAGGAAATCGGCGTGCGCATGGCGTTGGGCGCAGCGCGCGCCGACGTGCTGCGCATGGTCCTGCGTCAGGGATTGACTCTCGTGGCGTGCGGAGCCGCCATCGGTGCCGCTGGAGCGTTCGGCGCGGTTCGCGTCATCGCCAGCGAGTTGTACGGCGTAAAGTCCAGCGATCCTTGGACATTTGCCGGAGGCGCCGCGTTGATTCTAATCGTGGGTTGCCTGGCTTGTTGGGTCCCCGCTCGTCGCGCAATGCGCGTCGATCCCATCGTGGCTCTGCGCTATGAATGATTTTCTTATGTTGAAGAAAGTTGGTGGGTGAAGTCGCGAGTGGCAGAGGGCGTCATGAATAAACTTCGCGCATGGCTGTTGCGATTCGGCGGACTCTTCCGCAAACAGCGCCGAGACCGGGATTTCTCTGCGGAGATGGACAGCCATCTCCAAATGCATATCGAAGACAATCTCCGCGCCGGCATGAGCCCCGCAGAAGCCCGCCGCCAGGCCCTCATCAAACTCGGCGGCATCGAACAAACCAAAGAATCTGTTCGCGACGGCCGCAGCCTGCCCATTTTGGAGATGCTCCTGCAAGACACCCGCTACGGCGTTCGCATGCTGCGCAAGAATCCCGGCTTCACCGCTGTTGTCGTTCTCACTCTTGCTCTCGGCGTGGGAGCGAACGCTGCCATCTTCTCTGTGGTTCATGCCGTGCTCCTCAAACCGCTGCCTTATCCCGAATCGCACCGCCTGGTGATGGTATGGGAAAAAGTCTTCTTGCCAAATTATCAGAATGATGAGAACAATCCATCACCTGGCAATTTTTCTGACTGGAAAAATCAAAATACCGTTTTCGAGAATATCGGGGCCTACCGCAACCGCAGTTTTAATCTTACTGGCTCGGGCGAGCCGGTACGCGTCGAAGGCGAGCAAGTTTCCGCAAGCCTGTTCTCCGTTTTGCAGTTGAATGCCGCCATTGGCCGCGTCTTTACAGCAGAGGACGACCAGCCCGCTGGCCAGCATGTCGTGGTGATGAGCGACGGTTTGTGGAAGAGCCGCTTTGGCTCGGATGCGCAAATTCTGGGCACAACCATTCTGCTCGATGGCGAGAGCTATGCCGTCGTCGGCGTCATGCCGCCGGCTTTTCATTTCCCTGATCCAGACGACCAGCTTTGGGTGCCTATCGCCCTGACTCCCCAGGACCTCGCCAATCATGGGAGCCACAATCTGCTCGTCACCGCGCGGCTCAAACAGCTTGTGACGGCTGCGCAAGCGCAAGGCGAATTAAATCGGATCGCGCAGCATCTCACGGAGCTCTATCCGGACACCAATACCGGCGTCAAGGCGAATGTGGTCCCGCTCTTCGAAGAAATCGCCGGCCCAGTGCGTCCGGTATTGGTTACTCTTTTTGGTGCGGTAGGATTCGTCTTGCTGATCGTTTGCGCCAACGTCGCCAGCCTGCTACTGGGGCGCGCATCGGCACGCCATCGTGAAATCGGGATTCGAATCGCCCTGGGGGCAGGCAGGACGAGAATTCTTCGCCAGCTATTGACGGAAAGCGCGCTGCTCGCCGTATTGGGCTGCGTGCTCGGTCTAGTGTTTGCCCGATGGGGAATCCTCGCGCTCAAACTGCTGAGCCCGCCGCACATCCCACGCCTGGACGAAATCCAGGTAGACGCTTCGGTTTTTGTCTTCAGCCTGGCGATTTCTCTTCTTGCGGGCTTTATTTTCGGCGTGCTGCCCGCGCTTCATGCTGCGCGCGGCAACGTCAATGATTCTTTGAAGGAAGGTACGCGCGAGTCTGCAGGCGGCGCGCGCTTGCGAACGCGCAATCTGCTCGTAATTCTCGAGACCGCGCTCGGCGTCGTCGTGGTGATCGGTGCCGGGCTCCTCCTTCGCAGTTTCCTAATCCTGGAGAGCGTGCCGCTCGGTTTCCAGCCACGCGGTGTCCTTACGTTTCGTGTGATTCCTCGCGGAGAAAAATATTCGCAGTTGGCGGGGCGCACGGCGTTTTACCAGCAAGCCATCAAGCACATCCAAGCACTGCCTGGAGTGAAGTCCGCCGCGGCCGTAAGTTTCATTCCGCTGACTAATTCTCGTGGCAGCAAAGGCTTTTCCATCGAGGGCCGCATCCCGCCGTCTGCCGGACAAATCCCGATGGCCGGTTACGACGCTGTGACTCCAGGATATTTCGCATCCCTCCAGATTCCTCTGCGCAGCGGAAGAGATTTTTCCTGGCAAGACACCCCGCAAGCCCAGCGCGTCGTCATCATTAACGAAGCCATGGCCCGAACCTATTGGCCCGGCGAAGATCCGCTCAGAAAGCGCATCAAACTTGGCACCGCCGACGATCCATATCCATGGTGGACCATTGCAGGAGTCGTCGGCGATATTCGCGAATTCGATGTACTTACGCCGCCGCGGCCGACTATGTACCTCCCCATTTCGCAAGCCGACGATTCGAATTACCTGCTCCGCGACTGGGTGGTGCGCGCGAATGGAGATGCTATGAATATTGCTTCTTCAATTCGTGCCGCGATGCGCGAAGTGGATCCGAATCTGCCCGTGTCGCGGCTGCGCAGCTTGGAGCAGGTGCGCAGCATTTCCGTGGCGCCACAGCGGTTCAACTTATCGCTGTTTGGTTTATTCGCCGCGCTCGCGCTGCTGCTGGCGGCGGTAGGAATTTATGGCGTTATGGCGTACAGCGTGGCACAACGAACACGCGAAATCGGTATCCGCGTCGCCCTGGGTGCGCAGCGTGGGGAAGTTGTGCGCCTGCTGCTGTGCCAAGGCGTGGGGTACGCGGCACTCGGTGTGATTCTCGGAGTCGCAGGAGCCTTTGCGCTGACGCGGCTCATGACCAGCTTGCTTTACGGCGTACAGCCCGCCGACCCGCTTACTTTTGTGTGCGTCACTTTGCTTCTTGGTTGTGTTGCGCTGCTGGCTTGCTACTTCCCCGCGCGGCGGGCTATGCGCGTCGATCCCATCGTGGCGCTGCGCTCTGAATGATTTTCTTATGTTGGAGAAAGAAAGTTGGTAGGTGAAGTCGCGAGTGGCAGAGGGCGATATGAATAGATTTCGTGCATGGCTGTTCCGGCTCGGCGAATTATTTCAAAAGGAACGGCGAGACCGCGATCTCTCAGCCGAAATGGACAGCCATCTCCAGTTGCACATCGAAGACAATCTCCACGCCGGCATGAGCCGCGCAGAAGCCCAGCGGCAAGCCTTGATCAAACTCGGCGGCGTCGAGCAAACCAAAGAAATGGTTCGTGATCTCCGCGCCTTGCCTCTTCTCGAATCTCTTCTGCAAGACATCCGTTACGGCGTTCGCATGCTGCTCAAGAACCCCGGCTTTACCTTTGTCGCGGTGCTCACTTTGGCTCTCGGCATTGGCGTGAATACCGCTGTCTACAGCCTCGCCGAGGCTTTCTTGGTGCGGCCGCTTTCTTTGCCCAATCTCCACCGTCTGGTCGCCATCACGACGGGGCAAAAGAGCCCCGTGGCTGCTGCCGACTATTTGGACTGCAAGACCCAAGGCCAGTCTTTCGAACAGCTTGCCGCGTATCGCGCAAGCGATATGAATCTGACCGGCTCTGGTGAGCCAGAGCGTGTTTACGGCGCGGCAGTCACCGCAGGCTTCTTCACTGCTTTGGGAGTCGCTCCCGTGCGGGGCCGCGGGTTCCTTATCGGCGAGGACGAGCCGGGCCACGATCAAGTGGCCATCTTAAGTTACCGGCTCTGGCAGCGCCGGTTCGGAGCGGATCCCGTCGCGTTGGGGAAGACTGTCAACATTGACGGCAAGCCCTACACGATGATTGGCGTAATGGACCGCAGCGTGGAATTCCCTGTGCCCACTGATCTGTGGATCCCGCTGGCATTGTCCCCAAAGGAAAAAGTGAATCGTGCCGCCAATTCCCTTCACCTGGTTGCGCGCCTCAAGGACAATGTCAGTCTTTCCGAATACGAACAAAGACCGCCAGTTTGACGTTCTGCCACTGGTGGAATACGTCGAAGGCAGCATCACTCGCGCCTACACCGTTCTGATGCTCGCCGTCGTTGGCATCGTCTTGCTTGTGGCCTGCGCCAACGTTGCCAACCTGCAGTTCACCCGCGCCTCTTCCCGCCGCTCGGAGCTGGCTATTCGCGAAGCGTTTGGCGCTGGCCGCGCGAGGCTCGTGCGCCAGATGTTGACGGAAAGCATCCTGCTTGCGCTTCTTGGCGCCGCGGCGGGACTTCTGTTCGCGAAATTTTGCCTGTGGCTCTGTGTATCGAAAATGCCGCCGTACGTCGTGCGCTTGTGGGCCGGTTTCGACAAGATTCGCTTGGACGCTGGAGCCCTCTTCTTCACCATGGCCGCCGCGCTGATTTCGGGAATCCTGGCCGGAATTTTGCGGCGCAACAGTTGGCCGCGGGACGCGCCGCTTGCGCAGCGCCTTCGTCACCGCGCAAGTCGCTGTTGCGCTGGTCTTGGTGGTTGGCGCGGCCCTGCTGATCAAAGGCTTTCGCCAGATGACTGGCTCGGCGGAAGCGTACTCTCCCGAACGTGTTTTGATACTCGGCGTGAATCTCCCCGCTGCAAAGTATCCGCAAACTGGGGAGCGCCTCGCTTTCTATCGCAAAGCGCTTGCCGATCTCAGTTCCCTTCCTGGGGCGCAATCCGTGGCAGCCTTCAGTTGCTATCCCCTGAGCAACAACGGCGCGATTTGGGGCTATTTCCAAGTGTTGGGCCGTGTGGCCCCCGACCTGCGGCATTCACCGTGGGCCGACATGCAGACAATCAGTCCCGAGTATTTGGGCTTGATGCATGTGGCGCTGCTAGCTGGCCGTGAATTCACTTCGGACGACCGTGAAGCCACCCAACCGGTCGCCCTTGTCAGCCAAAAACTTGCGCAACGCTACTGGCCCGGAGAAAGCGCTCTGGGCAAGCAGATTCGCATTGGCGGGCCGGCCGATTCTGGTCCTTGGTTAACCGTGGTTGGTATCACCGCCGATGTGCTCTATGACTGGACGAACCAAGTCCCTCCGCCGACGATTTATCGTCCCCTTACCCAGGCCCCTCAGGCGGCGTCCCTCCTTGGCATCCGCACCGTGGGCGATCCCGCTTCATTGGGACAAGCCACGCGTGCGCGAATCGCGTCCATCGATCCTGAACTGCCTGCCTTCGATCTAAAGCCGCTGGACGTAGCCATCCATGAATCGACTGTGGGTCTGGGTTATACCGGGGCGATGATGGGCATCCTTGGGCTCATCGCTCTCGCGGTTGCAGTCGTTGGCATATACGGGATAATGGCCTACACCGTGGGCGAACGAACTAACGAGTTCGGCGTGCGCATCGCCATGGGCGCGCAGCGAGAAGACATCTTGTGGCTGGCCTCGCGGCATGGCTTGCTCATTTCTGCTGCGGCCTTTGCCATTGGCTTGCCGGCCGCGATCGCCGGCGCCCGCTTCCTCGCCGGTCTGATCTACGGCACGAGCCCCGGTGACCCCGTCGTGTTTGCGGGAGTCCCGATCATTTTGTTCGCCGCCGTGCTCACCGCCGGCTACATTCCGGCGCACCGCGCGACGCGCGTCGATCCCCTGGCGGCGCTGCGTTATGAATAGTTTTCCAAGTCCTGAAGTAAGGAGTAAGAAGTAAGAATTTGAAAAAAGAAGGATGGCAGAAGGCATCATGAATAAATTTCGCGCATGGCTGTTGCGATTCGGCGGACTCTTCCGCAAACAGCGCCGAGAAAAAGATCTCGACGCCGAGATGGACAGTCATCTCCAACTGCACATTGAAGACAATCTCCGCGCCGGCATGAACGCTGCAGAAGCCCGCCGCCAAGCGCTCATGAAACTTGGCGGCGTCGAGCAAACCAAAGAAATGGTTCGCGACCGCCGGGGACTTCCTCTTCTCGATACTCTTCTGCAGGATCTGCGATTTGCTTTTCGCATGCTTCTGAAAAATCCCGGCTTTACGGCGATTGCCATTCTGACTTTGGTGGTCGGCATCGCCGCGACCACCGCCATATTCAGCGTCGTCTATGGCGTTCTCCTGCGGCCTCTTCCTTACCCCAATCCCGACCAGATCCTCCAGATGTGGGAGCTCGATGCCACGGGTCACCGGATGAACTTTCCCGAGCCCAATTTCTCAGACATGCGGAGCGCCTCGCAATCCCTCGCGGCTTTGGCAGAATGCAACGCCGGACCTTTGACTATTACTGGCGGGACAGAACCCATCCGAACCGTTGCCGCCGAAGTTTCCCGGGATTTCTTTAAGGTGATAGGCGTCTCGCCGCTTCTTGGAAGGAGTTTCAACCCGGAAGATCAGCGCGAAGGCGCGGCGCCGGTATTGTTGGTTAGCCACGCCTATTGGGAGCAGCATCTCGGCGCTTCGAACGAACTCTCCAAATTCAAACCCGTCGCGGATCACAAGGTTTTTTCGGTCATCGGCGTGATGCCGCAAGGTTTTCGTTTCCCGGATGCAGCCGACCTCTGGATTCCGCGTGAACTCTATCCGCCGGACAACTCCAGCCGTACCGCGCACAACTGGCACATCTTCGGCCGACTGCGCGAAGGCGTAACACTCTCGCAAGCGCGCGCCGAATTTTCGGCCATCGCTCATCGGCTGAAGCAGCAATACGGCCAGGACATCGACATGACTGACGCCGCGGCCGACCGCTTGAGAGATGCGATAACCTCCAACGTGCGCGCCGCGTTGCTTCTTTTGCTCGGCGCCGTCGGTTTTCTCTTGCTGGTGGCGTGCGCCAATGTGGCCAATCTTCTTTTGGCGCAGGCGGCGCGCCGTGATCGCGAACTGGCCATCCGCGCGGCCCTCGGCGCCGATAGGCGCCGCTTGGTTTTTCAATTTCTGATCGAGTCGGCTTTACTTTGCGCGCTCAGCGGGATCGCTGGGGGGCTCGCGGCTCGCTGGGGCGTGAATGTTCTTTTGGCGCTGGCTCCCAGGAATCTGCCGCGCCTCGACTCCATCTCCGTCAACATGCCCGTGCTGTTGTTTGCTGTGGGCTTGTCGTGCGTCATGGCCACGGCCCTCGGAACCTTCACTGCGATTCGCGCTACCGCAGGTGATGTCCGCGATGCTCTTGCCGAGGGCGGCCGCGAACAGATTGGAGGTCAGGGCGCGCACCAATTCGGTCAGACGATCGTCGCCGGTCAACTCGCGATTACGCTGGTGCTGCTGGTCGGCGCGGGACTTCTCGGCCGCAGCCTGATCCGCGTTCTTTCCGTCGAGCCGGGATTTCGCACCGAGCACGTCGTCACCATGGACCTTTCATTTACACACCCTGGGGATAACGAAGCGGCAAAGGCGCTTCACGTCAACAAGCTCAACAGTTTATTCGAACGCTTGCGTGCTATTCCCGGTGTCGAAGCTGTAGGTGGTACCAACGCGTTGCCGCTGGTGAATGGATTCCTCGCCGACGGCACTTTTGTGATTCTCAATCCCCGAGATGTACCCGCGCGCATGGAAGACTTCGAGCGGCTGTTTCACAATCCGTCCATCACCGGCTACGCCGACTACTGCGTGGCCAGCGAAGATTACTTCCGCGTGCTGGCCATTCCGCTTCTGCGTGGCCGGTTTTTCGATAATCGAGATGTGATGAGCGCGCCTCACGTCGCTCTAATCAACGACGCTCTTGCGCGAAGTCGCTGGCCAAAGGAAGACCCGCTCGGCAGGACAATTGAATTCGGCAACATGGACGGCGACCTGCGATTGCTCACGATCATCGGCATCGTCGGCGACGCCCGTAATCACAGCCTCGAAGCCCCGCCTAGCCCGACCGTTTACGTAAACTACCGTCAGCGGCCGCAATCATCCGATCTCTTCACCATCGTGATGCGCACCAGTTTGCCGCCAGAAGGCGTGATTTCCACGGCGCGCGAAATCGTCCACAGCGTCGATCCGGATGTTCCGCCACAGTTCCGCACGTTCGCACAGGTCTTCATTTCTTCGCTGGCCACGCGGCGGTTCAATCTCACTCTGATCTTGGCGTTCGCTGGAGCCGCGTTGCTTCTCGCGGTAGCGGGCATCTATGGAGTCATGGCTTACAGCGTCACGCGCCGCACTCGGGAAATCGGCGTGCGCATAGCCCTCGGCGCTGCACGTGGCGACGTGCTCCGTCTCGTGCTCGGCCAGGGGCTGTGGACCACGGCGATTGGCGTAGCCATCGGAATTGCCGGTTCGCTCGCGCTGACTCGAACCATGCAGTCGCTGCTGTTCGGAGTGAGCCCCACCGATGCGCTCACGCTGGTCGCTGTTTCGCTCTTGCTAGCTAGCATGTCCATGCTGGCTTGCTGGATCCCTACGCGGAGGGCCATGCGTGTCGATCCAATCGTCGCCCTGCGCTATGAGTGAAGATTCGCTTTCCCGTTTTTGTTTCTCGTTTTGAATTTCTAGTTCTTGGTTTCTAGTTTCTGATTTCTAGTTTCTAGTTCTCTTTCTCAAGGCTTTTTCTTCTTGAACAATCCTCCCAGCGCGTTTATCGCGTCGGCTGGATTTTGCATTTGTTGCTGCGGATTAGCTCCTGGGGCGGTCCCGCCGGTGCAGGCAAGCTGCGACTGGAGCAGGCTTGCAGCGGTCCCGCCGATATCGGGAACAAATTTCGGCTCGGCGGTCGTGCCATGAATCTGAAAAGGAATGGTCGCTCCTTTGCACCCGCCCTTGCCTCCCCCGATGGCGCCCAGGATGCCCCCGATTCCTGACGCCGGCGCCCCGCCCGATGAAGAATACGTTGCTGTGCTTGCCAGAGTGGCTGCCATTTTGAAGTCCAGATTATTTTTCGAATCCAGCGTGCCCGCCCCAACCAGCGTCCCCAGCGCGGGAATCGCCGCCAGGAAATTCTCCGCTTCCAGCCCGGTAGGAGCCATGTGCAAATTGGTCGTGATTTTTTCGATGTCCAAATCCTGGCCGGTTTTCAGGCCCGTCAGCGCGGAAATCGTAGACATCCTCGATCCCAGGTCGAAGCCCGCAAGCTTGGCGTTGTACAGCCCAACTGTCCCCGTAGTGATCAGTTTGTTGGTCGGCCCGGTTATATTCAGATTTGTGTTGAGCGCGCCTGCGGCCACCGAAGCGCCTTTCGGAAGGTGGATGCCGAGCGCAGGAAGAAAGGCCTCCAGGTCGCGGGCGGGCATGTTCTCTCCTTCGACCTTCGCGTTGACGATGGTTTCGTCCCCAGGCGACTGAAATGTGCCGGACAGGTGCGCCGCCGCATTGCCGATCTTCAGTGTGGATGGTTCCAGCACGCCGGCGTTCTTGCGGAGATTGTACTTCGTACTGAAATTCACGGTCACAGGAACTCCAGCCGCTGAACCACCGGCGATCAGAAGCGCCTTGGAAAGCTTGGCGTTCCCTTTGGTCTGCGCTTCGCCGCTTTGCGACGAAAGGTCGGCGTCGAGACCCACAATGCCGCCGAGCCCCAAGGAAGGATCGAGGAAACCGGTGGAAGCAAGATTCAAGTCCGTGACGTTGAGCTTGGCATTCAGTGGAGTAAGCGCAGTATCCACTTGGTCCACCGGGCCGAACTTGCCGTCCAGCTTCAGCTTGCCGCCAGCGGGCAGATCGGCGGTGACCGTAACCGGAAACTTGGAAGTCAGCGAAACATCCGAAGCCGTCACGTTGACGTGGTCGTACGTGCTGCGCTTCTCGGAAGTCGTCGAGCCGACGATGATGCTGCCGTCGCTCAGCGTAAGTTTCTTGATGGAAACTTCCGCCGCGCCCGCTGCGCCGGAGGGTTTTTCCGCGGGCGGCTGTTTCGCTTGCGCCTTTGCGGCGGAAGCGCCCAGCGAAGAATAGTTCCACTGCCCGGCGGCATTGTGCAACAGCGTCACTTTGGGGCTGGCAATCGTAACGCCGGTGACGTTGAGGGTCTTCGAGAGGATCAGCGGCATCATTTCTAGGCCCACGTTCAGCGACTTGGCCGTCAGGAACGGAACAGAGCTGAATTTCGGGTCGTCTCCGATGGAGAGGTTTTCCGCGGAAAGCGATCCGCTGATCAGGGACAGACTGATGTTGCCCAATTGCACTTTGCGTCCCAGCGCCGCGGAAGCTTTCTCTTCAATGATGGGCCGGAACTGGTTCACGGGGATCAAAAACGGCGCAACGAGCACCACCACAACCAGCACCGCCACCACAATCAGCACAATCTTCAATGTCTTATTCACGGCAGCCTCCGGTCCGGTAGGAACAAGCGCAGATCGGGTCGGAGGCATAATGTTAGCACGGACCGACCAAGCCAGGTCGGGCGGAACGGGCCTGTGCGCTATTTCTTTTGTAGGGGCGCAGCACCGCTGCGCCCTCTCCCGCCGCGCCACCCCACCCACACTGTCATTCCGAACGCAGCAGGCCGATTTCCTCTTCCGCTTTCGCTCCTGCGAAAGCGTCGGCCTGCGCATGTGAGGAATCTCTCTTCTCTTGGCACACTGCCTGCCCTATCCTTAGGTTGATCGGAGTGCCTCAGATCATAAGCGGTCGTAAGACAACCCAGCGCGAACGAAAACAGTATGAAGAAAAAAACTGAGAAACGAAGACGGCCTGACGAACTGCGCCGCGAGTACGACCTTTCTAAATTGAAAGGCGGCGTCCGTGGCAAGTATATCGCGCGCTATCGAGCGGGAACGAATCTCGTACTTCTTTCACCGGACGTAGCTGAGTATTTCCCTAACGAGCAGTCCGTCAATACAGCCCTACGCACCTTGATTCATGCCGCGAAGCGCCCTCTCCGCCGCCCGCGCTGACCACTTCATCGGTGTAGCGCCGGCTCGCCCTGAGTCTTTTCGAAGCGCTTTTCCCCGGTTTGTGGGGAGAGCCCGGCATCTTTCGTCTTGTAGCGGCGACTTTATGTCGCCACATTACCTTCTTCAGGGGTATCAGCCCAGGCCAGCATTCAAGTGTTTTATTTTCAATCAATTCCGCACTCTTTGCGAAAAACCACCCGGGTGGGGGTTAGGGGCCCTGTTGACTAGCCATTCCTCTTTGCAATGCGCCACTACAATCATGCGAGACTGGATCGGAGCATATGGCGGCCACGTCCATGAGTGGAACCCAAACGGGAGCGATCGAGCCGATGATGGAGCCCATCCCGGAGGGCTGGTTCGCGATGGGATGCGAAACCGGGCGCGACGACGAAAAACCGGTGCATCGGGTATGGGTGGCTGAGTTTGAGCTGGCAGTGTACCAGGCGACGAACGTGGAGTACGCGCGCTTCCTTGCGGCAACGAATGGCCCTCCACCTCCGCATTGGAATGATGCGAATTTCAATGATCCGCACATGCCGGTTGTTGCCGTGTCTTGGCAGGAGGCAGCGAGCTACTGCGAGTGGCTGAGCGGAATGACCGGCAAACGCTATCGTTTGCCGACGGAAGCCGAATGGGAACGCGCGGCGCGCGGCGGAGAGGAGAATTTGCTTTATCCGTGGGGAGATGCCCCTCCGGAGACAATTCCCGATTACGACAAGCGCTGGAAGCATGGGCCGGAGCCGGTGGGACTGTATAAGCCGAACGCTTACGGGCTTTACAACGTGGGCGACAACGTCCACGAATGGTGCTCCGACTGGTACGACGACGGCTACTACGCGCGTTCGCCGGAACGGAATCCGCAAGGGCCGCAGAGCGGCACGCGCAAGGCTTCGCGGGGTGGCTCGTGGCGCCATCACATTAAGGTGACGCGCACAGCAGCGCGTTCCAGCATTCCGCCGGAGTTTCAATACGCGGACTATGGATTCCGAATCGCGCGGTCGTTGAGTAGGTGAGAATGCCGGAGTGGCTCCCTGCCGCGCATCGAAAATTCCGCGCGCAATTTGTTTGTGTGACCAGAGGCAGCAAGAACGAGCTTTGTATTCATGTTAGGATGAAGGAATGCGGCCCGCCTCATCGGCTGTGCGATTAATGGCATTGCTGGTGAGCGTCGCCGCAACGGCGGCGGCCCAGCAAGAGCCGAAGCCACAAGACCTTCCCGATGCGCCCGTCGCAAAGCAGGAAAGCGCGCCGCAAAAGCGCCAGAATCGTGTCCAAACAACCATCGAAGTTCTCGAGCGGCGGTCGATTTTCTTTCCCGATATCGCAACCAGCGCCGGCCCGCTCAGCACGAAGCAGAAGTTCGAACTTTTCGCGGATGAAAGCATCGCTCCTTCGCGGCTTCTCAGTTCCGTGGCGGGTGCGGGGATCGGCCAGGCGCAGAATTCGCTGGCCGCATATGGCCAGGGAATGGGCGGATACGGAAAACGGTTTGGTACCTCAATGGCCACGGCCGCATCGACGAATTTCTTCGGAACGTTTGTCATTTCGTCCGCGCTACACCGCGACCCGCGCTACTTCGTAACGCTGCACGGCGGGTTTGGGCACCGCGTGGGATACGCGCTGAGCCGCATCGTCGTGGCGCGCACGGATGAAGGTAAAGACGCGGCGAATTGGGCGGGAATGCTGGGGCCGCTGCTGGCCGAGAGCCTGGCCAACAGCTATTTGCCGGTGGAAGAACAAACGGCGGGCCGCACGTTTCAACGCTATGGAATACGGATCGGATTGTACACCGCCAGCAACGCGCTGCGGGAATACTGGCCGACGATTTTTCGGAGCCTGCGCATCAGCAAGATTGCGCCCAGAACAAAATCGAATCCGGCGCCTACGGCGCCCGGAGCTTCGCGGCCATCGCTTTGACAATGGGCAAACACAGACGGAACGAAAATGGCCGGGAAGTATTACAATAAAGGAGCGGGGCTGTAGCTCAGATGGATAGAGCAGCAGTTTCCTAAACTGCTTGTCGGCGGTTCGAATCCGCCCAGCCCC
>Ga0209469_1001248_pt1 | contig 14239 bp, 9 predicted proteins | sample GraSoiAngelo_123_FD_185880 | JGI IMG/M metagenome (GOLD analysis project Ga0209469, IMG submission 185880) | Grasslands soil microbial communities from the Angelo Coastal Reserve, California, USA - 14_0927_02_40cm (SPAdes) (version 2) | ecosystem: Environmental > Terrestrial > Soil > Grasslands ... | reverse complement strand
CTAGCGCTCTGAGTCGCCGCGAATCATCCGCAGCCCGAAGACCGTCGCGATCTGGCTGCCTTGCTTCGCTTGGAAGCGTACCGTCACTTTGCTCTTGCCCCGGACCAGGTCCTCGGGGAGGCGACACTCGAGATCGAAGAAGCGGTGCGGGTCGGTCAGGCCGAGCTGTTGGTCGCAGATCCTGCGGCCGTCCACCTGAATCTCGAAATCCGCCGGTGTGCCCCTTCGGTCGCCGCTGAAGTAGGTGGCAATCAGAACCAGTGGATGGGTGGGCTCCACGGGCAGATCGTACGAGAACCACGTCCGGCCCCTGCGCCCCGGCCGCCCCAGGATTCGCTGTGGCACGGCGCCTTCGCCCGCCTGATAATTGAATTGCCGCTCGAAGACGACCTCCCCGGGCTGCAGGTACGCGACGGTAGCCGCTGCGAGCTTCCGCAGCCGTTCTGCTTCCACGGCGTAGGTGACCTTCTTCTGATCCCATTCGGCCGGCGTAAACACGTCCCAGTACGTCGAGTAGGTGCGCCGGTGCAGCCGGAAGAACGGTTGGAAGTCGACGTCGCTCACCTGGCCTCGGGCGTCGGGTTCGCGGCCCACTCCGTCGGTGCGGAAGTGGCCGGGGGCGCCGGCGACCGGCTTCAACCAGGTCACCACCGGATCGGCCGCCACGAACACCGGCACCTGCGGCGGCGCGGGCCGCTCCCCTTCCCCCCGGCGGCCGTTCGGCTCCGGCCCCAGGTCGCCCGCGAGCACCAGCGGGCCCCACATGAGCGAAAGGCGGTGCGGGTTGTCGGGCAGGGGCTCCAGGTGGAGCCCCTTGGGCAACGCGATCTCCACCACGTCGCCGCTCCTCCACTGGCGCTGCAGCTCCACATACGAGCTTGCCTCGTGCGCTGGGCGGCGGTATTGGCTCCGGCCGGTCTGGTCGAAGCTGTCGGGCGCAGGCTCCTGAGCCGGCGCGACGACCGTCTGGCCGTTGAGCTTCACCAGGAATGCTGGACCGGCCCAATACGGGCGGCGCAATGCTAGCGTGAACGCTTTGGGCGCCCGGAGCTCGAGCTCGAGCTTCGCGGTCTCCCCCTCCGGGAAATCCGTTTCCATGACCAGCTGGACGCCGCCCTCGGCCCACGTCGCCCTGGAAGGCACGTACAAGTTCACCCAGAGCCGGTCTCCCGCCTCGTAATAGATCCCGTCGCCGTGCAGCGCGTGGCTTTCCATGCCGGTGCCCACGTCACAGGTGAAGTCCCGGTGCATGTCCTGGTACTCGTGCGTCACCGCCGGGCCTACCGGCACCATATAGCACACCCGGCCGTCCTCGGGGTCGATGGATGCGAGGATGTGATTGAACAGCGCTCGCTCGTGGTAGTCGGCGTAGTGCGGGTCGGGCCAGAAGGAAAAGAGCCGCCGCGTGAGCTTGAGCATGTTGTAGACGTTGCAGGTCTCGGCGGTGCGCCCGTCGATCCAATCGCTCAGCTCGTCCGCCGGCCCGAAGTATTCGTCCTTGCCGTGGCCGCCGCTCGAGAAGCTGTGATGCTGCACCACGCGATCCCAGAAGAATCCGGCCGCGAGCAGGTCGGCGGGCGTGCCGGTGTATAGGAAGCGGGCCGCCGAGCCGAGGATCTTGGGGATCTGCGTGTTGGCGTGCGCGCCGGCGAGGTCGTCCTCATGACGCTCGAGCGGCTCGAGGAACGCCCGGTGCTCGAACTTGTACGACAGAGCGAGCCAGCGCGCGTCGCCCGTGTCGGTGTACAGGTCGCACATCACCTCGTTCATGCCGCCGAACTCGGTGTTCATCATGTGCTGCAACTGCGCGTCGTCGAGCCGAGACAGGATGTGCTCGGCCCAGGCGGCGAATTTGATCTCGACGTCGAGCGCCGTGCGGTTACCGGTGTGACGATACGCGTCGCGCAGCCCGGCGTATGTTTTGTGCAGCGTATACCAGGGGGACCACTCCCCGTTCAAGTCGAAGGCGGCGGAGCGGATCTCACCCCGGGCCAGCTCGGCGAAGGCTTTCCGCCCGCCCTTGAGCGCGCTCAGGTAGCCATCGCCGTGTGCGTCCTGCACCTGCTCCAGCTCCCCGACGAGGTAATCCGCCCGCTGCTTGAACCGCGGGTCGCCCGTGGCGGACCACATCAGGCTCACCGCCGAGAGGTAATGACCCGCGATGTGGCCGGTGAGGTTCCGGCCGTCTCCGTCCCAGCCGCCGTAGGGCTCGGCCTTCGGCTGGAGGCCGGCTCGGTCCCGGTAGTACGCGAGCATTCGGTCGGGCTCCTGAGCGTGCTTGAGCGGGCCTGCGTGCAACCGGACGGCGCTCAACGGGAGCGGCCGGGCCTTGACCACGCCGGCTGCGCGAGCGCGGGGCGCCACGACCTCCAGCTCGGCCAAGAGGGGTGCGCGACCCAGCAGCGGCAGCGCCCCCGCTCCCGCCCCCAGACCGATCTTGATGGCGCTGCGGCGCGATAGTGTCATCCCGTCTCCTCAGCCCGTGAAGTACAGATATGCGAGCAGGATCAACCCGAGCACGATGCCGGAGTTGATCACGTCCCACCGGTTCCAGCTCGCCCGCGATTTTGCGCGGCTGTCCGCTGTCACCGTGCCGAAGGTCAGGTTGGTGACCTGTGCTGTCTCGGGCGCCGTCGTCGCATAGCTCACGACGATCATCGTGAGGCACGAAACGACGAAAATGAACAGGCTATAGTACTGAAAGTAGGTGTTGTTGATGATCCAGAGAAAGGAACCGGTTGGGTACCCCTGCGCGAATCCCGCCATCCCGAGACTCACCGGCGTATCGACCGCGAGCCGGAAGGCTCCGAGCAGGAACCCGACGATCAACGCGGCGAGGCAGCCTTTCGCGTTCAAACGCTTGAACGTCACGCCGAGAAAGAACACGGCGAAGATCGGCGGTGCCAGGTATCCCTGCACACCCTGTAGATAGTCGTACAACCCCTTCGAGCCCTGGATCACGGGAATCCACAGCAGACTGATCAGCACCATCGCCACGGTCGCGAACCGACCGACTTGGACGAGCTCGTGCTGATTCGATTGCGGTTTCAAGCGCTGATAGAAGTCGATCGTGAACAGCGTGGACGACGCGTTGAACGCTCCCGCCAGCGAGCTCATCAGCGCCGCCAGCAGTCCGGCGACCACCATGCCGCGGATCCCCGCGGGCATCACATTCATGACCATGAGTGGGAATGCGGCCTGTGCCACGCCGGGGATCGCTCGGCCATCACTCCCGACCATCGCCGCGAGCCCCGGCGCCCGCCCCGTCTTCGCCAGAGCCAGCGCGATCATGCCGGGAATAATGAAGATGAATACCGGGAGCAGTTTCAAGAACGCGGCGCAGATCGATCCGCGGCGCGCCTCGCGCTCGTCCCGCGCTCCCAGGGCGCGCTGAACGATGTACTGGTCCGTCGTCCAGTACCACAGGCCGATGATCGGCGCGCAGAACAGCATGCCGAGCCACGGGTAGTTGCCGTTGAAGTACCACGCGATTCGCGCGGGCTCCTTGACCGCGGCCCACGTTCCGGTCACCCCATGGGGAACGAGCGGCTTCCACAGGTTGAACAGGTCGGGGTCGAGCACCGTACGCAGCTCGTGCCAACCCCCGAGCGCCTTGAGGCCGAAGATGGTGAGGAGCGCGGAGCCCGTGACCAGCAGTATCGTCTGCAGGGCGTCGGTGTACGCCACGGCGCGCATCCCCCCCAATACGGTGTAGAGCCCGGTGAGCAGCACCACCGCCACCGATCCGATCCAGAAGCTGTTGAAGACACCGATTCGCAGCTCTGGTAGCAGCACGCCGAACACCACACCACCGGCGAAGATGCCGACCGCCAGCTTGGTCAGCACGTAGGCCACGAGCGAGATGATCGAGAGCACGGAGCGGGCCGCGGGGGAGAAGCGCCGCTCGAGGAACTCCGGCATGGTGAACACCATGGTGCGGGCGTAGAACGGCACCATCACCCACCCGAGCACGAGGAGACACCAGGCGTGCAGCTCGTAGTGCGCCAGCGCGACGCCGCTCGTCGCTCCCGCGCCAGCCAGTCCGACCAGGTGCTCGGAGCCGATGTTGGAGGCGAAGATGGACGCGCCCACCACGAACCAACCGAGGTGGCGGCTCGCCAGGAAGTAGTCGTCGGCCGTGTCGCGGCGGCGCTTCAGGACCCAGGACGTGAGCGCCGCGATCGCGGTGAAATAGGCTGCAACGATCAGCCAGTCCAGCGTGCTCATGCGTCTCCGTTAGTGGTGGAAGGTTGCCCGTGACTGCTAGCGGACGCTCGTCTTGCGGCTCGGATTCCAAACCGCCACGCCGACCCGCGAGTCGGCCGTTCCGTAGTACAGGTACCAACGTCCGTTGAACGGAACCAGCCCCTCCACGAACGTCGTTCCCTCGATGTACTGCCCGGTTCGCTCGTAGTCCTCGGAGGGTTTGATGAACGGCTCGTCTAAGCGGGCAATCAGCCTGAGCGGATTGCGCCGATCGTAGAGAGCCTGCCCGCCCGTGTATATCCGCGGCGGAAGACCCGGATCCCCGTACGTTCCGCTGTTTCCCGCATTGTACATCACCAGGATGCCGTACTCGGTCATGATGGCCGGCGGCCCGGCCTCGACCAGCCAGGAGTCGAAGTACCCCGGGCGCGGAGACAGGACTTTCACCAGCTTCCCGTTGGTGTCTTCCAGCGGCGTCCAGTCGACGAGGTCGTCGGAAGTAGCGATGAGGATGTCAGGAACGTTGAAGTACATCCAGTACTTCCCATTCACCTTGGTCGCGATGACCCGGTTCCCCTCCACGCGGCTGAGGATCGCCCCGGACTTGGATTCCAGGTTCAGGTACTTCCCGCCGTCGACCTTGGCGAATGCCGGACCGTGCTTCGTCCAGGTGACGAGATCCCTGGAGGTCGCTATGGCGAGGCGGGGGATGTCGCGGTTCCACTGTGTGTAGGTGAGCACATACGTGCGGTCCTCGACTTCAACGATACGCGGATCCTCTATTCCCCCGGGCCACTCGAAGCTCGTCTGCGCGTCGTGCTCAGGATACAGCACGGGCGCACTGCGGCGCGTGAAGCGCAGGCCATCCTGGCTCTCCGCCAGCCCGATCCGCGAGGTGTGACCCCCGACTTTCATCTCGCCTGTCGCGTCTTCGGCCCGGTACAGCACGTAGACCGTTCCGTCCTTCACCACGGCGGCCGGATTAAAGGTGGCGTACCCCTCCCAGTGCACGCTGCTGTCATTCATTGGCGAGCGGAACGCGGAGGCGGGATTCGGCGTGATGGCCGGATTCACCAGTGCAGGCTTTTCGAACGGACCGAACATCCACTCTCGTCCCTGGGCGCATGCTGGCTCGCTCGTCAAGCAGCCGAGCAGGGACGCCAGCGCCGCCAGCGCTGAGTCGCTTCTCATCGTCGACCAGGAATGAGCGTGCGTTGCGCTCGTGGCCGCGGCCATCACTTGGCCGGCAGGGACTCGGCGTATTCGAGGCCGGTCGTAACCCACTTGGCCAGCGCCGCCGGCGTCGCCAGCCCCTTGGGCTGTACGAGAATCCATCCCTTCATGGGACGGCCCCCCGACAGGTCGAACACGCGCGTGTGCCGTTCGGAGAGCGCCCGGTCGGTGTCCGTCGGGTTGAGGCGTACGAGCATCTCCTCACGGTGCACGCCGCAGCACATGTTGCCATTCACGAGGAAGGCGAGGCCGCCGAACATCCTCTTCTCGGTCACGCCAGTGCGCTTGGCGAGGCGTTTGCGAATGCGTGCGGCCAGTTTCTCATCGAACGCCATAGAGTCGGGACTCGGGACCGGAGGTGCGAGGTGTCGGGCAGCGGACCCCGCTTAAACTGCTGGCCGACCGCGCTCGCCGCAACCACGGCGTGCGCCTCGCGGCCACCCCGTTTATCTTGCCTAACCCGCCATCCATCGGAGCACCGATGACCTGTCGTGCCGGGAGACTCGCTCCGTTCATCGCCCTCGCCCTCGTCGCCGTCGGGTGCCGGCGCGGCGAGCGCCCCAGCGCCGCGACCGGCCGGGCCGACTCGGTCACGGCCGTCACACCCGCGTTCTCGAGCCCCGCGAGCGCCGCCCTGCGGGAGCGCGCCCCAGCCACGTTCCGCGCCCGATTGGAGACCAGCAAAGGCGCCTTCGTGATCGAGGTCCAGCGCGACTGGGCCCCGCTCGGCGCCGACCGGTTCTACAACCTGGTGAAGAGCGGCTACTTCGCCGACGCGCGGTTCTTCCGCGTGATCCCGGGATTCATGGCGCAGTTCGGCATCCACGGCGATCCCCACGTGGCTGCGGCCTGGCGCGACGCCACCATTGCGGACGACCCGGTGCGCCAGCACAATAGCCGCGGTGCGGTGAGCTTCGCCACGGCGGGGCCCGGCACACGCACCACGCAGCTCTTCATCAATTACGGCGACAACCGCCAGCTCGACGGCATGGGGTTCGCCCCGTTCGGCCGAGTGGTGGAGGGGATGGACGTGGTGGACCGGTTGTACGGGGCCTACGGGGAAGGTGCGCCCCGCGGGCGGGGCCCCGATCAGGGCCGGATCCAGGTCGAGGGCAACGCCTACCTCGAGCGCGAGTTTCCCCAGCTCGATTATGTCAGAGTAGCGAGCATCGTCACGCCGTGAATCGCCTCATGCGATGACGACGACGCACGTCGCTGCGAGCGTTCCACTTCCGCCGCCCGTAGCCCGGCCACAGGACGCGCCGCTCCGCCAGGACGTGCGCTGGCTCGCGGCGACGCTGGGCCGGGTGGTCCGGCGGCTGGCCGGTGAAGACACCTTCCGGGCGGTCGAGGACTTGCGCCGGGGCAGCCGCGCCCGACGCCTCGGCGTCCCGGGGGCGCCGGACCTGGACGCGCTGCTCGCGCGCACCCGATCCCTCCCACCGGAGACGGCGCGCCTCACGGCGCGCGCCTTTACGGTGTTCTTCATTCTGATCAACGCCGCGGAACAGGCGCATCGGGTCCGGCGATCGCGCCAGGACGATCTGGCGGCGGTGCAACGCGGATCGGTGCGCTGGTCGCTGCGACGCCTGCGCGAGGCCGGCCAGGGAGCCGAGCAAGTCGCGCGCGCCCTGGCGGCGGTGAACGTCCGACCGGTCCTCACCGCGCATCCCACCGAATCCGCGCGACGCACCATCCTCGACCTCCAGGCGCGGCTCGCCGAGGGTCTGCTGGCGCGGGACGGGACAGCGGAGCCCCAGCGTCGCGCCATCGAGCGGCGCCTCGAGGGCGAGGTGGAGCTCCTCTGGCTCACCGAGGAGGTCCGGCGCGACCGGCCGTCCGTCATGGACGAGGTGTCGAACGCCCTCTGGTACCTGGAGGACCGCCTGCTCGACGCCGCGTCCCGCGTGCACGAGCGACTCGCCCAGGCGTTCGAGGACGAGTTCGGCTGCGGACTCGCCCCGGTGACCCCCCTCACTCTGGGGAGCTGGGTCGGGGGTGACCGGGACGGCAACCCGTTCGTCACCGCCGAGATCACTCTCGCCGCCGCGCGCAGCGCCCGACGGGCGGTGCTCGGCCACTACGCGAGGGCGTTGGCTGACCTCGCGGCGCGGCTGTCCGTGTCCGAGCGGCTCGCGGCGGTCCCGCGCGAGCTGCTGGCCTCGCTCGAGCGTGACCGCGTGGAGCTGCCGGGCGTGTGGGAGCAGAATCGCCGCCGCAATGCCGACGAGCCGCTCCGCCTGAAAGTCAGCTTCATGCGGGCCCGCGTCGAGCGCGATCCGCCCGGTTACGGCTCGCCGGGGGAGCTGGAACGCGATCTGACGCTCGTCGCGGACGCGCTTGCTGCCGTCGGTGCGGCTCACGCTAGGCACACGCTGGCGGAGCCGCTCCTGGCCCAGGTACGCACGCACGGCTTCCACGGTTACCGTCTGGATGTGCGGGAGGACGCCGCCGTGCACACTCGGGCGCTCCACGACCTCACGGCAGCGGTCGGAATGGGCGAGCTGGACGGCGCGGCGATCCGGCGGGAGCTGACCGGCCGGCGGCCGCTGCACGCCCATCACGTCGACCTGGCGGAGCCGACTGATGAGACGCTGCGGGTATTTCGGGCCATGCGGGCGATCCAAGACGAGATCGGGCAGGCCGCGGCCTCGACCTATATCGTCTCGCGCACGCGGTCCGCCGACGACCTGCTGCGCGTGCTGCTGCTGGCGCGTGAAGCAGGGCTCGTGGACCTGACGCGGGAGCCCGCGCTCTCCCGCATCGACATCGTCCCGCTGTTCGAGACCCTCGAGGACCTGGAGCACGCGCCGCTGGTCGTGGGCTCGCTGCTCGACGACCCGATCTGGCAGCGGCACCTCGCCGCCCGGGGGCGACACCAGGAGGTGATGCTCGGCTACTCTGATTCCGCCAAGGACGCGGGACTCTTCCCATCGGCGTGGGCCCTGTACCGCGTCCAGGAGGACGTGGCGCGGGCTTGCGCCGGCGCCGGGGTCTCGTGGACGCTGTTCCACGGCCGCGGGGGCACCGTGGGACGCGGGGGAGGCTCGCCGGTGGCGCGGGCGCTCACCGCCCTTCCCCCCGGAACGGTGCAGGGCGGGATCAAGATCACCGAGCAAGGTGAGATCGTGTCCCAGAACTTCGGCCTCTTGTCTATCGCCGAGCGCAGCCTCGAGTTGATGCTCTCCGGCGTGTTGTTGCATCGGTTCGAAGACTGGCGCGACGCCCTGGAGCCGGGCGAGGAAGCGCGGTTCCGGGGAATCATGGATCGACTGGCGGCGGACGCATTGCCCCGCTACCGCGCACTGGTCTACGGCAGCGGGGACCTGCTCAGGCTGTTCCTGGACACGACCCCCGTCCGGGAGCTCGCCGACGTACGCTTCGGCCGGCCTACCGCGCGCTGGGAGAGGAAACGATGGAGGGGATCCGGGCGATCCCATGGGTCTTCGGGTGGACCCAGACGCGGCTCATGCTGCCTGGATGGTTGGGCGTTGGTCCCGCGCTCGAGGCCGTCGCCAGCGAGCCCGGCGGGCTCGCCGTGTTGCGCCGCATGGCTCACGCCTGGCCCTTCTTCGATGACCTCCTCGCCAAGGTGGAGATGGTCTGTGCCAAGGCCGACATGGCGATCGCCCGGATGTACGTGCGCGAGCTCGGCGGCGACTTCACCCTGTTCGACCGCCTCGAGGAGGAGTTCCGGCTCACAGTCGCTGCACTGCTGCGAATCCGGGAGAGCGACTACCTGATGCGCGACAATCCCATGCTGCAGACGGCGATCGGTCTCCGGAACCCGTACGTGGATCCGCTCTCGCTGCTCCAGGTCACGCTGTTGCAGCGTTCGCACGCCGCGCCCGTCGCCCCCGCCGGCGACCCGGCTGTGGCGGCTGTGAGCGCCGGCCTCGCTTCAACCGTCAACGGCATCGCCCAGGGCTTGCGCAATACCGGCTAGGGGTTGGAGAATAGGGCCTCGGAATTAGGGAGGAGCGAACGATGACTAGGCGGCGCGATTTCATGAAGACGTTGGGTGCCGCGGCACTGGGCCACGCGCTGCGGCCCCGAGCCCCGAGCCCCAACCCCCGAGCCCTGCTTCGCAAGCTCAGTCGCGTCGGGCTCGAGCTCTTCTCGGTGCGGGACGCGATGGCCCGGGACCCCGAGCACACCCTCGCCGCCGTGCGTGCCAGCGGCTACACCGACGTGGAGCTGCTCTGGTCGTTTGGCAACTTTGGCCGCACGACCGAGCAGGTACGGGCGGCGCTCGACAAGGAAGGGCTGCGCGCGCCCTCGGCCCACGTCTCGCCGACCGTGCTGTTCGTCGGATGGGACCGGAGCCTCGCCATCGCGCACCGGCTCGGGCACGAATACCTGATCGTGCCATCCTTCACCGCGGACACGGCGCGCTCGCTCGATGACTGGCGGGAGTGGGCCGACCGCTTCAACGTGGCTGGCGCGGCCGCCCGGCGCGCCGGCATCTGGCTCGCCTTCCACAACGAGTCCGACCACATGACGCCGATCGACGGTACGGTGCCGTACGACCTGTTCGTGCAGCGCACCGACCCGACCGTCGTCCGCCACCAGCTCGACGTTGGCAACATGGTAATGGGCGGTGGCGACCCGTTCGTCTACCTCGAGCGGTACCGCGATCGTTATTGGAGCTTCCATCTGAAGGACGTCGTCGCCGATCGCTCGCGAGATACCGAGCTCGGCACCGGAACAGTCGATTTCCGCCGCCTGCTGGCGGGCATTCCAGACATCGATAACAAGCCCTGTTACGTCGAGCAGGAGGGCGTCGAGCATCCCCTCGTCAGCGCGCGCCAGAACTGCGAGTTTCTGAAGAAGCTCGAGTTCTAGGGCAACCGCCGCAGGTCGCTATTGCTGACGAACGCCACCCGCCGGCTGTCGGGCGACCAGGACGGCACGTTGATCGTCCCCTGGCCACCGTACATATAGCCGATCACTCGGGCGCTGCTCCCCCCGCCGCTCCCGGCGGGGATGAGGCGCAGGTATACGTGCTTGTAGAACGGGTGGTCATCGGGCGCCACGTCCTTCATGAATGACAGGAACACGATCCACTGGCCATCCGGGGATACGTGTGGGAACCAATTATTGTACTGGTCGTTCGTGACCTGCTCCGGGGCGCTGCCGTCGGCTCGCATCCGCCAAATCTGCATTGTCCCGCTGCGGACGGAGTTGAAGTAGATGTACTTCCCGTCGGGCGAGTACTCCGGCCCGTCATCCAACCCCGGGGCGCTCGTGAGGCGCGTCTCGTCCCCTCCGTCTACCGAGATACGGTAGACGTCGAACTCCCCGCCCCGCTCTCCAGTGTAAACGAGAAACCTCCCGTCGGGCGACCAGCCGTGTAGGTACGACGGGCCCAACCTCGTGACCCGCCGCGGTGTCCCGCCTCCGACCGGTACCGTGTACACGATCGAGGCGTTGTGATCCTCCGAGCTGTGGTGGCTGATCGCGAGCGTTCGCCCGTCGAAGGACAGGACGTGATCGTTGTTGTTGCTGGTGGCGAACCCGGTGTTCAAAGCGACCGGTCGCCGATCCGCGAGGTCGAAGCGATACAACAGGCCTCCACTGTTGTAAATCAGCGCGTTGCCATCTTTGGTCCAGTTGGGCGCCTGGAGGGACTCCGGCGAGCGGTACACGATCGTGCGATCCCCGCTGGCAACGTCGAGGATTTCCAGATTGCTCCCGATATAGTCCCGGTACGGCACGAACCCGTCGCGCGCTGGTGCGGTGATGCGAACGTCGCGGAAGGTGGCGCGCTCGACCACGGTGTCGTTGTGCGCGCAGACAAACAGCCCCACGTAGACCTGGTCGCCCAGCGGCAGGTCCGCCAGCCGTACCGCCGTCAGGCTGTCGCCGAAGCGGGCCACGGACAGGGTGTAACGGTCGCCAGCGCGCTCGAGTTGCACGACGTCCGCGCCCGAGACCGGCGATCGGACCTCTTCGGTCGCGCCCCCGGCCGAGCGGCGGAACTGCAATGCGACGAGCCCGTCTCCATGCACTGCCGCCGTCACGTGCGGCGCGCCGCTCTCGAGACCGGCGCGCACGCTCCACCCGAACTTACGATGCGGCTCTACGCCCGGGCCCTCGAACCGTGCCCGCGCCGTCAGGATGAAATTGCCCTGGATGCGCTTCCACACGAAGTGGAAGTCGTCGTGGTCGAGCCACATGTTCGCGCCCGAGCCCGCGACCGTGTATTGGTCCTGCCCGGCGTCGTAGGTGACCGAGCCCCGCTTGGTGACTCGGCCGACGTCGGTTTCACCTTGGAAGAGACCCAGGGACGCCTGTTGGACGGGCGCCCGAGCGGCCACAACAGCGAGAGACGCGGTGAGCGTCGCCAATCCCAGCAAGCTTGAGGCGCGCATGTGCGAGAGAGGCTAGCACCGTTCACACCGCTTCGCCATTCGAGCGTCGGGTGGTCTCAGCATCTCACGCCCCGCGGTGCGCCGGGGGCGCTCTGAGAAAGGGGTTCCGGCGCGCGGGCTGGTGCGTCGCGAGCGGAGTCCGGCTGCTCAGGTGAGGGCCACGACCTCGTAGTCGACCACCGACGACACCTCGAAGCGGACCGCGGCCCCGTCCCGCTCGAAGGGGAGCACGCGACCACTGCGGAGCGCCTCCACGCGCCTGATCGTGCGGCCCGGCGCGACCTCGAACCGTACGCGCTGGGGCCCAACGGGGTAGGAGCGCTCGACCAGGCCCCACGTCAGATTGGGGGTGGTGTAGTTGAGCAGATGCAGCGCGTAGCCCGGCTGCGTCTCCCAGGCGAACGCGTCCAACAGCCCGTCGCCTTCGATCGCCACCGGTGGCGTCCGGTCCCCCCGCAGCCAGCGGACGCTGTTCTGGAGCAGCCGACCCAGGTCCGGATGGCCGGAGCGCCAAAACGTGCGGTCCACGTCGCCGGCGAAATACACCACCCGCGAGTTGCCGCGCTGCCGGAAAACGGCGGCTGGCTCGTCCGTGCGCGGCGTGCGCGGGTAGACCATCTCGGGCGGGAAGGCGGGATAGGACGGGACCACGGTCAAAACCGGCCGACCGGCTTCGCGGAGGCGGATGGGGAGGCGGCTCTCGGGGCCGGGCAGGATGGCCGTGCCTTGGAAGCCTGCGAGCACCGGATGGCGCTCCTCGATCCGCATGTAACTGTTGCCGGCGGGGCCTACGACCTCGCCCGCCGCGGTGACCCCCCAGAGATCGGCGAGGGCCGGCTCGCTGCGCGCGTCGCCCCATTCGTCGTAGCGCGCGGTCTCGAACGTGGCCAGGAGCGAGCCGCCCGCCTGCACGTAGGCGCGGATCTGCCGGCAGGGCTCGTCGGCGAGGTGAGCGGCGTTGGGGACGAGCAGAGCGCGGTAGCGGCCGAGCGTCTGTTCCGAGAGGTCGCTCTCGTGCACGAAGTCGAAGAGGAAGCGCCCTTGGAGCAGCGCCGCGTAGAGCCCCTGCAGGTACTCGGTCCCCTGCACACGCTCCGAGCCGCGCCAGGCTCCGGGCCCGCCCGAGCGGTAGAAGGCGATCGAGCTCTGCGGGAACAGCACCGCCAGGTCGGCCACCGAGCGCGTGTTGCGGAAATGCGGCTCCTGGGCGGCCAGCCAGGCGAAAAACGCGCGCCCCGTGTCGCGCCACCGCTCGTCCTCCGGGGAGCCACCCAGCCAGTGGAACCAGGGCACCATGCCGCTGGCCACGGTTTGGGCCATCCACAGCGTCGTCTCGGCCGCCGGCTTGGCGATGTGCCGCCAGACCGGGCGGCTGTTGCTGTAGGCGCCGGTCACGTTGGTGATCGTGCGCCCCTTCATCACCGAGCGGGCCACGCGGCCCTGCTGCGCGCAGTCCCAGAGCGGCGTGTCGCCCGAGCGGCCCTGGTGGTCGGCGTTGAACCAGCCGGCCACCTGGCCGATACGGGCGAGGTCCTTGACCACGCGGATGCCGCCGCCCAGGTTGCCCACGTAGACGGCGTCGGGACGGCTCTCTCGCGCCACCGCGTCCCACAAGCGCCACACCTCCAACAGGCGGTCCATGAACGCCGCGTAGTAGCGGCGGTACAGCGGGCTGGTGGCGTCGGTCTGCTCGGGCGGCACGCCGCCCACCTTCTCGCGGTAGACCTTCTGGCAGCTCTCGCAATAGCACACGCCGAGCGCGCCCGTGCTGGGCCAGCCGTTGGTGAAGAACGAGTCGACCGAATAGCGCTCGCCGATCTCGCGGTAGATGGCCGGCATCTGCTCGGTGAAATACGGCGAGAACATGCAGGTCTTGAAGAGCCAGGTGGATTCGTTGTGGCGGCGTGGCTGGCCGTCGCGGTCGCGCTCGAACCACTCCGGGTGCGCCTGCAAGGCTTCCTCCCAGGAGTAGTTGCAGTCCATGCGCGCCACCACCCGGATGCCGCGCGCGCGCGCCGCGGCGGCCATCTCGCCGAACAGGTCGCGCGTGCCCAGGAACGCGCTGCGGTGGTGATACGGGACGGCAGTCGGGTAGAAGGCCATGATCCCGCCGCCATTGACCAGCAGCGCGTTCACCCGCAGCGAGGCCCAGTACTCGGCCCACGCTCCCACGTCGAGCGTGAGGGGGTCGCGCTCGTTGAAGTTCAGCTGTCCGCAGCGGCGCATGGTGGCGTACCAGGGCGCCGGCGGCGCCGCCGCCGCCCGCTGGCGGGGGGCGCGAGGGGTAGGGACCGCGGTCACTCCCGCGGCGGCGGAGCACGCCAGGAACTCGCGCCGATTCATGGGCTCAGGCCTTCATGCTTGGCGTCGCGACGCTGACGACGTAGGAGGGATGCCCAAGACCAGGATCGTCAGCTGCGACGGTT
>Ga0209469_1001244_pt1 | contig 14251 bp, 10 predicted proteins | sample GraSoiAngelo_123_FD_185880 | JGI IMG/M metagenome (GOLD analysis project Ga0209469, IMG submission 185880) | Grasslands soil microbial communities from the Angelo Coastal Reserve, California, USA - 14_0927_02_40cm (SPAdes) (version 2) | ecosystem: Environmental > Terrestrial > Soil > Grasslands ... | reverse complement strand
CTGCCGCGAGACTTCGCGGCTGGCCAGCTTCAAGCGGCCCCGGCGATTCGTGTTCGTGGCCGAGATCCCGAAGACGGCGTCGGGTAAGATCCTGCGCCGCCTGCTCCGCGAGGGGAGATACACGGAGATGGCGCGATGAGCGAGTTCCTGCGAGTGGAGCGGAAGGGCGCGATCGCCACGGTGTGGATCGACCGCCAGCCGAAGATGAACACGATGACGGTGGCCATGCGCAACGAGTTCCCCGCGCTGTTCATGGACCTCGACCGTGATGACGCGGTCCGGGTGGTCGTGATCCGGGGCGCCGGTGGCAAGGCGTTCAGCGCCGGCGGTGACGTCGCCGAGTTCCTCACGCTGGCGCCGGCCGACCTCGAGCTGTGGGGCGACACGCTGAGCTGGGCCGAGCGGTGCCGCAAGCCCGTCATCGCCGCCATCGACGGCTACGCGATGGGCGCCGGCCTCGAGCTCGCGCTGGCCTGCGACTTCCGGATTGCCACGCGCCGCTCCGAGTTCGCGTTTCCCGAGGTTCGTCTCGGCATGATCCCCGGCAGCGGCGGCACCCAGCGCGCGATTCGATTGATCGGGATGACGCGCGGCAAGCTCTTCATGATGACGGGTCAGCGCATTCCGGCCGAGCGCGCCGAGGCCTGGGGCCTGATCACCCAGTGCGTGGCCGACGACACGCTGGACGGAGCGGTCGATGCGCTCGCCGGCGAGCTGGCCGAGCGGCCTCCGCTGGCGCTTCGTACACTGAAGACCGTGCTCAACCGCGGTGCCGACGCTCCGCTGGAGACCGCGCTCGAGCTGGAGCGCAAGGCGTACGCGTGGCTGCGCTCGACTCACGACTACGAGGAGGGCGTGAAGTCGTTCGTCGAGAAGCGCCCGCCACGGTACCGGGGGCGATGATGGCACCGCCCTTCGGCCTGATCCTCGCCAACCGCGCCGTCGTGCTCGGCGTCATCAAAGCGCGCGATCTCCTCGACATCGCCGTGGCGGGGGAGCAGTCCCAAGCCTTCGACACGGTGTGGGTGGGCGACAGTCTGCTCGCCAAGCCGCGCCTGGAGGCGGTCTCGCTGCTCTCGGCCCTGGCCGGGGTGACGTCGCGCGTGCGCCTCGGCGTCGGGTGCCTGGCCACGTTCGTCCATCGCCATCCGGTGCTCTTCGCCCAGCAGTGGGCGAGCCTGGACCAGCTCTCGAACGGACGCGCCTGGCTCGCGGTCTGTCTCGGCGGGCCCGACGAGCAGTCGAAGGCGCAGGCCCTCGAGCACCGCGTGATGAACGTGAACGCGAGCGAGCGTGTCGGGCGGCTCGAGGAAGGCATCGTCATCCTGCGCAAGCTCTTCGCCGAGAAGAACGTCGCTCACGCCGGCCGGTTCTACCGCTTCGAGGGCGTGACAGTGGAGCCGAAACCCGTGCAGCAGCCCTGTCCGATCTGGATCGCGAGCAATCCCACCGGGCTCACGTGGAAGGGCGGGGCGAGCGCCTCCGAGGCCGTCGTGGAGCGCTCGTTCCGGCGGGTCGCCCGGTACGCGGACGGCTGGATGAGCAACAAGCTCAGCCCCGACGAGTTCCGCCGTCAGCTCTACCACAACATCAACATCAACGAGGACCGCCAGGCCGCGCTCGTCGAGTCGAAGAAGTTCCTGGATAGCTACTACACCTCCAATTTCAGCGCCGCCTTCGTCGAAGGCTGGACGGTGGCCGGCGGCCCCAAGCAATGCGTCGAGCAGCTCCGCGCGTACCTCGACGAGGGGCTCGGCCACATGGCGCTCCGGCTGACCTCGTGGGATCAGCGCGGTCAGCTCCAGCGCTTCCTGAACGAAGTGGCGCCGGCGTTCGCCTGAGGAGAAAGGAGCCGGGATGCTGCAGGGCATCGATCACATCGTTATCGCCGTTCCCGACCTCGCTGTCGCGAGCCGCAATTACGAGGGCCTCGGTTTCACGGTGGTGCCGGGCGGGCGGCATCCCGTCGGGACCCACAACGCGCTGATCGCGTTCGCCGACGGCGCCTACATCGAGCTGATCGCGTTCTACGAGAAGAATACCCAGCACAAATGGTGGGAGCCCCTCCAGCAGGGCGGAGGCCTGGTCGACTTCTGCATGCAGACCGACGACCTGATGGCCGACACCGCCGCCTTCCGCAAGGCCGGCGTGGACATCGACGATCCGTCGCCGCTGTCGCGGGTGCGGCCCGACGGCTATCAGCTCAAGTGGGTGCTCTCGATTCCACGCGGTGTCTATCGCGGTGTCGCGCCGTTTCTGATCCAGGACGAGACGCCCCGGGCGGAACGCGTGCCACGCCAGACGCGCCACGCCAAGGGGGTGACGGGCATCGGCACGGTCACGGTGGCGGTCGATGACGTCGGCCGCGTGGCCGGCTGGTACACGAAGGTGCTCGGCAAGCCCGGCCAGCGCATCGTCAGCGAGGAGCTGGGAGGCGTCGGCCAGCGCTTCGTCATCGGGCCTCACACCCTGGACTTCGTTGCGCCCGACGCCGCCGGCAGTCCGCTCACGTCCTGGCTTGCCACGCGGGGCGCCTCGCCCTACGCGGCGACGCTGTCGACGCCGGGTGCACGCGGGGGCCTTCTCGACGAGTCGAAGACTCTCGGCGCCCGCCTCACGCTCGTGTAGGCGCCATGATGCCGAGGATCATCGCTCTCGCTCTGCTCGTTCTCCTCGCCGTGAGCCCGGTCGCGGCCCAGGCCCCGGTGACGCTGGCCTTCGCCACGCTCGACGCGGGCAGCGCGTGGTACGTCTACGGTGCGACGATGGCCGAGTTGCTGCGCCGGGCGCTGCCGGCCGGCTCGAACGTCGACGTGAAGCCCTTCGCCGGTGGCGTCGGCAACGCGAAGCTGGTGGCCAGGAACGAGACGCCGCTGGCGCTCTCGTTCACGGTGACGAACCGCTGGGCGTTCGAGGGCAAGGAAGCGTACGACACGAAGCTCGAGAACCTGCGCGGCCTCGTCGGCGGCCTGGACACGTACTATCTCGTCGCCGTCGTCCAGAAGAAGCTCGGCATCGACTCGCTGAAGGACATCAAGGAGCGGAAGCTCGGCGTCCGGCTCTTCACCCAGCCGATCGGCGCGCTCGGAGAGTTCGGCGGCCGCCAGCTCCTTCGCGCGTACGGCATCGCCTACCCCGATCTCAAGGGATGGGGCGGGAGCACGAGCCACGTCGGCTACAACGTCATCGTCGATGCCTTCAAGGACGGCCGGGCCGATCTGTTGCTGGCGGTCGTCACGCCGAAACACCCGTCGGTCACCGAGCTCACGACATTTTCCGACGTGAAGTTTCTCGCCATCGAGCCGGACGCGATCAAGACACTGGCGCCGCTCGGGTACACGCCGGCGACGATGGCCGCCAACACGTTCAAGAACCAGCCCGAGCCGGTCAAGACCGTCGGCTTCCCGACGGTGCTGATCACCAACAAGGAACTGCCCGAGGCGGTCGCCTACACGGTCACGAAGACGGTCATCGACAACAAGGATGCCCTGGTGCGCGGCCACGCCGGCCTCGGCCAGTTCGATCCGCACACGGCGTGGCAGCCTCACAAGGTCGGCATCCCACTCCATCCCGGCGCCGAGCGGGCGTATCGCGAGAAGGGGTGGATGAAATAGCGGCCGACCGCGTTCTCGTCAACGGTCGCATCGTCACGTTCGATCCGGCTCGCCCGAGGGCGACCGCGCTCGCGATCGTCGGCGACCGTATCGTCGCCGTCGGCGGCGACGGCGAGATCCGCCGGCTGCGCGATCGCCGGACGAACGTCACGGATCTGCGTGGCGCCACGGTCGTGCCCGGTCTCGTCGATGCTCACGCCCATCTCGACCGTGAGGGCCTGAAATATCTCTATCCGTCGCTCGCGCGCTGCCGCTCGATCGCCGACATTCAGGCCGTGATCCGCCGGCTCGCGAGGACCCAGCCCGGCGGCGAGTGGATCGTGACCATGCCGGTGGGAACGCCGCCCTTCTATATGGATGCGCCCGGCGGCCTCCGGGAGCAGCGCTGGCCGACCCGGGCCGATCTCGACGCGGCGGCTCCGGGCCATCCCGTGTACATCCGGGGGATCTGGGGCTACTGGAACAAGCCGCCGGTGGTGTCCATCGCCAACAGCGCGGCGCTCGCGCGAGCCGGCGTCACCCGCGATACCGTGCCGCCGAAGGGCGTCGAGATCCTCAAGGACGCCGCGGGCGAGCCCACCGGTGTCTTCGTCGAGCACAACCTCGTCCAGGTGCTGGAGTTCACGCTGATGCGCTCGGCGCCGCGCTTCACTCACGCCGATCGGCTCGCTGCGCTCGGCGACTCTCTGCGTCGCTACGCGGCTCGCGGAGTGACGGCGATCTACGAGGGCCACGGCATCGCACCGGAGGTGCTGGCCGTGTACCGCGAGGCTCACGCCCGCGGGGCGTTGAAGCTCCGCGCCGCTCTTGCGGTGAGCCCGACGTGGGACGCCGCCGACGCCGAACGGGCGATCCCCGAGGTGGCGGCGTGGGCCGGTGGCCGTGGGCTGGGCGACGATCGGTTACGCGTGGCCGGCATCAGTCTCCACTACGGCGGCGACCCCGAGGTCGCGCGTATCCTGCACGCCGCGCAGCCCTACACGGGCTGGGCCGGGTTCGTCGAGAGCGCCAACTTGCCGGACGCGTATCGCGAGCAGGCGGAGCTGGCCGCTCGTCACCGCCTGCGCGTCAACACGCTCGTGACGCGGAACCTCCCCGAGGTCCTCGACGTGTGGGAGAAGATCGCTCAGAGCACGCCGATCGCCGATCTCCGATGGGTCGCCGTCCATCTGAACGCGGCGACCGGCGATCAGCTCGCGCGGCTCAAACGGCTCGGCGCGGTCGCGACGACCAACCCGATCTCGTATCTGTGGCGCTCGGCTGCCGACGAGGCACGCAAGCTCGGCGATGCTTCCGAGACGCTGTTGCCTCATCGCAGTCTCGAGCGCGTGCGTGTGCCTTTCGGGCTCGCCACCGACAACAAGCCGGCCGATCCCTGGCTGGCGTTCCGGGCCGTCGTCGAGCGCTCCGACATGGCCTCGGGTGAGATCCTGGGGCCTCGCGAGCGGCTGACCCGGCTGGGGGCGCTCCGCGCGCTCACCGTGGGCGGTGCCTTCGTCACGTTCGCCGAGCGGGAGCGCGGCGTGCTCGCGCCGGGACGTCAGGCGGATCTCGCCGTCCTCGAGCAGGATCCGCTCACGATGCCGTTGGCCGAGATCGAGTCGCTCGTCTGCCGGCTCACGATCGTCGGCGGCCGCGTCGTGCACGGCGATGAGTAAGGCGCGGCTGGGCGTCGCCGTCCTCTGGTCGCTCTTCCAGCTCTACACGGCGTGGGCGGGGACCTACGACCTGCTCATCCAGCTTCCCGTGCACGTCGCCTTCGCCGTCGCGCTGGGCTTCCTCACGCCGGCCGGTGACGCGCCCATCGGTGGTGTCCGCCGCGCTGTGGATGTGCCGGCCGCGGCGCTCGCGCTCGCGTGCGGCGCCTACTTCGTCGTGAACAACCCGCGTCTGGCCAGTCGCATGGCGATGGTCGACGAGCCGCGGGCCATCGACGTCGTCGTCGGCGTCCTGATGGTGGTTCTACTCCTCGAAGCGTCGCGGCGGCACATCGGAGGCGCGCTCGTCATCCTCGCGCTGGCCTTCATCGTCTACGCCTTCATCGGCCCGTGGTTGCCGGGCTTCCTCTCCCACGGCGGCGTCACCGCGCTCCGCCTGGTCGATCAGCAGATGCTGACGACCGGAGGCGTCTTCGGTATCCCGACGCTGGTGTCCGCCACGTACATCTTTCTCTTCGTCGCCTTCGGGGCCGTGATGGCGCGCGGCGGGCTGCTTGGCTTCTTCCGAGATCTCGGCCTGGCCGTCGCCGGCTCGTCGACGGGTGGAGCAGGGAAAGTCGCCGTCATCGCGAGCGGCCTCTTCGGCACCGTCAACGGCAGCGCCATCGCGAACGCCGTGACGACGGGCAGCATCACGATTCCGATGATGACCCGCGCCGGTTACCAGCCCGCCTTCGCCGCCGGCGTGGAGGCCACCGCGTCGATGGGTGGGCAGCTGATCCCGCCGGTCATGGGCGCGGCCGCCTTCATCATGGCCGAGACACTCGGCGTGCCCTACGCAACGATCGCGCTGTCGGCGGCGATTCCCGGCGTGCTGTACTTCGTCGCCGTCGGCGTCATGGTCCACTTCGAGGCGGCGCGCCAGGGATTGCCGGTCCTGCCGCGCTCGGCCCTGCCGCGTCTCGCCACGGTGCTACGCCGCGACGTTCACCTGATCGCCGGGCCGGCGCTGCTGCTCTATTTCCTGGTGGACGGCCGCTCGCCGATGTTCGCCGGCTTCTGGGCCCTTGTGGCGGCGGTCGTGGCGAGCTGGCTCAAGGTGGAGACGCGCATCGGCCCTCGCCAGGCCTTCGCCGTCCTCGTGGACGCCGCTCAGAGCGCGATGCCGGTCGCGCTCGCCTGCGCCACCGTCGGCATCGTGGTGGGCGTCGTCTCGCTCACCGGTCTCGGGCTGAAGCTCGCGACCGGGATCGTGGGTCTCGCCCAGGGCAACCTCTTCGTCACGTTGGTGCTGACGATGATCGCCGCGCTCGTGCTGGGCACCGGCCTGCCCACGTCGGCCACTTACATCATCACGTCGATCATGGCCGCCCCGGCCCTCGTCCAGCTCGGCGTGCCCAAGCTGGTCGCCCACATGTTCGTGTTCTACTTCGGCATCCTGGCCGACCTCACGCCACCAACCGCGATCTCGACGTACGCGACGTCGTCCATCGCCGGCGCCGACGTGTGGCAGACGCAGTGGCGAGCAATGCTGCTCGCGCTGTCCGGCTTCATCATCCCGTTCAGCTTTGCCTACGATCCGGCGATGCTGCTGATCGGCGCCGGCCCGGTGGGCGTCGTGCTGCGCACGGCCGCCGCCACGCTCGGCATCGTGATGCTGGGCGCGGGGCTCATCGGGTACTTCAGGAGAGCCACGCGCCCGTGGGAGCGTGGCGCCTTACTCCTCGGCGCGTTCCTGCTGATCTTTCCGGGCGCCATCAGCGACCTCATCGGCGTCGGCTGCTTCGTTGCCGTCGTCGTGTCGCAGCGCACCGGCAAACCGTTGACGGCGACTCAGATCGGATAGGCAACTCAGATCGCCCAGGTGAAGCATATCGGCCATGATTGCGTCGGGGCGCGCCGGGGACGTCCGAGGGGGACGTAGCCCCGTTCGCTTGAACATGCGCAAGCCCGAGTGCCCGCGCCCTGTTCATAGAGGAGAACGACGATGGCCTTCACTGACCTGCGTGAGTGGCTCGGCCGGCTCGACAAGGACGGTGAGCTGCGCCGGATCACCGCCGAGGTGGACTGGGACCGCGAGCTCGGCGCGATCGCCCGCCGTGTGCTCGAGAAGAAAGGCCCGGCGCTGCTCTTCGAGAACATCAAGGGCTACAAGACCGGGCGATGCACGAAGCTCGTCACGGGCGTTCTCGGCGACCGCCGCCGTCTGGCCCTCGCGCTCGGCTTTCCAAAGGACGTGCCGAACCGCGAGCTCGTCCAGTACGTGATGCAGAAGAACCGGGAGAAGACACCGCCCGTGATCGTGCGGACCGGTCCCGTGAAGGAGCACATCCTGCGCGGCGATCGGATCGACCAGACGGAGTTTCCGGTCCCGAAGTGGCACTTCAAGGAGGGCGGGCGCTACATCCACACGTTCTCGGCCATCGTGACGCGCGATCCCGACACGCGCGCGATGAACGCCGGGATCTACCGCGGGATGATCGGCAAAAGGGACACGACGCCGATGTTGCTGATCAAGGGCGGCCAGCACTGGGGCCAGCACTTCGTCAAGTACTCGGAGCGTGGCCAGCCCATGCCAGTCGCCTGTGTCATCGGCTGGGACCCCATCATGCCGTTCCTGGCCGGATCGCCGATCCCGGCCGGAGTCTCCGAGTGGGACGTGATGGGCGCCTACCGTGGCGAGCCGGCCGAGCTCGTGCGCTGCGAGAGCGTGGACCTCGAAGTGCCGGCGACCGCCGAGATCGTGATCGAGGGCCTGATCCACGACGATCCGGCGACGTGGGAGATCGAAGGCCCGTTCGGCGAGTTCACCGGGTACGTCTCGGACGTGCCGACGCGACGGCCGACGATGCAGATCACGTGCATCACGCATCGCACCGACCCGATCTTCCAGGGCTGCCTGGAGGGGACACTGCCCGGCTCCTACAGCGAGAACAGCGTGATGTCCTCGACGCAGCGCGCTGCCATCGCCTGGAACATCCTCGACGGGGCCGGTATCCCCGGTATTCGAGACGTGTGGGTGCCGCCCATCACCAACGGCGTGAACATCCACGTGCAGATCACCAAGCACTACCAGGGTCAGCCCAAGCAGATCGCGGCCGCGCTGTGGGGCGCCAGCGCCGCGCAGTATCGCTATAAGCACGTCGTGGTGGTCGAGGACGACATCGACGCGTCGTCGTACGAGCAGGTCGACTGGGCCTTCGCCCATCGCGTGAACGCCGGTGAAGGCGGCATCGTGATCTTCCCGGGCAGCTTCGGCTCGCCGATCGATCCCTCGACGCCGCTCGAGGACCGCGACGTCGCGCAGCTCGGCACCGGGCTCTGGAACCGCGTGCTGATCGACGCCACGCGCTCGTGGCGGATGGCCAGGCGGCCGGAGTGGGACAACGAGCGCTTTCCGCCGACGGTGCGGCCGGCGCCCGAGGACGAAGCGCGGGTGCGCGAACGCTGGCAGGAATACGGCCTCGGGGATCTGTAGCATGGGCGGCATGCGATGAAGATCACCGGCGTCGGCGCGGTTCCGCTCGCCATTCCGCTGGCGCCGTCCACACCGGAGTCGTCGTGGGCGGCCGGCATCGGCAAGCAGATCCTCGTCCGCGTGACGACGGACTCGGACCTCATCGGTTGGGGCGAATGCTTCGCCTACGGCGCACCACTGGCTGTCTGCAACGTGGTCGACGATGCCCTCGCGCCGCTCGTCGTCGGCCAGGATCCGACCGAGATCGAGCGCCTGACGCAGGTGATGCACCGCGCGTTGATGATCTGGGGACGGCGTGGCCTCGCCATGTGCGCGGTGAGCGGTGTCGAGCTCGCCTTGTGGGATCTTGCCGGCAAGTCCCAGCGCGTGCCCGTCCATCGCCTGCTCGGTGGCCTCAGCCAGCCTCGCGTGCGGGCCTACGCAAGCCTGCTGCGCTACGACACCGCCTCGGACGTCGGCCGCATGTGCCGGGCGATGGTCGGCCAGGGCTACACGGCGATCAAGCTCCACCAGGTGGACGTCGAGTCCGTCGCCGCCGCTCGCGAGGCCGTCGGCGATGGAGTCGATCTCATGCTCGACACGAACTGCCCGTGGTCCGTCGAAGAGGCGATCAGGATCGGACGATTGCTGGAGCGCTATGACCTGCGCTGGCTCGAGGAGCCGGTCTGGCCGCCGGAGGACTACGCCGGCCTCGCCAGAGTGCGTCGGGCTCTGCGCATCCCCATCGCATCCGGTGAGAACGACGCCACGATGTTCGGCGCGCGCGAGCTGATCGCCGCCGGCGGCGCGGACATCGTGCAGCCGAGCGTCACGAAGGTCGGAGGGCTGGGCGAGATGCGCAAGATCGCCGTGCTGGCCGCGGCCGCGAACGTCACCTTCCAGCCCCACTCGTTCTACTTCGGACCGGGCCTGGCGGCCACGGTCCATCTCTGCGCGGCCACACCAGGCGTGGCATACATCGAGATGCCGCCCGGCTCCCTCCAAGCGCCGCTGCTCACCGCGCCAATCCGCTGCGACCGTGGATTCGTTCACCCCTCCCAGGCTCCGGGACTCGGGGCCGACCCCGATCTCGAGGTCGTGCGGCGCTTTCCTCTGAGCGGCGCCGCCATCAGGCCGTTCTATCTGACCTGAGCCATCCGTCGTCTTGACACTGCTTCGAGCTGCGTGCTACACGCTCGCCAGCCGCTCGCGGATATCATGACGCGTGCCCACTCGCGGATTCCATGAGGAGCGAAAAGGAGGCATCCGAGATGGATACCCGATGGATCCTGACCCGTCGCCAACTCCTCCAGACCATGGCGGCGTCGGGTGCCCTGGCCGCCGCCGACCTCGCGTGGTGGGAGGAGCCGCTCGTCTCGCCACGACGCGCGTGGGGCGCCACGCCCGTCCGCTTCCAGTTCAGCGTCCCCGAGCCGAAGCGCACCGCGCTCGTGGAATCGCTGGCCCAGCGCTTCAATCAGTCCCAGAAGGACTTCGAGGTGAAGGTGGAGTTCGTGCCGCAGGCGCAAGCTCGGCAGAAGCTCATCACCGGCATCGCCGCCAACAACCCGCCGGATTGCTGCCAGGTCTGGGACAACTGGGTGGGTGAGTTCGAGGGAATGGGCGCCGTCGACGATTTGACCGCTCGGGTGAAGGACTGGAAGTACTACAGCGACGTGACGCCGATCGCCTGGCAGACGGTGACGGTCAAGGGCAAGATCCTGTCGTTCCCCTGGGTCGTCACCAACGACGGCGTGTACTGGCGCACCGACCGCGCGACGGAGTACGGCGTCAAGCCGCCCAAGGACGATTGGACCTGGGACGAGTTCCTCGCCGCGGCCAGGACGTTCACGAAAGGCGATCGCAACCAGTACGGCTTCGGCATGCGCGGCCAGGGCACGTGGGCCGTGCTCTACGCCACCGAGTTCATGTACGCCAACGGTGCCCAGGCCCTGAAGGACGGGAAGGTCGCGATCAACTCCAAGGAGGCGGCCGAGGGCCTCGACTGGTACCTCGATCTGTTCCGCAAGTACAAGGTCTGCCCGCCCAGCGTGCCCACCGACGGGTGGCGGGGCATCGTGGAAGGCTTCGGGCGCGGCGTCACCAACATGTACATCCACAACTCCGGCTCGTCCGAGGAACAGAAGGACTTCGTGGGCGTGAAGAACTTCGCCACCGTGCCGCTGCCGGTCGGCCCGGCCAAGAAGCGGGTATCGTTCTACTTCTCGGAGACGCTGACCGGGTTCAAGAACGCCAAGAACCGTGAGGGCGCCTGGCGCTTCATGAGCTGGCTCATGGACGACGAGCCCAAGTTCATGTACTGCAAGACGCTCGGGCTGCTGCCCGCGCGCAAGACGCTCGCCGAGCGGCCGGAGTTCGCGAAGGATCCCGCCTACCAGGGCTTCATCAAGTCGTTCCCGTTCTCGATCGTCAGTCCGTATCTGGCATATGCAGGATGGGGCGGCAAGCTCGATTCCGAAGGCGTGCCTCTGTTCCAGCAAGCGCTGGTCGGTAAGCTGACCGCTCGGGAGTTCCTCGAAAAGTTTGCCGACATGCTCACCAAGAACATGGGCTGATGGCATCGTCGCCGGCGACCGTCGCCGTTGCGCTTCCGCGCCCGCTGCTCTCGCGGCGGGCGCGGGAGCTGGTGACCGGGTACCTCTACCTGCTTCCCGTCGCCATCTGCCTCGGCGGCACGATCGTGTTTCCCATCCTGAAGGCCATGCACATGAGCCTGTACAACCACGTGCTGATCAAGCCGCACGAGTACCGGTTCATCGGGCTCGGCAACTACGCGCGACTGCTGCACGACGAGACGTTCTGGCTCACGCTGTGGAACTCCATGGTGTGGGTGTTCGGCTCGGTCATCTTCCAGTTCCTCGGCGGCTTCGCGGCGGCGTTGCTGCTCCACCAGAGTTTTCGCGGCCGCGCGTTCGTCCGGACGGTCACCTTGCTGCCGTGGATCGTGCCGGGTGTGGTGGTCGCGCTGGTCTGGGAGTGGCTCTACCAGCCGAACTACGGCGTCATCAACGATCTCCTGCTGCGGCTGGGTTGGCTCAGCGATCGTGTGGCGTGGCTGTCCGATCCCGCGCTGGCCATGGCTGCGGTCGTCACCACCAACGTGTGGCGAGGCGTGCCGTTCTTCGCGATCATGCTGCTGGCCGGGCTCCAGGCGATTCCCGACGAGCTCTACGAGGCCGCGCGCGTCGACGGCGCCAGCGTGACCGAGCGCTTCTGGCACATCACGTTGCCGCTCGTGCGCCCCATCATCGTGGTGGCGACGGCCACGCGGATCATCTGGACCTTCAACTACGCCGACCTGATCTTCGTGATGACGAGCGGCGGGCCGGCCAACGCCACCCAGATCACGTCGACCTACACGCTGCTGATGGCGTACTCGAACCTCGACTTCGGCTACGCGGCCACGCTGTCGGTCGTGCTGCTGGTGATCATGATGGTGTTCACCACGCTCTATTTGCGGGTGACGCGCGGGATCGAGAGCGCGACGTGAGCCGCGGGCGTGGCAGCCTGGCCGAGCGCGTCCTTGGCGGCCCCGTGCTGTGGCTGGGGCTGGCGCTGCTCACCGCCTTTGCGCTGGCGCCGTTCGTGTGGGTCTTCCTGACTTCGCTCAAGACGCGCACCGAGCTCTACGCCACGCCGCTCCAGTACCTGCCGCGCACGGCCACCGTGACCAACTACGTCGACGCGTGGACGTCGAAGCTCACGCCGTTCAGCCGGTTCTTCGCCAACAGCCTGTGGGTGTCGTCGGTGACGATGGTCGCCACCACCGCGATCTCCATCCTGGCCGGCTACGCCCTGGCGCGCTTCCGCTTCGGTGGTCGCCAGGTGATCCTGCTCGTGTTCCTGGCCACCCAGATGTTTCCGGCCGTGCTGCTCATCGCGCCCTTGCTCTCCCAGTGGTACGCGCTCGGGCTGATCGACACCTACCAGGCGCTCATCTATTCGAACTTTTCCTTCACGGTCCCGTTCACGGTCTGGATGCTGGTCGGCTACTTCGATTCCATCCCGCGCGAGCTGGAGGAGAGCGCGCTCATCGACGGCTGCGGGCGGTTCGCCGCGCTCCTCCGCGTGGTGCTGCCTCTGGCCGCACCCGGCATCGCGGCCACCGCGATCTTCGCGTTCGTGACGTCGTGGAGCGAGCTGCTCTTCGCCATCACCTTCACGAGCCAGACCGAGATGCGGACGCTCTCCGCCGGGCTGCTCTTCATGGTCGGCCAGTACGAGATCCAGTGGGGCCAGCTGTCGGCGGGCGTGATGATCTCGACCGTACCCGTGGCGATCCTCTTCACCTATCTCCAGCGCCACCTCATCCGCGGCCTGTCGGCCGGAGCGCTGAAGGGTTAGGTGCGAGCGGGTCCGGTCACGCGCCGGCGGGAGCGCTGACGGCGGGGCGGAGCACGAGGCAGAGCGGGATCGTGACGAGCACGACCGTGCTGACGATCCCGAGCGTGGCCGAGACCCCGATCATGTCACCGACGAGGCCGTAGATCGTCGGTGCCAGCGCCGAAGCGCCCACGCTGAGGGTGTAGTAGAGGCCGTAGGCACGCGATCGGCGCTCGGCCAGTACGAGATCGGCGACGGTGCCGTAGAGCACCGACGACGTCCCGTTGAGCGCCACGCCCATCGGGAGCAGGGCCACCAGCGCCACCGGGAGCGGCGCGGCGATGATGACGACGATCCCCAGCGCCGTCGCGGCCTCGGTGAGGATCACGGTTCGAATCACGCCGACGCGGTCGGCGACGAGGCCGCAGAGGAACTTCCCGGCAGCGCCACCCACGAACAACAGTCCCAGTGCGGTGCCGATTCCCGCGACCGTCGAGCCCTTGGCGATGAGCGCGAAGGGCAGGAACGTGATGAAGCCGGTTCGAGTCGAGTTGTCGATCATGCCGATCGCCGCGAGGGCGCCGAAGCCGCGCGGATCGCGAATGCCCCAGCCGGTGACGCGATCGCCCTGGGCAGCTTCCTCCAGTGTCGCGCTGCCAGCGCCGAGTCGAACGAGGACGATGAGCAGGGCGCCCGCCACCAGGATCCCGAGCACGCCGTAGGTGGCGCCGGCCACCCGCCAGCCGACCGCCGCCGCCGCGAAGGCGACGACGGCCGAGACTGCGGCCTTCCCGACGTCGCCCGAGAAGTTGTACGTGCCGAGCGCGGCCCGGCGGCCGCCGCCCTCGTAGGCTTTCGAGATCAGCGACGACGACAGCGGGTGTTGCACACCCGAGCCGAGGCCGGCGGCGAGCAGGATTCCGAGCAGGGGGAGGAAGCCGCCGGCCCACCCCGCCGCGACGAATCCGAGCGCGGTGACGGCCGTGCCGGCCACCAGCAACCGGCGTTCGCCCCACCGCTCGGCGAGCAAGCCGGCCGGTATCTGAAAGAGGGCCATGCCGCCCGTGTACGTGGTCCGGATCACGCCGACCTGGGCGAGGCTCAACCCGAACTCGCTCGCCCACAGCGGCAGGAAGACGTAGAGGATGTCCGAGAAGCCGTCGTGGACGAAGTGGATG
>Ga0209469_1001233_pt1 | contig 14314 bp, 14 predicted proteins | sample GraSoiAngelo_123_FD_185880 | JGI IMG/M metagenome (GOLD analysis project Ga0209469, IMG submission 185880) | Grasslands soil microbial communities from the Angelo Coastal Reserve, California, USA - 14_0927_02_40cm (SPAdes) (version 2) | ecosystem: Environmental > Terrestrial > Soil > Grasslands ... | reverse complement strand
GGTGACGGCGCGATCGCGCCGCAAATCGGGCCAGGACTCGGAGGCCGAGCCGCCGAGCAGATCAACGCGTCTCACCTCCCGACCACGAAGACGCTCGACCTGCGACTCACGAAGAGCTTCCAGGCAGGAGGCCGCGCTCTGCGGGCGTACGCCGACTTCCGCAACCTCCTGAACTTCACCAACGTCGTCGCGCTGTACGCCGAGACCGGTGACGTCGTGAACGACGTGCACAAGCAGAAGGTGCTGAGTCCGGAGATCGCGAACCTGCAGAGCGAGGCGAGCCAGGTGGGCGCGCTCAATCCGGACGGCTCGATCAACCTGAGCGGGGATTGCAACGCCTGGGGGATTCCATGGGACTGCGTGGCGCTGCGGCGGGTCGAGGCCCGGTTCGGCAACGGCGACCTGCTGTACACGCCCGCCGAGCAAACGCGGGCATTCGACACTTACTACAACTCCTTCTTCGGCCCCTGGCGCTTCCACGGGCCGGCCCGTACAGTGCGGGTTGGTGTGGAGGTGGCGTTCTGAAGTCCGGTCCAGACATCTATCCACCGGGCCCGCAACGAATTGCGCGCTTACCTCACGGCGGGAGTGAAACCGCGGCTGCGGGGGCTCCGTAGGACGGCACAATGAGCGACCTCTGGTTGCAGCACCTCACTCCCGATGAGACCGAGCGGTGGGCTCAGGGTCTCCTCCCCGCCGCGCGGGAATTGCACCTCGCGCAGTGCGGGGAATGCCGTGCGGTGGCCGACCGCGAGCGCAAGCTGTACCGCGAGCTGGCGCAGCTGCCGCGCTTCGTGCCGGAGTTTGGCTTCGCCGAGCGGGTGATGGCGAAGGTGAAGATCCCGACGCCCTCAGGCTCGCACCTCGGCCCCGACGCCGACGCCTAAAAGTCTCGCCGCGCTGCCATCCCGCACGGCGATCTCCACGGTCCCTCCACTCCCCACCAGCGCGACGAGCTGGCCCCGCGCCACGTCGCCGAACGTGCGCGCCAGTGGGCCGATTTCCGTTTCCGCAACCTTGATCCGCACTCCCGGCTCGACCTGCTCACCTGGAATGTTGGAGATGAGCGTGCCGAACCGATCGACGTACAGCACTTCGCCGACGACCGCCGTGCCGTCGTGATGGGGAGCGGGGAGTGGGGAGGCGTACGGGTCGGTGATCGTGTGACCCAGCTGCGTGAGGGACGCGCCGATCGCGAGCTGCGCCGCCGCCGGCGCGAACACGTCGCGCGCGTGGAACGTCGGCGCGGCGCCCGGCGGAATCGGCAGCGACACGAAGTGCGCGTCGCTCGGGAGGCAGGACAAGAGACCGTTGTCGGGGGCGACGAAGAAATGGCCGGCGGCGCCGGCGGCGAGGGCGCGCCGCGTGGTCCCGACGCCGGGATCGACCACGACGAGGTGCACCGTGCCTTGCGGGAAGCGATGCCACGCGCGCGCCAGGATGTACTGGCCGGCCCGGAGATCGCCGGGCGGCACCTGGTGGGTGATGTCGAACAACGCCGCGCCGTGCACGCGCGAGAGCAGCGTGCCTTTGACCTCGCCGACGTAGCTGTCCGCGGTGCCGAAGTCGGTGAGCAGCGTGATGATGGGCGGCATCGCCTTACACCGTGGCCCGTCGCCATGCGCCCGAGGCCCAGAACACGGCCATGGCGACGCCGCGCGCAATCGCCGTCACGGAGAGGGCCAACCAGATACCGAGCAACCCGATGGTGGCCGACCACCACGCCGCCAGCGGCAGGCGCAGCAGCGTCAGCCCGGTGCTCACAATCTGCGGCCAGAAGGTGTATCCCGCCCCCGCGAGTGCGCCCTCGAGAATGATCTCAAACGTCTGCCCGACCTGCGCGAGCGCGATCACGCGGAGATAGAGACTGCCGTCGGTGATGACGGCGGGATCCGGGGTGAACAACCCCACGAGCACCCGGGGGATCGTGAGGAACGCCACCGCGGTGGCCGTCGTGACGAGCAGGCAGTAACCCACCGTCATGCGCACGGCCTGACGGGCCCGCTCCTCCTGTCGGGCGCCCAGGTTCTGCCCCACGAGCGCGCTGGCCGACAGGGCGAACCCCGAGATGGCCATGAAGCCGATCCCTTCGACCTTGTGCCCCACGCCGAGCGCCGCCAGCGCGGGCGTGCCGAAGCGCGACGTGAACCGCGTCAACCACATGTAGATGAGACTCAAGAGCACGCCCGCGAGTGACAGCGGCGCGCCCACGCGGAAGATCGTGGGGACGGCGCGCCAGTCGGGAGCGCCGAGCCGGAGCAGCCCGCGCCGCAGGGCGATCACGGCCCCGATCAGGAAGCCGCCCCCCCGCACCATCACCGACGCCGTCGCCGCACCCTCCACGCCGAGCCGGGGGAACGGCCCCCATCCCGAGATGAGCAGCGGGTCGAGCCCGATCGAGAGCAGCACCGACGCGGTGAGGATGCGGAACGGCGTGCGCGTGTCGCCGGACGCGCGGAAGGTCGCCTCGACCGCGAAAAAGCCGAACACGAGCGGGCCACCCAGGAGCCAGGTGTGCAGATAGGCGTGTCCCAGGCGCGCCACCGCCGGCGGCACGGCCATGAGGCGGAACAGGTCGTCGGTGAGGGCGAGGCCGACCAGGCTCACAGCCGTGCCCGCGGCGAGGGCATACAGCACGGCCGCGCCAGCGGCGCGGGCGGCCGCGTCGGGGCGCCCCTCGCCGTGGCGTCGCGCCGCCACCGCGATCAACCCGACCTCCACCATCTCGCCGAGCGACAGCAGTACCCAGACGTAGAAGCCCGCCGTCGACACCGCCGCGAGCGCCGCCGCGCCGATCAGTCGGCCCACCCAGATCGAATCGATGAGGTTGAACGAGAAATGGCACGCCATCATGGCCACGGCGGGGAGGGCGAGCCGCAGGATCACTGGTCGCAGAGGCCCGACCGTGAGCGAGCCCGGGGTGCGGGCGACCGTCGTCAGTGCACTCTCGCCTTCGCGCGGCGCCGCGCCTTGCTGTCGTACAGCGAGCGATCCGCCGCGCTCAACAGGGTGTCCAGGGAGTCGCCATCCCGCGGATACACGGCGACTCCCACGCTCACGGAGAGAGGAGGCTTCTCGCCGTCGCGCGCCACGCGCTCGGAGATGCGCCGGGCCACGTGCCACGCCGCCGCGTCGTCCGTCTCGGGCAGCACCACGGCGAACTCATCGCCGCCGAATCGCGCGGCCGTGTCCATCGCCCGGCACGACCCGAACAGCGTCTCCGCCACGCGGCACAGCGCCAGGCTCCCCACCAGGTGGCCGTGGCTGTCGTTGATCTTCTTCAAGCCGTCCATGTCCAGCAGCACCACGGCGAACGGCCGCTCGGTCCGCTGGTAGCGCTTGATCTCCGCGTCGATCGCATAGGTGAGCTGGCGATAGTTGGCGAGGCCCGTCAACGGATCGCTCACCGCCAGCTGCCGCAGCCGCTCCTCCACCTGCGAGCGCTCGGCCACGAGGGCGGCGAGCGCGAGCGTCATCACCGACGTGACGCCCATGAACGCCTGCAGCAGGAGGAGCGACTCGTTGCGCGTCGCGCGCACGAACGGACCGAACCCGTGCAGCGTCCCCCAGATCGCGATCCCCGACAACACCACGACCGCGCTCGCGGCCTCGCGTTGCGCGAACCGGAACGCGGCCCAGATAAGGAAAGGAAAGCACAGAAACTCGAGCGGATAATTCTTGACGCGCGATGGGAACAGCCCACCGAACACCGTGAAGCCCACTACGACCACCCAGAGCAGCAGCGCCGCAGCCTCGATCCATTGGGCACGATTCCACCGCAGGCGGGGGGCCGCCGCCCACAGCACCAGCGCGGGCGCGACAACCAGGTCGCCGACTGCTTCGCCGAGCCACCAGGTCCACCAGATCGCACCATACTCGGCCCAGCGCGCGAATCCGGTGAAAGCGAGCGTGGTCACGCCCACGGTGGCGCCAACGGTCGTGCTGACGATGCCGGCGAGCACCGTGAAGGCGAACACGTCCTGCGGACGGTCGAACGCGCGGCGCCCGCGGGCGAAGCGGTTGACCAGGTACGCACCGGCCAGGCCTTCCAGGGTGTTCCCGGCCGCGATGCCGAGGGCGGTCGCCACCGAGCCGGCCGTCGTGATGTTGACGAGGAAGGAGCCGGCGAGGACCGCCGGCCAGACATCGTAGCCGAGCAGGACGAAGGCGGCGAGGGCGATGCCAGTGCAGGGCCAGACCGGGGTCGCGCTGGCGTTCTCGAAGGCAAGCTTGAGCCCGAGCTTGCCGGCGATGACGTACACCGCGGCGAGCGCGACCAGCAGCCCCACTCGTCTGAGCCAGCGCGATTGGGTCATCTAGGGCCCCCTACCTTATCACGGTTTCGCCGCCACGCCAGAGTGGCACGGTCGCAACGGCGCGGACCGCGCTTAGGGCGGTGAGTCGGGGGTCTCCCGCAGGAACCGCTGGAACACCGGATTGCCGGGATAGCGCTCGGCCAGGCGCCGCACGTAGCCCGCGGCTTCGTGCTGGAGCACGACGCGGCCGCGCGGGTCGCGGGCCGCCTCGCGCACCAGCGCCGCCGCGAGCACCCAGCTCGCCTCCACGCGGGCGAGGTCGCCTTCCCGCGACACACGACGCAGGTAGCCGATGCCGAGCTCGGCGCTCCCCGACCCGAGGCCGATGAGCTTCGCCACGAAGCGCGCCAGCGCACCGGCGCGCGCCAGGCCGTACTGGTAGACGCCGAGCCCCAGGTAGCAGTCGACACATCCCGAATCCGCCTGCAGCACACGTCGGTACCCATCGCGCATCGCTTTGCCGTCTTTCGCCGCGCTCCAGGAGTGACCCTCGACGTCGCGCTGCCGCGCGCGATACCCGAGCGCGGTGGCGAGCCAGAATTCGCGCGCGGGGCCGGAAGGCTGCGCCCTGGCTCGTGCGATCGCGACGCCCAGGAGTGAGTCGATCCGGTGACCTTCGTACGCGTCGTCCTGGAGCGCGGCGGCCCACCAGACGTAGGCGCCCGCCTCGAAGATCACAGGCGCCGCGTCGGCGCTGTCGTGCGCGGCCAACGTGGCGAAGTACGCGGCGGCCGCGGGGAAGCCACCACCGTACAGCGTATCGAGCCCGGCGCGGAGCTCGGGCCGGTCACGACCGGAGAGACCGGCGCCGCTCTGCAGGAGCAGCAGCGCCGCGGCGACGAGCGGCACGTCAGGGTGCGGCGAGCTGCTCGGCCACGTGCCGGGCGATCTCCCCGAGCGCCTGCGCGGCCGGTGAGTCGGGCTCGGCCGCGACGATCGGGCGCCCTGTGTCGGCGAGGTCGGCCAGGTGAGCCTGGAGGGGCACCTGGCCGAGCAACGGCACCCCCAGCTCCCCCGCCAGCCGCTTGCCTCCGCCCGTCAGGAAGATCTCCGTGCGCTTGCCGCAGTGCGGGCAGACGAAGTCGCTCATGTTCTCGACCACGCCGATCACCGGCACGCCGACGCGCTCGAACATCTTCGCGCCGCGCAGGCTGTCGCCCACGGCCACCTCCTGCGGCGTCGTCACGATGATTGCGCCGCGGATGTGCAGCGTCTGCGCGAGCGACAGCTGCGCGTCTCCCGTCCCCGGCGGCAGGTCGACGAGGAAGTAATCGAGCTGCCCCCACTCCACGTCCCGCACAAACTGCTGGATCACTTTCATGATGATCGGCCCGCGCCAGATCGCCGGAGTGTCGCGTTCCACGATCAGCCCGAGCGACATGATCTTCACGCCGTGACTCTCGAGCGGCTGGATCTTGCCGCCCCGCACCTCGGGCTTCTGGTCCACACCCAGCATGCGCGGAATGTTCGGACCGTAGATGTCGGCGTCCATGAGCCCGACGCGCTGGCCCTGCCGCGCCAGCGCGACGGCCAAGTTGGCGGAGACGGTGGACTTCCCCACCCCACCCTTGCCGGACGAGATCGCCAGTACTTTGCCGAGATTCGGGAGCTCCACCGGGGTGGGTGGCGGGGGCACGGCTCCGGGCGCTGGACGGGTACCGAGCTGCCGGGGTGCGGCCGCCCCCGCGGCCGCGCCGGCATCGGTGAGGGTGACGCGCACGGCCGCCACACCCGCCACGCCCTGCACCGTCTTGCGTGCTTCACGGGCCAGCGTCGGTGGGTCTGCCTGGGTGAGGACGAACGTGAAGGTCACCTGCCCCCGATCATCCACGGCGAGGTCCTTCACCATCCCTGCCGAGACGACGTCCTGATTGAGGCGGGGGTTCTGGAGCTTGGCGAGCGCACGCTCGACGCGCGCGTGCAACGTGTCGGATGGCACCGGCGGAAAGGTACTCGGAAATGTGGGAGCGGTGCAACGAGTGGCGTCGCGCAGCCGACCCGCCTGTCGACGGGCATGGGGATTGCACACCTGACCGTGGGCCAAAACCACGCGCTCCATGCCCAACGACTTGAGCGCCGCGCGCCGCGCCGAGCGGTCCCGCGCGCGCTGGACGACCTATCTGCTGTTCCTCTGTGTCGCGCTCGACGCCGTCGCGGTCGCGGCCGGGCTGTCGCAGCGTCCCCTCCTCGCCCGCCTCGCGGTAGGCGTGCCGCTGCACCCGGGTGATGTCGCGGCGAACGAGGCGCGACACCGGGTCGTCGGCCTGCTGAAGCTCGCGGCGCTGCTCGGCACCGGCATCGTGTGGTTGACCTGGTTGTACCGCGCCTACGGCAACCTCGGCCTCGTCGGGTCGAAACGGTCGCGATTCTCTCAGGGCTGGGCCGTAGGCTGTTGGCTCATTCCGTTCGTCAACCTGGTGCGCGCGTATCAGACCATGAAGGACCTGTGGCTGCGCAGCGAGTCGTTGAACGATCGGGACGGGTACGACAACCTGCCGGCACCCGCGTTCCTCGCCGTGTGGTGGGGGATGTTCTGGACGTGGGCAGCCGTGGAACGCGCGTTCGGGTCCATGGCGCTGGACGCGCAGTCGCCGGGCGACCTGGCCAACTTTACCGACCTCGAGCTGCTCGTCAACGTCCTCGGAATCGTCGCGGCGCTGCTCGCGATCAAGGTGGTGCGTGAGATCGACCGCTACCAACAGCGCTTCCACGATCCAGCGGGCGTCACAGCACCGAGATATTGAACGCAGAGCTTTCCGCGCCCCGCAAGGTCGACGCCGCGGCCTGTAAGGTGTATCCGTTCCCCGACTGATCGATACTCAGATCGCCGAACCGCGCCACCCCGTTCACCGCTCGTACCGTCCTGGTGCCGGACAGCACGGCGTTCCCGAACAGGCTGGCATCGTGTCCGATCGCCACCGTGACGAACCCGCTGAAACTCGTGGCGACACGTCCCTGATCGTCGACGGCCGTTACCTCTACCGCCGGCGTGATCGTGGCTCCGGCTGACGTTCTGGTGGGCTGAACGGTGTAGACGAGCTGGGTCGCCTGGGGCGGCGGTGGCGTCGTGGTGATATCGAACGGGTCGCTCGTGGCGCCGGTCGCGCCCGAAGTAGTGGCGCGCAGCGTGTAGCCGCGGCCGACCTTGTTGACTTTCAAGTCCGAGAACGTCGCCACACCGCTTACGGCGTTCACGTCCAGCCCGCCCGACAGCGTGGCACCCACAGGGTTAGCAGCGAGCGCGACCGTCACAGGCCCGTTGAAGTTGCCGTCGGGCTGACCGGTCGAATCCTGGACGGTCACTCGGACCGCCGGCGCGATCGGTTGGCCTGCGGGCACGTCGCCCGGCTGACCGGTGAACACCAGCTGCGGTCGGGTCTGGGGCGTCGGTCCCTCGCCACTGGGGGCCTGCAGGAGCTTGTCCAGGTGGCAACCCCCGGCGAGGCCCGCCATGGCGGCGAGCAGACCGCCTACGCGAAACAGCGACAGTGGCTTCATAGCCTGTATGGCGTAGCCCGCAAAGGTCGCACCGTTTCGCCTCGGTACGGCGCCGCGGCGCAACGCGAGGATCACGCCCTCAGGTGTCGCCCGCACGCAACGGAAGTGTAGGAATGGCATTGTGCTACACGTCACGCGTGTGGTGGCAACTTGACGCCCTGCTAAGCCCGGTCCATTTTGGCTGTCCCCGGAGAGTCGCGCCGCTCTCCCAACACAGGGAGCGACGTATGATCCATCTCCGCATTTCCCGCCGCGCCGCCGTCCTCACGGTCATCGGTTTGGGTGCCAGCCTCTGGACCGGCTGTTCCGACCGCTCACCCGACACCCTCACGGGACCGTCGGCCCAGCTACAGATCAGCCGGGATCAATGGCAGCAGGACATTCAGTCCGTAATCGCCGTGCATCAACGGCGCGGCGAGGCGCTGCTGCGCATCCCCGGCGTCGTCGGTACCGCGGTGGGCTTGCTGCCGAACGGCAAGGTGGGGCTCAAGATTCTGTTGGCGAGGCACGGCGTCGTCGGGCTGCCGACGGTGCTGGACGGCATTCCCGTGACCACACAAGTGACGGGAATGTTCGTCGCGTTCAGCGACCCGACGACGCGACAGCGCCCCGCGCCCATGGGCTTTTCCGTCGGCCATCCGGCGATCACCGCTGGCTCGATCGGCGCGCGCGTTACGGACGGCGTAAACGTCTACATCCTGAGCAACAACCACGTACTCGCCAACAGCAACGACGCCAGCATCGGCGACCCAGAGCTCCAGCCGGGGGCCTACGACGGCGGCGCGGCCCCGGCCGACCAAATCGCGACGCTTGCGGCGTTCAAGGCCATCGATTTCTCGGGCGGCGGGAACCCGATCGACGCCGCGATCGCCCGCGTCACCGTACCCGGCGACCTCGCGAACACCACACCGACGGACGACGGCTACGGCGTACCGAACTCCGCGATCTTTGGCGACGCGAACGGCGACGGCGCGTTCGACAACATCAACAGCCTGCTCGGCCTCAACGTGCAGAAGTACGGCCGCACCACGAAGCTCACCCACGGGCAGATCACAGGCATCAACGCCACCGTGACGGTCTGCTACGAGGTGTTCTTCGGCTTCTGCCTCAAGGCCGCGACATTCGTCGATCAGCTCATTATCGAGCCGGGGACCTTCTCAGGGGGCGGTGACTCAGGCTCCTTGATCGTGACGGACGACGCAAGCAAGAGCCCGGTCGGACTGCTGTTCGCGGGCAGCTCCACTCAGACGATCGCCAACCGCATCGACCTGGTGCTGAGCAACTTCGGCGTGCACGTAGACGGGGGCAACTCGCCTCCGCCTACGCCGGTCACGGACGTCGCGATCACGAGCGTCGCCGGTCCGGCCTCCGTCACCCAGGGGAGTACGGTGAACGTGGCCGTGACGATCCGGAACGTGGGCAACCAGCCGGTCGGCGGCTTTGACGTGACACTCCAGGACGCGACCGACAACGTGACAATCGGGACACAGAGCGTAGCCGGACTCATGGCGAGCGGGGGCATGACGCTCTCCTTCAGCTGGAACACGACCGGCAGGTCGCTCGGCAGCCACACGCTCACCGCGATGCACACCCTCAAGGACGACAACAACGCGGCTAACAATCAGGCCTCCACCGCCGTGACCGTGAACGACGCGTCGAACGTGATCCACATCGGCAACCTGGACGCTACAACGTCGAGCAGCGGGACCCGGTGGTCGGCCACCGTCGAGATCACGGTACATGACGCGAATCACGACCCGCTGAACGGCGCGACCGTCGTGGGGCACTGGAGCCAGCTGGGTACGAATTCCAACACCTGCACTACGGGAGACCTGGGCGGCAACGGGACGTGCATCGTGCTGTTCCCGTCGCTCAAGCGGAGCGTCACCTCGGTGAACATGACAGTGGTGAGCGTGACGCTGGCGGGCCGGACGTACGATCGGACATTGAACCATGACGTGGACGGCAGCAGCAACGGCACCACGATCAAGGTGAACCGGCCATAGTCAGGCGCACATTCAGGACGCTCGTGCTCGCCAGCCTGCTCGCCGGCTGCGCGGGCAGGAGCGCCCGCGACGCAACGAGCACGGTGGCTGCCAAGACGATCCAAGAGGTGCTCGCCGCACACACCGACTCGCTCATGGCGCTGCCGGGCGTGGTCGGCACGGCTATCGGCTTGTGTGACGGCGTCGCCTGTATCCGCGTGTTTCTCGCCGACTCGAGCGCCGCGGCTCGGGGGAGAATCCCGGCGCAGCTCGACGGCTACTCGGTGAAAGTCGAAGTCACGGGACCGATCGGTCCCCGCCGGCCGCCCCCGCCCCCCCGGCCCTAGCGCGCCCGCCACACCTCCGCCACGACGCCCGGGTACGATCGCAACAGCGCGGCCTGCCCCGAGTCGTCCAACACGGTCAGGGCGGTTGAAAGGCCGTCGGCCGTGAGCCCGTCTCCCGCCACGACCGCCGCCTGGCGCCGGCTCGTGAGTCCGACGCCGGTGTGCGGATCCACCACATGGGAATACCGCACCCCGTCCACGATGACGAATTGCTCGGTGTCGCCGGACAGCGATAACGCGGCGCGGGCCAATGCGGCGGCGCGTGCCCGCACCAGCGGGCCGGCCTCCGGCACGTCGACCCGCCACCCGGGGAGGCCGGGGGGCGGATCTCCCGCCACGATGTCTCCGCCCGCCTGGATCAGCGCCCGCGTCACACCGTAGCGGCCAAGCACCAGCAGTGCCTGATCGAGGATGTACCCCTTGGCGATGCCCCCCAAGTCGAGCTGCATGCCGGCCGTGTCGAGCCGGATCGAGCGAGTGGCCGAATCGGCATGGACTTTGCGCCACCCCACGCGCCGGGCGGCGGAGTCGAGCTGCGCGCGGTTGGGGAGGCGGCCGGTGCGACGGGCGCTGCGCCACAGCGCGACGAACGGTCCGACCGTAATATCGAAGGCGCCGTCTGACTGCCGGGCGAGCGCGAGGGCCCGAGTCAGGACGGCAAACAGCGGCTCGCTCACGGGCACCGCGATGCCCGGCTGCTCGGCGAGGCGCCGGACCTCGCTTTGGGGGCGGTAGTCGCTCATGACGTCCTCGAGCTCAGCGATCCGGGTGTAGGCGGCCCGCGCCGCCACACGCGCCGCGGCGTCGGCCGGAGCGTACAGCTCGATCCGCACCGCGACGCCCATGTGCAGCTCGGCGAATTCGCGCCGCACTTCCTGGGCGCGCGCGCCGCCCGCTGAGCACACGAGCGCCGCGACCGTGACGAGGAGCCATCGCCGCATGCACATGGCAGCCAAGATATCGCTCCTGTTGCTGGTTCAGAACGCGCCGTATCGCGACTCGATCCCCGGGACGCTCGTCCGATTCGAGATGATGCCGGTGCCCGGAGACCGGCCATTCTGGATCGGGAAGACCGAAGTCACGTGGGACGAGTACGACATCTGGGCGTTCCGGCTCGATCTCACACCGCGAGAGCGCAGCTCCGGCGTGGACGCGACGGCTCGACCGAGCCGCCCCTACGGCGCCCCCGACCGCGGTTTCGGCCACCACGGCTACCCGGCACTGGCCATGACGTACTTCGCGGCTCAGACTTATTGTGCCTGGCTTTCAGCCAAGACCGGCAAGAAATACCGTTTGCCGACCGATGCCGAGTGGACGCGGGCCGCGCGGCTCGGCCTCGGCGGGGACTCAGGCCTGACCGCCGAGCGTCGCGACGCGCTCGCCTGGCACGCCGGCAACGCCGGCGCCAAGGCCCATCCCGCCGCCGCGAAGGCCGCCGATGCACTGGGCCTCTACGACATGCTGGGCAACGTGGCCGAGTGGGTCACCGGCACGGACTCGGGCGGGAGGCCCGTCGTGCGCGGCGGGTCGTGGAACGATCCGCCGGACCACGTGTCCCCGACCGCCCGGGCCCGGCAGACGCCTGCCTGGAACGAGACCGACCCGCAATTCCCGAAGAGCCGCTGGTGGCTCGCGGATGCGCCATTCGTCGGCTTCCGCATCGTCCGCGAACCCTGAACCGAGAGGAGCTAGGCCCATGAGCCGGAAATCCAAGCAATCATGCGATGTCACCCGTCGCGAGTTCGTCCACGCCAGCGCGGCTGCCGCCGCCGCCCTCACGCTCCCCGGCGCCCCGGCGTTGGTGGGGGGGGGGCGCGCGGACACCTTGCGGATCGGTCTGGTGGGCTGCGGCGGGCGTGGCACCGGCGCGGCGAAGGACTGCCTGACTTCGTCGGAGCGCGTGGAGCTCGTGGCCATCGGCGACCTGTTCCCGGACCGCGTCACGGAGTGCCGTGCGAACCTGGCCCGCATGGCGACCGAGGACACGAGCGGCGGGCTCAAGACGAAGATCAAGCTGGACGACGCGCACGCCTTCTCGGGCTTCGACGCCTACCAGAAGGTGATCGGCAGCAAGGTGGACGTGGTGCTGCTCGCGACGCCGCCGGCGTTCCGCGCCCGACACCTCGCCGCGGCGATCGAGGCGGGCAAGCACGTCTTCATGGAGAAGCCGGTGGCGGTGGATCCGGTGGAGGTGCGCTCCGTGATCGCCTCGGCCGATCTCGCCGCCCAGAAGGGCCTCGCCATCGTGGCCGGAACGCAGCGGCGCCACGACGCAGGTTACCGGGCGGCGATGCAGCGCATCCACGACGGCGCCATCGGCGACATCGTCGCGGCCCAGGTTTATTGGAACCAGGGCGGTCTGTGGATGAAGCCGCGGCAGCCGCAATGGTCCGACGTCGAGTGGCAGATCAGGAACTGGCTCTACTTCACGTGGCTGTCGGGAGACCACATCGTGGAGCAGCACATCCACAACATCGACGTGGCGAACTGGGCGCTCGGCGCGCATCCAGTGAAGGCCGTCGGCGTGGGCGGGCGTCAATGGCGCACCGATCCCGCGTACGGGCACATCTACGATCACTTCGCGATCGACTTCGAGTACGCGAACGGCGTGCACGTGCTTTCGATGTGCCGCCAGATCGACGGCACGGCGTCGCACGTCGCCGAGCGGATCGTCGGCACGCACGGCAGGTCGGACGGCCACTCGGTCATCGAGGGCGCCGCGCCGTGGAGCTGGGACGCGCAGACCCCCAGGACGAACCCGTACGTGCAGGAGCACGCCGACCTGATCGCGAGCATCCGCGCCGGCAAGCCGCTGAACGAGGGCCGGCAGGTGGCCGAAACCACGCTCAGCGCGATCATGGGGCGGGAGGCGGCCTACACCGGGAAAGAGATCACCTGGGACGAGCTGCTGAACGCCGAGCAGGACCTCGTGCCGGCGGACGTGAAGTTCGGGCCCATGCCCGTGGCGCCGGTCGCGATGCCCGGGCAGACCGTGCTGGCGCGCAGCTGGCGGAGCGCGTGAGCCATCGAACCGCGTACCCCGGGGCATGGCCCCGGGGTCGGTCGATCCGCCGCCGTCCGCGAGCGGCTGGAGGCGCACTGGACCCAGCAACCCCGAGGCCTGCAAGGGCCAGCCTGACGCGTCGAACGGCTTGTAGTCGAGGCCTACGAAGTTGATATCCTCGAACACTTTCCACGGCACCCCGCGGAGATCCAAGTCGCGGATGCGGTTCGCCGAGAGGTTGGTCACTTCAATCTGTAGCTCGTTGCCCGACCGCCGCACTCGTCCTAACTCCACGTTGAACGGTCGGGCGAAGAGGATGCCCAGGTCTTCCCCGTTGAGCCGCACCCGCGCGCTCTCGGCAACCCTCCCCAGGTCCAGGAGGTAAGCGCTCGCTTCGCCGGGGGCGTCAAAGCGAATCGTGTAGCGGGCGGTGCCGGCAAACCGCCCGGCCTCCGAATCCTCGCGCTCGGTCCAGGAGACCAGGGTGTCGGTGCGGAACGAGGCAGGCAGCACCGGCCCGCCGGCGAGGAAGCTCACCGACCACGTGCCCCGCAGCTCCACCGCCGCTCCCACGGGCCGGCGGTAGCGCCAGGGAGCGCCGGCGGCCGGTCGGTCGAATGACCGGAGGATGATGGAAGCGCCCGGCTCGAGCCGCAGGTACACCTCCGCCGCTCCGTCCTTGCGCGTGCGGAGCCGCGCGATGCCGGTCCGGCCGCTCGCCGGATCCATGATCGCTACCGCCGAGGCGGACACGGCCAATGGCACCCAGCCTTCCAGGGTGGTCGAGCCGGTGTGGCTGATGAAATAGTGATGGCCGCCTTCGCGTGTCCGGCGAATCACCCGTACTCCCGGATGATCCACGATGCGCTCCCGACGGACGCCCGCGGCGCAGAGGAGTGACTCTACGCGATCGCCAACCAGCACCCGTCCCTTCTCGACGACGGCCCAGCGCACGCCGTTCCAGTCCGCCTGCCCCAATGTGAGTCGCCGCTTCGCGTCCTCGAGCCGGCGCCGCCGTTCCCGCAACTGAGCGAGACCCGGCACATCCGCCGGAAGGCGCTCTACGAAAATGACCGTGGCGCCGGCCCGCGCCAGATCGAGCAGCCTCACGAAGGTCTCTACCGGCATGTGGTCAGTGCGAGGTACGAGGATGGTGCGGCGCTC
>Ga0209469_1001218_pt1 | contig 14461 bp, 10 predicted proteins | sample GraSoiAngelo_123_FD_185880 | JGI IMG/M metagenome (GOLD analysis project Ga0209469, IMG submission 185880) | Grasslands soil microbial communities from the Angelo Coastal Reserve, California, USA - 14_0927_02_40cm (SPAdes) (version 2) | ecosystem: Environmental > Terrestrial > Soil > Grasslands ... | reverse complement strand
GCCACTGGCGTGCATTGGCAACACCCGCGCCCGATCCATCCGAATACATGGCAGCTTTCTGGTGCGGGTTCTCGCCATAGCGCAGGTCCATGACTTTGTTGAAGGAAAGCCGCAGCGTCTTGGGGAATCCTTCTTCGGCAGCGTGCAACTCAAATCGTCCATTCGCGCTCACACGCTCAAGCGTAGAAGCGATAGAGGAATCGTACGCCGCCGTGGTGGCAAAAGCCTTCTGAGCGAGCCGCCATTTCGTAGTCGAGGAAAGCGCCGCGCCGGATTTGGCCATCTCTTCAGCAATTCGCCCGTAATCTTCGGGTGAGGTGACCACCGCAACATCCTGAAAATTTTTGGCCGCCGAGCGGATCATGGACGGACCGCCAATATCGATATTTTCAATCAGCTCCTCAAAATGCACGCTCGGCTTTGCTGCGGTTTTCTCAAATGCATAAAGATTCACCACCACCATGTCGATTGGCTGGATGCCGTGCTCGGCGACCGCCGTGCGATGCGAGGGATTTTCGCGACGGTGCAGAATCCCCCCGTGGACTTTGGGATGCAGCGTTTTCACCCTCCCATCCAGCATCTCGGGAAATCCAGTTAGCTCGGAAATGTCTTTGACAGAGATTCCCGAGTCCCGCAGCATCTTGGCTGTGCCGCCAGTCGAAATTAATTCCACGCCCATGCCGGCGAGCTTTTGGGCGAAATCAACCAGACCGGTTTTATCGGTGACGCTAAGGATGGCGCGACGAATGGGGGCTCGGGCGTCTGACGACATTGATGGCCTCGAATGCGGGAATGACAGGGGAAAATTTTACCAGTAGAAGCGGCCGCCGTGTGGGCCGGAGAATTGAGGAGCGGCGATGTGGGAGATATTAGTGGTTTTAGGGAACAGGCACGAACGCCAGGTTGCTAAGTCTTTGCCTTGGCCTTCAGCTTTACATGCCCGCCATGCATTTCGACGCTGTATTCAACCGCTTGGCAGCCATACTGCTTGCGAATCTGGGCGGTTTTCTTCTGCACAAACGACGTGAAGCTATCGAGAGTTCCCGAGACGCTCTCGCCAGCCTTCTTCTTTGCTTCCATCAGTGCCCGATAAAGCTTGAGTACCTGTTCGTGCTCGGCGCTCACGTCTGAGCACTGCACGGTAAACGGTCTCTCTTCAATGGCCGGTGCGGCGGCGGCGGCGGCGGTTCCACCCGCCTGCCCGACTCCGTAAACTTTGTGCTCGGGTTCATGTTCCTCCTCGCGCACGCCCTGGATCGAAAGCAGCGCATCCTGCGGCCGCCGGTAGCCCTCTTCACGAATTCGGCTCTTCTTGCGCCACAGATCGCTATAAATAGCGTAGCGCTGCGCCATTTCGTTGTAGCGAAAACGCTGGGTGAAACTCATGCGGCTGCCATCACTGAATTTGCGAAGCAAACTGAGAACCTTCCACTCGATATCCGACGGAGGCTTCTTGCTTGGATTGCTGAAGTAAATCTCGTACTCGATCTTCAAACGCCGCAGGTTCGAGTCGAGAAGGTTTAGTTCTTCGTCGATGGTCACCTAGACTTCTCCAGCCGTTAGTTTAGGGATTTGGAGCGAGGGCGACGAGGTGTCCGTTGGCCACAGGATGGATGGAACGAAAGTACCCAAAACAGCCGTCAGCAATCAGCCTTCAGCCGTCAGTTTTCAGTCGCCCGCGAAACTCGGCAGGATGCAAGGGAAACGTGGCCTTCGGCAGAGTTTGGGACCAAACGTCAAAAACTGAGAGCTGAAAGCTGAGGGCTGAGAGTCTACCTTCCCGCATTCGCGGCCATCTTCTTCACCATGGCCAATACCAGCTTGCGGTCGCTATCGTTCAGGCTAACGGCGTAGCGGCGGATTTGGCTGAGGAAGCGGACTTCATCATCCGAAAGTTGCGGCAAGCCTTTGGAGCCATTGGTGTGTCCGGAGTCGGAGAAGAACTGCGACAGGGGAAGCTCCATCGCTCCAGCGATTTTAGCCAGTGTATCGAGAGACGGAATAGTGTGACCGTTCTCTACTCGCGAAAGGTAGCAGCGCAGCAGGCCAGTGCGCTTTTCGATATCACCCTGCGACATGCCTTTTTGCAGTCTGTAGCTTCGGATGGTCTCGCCGATATTCATAGATAATGCAGCCAACGGACGCTCCTGAGGATGGCTGCATAGTAACCAGAGTAGTACCGTCTGGCAAGTAGAATTTCACTGCACAAAAATTGGGCAGTAGCGCCCCCAGTTAATCGCCGCCCGGCAATCGAGAATCGCTGTCCGCCGGGCATGATCGCTTCTGTTATCTCTGCTGGTGCCCCGCTCTCCCGAATTGTTTGGCCTCCGCCGCCCTTCGAGCATAATCATCGCAGTTCATCCCATACACGGCTGGAAGGACCGTGCCGGTTCAGCGTGCCTTCATTCTGGTGTCGATCGCGCCGCCCTGGCTATTACGGCAGCTATTCATGGCAGGACAAATCATCCCGCGATCATTGTTGTCGCTTCCGACGAAGCTTTGGTCGAAAAAGTTGAGTCCACACCCGGCACCGTCGGTCTGGTGGACGCTTATTCGATTACTGGAGGAGTAAATGTGCTGCGCGCTTCCGGCAAGCTGCCGCTTGAGCCCGGCTATCCGCTGCACGGGAATTGATCATCCGTGTTGTGCCCGCGTTCATCTGTCATCCAGGCAAGCCGCAAGGAAGGGACAAGCGTGAGCGGCACTGGGCCCAACCCTACGCCACAATCTGGAACTTCGCGCCGTTTCCCACGTTATCCATTGGACGTCCGGCTCTCGGTAAATGTCTTCCGGCCTTCCGCCAATCTTTCGCTGTGGGGACGTTCAAGCGAAATTGGAGAAGACGGGATCGGCGCAACTCTTACCGGCGAATTGCAAATCGGCGAAGTCGTCTCCATGGAGCTCTCCCTGCCCATGGCGGCCTATCCAATCAAGTTGCGTGCTCTAGTGCGTTATCGCGATGGCCTGCGCCACGGTTTCGAATTTCTCGCCATCGGTGCGGAACAGCGCAAAGCCATCCGCCGGGTTTGTGAAATGCTCGCCGCCGGAACCTGAACTTTGTCCTCTCACTCTCCTGCAATTACCTTTGTAACTTTCGAGTCATAAGCAGCCGTTCTACCATCCCGAAGTCGAGCTCTGGGACCGAATCGGGAGGATTAATGGGTGAGAAAATCACCCGGCCGGCGAACTCCGCCGAAGTGTCGCGGGCCAAGCATCTTAAGGAAGCGCTGCATCGCGGCGTTCCTACACTTTCCCGGACGGGCGAACAGCCAGCAGCCCCTACGCCGGTCCCCGGTCCTGCCCTGGACGATCCCGCAATCCAAAGAGCCTATCTCGAAGAGTTGGTCGAGTGCGCGCCCGAGGCCATCAGCATTCTCGACGATCAGTATCGTATTGTGCGCATTAATGGCGAGTTCACCCGTATGTTTGGCTTCTCTCCCGAAGAAGCGATCGGTCGCCGCATTGATTCACTGATCGTGCCGCCCGACCGCAGCTCGGAGACGCATTGGATTGGCGATGCCCTAAGACAAGGACAAAAGGTAAGTCTCGAGACCAAACGGCAGCGCAAGGGTGGCACTCTGGTTGATGTATTTGTCTCAGGTGCGCCAGTGATTGTCGCAGGTCAGCAAGTCGCCGCCTATGTTTTATACCGCGACATCACAGATCAAAAGCGGGCGGAGTCGCTCAGTTCGGCGCTCTATCGCATCGCCGAAAAAACCACTTCAGCCGAAGACCTGAACCAATTCTATGGCTCGATTCACGCTACCGTCTCTGAGTTGATGTATGCGCGAAATTTCTACATCGCGTTGTACGATCCGGTGACTCAACTCCTTAGCTTTCCCTACTTCGTCGACGAAGCAGATCCGCGGCCAGAGCCCAAAAAGCTCGGCCGCGGTCTCACTGAATACGTCCTCCGCACCGGCGAACCTTTGCTTTGTACTCCGGAGGTGTTTGACTCGCTGGTCAAGCAAGGTGAGGTCGAATTGATTGGTGCGCCCTCTCTGGATTGGATGGGCGTGCCCCTCAAAGCTGCCAACAGGGTCTTCGGAATTCTGGTTGTTCAGAGCTACACCGCGAATGTCCGCTATGGTGAGAAGGATCGCGACATACTGACGTTCGTCTCTCAGCAGCTCGCCAGCGCGGTCGAGCACAAGCGGCACGAGGAAGCGCTGCGCCGTTCAGAAGCGCGCTACCGCTCTCTGGTGCAGTCCGCTGTGTACGGAATCTACCGTTCCAGTATGGAAGGCAGATTCCTCGACGTGAATCCCGCGCTCATTGCCATGCTGGGCTACAGCTCAATCGAAGAAGTCCTGTCGCTGGACACCAAGGTTGATGTATTTGCCGATCCGGAGGAACACGCGCGCCTAATCAATGAATTTCGCCGTGGCGCACGGCTGGAGAACGTCGAGGTCCGCTGGAAGCGCAAGAACGGCAATGCCATCACGGTCCGGCTGAGTGGTCGAGCCGTCACCAGCCCCGAAGTTGCTGAGCAGGTTCTGGAAGTGATTGCCGAAGATGTCACCGAGCGCCGCGTACTGGAAGATCAGTTCCGCCAGGCGCAGAAAATGGAGGCCGTGGGACGGCTCGCTGGCGGTGTGGCTCATGATTTCAACAATCTTCTGATGGTGATCAGCGGTTATACCGAAGTTCTCCTCGAGAACACAGGTCGTAACAATCCCATGCACCCGAAAATCGCGGCCATCCAACAGGCAGCCGAGCGCGCGACCACCCTCACTCGTCAACTGCTCGCCTTCAGCCGCAAGCAACTTCTCGAGCTCAAAGTCGTGGATCTGAACACGATTATCCGGGATATGGAGCGGCTGCTGCGCCCGCTGATCGGGGAGAACATCGAGCTGCAAACTCGTTTGGCAAACGACTTGGGTCGAACACGCGCTGATGCCGGCCAGATCGAGCAGGTCGTTATGAACCTGGCCGTAAATTCAAAAGACGCGATGCCTAGCGGCGGTAAGATCACCATTCAGAGCAGCAATGTGCATTTGGGAGATGACCTCCGGCGCCTCTACAACTACATTCAACCCGGCCCATACGTAATGCTGTCCATCGCCGATACAGGTCATGGCATGGATCGCGAAACCCAGTGCCGAATATTTGAACCTTTCTTCACCACGAAAGAAAAAGGTAAGGGTACGGGCCTTGGTCTTTCTACCGTCTATGGCATCATCAAGCAAAGCGGCGGTTATGTTTTCGCGCAGAGCGAAGTAGGGAGCGGGACGACTTTCCGCATCTATCTGCCCAGGGTAGAGGATTCTGCAGAACCATGCTCCGTGCCAGCCTCGCAAGCTGCCGGTGGCGGTTCGGAGACGGTTCTTCTCGTTGAAGATGAAGAATCGGTGCGCCAATTGGTTCGAGAAACTCTGCAATCCAAGGGTTACAAGGTCCTGGAAGCAGAAAATGGCGAGGCGGCGTTGCGTATCGCTAGCGCGCACCTGGGTTCGATTGACATGCTCATCACCGACGTTGTAATGCCCGGCATGAGCGGCCGCGAGCTCTCGAAAAAGCTTGACGAGGCACGTCCGAAAACCAAAGTGCTTTATCTCTCCGGCTACACCGAAGATGCCATCATGCAACAGGGCGTCTTCGAAGCCGGCACGGCCTTCCTGCAAAAGCCTTTCACGCTACAGATGCTCTCCCGCAAGGTACGTGACGTCTTGCGCGGCTCGCGCGGATAATCTCTTTCTAATCAACAACCCTCAAAGCTTTGGAGTGTCATCCACTCGGCTGTGCAACTTTTTCGTCCATTGTGCGTCCTATCTTGTGGGACCCATTGGAAATCCATTCGTGTGACTTAGTCGTAAACTAAACGGGAATCTTTCGATGCTGATCAAAAAGGCCGCAGATATTCGCTCATCTGAAATAACTTCCAAGAGCCTGTATTTAAACCGGCGCAAGTTCCTGGCCGGCACAGCGATTGCAGGCGCGGCGGCATTGGGCGGCTCAGCAATTAGCAGATTATTCTCCCCATCGACGATCGCCCAAGCAAATGCCAAAATCGACGGTATTCAGAAGAACAGCTTCTCGACGGCTGAGAAGATCACTCCTTACAAAGATGTCACCAATTACAACAACTACTACGAGTTCTCGACCGATAAATACGAGCCTGCCGGGCTGGCGAAAGACTTCAAGACTCGTCCGTGGACCGTCACCATTGATGGTCTCGTAAAAAAGAAGCAAGTGCTGGACGTTGACAGCATCATCAAAATGGCCGCGCCCGAGGAGCGCATTTATCGCCATCGTTGTGTGGAGGGCTGGTCGATTGTTGTGCCGTGGGTGGGGTTTTCACTGAATGAACTGATCAAGCGCGCCGAGCCTCTAGGCAAAGCACAATTCGTGGAGTTCACTACGCTTTACGCACCCAACCAGATGCCGGGGCAGCGTGTCCCCGTGCTCGATTGGCCATACGTTGAGGGCCTGCGCATGGATGAGGCTATGCACCCGCTCGCGCTGCTTTGTTTCGGCATGTACGGTGAAGTCTTGCCGAATCAGGATGGCGCGCCGCTGCGCATTGTGATTCCGTGGAAGTATGGTTTCAAAAGCGCGAAGGCGATTGTGCGGATCCGTTTTACTGACAAGCAGCCGGTAAATAGCTGGAATAAAGCCGCACCGAACGAGTACGGGTTCTACTCGAACGTGAACCCGAACGTGGATCATCCGCGGTGGAGTCAAGCTAAGGAGCGGCGCCTGGGTGAGTTCTTAAAACGTCCGACGCTCATGTTCAACGGCTACGACCAGGTTGCGAGCCTCTACAGTGGGATGGATCTGAAGAAGAATTTCTGAAAAGCAGTTGTTCCCTCTGTGTGCCTCTGTGTCCTCCGTGGTTGCTTTTACCACAGAGGGCACAGAGGTGCACAGAGTCAAGTTCACAGAATCACGCGTTCATCTCCCACTCGGCGCGTAACCCGCTCCCGATCCAGGTACTCGAGCAATGGGATCGCGTATTTCCGGCTCACTCCCGTCAAGTCTTTGAATCTCGCCACGTTAATCTTGGGAGACTTCGATTTTTCTGCACCAAGTTGTCTTCGCAAGGCCTGCAACGCCTCGCTGTGAAAGACCAGATCGTCCGAAATCTTGATCAGCACTTTATCTCGCAACAGCAGTGTGACCAGTTTTTGCGCCCGCGCCTTGTCAACCTTTAGCCCAGCAAGCACATCATGCAAGGCGGGAACTTTCAGACCCGCCGCCGCAAACGCTTTCTCGATGATCTGTTTCGATTCAGCCTCTTCGTCTTTCATTACCACGCCGCGTCCGGCCAAGCGAACAAACTCTCCAACAATCTCTACCTTTTTCGCATTCGCCAAAGAGTCGAGAGCGTAGCCAAAGACTCCTGGCTCTGCGTCCAGTGCTTCACGAAGAGCTTCCTTGCTCATGCCAGCAACCAGCGGGTTTTGCTGATGGAATTTGGCGAGTTTACTTTCCAGTTCTGATTTCATCGTCTCGATGGCGCTTGAGCCGACTAACAAGTCTCCGATCGAGATGATTGCGCCCTCGGCGATAGAGTTACGCAAATAGTTGTTGATTTGCTCACGGCGCCATCCCGTCTCAGCAACCGCTGCCGTAAGCGGAAGCCCGCGGTCGCCGCGGCGTTCGATCCGCGCTCGCAGGACGGAGGTGGGGTCGCCCGACGCTAAGATCCCGAGGAAGCTGTGCTGAGCGCTCTTGGGAACTCTCCGAAGCGGGGCTGCGTCCAACACTGCTCCCCCGCCGATAGTCACGACCGGAGAAAACTTCCGGATGATGAAACGATCGCCAGGCAGCAGCAGAACAGGGTCACTTAGACGCAGTCGCGCAAAAACGGTCAGCCCCGGCCCGATCTGCTTTTCGTCGTAGAGCGTGACGGTGGCAATCGTTTCGGAAGTGTAGGCATGCAGATGCACCCGTGCGCGGTCCTTAAGCGGCTTTGCCGAGTACAGGAGCGAGAGAGAAACATCGAGTCGATTGGTTGAGTGAAAAGTTGCCGGCGGCGCTAACGCCATGCCGCGCGCAAGTTGTTCGGTTCCGACTCCGGCCAAGTTCAGCGCGGTGCGTTCGCCAGCCGCTGCCTGTTCTGCGCCTTGGCCGTGGACTTGAATGCCTCGCACCCTCGCGCGTTGCCCGCGAGGAAAAATCTGCAGTTCGTCATCTTTACGAATGGTTCCCGAAATCAAAGTTCCTGTGACGACCGTCCCGAAGCCTTTCATGGTAAAGACCCGATCGATCGGAAGACGCGCGAGCGCGCCCGAGTCTTTCGCGTGAACTTCTGCTGCCGCTCTTATCAACTCCTGCTTGAGCTGATCCAGTCCTGCGCCGGTCAACGAACTTACCGGAATGATGGGCGAACGAGACGTATCAAGAAACGATCCCCGCAGGAAATCTTCGACTTCCAGCCGGACCACCTCCAGAGTTTCGGCGTCGACTAGATCGGATTTGGTTAATACGGTGATGCCCTGGCGAACGGAAAGCAGTCGGCAGATGTCGAAGTGCTCGCGCGTCTGTGGCTTGATCGATTCATCTGCCGCAATAACCAGAAGCACCAAGTCAATCCCGCCGATTCCGGCGAGCATATTGCGCACGAAGCGCTCGTGCCCGGGAACGTCGACAAATCCCAGCCTCAGGTTCTCGCCGTTTTGGCCGGGAAGTTCGAGGTGAGCAAATCCAATGTCGATCGTGATGCCGCGGCGCTTTTCTTCTTCAAGCCGGTCGGCATCAATACCGGTCAAAGCCTTGACTAGCGCGGTTTTGCCATGGTCGATGTGCCCGGCGGTGCCAACGATAACCGACTTCATTAGAAAGGACAGTATAGTCGGAAGAACGCGGCTGATGTGGCGTGTGTCAGTTACCGGCCGCTTGCGTTTTTCTCGACGGGACTTCGCGCGCGCCTAAAAACGCGTCTTTCAAAGGCCTCTCCGAAGCCTGCCAGAGTTTGATGACTTCGAAAACAATCACTGTAGCGTAGGTGACCGCGATCCAAACACACACGGCCTCGATTGGCAGCCCGGCCCACGCCCCAATAAACAAGCCCATCATTTGTTGCTGCTGGTAACCCCACCAGCCGTAAGGAACGGCCAGGGTCGCCTCCCAAAACAGGCTCACGAGCAGAATAATGAACAGCGTCAGGCTCAAGGCCCGCCAATTGATGACCGGCCGAGCAGAGGGAAAGAAGCTGACCGCCGGGACAATGCCGCCCGCCACGAGAAGAGTGAAATATCCAGGGAAACCCGGACTATGCGAAACGAATTTCTTGTAAGCAATGGCAAGCACGATCAGGGCCAATCCCAACACCAAAGATGTCGGATGAAACTGCAACAGCCGCCGGAGCTTTTTCGCTTCCGCCGGATAGTCAGGCACGTTATACGCGAGCAGCCAGTATTCGTCGAGCCAAACGTAAATCAGCAGCACCGCAATGAACCCGGTTAAGTAAAAGACGTACTCCTCAATGGGCACCGGCCCGCCCAAGGCTGGCGCTGGAATTCGCAGAGTGGCGGCGGGGTTCCGGTAAGTAAAAAAGCGATTGGCAAAGAAGTAGTCCAACGCGCAGCCGGCAATAAACAGGACCGAGATTGTGCGCGAGAAGGCTCGCTTAGGAATTTTTATCCCTTCTTGCGGAACGAACCACCATCCGATCACGATGATCGGAATAATGAACAGCAGCAGGCTCACGGTGTATCCGTACGGCGTAGCGTCGGCAGGTGGAATCTGTGTAGGCGCCGGGATCCGCACGGTGTGCAGGGCGATCCCTGCCGGCACCGCGACCATCGCAAGCATGGCAACGACGAGTAACGCATTATTCTGCGGATCAGAAGAACTACGCGAGGAAGGTCTGGACATAAGAGGCACCTCCCGGAATTTCCGAAAATTCTGCATCACAGTGCCCTTATACCGCAAGCATTATTACTAGAATTGCGGCTCTCCTCGGATCACCGCACAACTCACTCTTTCCTCCATTTCTGCAAGATGCGACAATAGAACATCCCATGACCTCTTTAGCCACTCCTGCCATCACAGGAGATCTCATCCGCCAACACGGCCTTACGCCCGAAGAATATGAAAAGGTCAAGAAACTGCTCGGCGGACGCGAGCCTACGATTACCGAACTCGGCATCTTCAGCGTGATGTGGAGCGAGCACTGCTCATACAAATCCTCTCGAGTGCATTTGAAGCGCTTGCCCACCCGCAGCCGCCACGTGTTGCAGGGACCGGGAGAAAATGCAGGGATCATCGACATCGGCGATGGCTGGGCCTGCGCATTTAAGATCGAGTCGCACAATCATCCATCGTTCATCGAGCCGTTTCAGGGTGCCGCGACCGGAGTAGGTGGAATTCTGCGCGATATCTTCACCATGGGTGCGCGTCCGGTTGCGGTGATGGACTCTCTGAGATTTGGACCGATCACCACTGATGTGGGGACGGGGCTTCGCCCCGTCCAGCCGGGTCAGAGACCCGGCTCCACACAAACTGAGATTCACAAGAATCATTCCATCCTCGAAGGCGTGGTCAGCGGGATTGCCTCATACGGCAACTGCTTTGGAGTGCCCAATCTAGGTGGCGAGACAAAGTTCGAGCCTTGCTATTCCGGCAATCCGCTGGTAAATGCGTTCGCTCTCGGCCTGGTGCGCAAGGACCAGATTTTCTACGCGCGAGCTTCCGGCGAAGGCAATCCAGTGATTTACGTCGGCGCCAAAACCGGGCGCGATGGAATTCACGGCGCGACCATGGCGAGCGAAGAATTCAGCGAGGCTTCGGAAGCCAAGCGGCCCAACGTGCAGGTTGGCGACCCCTTTCTCGAGAAATTGCTTCTCGAGGCCTGCCTCGAAGCCATGCAAACCGGTGCGATTGTCGGCATTCAAGATATGGGCGCCGCCGGCCTAACTTGCTCCACCTGCGAAATGGGCGCGCGCGGGCACGTTGGAGTCGAGATCGAGATGGACCGCGTGCCGCAGCGAGAAACCGGCATGAGTGCATACGAAATCATGCTGAGCGAGTCGCAGGAACGCATGCTGCTGGTTGCCCAGAAAGGACGAGAGGAGGAAGTGTTCCGCGTTTTCGAAAAATGGGGGCTCGACGCTGTCGAAGTCGGACGCGTGACCAACGACGGCAAAATGCGTGTGATGGAGCATGGGGAAGTTGTGGCCGAGATTCCCAACGAAGCGCTGACGGATGACGCGCCTTTGTATAAGCGTCCCTTGCAGCGCTGGGAACCGCCGGTCCCGCGCGAGATGCCGGAGCATATCAAGCTGAGTGGATCCGGAGACCTCACGGAGCATCTCAAGCAGCTTCTGGCCAGCCCGAATATTTGCAGCAAGCGCTACATTTGGCAGCAGTACGATTCGATGGTGCAGACCAACACAGTCGAAGGTCCCGGCGCAGGTGATGCCGGCGTCATCCGAATCAAAGGCTCGCAGCGTGGCTTGGCCATGGCGCTCGATGGCAACAGCCGCTGGTGCTATCTCGATCCGCGGCTTGGCGCGATGCACGCCGTTGCTGAAGCCGCGCGCAACGTCGCCTGCACAGGCGCAACCCCGGTCGGCGCCACGAACTGCCTGAACTTCGGCAATCCAGAGAAGCCGCACATCATGTGGCAGTTCTCGCAGGTGATTGATGGTATGACCAAAGCTTGCGAAGAACTGGACGTTCCCATCACTGGCGGAAACGTCAGCTTTTATAACGAGACTTTAGGCGAAGAGATCTATCCGACCCCCGTCATCGGCATTGTCGGGATACTCGAAGACGTGCACAAGGCCGTGAGACCGGATTTTCGCGAGCCGGGGCGAAGTATCGTCCTGCTTCGCGCTTCCGAGCAGGGTGATGTTACCGACGCGGAATCAGAATTTGGGTCCTCCGAATATGCCAAGGAAATTCTGGGCGTGGTTTGGGGCTATCCGCCAGAGCTGGAGCTTGAAAGCGAAGCGGCGCTGCAACAAGCTCTTGTTGAATTGGCGCAAGCCGGATTGCTCGATTCGGCGCACGATTGCTCCGAGGGCGGCCTCGCTGTCGCCCTTGCGGAGTGCGGCTTTGCGCACACTGTCGGCTCGAACATACAGTTAGAGTTGCTGGGCCTTCCCGCCGAGTTCGTCCTCTTCGGCGAGGACGCCAGCCGCGTCGTCATCTCCTGCAATCGTGATAATCTGCCGCGAGTCCAACAAGTAGCGATAAAATACAGGCTCACCGCTGACATAATTGGTGAGACAGTTCCGGGCCAGATGGAAGTCAGGCTGGACGGGCGTGTTGTGATTTCAACGACTGTTGCCGAGTTGCGCGACGTGTACGAAGGCGCGCTGGAGAAGGCCCTGCAAACCGAGCCACACTTCGTTGCTGCAGATTGAGGTTGAACTGTGTTCGATGTCCTCGATGAAGATGTCATCCTGACCCTGAGCGCAGCGAAGGGGAAAGGAGCTATGCATTGCAGTCTGGAAGGAATGCAGAATGCATAGATTCTTCGGCGCAAACAGCGCGCGCCTCAGAATGACAAGTTGCTACAGCTGGGAGCTAGAAGCCAATAGCTAAACGCTAAATGCTACCTTTCGACAAATTCCGTGAAGAGTGTGGGGTGATTGCCATCTATGCGCATCCTGAGGCGGAGAAGCTCGCCTATCTCGGCCTGCACGCCTTGCAGCATCGCGGACAGGAGTCAGCCGGGATTGTCACATCGGATGGCATGACCTTGCATCCCTACAAAGCGATGGGGCTAGTCGCCGACATCTTCACCGAAGAAGTGCTTTCGCAATTGCATGGCACGCTCGCCATTGGACACACCCGGTACTCGACCGCAGGTGACTCGGCGCTGCTAAACGCACAACCCATCCTGGTGCAATCGAATAAGGGCAGAGTGGCGCTGGCGCACAATGGAAATCTGGTAAATGCGCCAGAAATCCGTTCTCGCCTGGAGACGCAGGGCTCGATCTTTCAGACCAACAGCGATACTGAAGTGATCGTTCACCTCATCGCTCTTTCCAAAGAACATACTTTGCCCGAAGCCATGGCCGATGCTCTTCGGCGCGTTGAAGGCGCGTTTTCGCTGGTGATGATCAGCCCAGATCGAATTTTTGCCGCCCGCGATCCGCGTGGCTTCCGCCCACTGGCCATGGGACGCATTCCCCAGCAGGAAGGCCAGAAGCAGGACACGATTGTGTTCGCTTCCGAAACCTGTGCGTTCGATCTGATCGGTGCGACTTACGAGCGGGAAGTCAAGCCGGGTGAACTGGTCGTGGTTGGACCGGAAGGCATCATTTCCCGCTTGTATGCCTCTGCAGCTCCGCAGTCGAGCTGCATCTTCGAGCATGTGTACTTTTCGCGTCCCGATAGCCTGGTTTTCGGGCGCGCCGTACAAGAGAGCCGGGAGGAACTCGGACGACAACTTGCGCGAGAAGCACCGGCGGAGGCCGATATCGTTGTGCCGGTGCCGGACTCGGGCGTCACGGCGGCCATGGGCTATGCCTCCGAAAGCGGAATTCCCTTTCGCTTCGGCCTGATCCGCAATCACTATATTGGGCGCACTTTCATCGAACCTCGGCAGACGGTACGCGACTTCGGCGTCAAGCTTAAGCTAAATCCAGTTCGCAGCCTGCTGGAAGGCAAGCGCGTGGTGCTCATTGATGATTCCATTGTCCGCGGGACCACCAGCCGCAAGATCGTGCGCATGATTCGCAGCGCAGGAGCCAAAGAAGTTCATATGCGCATCTCGTGTCCTCCGACGATTTCTCCATGTTTTTACGGCGTGGACACACCTTCCAAAAAAGAGTTGATTGCCGCAAATAAGTCCGTCGAAGAGATTCGGGATTTCATCGGCGCTGAGTCGCTGGCCTATCTCTCGCTGGAAGGTCTGAAGAAGGCTTGCGAAGATGGCGCTCAGACGCGCTATTGCACGGCCTGCTACACCGGTTCTTATCCCACGAACTGGGTTGATGTGGAAGAGATACAGCCTGCTGCGGTCAAACGATAACTTGATGCCGTAAAGACGCGTGACGGGCGAGGGCGCCCGTCCTCCATCAAAAACATAAGCAACTCACTGCGGAGTTCCTTCGAATAAGGGATATAGCTGATCTCCGATCACTCGGTATATGCTGAACGCTCGCCCTGCATCGGATGTTTGGCGGAAGAGCAGTTCGCCGCGCCCGTCACCATCGGCATCCACAGCGTCAATCAGCTCCATGCGAGGCAGCACATCCAGATGCTGCGAGTCAGTGACGTTGGAGAACGCTTTATGCAGTTCTCCGTTCAAATCTTCGCGCGCGACTAAGGTGACGAAGTATTCACGCTCCGGACGCTGTTGCAATCGCGCGGACGTGGTTAGCACAAGCACCGGCTCGTTGCTGCTGGAAAGATCGAAGATACGAAGCTGCGTGTTTTCGAAAGTGGGCTGCTGCCGCGCGATGGTCGTCCGTGCTGTCCGTGTCGGCACGGATGCCGCAATCGTTTCTGCAGCGAGCTGACGGTCACGAGCGCGAACTTCGTCAGTCGCGAGCGCAAG
>Ga0209469_1001193_pt1 | contig 14666 bp, 8 predicted proteins | sample GraSoiAngelo_123_FD_185880 | JGI IMG/M metagenome (GOLD analysis project Ga0209469, IMG submission 185880) | Grasslands soil microbial communities from the Angelo Coastal Reserve, California, USA - 14_0927_02_40cm (SPAdes) (version 2) | ecosystem: Environmental > Terrestrial > Soil > Grasslands ... | reverse complement strand
CGCGGCCGTGCAGATCCGCAACGACACCTGGCCCGGGCCCGATTCGCCCTCCGGGGACACCACGCCGCCCACGGTTTCGCTGACCGCGCCCGTGTCCGGGGCCACCGTCTCCGGCTCGGCGGCCACGCTCTCCGCCACGGCCTCAGATAACGTGGGCGTCGCCGGCGTCCAGTTCACGCTCGACGGGACCCCCCTCGGCGCCGAGAGGACGAGCGCGCCCTACGCGGTGTCCTGGGATACCACCACCGCCAGCAACGGCAGCCATACGCTCAGGGCCATTGCCCGGGATGCCGCGGGAAACCAAACGCCCTCGGCGGGGGTGCCGGTCACCGTCTCCAATAGCGTTCCCCCCCCGCCGGCGGGCGGCCTCGCCACCCTCTACCCCGGCGATGTGGGCATTGAGACCCACCCCGATGTGGTCTTTGTCGAAAAGTTCGAGGAGGCCACGCTCACCGATCTGTTGAACCAGTGGACCGATAACCTCAACGGCGCGGCCATGGCCTTCAGTCCCGACGTCCCCCCGGGGAGCCCCGGCTCGCGCTCCCTCAGCATTCCCTGGGTCGGCGGCGGCGTCAGTGACGGGGGCAATCTCTACAAACAGCTGAGCCCCGGCGTCGACGATACGCTCTATGTCCGCTACTACATCAAGTACCCCACGAGCGGCCAGTATCAGCACGAGGGCATTTGGATGGGCGGCTACAATCCGCCGCTCGCGTTTCCGAATCCGCAGGCGGGGGTGAGGCCCACCGGCAGCGATCGCTTCTTGGCGGCCGCGGAGCAGAGCGACGACCTCACGCATTTCGACCACTATGACTATTGGATGGATATGCGCGTGTCTCCCGACGGGAAGTATTGGGGCAATACTCTGCTCAATGATCCCACGGTGAGGATTCCGACCGGTCAATGGGCCTGTGTGGAGCACATGGTCAAGCTCAACAACCCGGTCACCGCCTTCAATGGCGAACACGCGATCTGGATTAACGGCGTCGAGGTCAGTCATCTGGGGCCCGGGTTTCCGAACGGCTTTTGGACCTGGGGCAATTTCACTCAGGATCCGAGTGGGAGTCCCTTCGACGGATTCCGCTGGCGGAGTACGACCAATCTCAAGCTCAACTGGATTTGGCTGATGGTGTATGCCCCCAACGATCCGGCGGGCTTCACGGGGACCATCAAGTACGATCACGTGGTGGCGGCGAAGAGTTACGTGGGGTGTCTCGTGGCCGCCGCGTCCGATACGACGCCTCCCACCGTCTCGATCAGTGCGCCGCTCGGGGGCGCGACGGTTTCGAACACCGTCACGGTCTCTGCCGCGGCCGCTGACAACGTGGGGGTGGTGGGCGTGCAATTCAAACTCGATGGCGCCAATCTCGGCGCGGAAGATCTCGTGGCGCCATACTCCGTGTCCTGGAACACCACGACGGTCCCCAACGGGGCCCATACGCTCAAGGCCAGCGCCCGGGATGCGGCCGGCAACGCCACGACCTCGGCCAGCATCAGTGTGATCGTGGCCAACGCCGACGCCACGCCCCCTACCGTCGCCATCACCGCGCCCACCTCCAATCCGACCTTTAGCACGAGCACGACCCCGCTGACGCTCGGAGGGACGGCGTCGGACAACGTCGGGGTGACTCAGGTGACGTGGGTGAACAGCGCGGGCGGCAGCGGGACCGCGACCGGGACGACGAGCTGGACGGCCAGCGGGATCGTCCTGCAGCCCGGGGCGAACGGGCTGACGGTCACGGCGACGGATGCCGCGGGCAACACTGCGACGGACGCCTTGACGGTGACCTTCACGCCGACCTTCGCGCTCACGGTCTCGAAAGGGGGCACGGGCACCGGGACCGTGACGAGCGCTCCCGCGGGCATCACTTGCGGGGCGACCTGCGCGGCGAGCTTCGCGAGCGGCACTGCCGTGACGCTCACGGCCGCGCCAGCCGCGGGCTCCACCTTTGGTGGCTGGAGCGGCGGCGGCTGCTCGGGCACTGGCGCCTGCACCGTGACCCTGAGCGCCGCGACCACCGTCACCGCGACCTTCACCCTTCAAACCTTCACCCTGACGGTGACCCCGGCGGGAACGGGGAGCGGGACGGTCACGAGCTCGCCGGCGGGGATCACCTGTGGCGCGACCTGCGCGGCGAGCTTCGCGGGCGGCACCGCCGTGACGCTCACTGCTACTCCGGCCGCCGGCTCGATCTTTAGCGGCTGGAGCGGCGGCGGGTGCACGGGCACCGGCACCTGCACCGTGACCTTGAGCGCCGCGACAACCGTCACCGCGACTTTCACCCCGACCTTCACGCTGACCGTCTCTAAAGCGGGCACGGGCGCCGGGACCGTGACGAGCGCTCCCGCGGGCATCACCTGCGGGGCGACCTGCGCGGCGAGCTTCGCCAGCGGCACCGCCGTGACGCTCACGGCCGCGCCCGCCGCCGGCTCGACCTTTGGCGGCTGGAGTGGCGGTGGCTGCTCGGGCACGGGGTCGTGCGTTGTCACGGTCTCGGCTGCGACGACTGTCACCGTGACTTTCACCCTTCAAACCTTCACCCTCACGGTCGCTCCGGCGGGCACCGGAAGCGGCACGGTCACCAGCTCACCGGCAGGCATCGACTGTGGCGCGACCTGCGCGGCGAGCTTCGCGAGCGGCACCGCCGTGACGCTCACCGCCGCGCGTGCCGCCGGCTCGACCTTTGGCGGCTGGAGTGGCGGCGGCTGCTCGGGCACGGGGACGTGCGTGGTCACGGTCTCCGCGGCGACGACCGTCACCGCGACTTTCACCCCGACCTTCACCCTGACCGTCTCTAAAGCGGGCACGGGCGCCGGGACGGTGACGAGCAGCCCCGCCGGCATCACCTGCGGTGCGATCTGCGCGGCGAGCTTCACGAGCGGTGCCGCCGTGACGCTCACGGCCGCGCCTGCCGCCGGCTCGACCTTCACCGGCTGGAGTGGCGGCGGCTGCTCGGGCACCGGCAGCTGCACCGTCACGCTCTCCGCGGCCACCACCGTCACCGCGACCTTCACCCTTCAAACCTTCACCCTGACGGTGACCCCGGCGGGCACCGGGAGCGGCACGGTCACCAGCTCACCGGCGGGCATCGACTGTGGCGCGACCTGCGCGGCGAGCTTCACGAGCGGCACCGCCGTAACGCTCACCGCGGCGCCTGCCGCCGGCTCGACCTTCGGCGGCTGGAGCGGCGGCGGCTGCTCGGGCACTGGCGCCTGCACCGTCACGATCTCCGCGGCGACGACCGTCACCGCGACGTTCACGCCTCAGACCTTCACGCTGACCGTCTCTAAAACGGGCACGGGCGCCGGGACCGTGACGAGCAGCCCCGCCGGCATCACCTGCGGGGCGACCTGCGCGGCGAGCTTCGCGAGCGGCACCGCCGTGACGCTCACCGCCGCGCCCGCCGCCGGCTCGACCTTTGGCGGCTGGAGCGGCGGTGGCTGCTCCGGCATAGGCACGTGCACCGTGACCCTCAGCGCCTCGACTACTGTCACGGCCACCTTTACCCTTCAAACCTTCACCCTGACGGTGACCCCGGCTGGCACAGGGAGCGGCACGGTCAGCAGCTCACCCGCCGGGATCACCTGTGGCGCGACGTGCACGGCGAGCTTCGCGAGCGGCACCGCCGTGACGCTCACGGCCGCGCCCGCCGCCGGCTCCACCTTCAGCGGCTGGAGCGGCGGCGGCTGCGCCGGCACGGGGTCGTGCGTGGTGACGGTCTCGGCGGCGACTACCGTCACCGCGACCTTCACGCCGACCTTCACGCTGACGGTCAGCAAAGCGGGCACCGGCAGCGGCGCCGTCACCAGCGCGCCCGCCGGCATCACCTGCGGCGCGACCTGCACGGCGAGCTTCACGAGCGGCACCGCCGTGACGCTCACCGCCGCGCCCGCCGCCGGCTCGACCTTCAGCGGCTGGAGCGGCGGTGGCTGCTCGGGCCCCGGCGCCTGCACCGTGACCCTGAGCGCCGCGACCACCGTCACCGCGACCTTCACCCTGCAGACCTTCACGCTGACCGTCTCTAAAGCAGGCACCGGCGCCGGGAGCGTGACGAGTAGCCCCGCCGGCATCACCTGCGGGGCGACCTGCGCGGCGAGCTTCGCCAGCGGCACCGCCGTGACGCTCACGGCCGCGCCTGCCGCGGGCTCGACCTTCAGCGGCTGGAGCGGCGGCGGCTGCTCCGGCCCCGGCGCCTGCACCGTGACCCTGAGCGCCGCGACCACCGTCACCGCCACGTTCACTGACATCACGCCGCCGGCGGCCTCCATCATGACCCCGACCGCCGGAGCGACTATCTCCGGCACCCTCACGGTCGCGGCGAGCGCCACCGACAACATGGGCGTCGTCGGGGTCCAGTTCAAACTCGATGGCGTCAACCTCGGCGCCGAGGTCACCGCGGCGCCCTACGCGGCCTCCTGGAATACGACGACCGCGGTCAACGGCCCCCACACCCTGACCGCCGTCGCCCGCGACGTCGCCGGTAACCTCGGCCCCGCCGCCCCCGTCAGTGTGACGATCGCCAATGGCACGACCCTCAACACGGGGCTCGTGGGGTACTGGAAGTTCGACGAGGGAATCGGCCTGACGGCCATCGATGCCTCCGGCAGTGGCAATACCGCGACCCTGATGAACGGACCCACATGGACCACCGGCAAGCTCAACTTCGCCCTGGCTTTCGACGGCCTCACCAATTACGTCACGGTCCCCTCCACCGCGGCGCTCAATGCCTATCCGCTGACCGCTGCGGTCTGGATCAAGACGAATGCGACGAGCGGCGTCAACGGCATCGTGAACAAATACGTCGCCAACTCCTTCAACGGCTATCAAGTGTTCATGAATAACGGCAACCTCTGCGCCTGGTACTTGCGCGATTTGTCGAGCTCGGTCTACGGCGGCAGCGGCTGCCCCTTCAACCTCCCCGGCTACAACGACAATCAGTGGCACCACGTCGCGTTCGTGGTTGATGCCTCCGGCGGCAAGCTCTATGTCGACGGCTTCCTCAAAGGCAGCCTCCCCTGGGCCGGCCCCCCCGGCGCCCCCAGCACCTCCCAGCCCTTGCACCTCGCCCACTATCCCCAGGGCGCGAGCAGCGGCGAGTACCTCCCGGGCGTCCTCGACGACGTCCGCATCTATAACCGTGCGTTGAGCCCCACGGAGGTGTCAGAGCTCTACGCCGCCACCGCTTCTACCTTTGCGTTCACCGATGACCCGCTCATCCCGCAGAGCATCGTCATCAAGGCGGCGCACATCACCGAGCTCCGGTCAGCGATCGCGTCCCTGCGCGCGCTGGGCACCCTCGCGCCCTTCACCTGGACCGACCCCACGCTCACGCCCGGGACGACCCCGTTCCGGACCCTGCACCTGCTCGAGCTCAGGACCGCGTTGAACCAGGTCTATCAATCGCTGGGGAGAGCGTTGCCGACGTACACCGACCCCACGATCGTGGCGGGGCAGATGGTCAGGGCGGTCCACATCGGTGAGCTCCGCGCCGCCGTGCAAGCCCTGCAGTAGCCTCGAAAGAATCAATCGCAGTCCCCCTCATGGGGTGATCATTCGAGCCCGCGCACCGCGCCGCGCAGCTCGCTCAGATGCACCGCCCTCACAGCCGTCTGCCCTGGGGTCACCGTCGGATCGGTGTAGGTCGGCAGCGCCAACCCCGCCGCCTGGTACGCCTGGTTGAGGGCCGTCCTGAGCTCGCTGAAGTGGACCGCCTTCACCGCCACGCTGCCCGTGCCGAGCGTCGCATCCGTGAAGCCGAATGGCGCCAGCCCGTTGCCGCCTCTGAGCGTGTTGATGGCCGTGCGGAGGTCGGTGACGTGGACGACCTTGACGATCGTGCTCCCCGGGCTCACGGTCGCGTCGGTGAAGACCAGCGAGAACGTCGCCGTCACGGACTTGGCTGCGGTCATCGTCACGACGCACGAGGGCGAGGTCCCGCTGCAGGCGCCGCCCCACTGCTTGAACGTGGCCCCGCTGGCCGTCGAGGCCGTCAGCGTCACCATGGTTCCCGAGTTGAAGCTCGCCGAGCAACTCAACGAACAGCGGATCCCGTCCGGGCTACTCGCCACGGTCCCGCTCGCTGAGCCCCGGGCGGCCACGGTCAGGGTGAAGGCGGCCGGAGGCGTGTTCGCCGTCGCCTGGTTGGAATAGGGTGAGCAGCCCACCGCATTGCACGCGCGGACCCGATAGACGTAAGTGGTGTTGGGATTCAGGCCCGTGTCGGGGTAGCTGGTGATGTTCGCCCCGACCGTCGCGATCTGCTCGAACGTTCCCCCTGACCCCGTCTTCCGCTCGATCCGCGTCTCCGTCTCGTTGCCGCTCGGATCCTGCCAGGCCAGATTGATCTGGGTCGTTGAGGCCGTTGTCGCTGACAGGCCGGTGGGGGCCAGTGGAGAAACTGCAATGCCGGTCCCGGTCACCGCTCTGGTCGTTCCCCCGGCTCCGTTGAATGTCACATTACTGGAGAAGGTTCCGGTCGAGGTTGGACTGAAGCGCACGGTCACCCGCTGGCTCTGGCCGGCGGAAAGGGAGTAGGAACCTCCGGAAGTGACGAGGAATGGGGCGCCGGCGGTTGCGGTCCCGCTGACAACGCCGCCGCCGGTGTTCTGGACGGTGAAGGTCAGGTCCGCCGAGCCTCCGACAGGCACACTGCCGAAGGATCGAGAGCTCGGGGTGACGTTGATCGTCGGCGGCGCCGTGGCCGTCCAGAGGAGCGCGGTGTTATCGCTCAGACTTTGCGTATTGAAGCTGAACTGGGTGCCGGCGTTCGGACTCACCTGAACACCGACCGTGGCGGAGCCGCCGCGATCGGAGCCAGCGCAGAGCCCGCCGAAGCTTGCATCGGCATAGTTGAACAGGAGATTGCTGCTCCCCTCGACGAAGACCATCTGGAATCTCACTGTGGCCGCGCCGTCCGACTCGCAGCTGAAGTGCCTGACATCCCTCCACTCGATGACCAGCTCCCTGCCGGGCGCGGTTCCCGTCGCGGCCCAGAAGACGTTCTGGCCCGTCCCGGCGACGGGGAAGAGGTCGTCCCACCACGGCGCCACCAGGGTGGCGATCTGCGAGGTCGGGAGGGCTTCATTGGAAGGAGCGGCGAAAGCGCTGCTGAAATTCACGTTCCCGTTGCTGCTGACGAACAGGGTGCTGAAGCTCGCACCACCGAAAAGGATCGGAAACGGTGAAGCGATCGCCGCGGACGAATCGTCGCTCAAGTTGAGGTTGGTGCCGGTGATGGTCCTGTAGCTGAAGGTCGTCGGTGCCACGGTGTAACTCACCGCGGGGACCTGCACCGTCACAACGTCGCCACCGGGGAAGGTGAGCGTGTAGTTCCCTCCCGATAGGGGGACCCATCGGCCCGAATAGATGCCATCCCCCGCCGCCTGATCGGATCCGAGACCGTCGTCGGCAAGGCTGACGATCTGTCCTCCTGGATCGACGGTGACGGCGACGTTTCCACCCGGGTTGGCACAGGTGATGTTCAGGACCGCGAGATCGAGGGGCGTCCCGACGGAGCCGCTGATGGGGTTGCCGACAGGGGTGAGGCGAGAGCGGACGGTGGAGTTGGAGCAGGCCAGCGCGCCGCGAGCGTTGAGACGCTTCTGCGTGATGGTACTCACCATCGAAGGGATCGTGTCGCCGCCGGCCAGGATGAGGTTCTTGATGGCCCTCCAGTCACGCGCAGGGTCCTGGGCCTTCAGCAGCGCAGCCACCCCGGTGACGTGCGGCGTGGCCATCGAGGTCCCGCTGAGCGAGGAATAGGTGTTCCCGGGAGTCGTACTGAGAATCTCCTGCCCGGGAGCCCCCAGGTGAACGGTGCGCCTCCCGAAGTTCGAGAACGACGCCAGCGCATCGGTCCGCGTCGTGGCCGCCACCGAGATGATATTGGGGAGATAGTAGGCGGCGGGATAGAACGGCTTCGTGTCGTTGTCGGACGCGGCATTCCCGGCGGCGGCGATGAAGAGGATTCCTCGCTGTAGGTGGGCCTCGATGGCGTCGAACAGGGCCTGGGAGAACCCGCCGCCGCCCCAGCTGTTGCTGGTGGCAACGATATTGACCCCGCGGTCCTTCATGAGCTTCACATACTCGAGGCAGTCGATCGCATCGGCGGTGGTACCGGAACCCGTCGCACTCAGGAACTTGCACGCCATGAGTCGGACGGCCCAGTTGACGCCGACGACCCCGACGGCGTTGTTCCCGACCGCGCCGATCGTGCCGGCCACATGGCTGCCGTGGCCGGGGTGGGCGTCGTCCATGGGGTCGGAATCGTTGTTGGCGGTGTCGATGCCGAAGCAGTCGTCCACCTTGCCGTTGCCGTCGTCGTCGATCCCGTTGCTGTTGCAATCCAGCTCGTTGCGGAACATGTTCGCGGACAGGTCCGGGTGAGTGTAGTCGATCCCGGTATCGATCACGGCCACGACGACGTCGCTGCTCCCCGTGGTGATGTCCCACGCCTCGAGGGCATCGATGTCCGCGTCCGGGATCCCGCCGCTCTGGCCGGTGTTGTTGAGGCCCCAGAGACTGCTGAAGCTTGGATCGTTGGGAACGACCTGGGCGTCGACGATCCAGTTGGGCTCCGCGTAGAGGACGTCGGGACGGCGCCGGTAGAATTCGATGGCGTCTTTGACGTGCATCCCGGGGGGGATTCTCACGGCTTGAAGGCCTTCGACGATCTTGAAGCTCTTGTACGCGTGGGCGCCGACCAGCGCGTGGGCGAACGCTTGGTCCGCCGGCAGCGCCGAGGCCTTGAACCTCACAAGAATGGTGTCCGGAGCATGGCGGGGCGTCGCTTGGGCAGTGGCGCTGGCATTCGGGAAGAGCAGCGAAAGCAGGAGCAGAAGCCGGACCAGCGGCTTCGCACGCGATCGCATCGGCTCGACGCTCATCGCGACGGACCCTCACGGAGAAACACAAGCGGGCCGTCATGTCTGGGGAGCCTGATCACGTGATAGGGCTGGGTCAGCATCTGGGTGACCATGGCACCGGGCTCGGGATCCTTGCTCCGGTAGTACACGCGGAGCTGTGAGTCGGCCCGCTCGACCCTCGTGATCTCGATCTCGTAGCCGCCGGTGCCCCGTTGCCCCATGAAGATTCCGACGACCATGTCACGCGAAAAATCCACTGGCGGAGCCGACGGAGGTTGGACCTGCGCCCGCGTGTGCCGGCCCCAGACGGCGGCCCAGGCGTCGCGACTCCGAATGACGATCTGCGCCGGCTCATGCATACCGCTCACGAATCCCTTCGCCAAGGTCGAAAAGGGCACGGCCTGTCCGACCGAAGCAATCACAAGGCCAGATGAGAGGATCGGACTCAGAGCCATGTGCAGCTCGGGCCAGTGGCTGAAACTGCTCAAGGCCCGAGCACGCGCGCCATTGCTAATATGAGCCCGCCATCGTGAGCACCCCTGACGGAGGTCTCCCCGCCCCGATCGCGCCCCGCGCGCGCTTGGACGATCTCGCCCTGCTCCTGGTCGTGAGTATTCCCTTCCTCTTCCTCAAGCTCGGGATGCCCCTGCTCGATCCCGACGAAGGGCTCTACGCCGTGATCGCCCAGGAGATGCTGAGTCGCGCGGACTGGGTGATCCCGCACGTGAATGGTCTCCCCTACCTCGAGAAGCCCCCCCTCTACTTCTGGCTCACCGCCGCGACCATGTGGCTCGTGGGCCCGACCGAATGGGCGGTGCGCGTGTGGTCGGCGCTGGCCGCGCTCGGCACGGTGCTCCTCACCTGGCGGATGGGCCGGCGCCTCTACGGGGGCCCGGCCGGGTTCCTGGCCGGCATCGCGCTTGCCACCATGATCGGCAATGCGCTCTACGTCCGCAAGGCCTCCACCGACCAGCTCTTCGTCTTCTGTCTCACGTTGGCGATGTACGGGTTCCTGCGTGATGTCGAGCGTCCCGATCGAGGCTGGACGCGCTTCCTCCTGCTCTACGTCGGGGCAGCGCTCGGCGTGCTCGCGAAGGGGTTCCTCGGTCTCATGTTCCCGATGCTGATCGTCGGGATCGGCCTGGCGTGGGTGCGTCCGCTGTCGCTCGGCGAGCTGAACCCGCTGCGCGGCGCGGCGCTCTTGGCCGCGATCGCGGTGCCGTGGCACGTGCTGGCGGCCCGGAGCTCACCGACACTCTTCAGCTTCTACCTCCTGGACAACCACCTGCTCCGCTTCCTGAACGCCCGCCGCTTCGTCGAGGACGACGTGCCGATCTCGACCCTCGGCTTTCTCGTCACGAGCTTCCTCTGGGCGTTCCCCTGGGGAGTCTTCGTCCTGGCGCGGTCGGAGCCGGATCCGTCTCCCGCGGCGCGCTGGCGACCGGTGATCGTCGCGTGGGCGCTCGCAATCGTGGGTCTCTTCGCGCTCTCGCAGTTCAAGCACGAGTACTACGCGCTGCCCGCCTTCCCCGCGCTCGCCCTCCTGGCGGGCGCCGCCTGGGCGAGCGGGCGCGACATCGGGCGCTGGCTCGGCATCGGCATGCTTGGCTGCGGCGCCGTCGGCGTCTGGGCCCTCTGGCTGGGTGCCGGGCTCACGCCGGCCCAGGTGATGAGCGGGCTCGCGGAGCTGAACGTGTACTACCGGATCCTTCGCGATCAGGGCGTCCCCTTTCCCTTCGCCTCACCGCGCCCGTTCAGCCGGCTCTTGCTGGTGCTCGGGCTGACGCTGCTCGTCGGCTGGAGTGTCGCCGCGCTCTGCTGGGTCCTCGAAGGGCGCCGCCGCGCCTTCGCGTCGCTCGTCGCGGTCGCGGGCGTGATCACCATCCTGATCTTCCAGCTGCTCGATGTCGTCGAGCCTCACCATTCCGCGAAGGAGATCTCGCAGGCGATCACCGCTGCGGCCGGTCCGGCTGACGTGATCGTGGTGGAAGGCTCGCTCGAGTACAGTCCGGCGCTCCCCTTCTATACGGGGCGCCGGGTGCTCCTCGTGAACGGGGCCGTGGGGTACTTCTCCTTCGCCTCCGAGCTCCCGGAGGCGAAGGGCGTCTTCATCGGGACTCAGGACCTGGTCCGGCTGTGGGAGGGGCCGCGGCGGGTGTTCCTCGTGGTTCGGCGCCCGGCGGGCGAAAGCGTCGTCGCGGCGCTACCGCCCGGCGGTGTGCGCGAGCTCGGGCGCTACGGCTCGCGCTGGCTCTACTCGAACCGCTAGAGGCCGCGGGGGCGTCGGGCGGCACACCGGATCTTTACACTTTTTGTGCAAGAATTTTCAGGGATTCGTGCGGGGCCGTCTGAGCGCTCGCCGCCAGTCCCAGAAGCCGCGACGTCGAGGCGCGCGCCCGTCCTTGATATTTCTGATCATCCTTGGACATGACGTGCTGGGAGGTTCGCAGCTCTCTCTCCGCTGCGTCCGTGGCATAGGTCTTGCCCCGCTCACACGGCGTGAGGGAGATGGTGATGCGGACCATGCGCGGCGTCGGCGCGCGTCGAGTTCCCGGAACGTGGTGGTACAAGGTCGGGACGCTCGGCATGGCCCTCGTCCTGCCGGGCGGCCTGCTGTTACTGCTCTACTTGATGACGCGGTCTCGGACGCACGCGGCGGCGCCGATCCGGGACCCCTATGTCGAGTGGCTGCGGATGCGAGACGGGATACGATCGGCATGGCAACCGACCCCGACTCCCGTGCCTTCGTCAGGTGACAACGGTGGACGCCTCAGTCACCGCTGAGATCGACACCGTGTATCGGGCCCTTGACGGCGGCATCCACCACGCCCGGTGCGGCCAGCGGATGGTGCTACAAGCCCGAAGCGCGGAGGAGCTGCACGTCTCCTGCCTCACGTGCGCCGAGTCCGTCAGACTCCCGCTTCGCGTGCTCCCGTACATTCCCGTCGCGATGTAGCCGCAGTCACTGCCGTCGCGAGCCGCGGTGGAAAAAACTCTCGGTGGCGAGGAAGAACCGCTGGACGGTCCCGCGAATTTCCTCGACCTTGAAAGGCTTGCGCAGAAGCGGTGTGCGGGTCGCTGACAGCAGCTCCGCCGTCTCGGGCGCGATCGTCTCGCCGGTCATGAACATGACAGGGTGCGCGTGCTCGGGGCTGAGTCGCTCCAACTCGCGATAGAATCCCGGACCGTCGAGCTTCGGCATGCGGATGTCGACGAGGAGGAGGTCAAAGGTGTGGTCGGCGAGGATCGCGAGCGCCTCGGCGCCGTTCCGCGCGACCGTCACGCGGTGACCGTCGTCCCTCAAGACGCCCCAGAGCAGCTGGGCAAGCCTCGGATCGTCGTCCACGATCAGGATCGACTTCATGGACTCTCCACCCGTCGCCGCGGGGGAAGCCTCCGAGAGCACCACACGCACCATCGCCCAGCCTCGTCGTCGCACTCGGTCGTCGATCGCAGGGCTTGAGCGTCGATCGGCCCGGCGACGCTCCCCAGCCGGAGCGCTGGAGGTCTTGCGACGTTCTCCGACGCGGCGATCGAGGATGACGATCACCCGCTTGTCGTTGGCGAAGACGCGCTTGAGATACTCGTACTGCTTCGGGGCATGCCGGGACACGACGAAGAGGAGACCTGGACGTGGGTCGGACTTTGCCTTCCGATCGCGCCCCCTCATGCGCCCATCATTGCCTCAGCCGTCTCACGAGCTCGTACAGGGCGCTTTTGCCGCCGCGATAACCGGTCAGCCGCACACGTCGCAGGATTTCGGCGCCCGGGAGGTCAGGACGCTCGCGCAGCCACTGCGCGACCTGAGGCTCGTACGGCGCCACCGTGGACGGCCGGCCGACGCCCCGCGCATGTCGAGTCCACGCCTGGCCACCGCTCGACGTCAGGCTCCCTGAATCCTCCATGGCAGGACTCCAGGGCAAATCCGATACCGGAATCAGATTTCCAGAATATCAATCACTTCCGCGGCTCTGGGCAGGAATGCGACCGGTAAGTCCCTGGCCGGCAGGTCATTCTCAAGCCAGCGGCAGCCCGCCCGATCTCGACCTCCCGCCGTCCTAGGGAGCTACCCCTGGGGAGCGTAGGGGACGGCGGCCCGGTGGCCGACGCGGGGCCGGGCGACGCGCGGGCCCAGAAAGAACGATCCCCAGAAACCCGCGGGCGCGACGCGCGGCTCCGAGCCGAAGAGCGTTAGGGCGTCGAACCCGTGGGCCCAGCGGAAGCCGAAGCTGTAGAAGGCGAAGATGTTCCTGGGGGTGAGCCGGCCGTTGAAGCCGATGTCGAGCGCGAGGTGCATCGCGCCCCCCACCAGATAGCCCGCGACCCATACCGAGCCGAGCCACCACGCGAGCGCCGCGAGAGCCAGGAACACCTCGTAGGAGTGAAGCGCAAGGACCATGCGCCGTGCGTGGCCCTCTGTGTAGTAGCGGAGGAACGCGGCTGGCGTGAGCTCGCGCCGACGCTCGACGAGGAGATAGTCCACCACATGGTCAACATCGATGAGGAATCCTCCCACCACGAGACCCGCCGTGAGCGGGATCGAGCCGGTGCCGGCGAGGACGGCGCCGCCCGCGATCGCTGTGGTGACGAGGTGCCCCCCGGGGCTCATCGGAGCCCATGGTCGCGTCGTTCGACCGCGGGTGACCATCGGGTGATTACAGGATTGCCGGGCGGGAAATCCCTGGCTAGCTCGTGCGCGGGGCGCCGCGCCCCCGGTCGCCCGTCGCCTGGGCCGGATCCACCCCGACGACCTCGTCGACGACGAAGATCGGGCGGTTCTGTACCTCCTCGAGGACGCGACCGACGTACTCGCCGAGTAGGCCGATGATGAGGAGCTGGAGACCGAAGAGGAACGCGAGCGCCGCCACCACGCCGGCGACGAACGGCATCCATCCGAGGAGCACGCCGAGTCCCGCCGCGAGCGCGAGCGCGGAGATCGCGGCGCCCGAGAGGGCCACGAGTCGCAGCGGGACGACCGAGAACGGCACGATCCCCGAGACGGCCAGATCGAGGAGCTTCCAGACCGTGTACTTGGGCCGGCCCCGGTGACGCCGGTCGCGCTCGTAGGGAAACGCGACCTGGCGAAAGCCGACCCAGCTCCTGAGGCCGCGCACGTAGGGGTGGCGCTCGCTGATCGCGACGATCAGGTCCACGACCCGCCGGTCCATCGCCGCGAAGTCCCCGGTGTCGAGCGGCATCCTGGTCCGCGTGAGGCGCGCCTGGATGCGGTAGAAGGCCGCTGCCGTCGCGCGGGTGAACCAACCTTCCTTCCGCGCGGTGCGGACGCCGTAGACCACCTCGGCGCCCTTCCGCCACGCGCGCACCATCTCGGGGATCACCTCGGGCGGGTCCTGCAGGTCGCCGTCCATCACGACGACGCACGCGCCGCGGGCAAAGGTGAGACCGGCGAAGATCGCCGCCTGGTGGCCGAAGTTGCGCGAGAGGCTCACGACCTTGAAGCGCGGATCCTCGCGCGCGACGTCGCGGATCATGGCGGACGTGGCGTCGGTCGAGCCGTCGTCCACCAGGATGCACTCGAACGCGTGATGCGCGAGCGCCGCGGTGAGCCGGGCGCGTAGCTCGGGGAGGTTCGCCTCCTCGTTGCAGAGCGGGACGACGACGGACACCATACTGTCGCTCGTCATGCCGACCATCAACCGGTTCCCCATCCTCTGCCGGCTCGCGATGCGCGTCGGCTACGGGACGGACTACGGTCCGCGCCACGCCCTCGTCGCGCCCGCCGGCGCGGCGTCGACGTGCGCGCCTTCGATGTGCGCGCGGGGGGCGCGCTGCCCGTGGCC
>Ga0209469_1001160_pt1 | contig 14942 bp, 10 predicted proteins | sample GraSoiAngelo_123_FD_185880 | JGI IMG/M metagenome (GOLD analysis project Ga0209469, IMG submission 185880) | Grasslands soil microbial communities from the Angelo Coastal Reserve, California, USA - 14_0927_02_40cm (SPAdes) (version 2) | ecosystem: Environmental > Terrestrial > Soil > Grasslands ... | reverse complement strand
TACGGCTGCGCGGAGCACCGCAAGCACTGTCACGTGGATGGCCGGGCGTTCTCGCGCAAGGGTGTGAGCGAATGTCCCATCTGCGGTGAGGACGCGTGCGCAGGGCATCGGGCGGCGTGCGCGTACTGCGGCCGGCGCGTGTGCATCACGGATCTCAGTCCAGCGACGCGGCGCTGCGCCACCTGCGCGCAGCTGGCCGCCGTCAGCGATCCCCCGGACGCGGTCGTCACCGCCGCGCTCGCAGCGACGGGTGGTGAGACGAAGCCGTCCCGCGGGTGGCGGATGGCCCGCGACCGCAGTCACCTGGTGGTGGAGGTCGATCTCGGCTTGCGGCGGAAAGCGGTCTTTACCGTGCGGCACGGAACCACCGTGCCGGACAGCGTCGTGAAACATTCGCTGCTCGGATCGAAGCGGCGGAAGTAACATTCAGAGCAAGGAGGTGCACGCATGAAACCGTCGCCCGAACAGTTGACGCGTCTCAAGACCTACTACGAAGCCAAGCTCTTCGGCGAAGTCGAAATCAACGCAGTCAAGCACAAGGTGCAGGACGGACGAGGGGTGTTCGTGCTGCTCGACGCCCGGCCCCGCGAGGCCTTTCTCGCCGGCCACATCCCCGGCGCCCTGAGCGTCCCGGTCGATCAGACTGCCGAGGCGGTGAAGCGCCTCGCCGCCGATCGGCAGTACGTGACCTACTGCTGGAGCCATACCTGACACCTCTCGGCCCGGCTGGCTCTACAGTTGGTAGAGCACGGATTGTTCGCGCGAGAGATGAATGCTGGCTGGGCGGAGTGGGTCGAAGCCAAGATGCCCATCCACTCGACCGCGACGGTCACGGACTATCGGTGCAGTTGCTCGGACAAGGTCCAGCCGTGAGGGGGCCCACGATACCGTCGGCAGACGCACCCACGTCCTTCACGGCCGCCACGTTCCGCTTTTTCCGCGGGTTGGCGCGCCACAATGCAAAGCCCTGGTTCGAGGCCCATCGCGCCGATTACGAGCGCGACGTCCGCGCGCCGATGCAGGCGCTGATCGAAGAGATGGACGTGCGCCTGGCCCGGCTCGCGCCGGAGATCACGGGCGACTCCAAACGCTCGATGTTTCGCATCTACCGGGATATCCGGTTCTCCAAGGACAAATCACCCTACAAGACGCACGCTGCGTGCTGGTTTCGTCACCGGGATGCGGACGCCCGAGTCGGGGGCGACGCGGAAGGGGGCGGCGCGGGGTTTTACGTGCACATTGCGCCCGGCAGTTCGTTCGTCGGTGCCGGCATCTGGATGCCTCCGCGCCCGATCCTGAACCGCCTGCGCGACGCGATCGCGCAGGACTCCAAAGGGTTCGAGCGCATCGTCCGGGGCTCGAGCTTCAGACGGCGGTACGGCAGCCTGGATGAAGACGCGACGCTGAAGCGCATGCCTCGGGGATTTCCGGAGACCCACCCGGCGGCGCACTGGCTCAAGTACCAGTCTTACACCGCGGGCCGGCGGCTCAGCGACACCCAGGCAACCAGTGCTCGGTTGCCCACTCTGCTCGAGTCGGATTTCGCGCAGCTGCTGCCGCTGGTACGGTGGCTGAACGGCGCACTGGGACTCCGCGCGGCGCAGCGACGGTGACAACCCTGCTTCACCGTCTTGTCGCAGCCGCCGGCACGCTGCTCGCCTGTCTGCCGTCGACCGGCGCGGCTCAGACAGCCGGCCCCATCCCCGAAAGCGCGTATGCCGCGCTCCGCTGGCGCCTCATCGGGCCGCACCGCGGCGGTCGCGTCCTCGCCGTCGCGGGCGTCCCGGGCGACCCCGCGACCTTCTACTTCGGGGCCGTGGACGGCGGCGTGTGGCGCACCACCAACGCTGGAGTCACCTGGGACCCGCTGTTCGACGGCCAGCCGATCGCTTCCATTGGGGCGCTGGCCGTTGCCCCCTCCGATCCGCGGATCATCTACGCCGGCACCGGCGAGGCCTCTATCCGCTCGGACATCACCTTCGGCGCGGGCGTCTACAAGTCCAGCGATGACGGCGCGACGTGGCAGGGACTCGGCCTCGAGGACACGCGCCACATCGGCAAGGTACTCGTGGATCCCAGGAACCCGGACGTCGTCCTGATCGCGGCGCTGGGCCATGCGTACGGTCCGAACCCCGAGCGCGGCGTGTTTCGCTCAACCGACGGCGGCCGCACCTGGACCAAGGTTCTCTACAAGAACCCCGACACCGGGGCGATCGACCTGGCGGCTGATCCGGGCGACCCGCAGGTCATCTATGCGGCGCTGTGGCAGGCGCGGCGCACGCCGTGGGAGCAATACCAGCCCGACGAAGGGCCCGGGAGCGGGCTGTACAAGTCCAGCGACGGGGGGTTGACCTGGGCGCCCCTCGCCGGCCACGGCCTACCGGCGGGGCCGCTGGGCCGGATCGGGCTGGCGGTCGCGCGCGGAGGCCGGGTGTACGCGCTGATCGGAGCGGCGCAAGGGGCCGGCCTGTACCGTTCCGACGACGGCGGGACCACGTGGCTCTTGGCCGGCGCCGACCCCCGGCTGACGAGTCGCAACTGGTACTTCTGCCGTGTCACCGTGAACCCGCAGAACCCCGACGTGGTGTACGTGCCCAATGTGGCGCTGCTCAAGTCCGCGGATGGCGGCAAGACCTTCACGGCCCTGAAGGGGCAGCCGGGCGGCGACGACTATCACGAGCTGTGGATCGACCCCAAGAACCCCGCGCACATGATCGTGGGCAGCGACCAGGGAGCGGTCATCTCGCTGGACGGCGGCCAAACCTGGAGCAGCTGGTACAACCAGCCGACCGCGCAGTTCTACCACGTGGCCGTGGATGACGCCTTCCCTTACCGGGTGTACGGCGCGCAGCAGGATGCGGGCACCGCCGCGGTCGCGAGCCGCAGCGATTTCGGCGAGCTCACCTTCCGTGACTGGGCGCCGGTCGGCGCAGGCGAGAGCGGCTACATCGCGCCCGACCCGTTGAACCCCGACATCGTCTACGGCGGCGACACCTACGGTGGCGTCCACCGGTTCGACCGCGTCACCGGGCAGTCCCAGGATATCACGCCGTGGCCGGCGCCGAGCTTCGGCCAACCGATGCCACAGCGACGCTACCGCTTCACCTGGACCTCGCCCATCGTATTCGATCGCAAGGACCCGCACATCTTGTACATCGGCGCGCAGAGCGTGCTCTCCACGCGGGACGGCGGGCTGCACTGGCAGGCCATCAGCCCCGATCTGACGGGTGTCTCCCGCCGTCCCAGCGCAGCCGCTCGGGACAGCGGACCCGCCACGGTCGCGAACGCCGCGGCGCGCGGCTACGGCGTGATCTATACGATCGCACCCTCGCCCCTCGCGGCCGGCATGATCTGGGTCGGCAGCGACGACGGGCTCATCCACCGCACTACGGATGGCGGCAACAGCTGGCAGAACGTCACGCCGGACGGGCTGCCGCCCTGGAGCATGATCAGCCTGATCGAGGCGTCGCCGTTCGACACGGCCGCTGCCTACGTCGCCGTGGACCGGCATCGCCTGGACGACTTCGCCCCCTACCTCTACCGCACCCGCGACGGCGGCCGCCACTGGACGCGCATCGATCAGGGGATCGCGGCGCACTCCTACGCCCAGGTGGTCCGCGCCGATCCGGCCCGGCCGGGACTGCTGTACGCCGGGACCGAGCTGGGCGTCTCCATCTCCTTCGACGACGGCGATCACTGGCTGTCGCTGCAGCTCAACCTGCCGGTCGCCTCGGTGCGCGACCTTGCGGTCCACGACAACGACCTCGTCGCGGCTACACACGGCCGAGCGTTCTGGATCCTCGACGACCTGACGCCCCTCCGGCAGCTGCGCGACTCCGTCCTGCACGCGAGTGCGCACCTGTTCGCGCCCGAGCGGGCTATCCGGGTACGGCGCAGCGTCAGCAACGACACGCCGCTGCCCCCCGAGGAGCCGCACGGTGAGAACCCGCCCGCAGGCGCCGTGATCGACTACGTCTTCCAGACCACGCCACCGGGCCCGGTCACGCTCGAGATCCGGGACGCCGCGGGCCGCCTGGTGCGCCGTTTCTCGAGTGAGGACCACCTGCACGCGCCCGCGGAGCCGCCCCAAATCGCGGCGGCGTGGCTACCGCGCCCCGAGCCCCTGTCCCGCCGTGCGGGGCTCAACCGCTTCGTGTGGGACCTGCGCTACCCGCCGCCGCCCGCCGACCGCTACAGCTACAGCATCGCCGCGATCGCGGGCCACGGGACGGTGGAAGAGCCGGAGGGGCCGCTCGTCCTGCCGGGCGAGTACCGGCTGCAGCTCAGCGTCGCGGGCCGCACGCTCACGCAGACGCTACGCGTGGGGATGGATCCGCGAGTGCGCGTCACCGATGCGGCCCTCGCCGGGCAACTCCGGCTGGCGCTCGAGATCTGGAACGCGATGGCGGAGCAACAGGCCCTCCGGAACGCGGTGCGCGGCGTGCGCGAGCAGCTGCGCGCGCTCGCGAGCACCCTGGATGCGCCGGCCAAGGCGGCGCTCGGGGCGGTCCAGCGCGCAGCCGACAGCCTGATGCAGGCGACGGGGAGCGGGGAGCTGGCGAACCTCGCGACGGTGGTCCAAAGCGCGGACCGGGAGCCCCCGCAGCAGGCACGCGATGTCTTCGCGGAGGCGCGGGGCCGGCTCGCCGCCGCTACGCGACGCTGGCAGGAGCTCCAGGCGAACGATCTCCCCGCGCTCAACGGACGGCTCACACGGCAGCGCGTGCCGCCGGTGACCGCCGCGGTGACCCGGCCTCAGGCGATCGAGATTCCCTGAAGCCTGCAGCCACTGATTACGGGGTGCCCGAGGCCAATGCCGCCTCAGCGATACGCCGCGGCTTGGATGCGGTACAGCTCCGCGTAGTGCCCGCCCTGCGCCATGAGTGCCTCGTGCGTGCCCGCCTCGACCACCCGTGAGCCGTGCAGCACCACGATGAAGTCGGCCATGCGCACGGTGCTGAACCGGTGGGAGACGAGGATGGTGATGCCGCCGTCGGGTGCGGGCTTGCGCGCGGCGTCCGGGCGGCTCCTGCGCGCCGCTGCTGCGTAGCGCTCGAACAGGGCGTGCTCGGTTTCAGCGTCGAGCGCCGCGGTGGGCTCGTCCAGCACGAGCACGAGTGGGCGCTCGCGCATGAATCCCCGGGCGAGCGCGAGCTTCTGCCACTGCCCGAAGCTGAGCTCCACGCCCTCGGGCCAGGTGGCGCCGAGCTGCGTCTCGAGCCCGGCCACGAGCTGCTGCACGACGTCGGCGGCGCCGGCCCGATCGACCGCCGCGGCCACCGCCGGCCGGTCGTCGAGGCGCGGCAGGTCACCCACCCCCACGGTCTGGCGTACCCGGAACTCGAACCGGCAGAAGTCCTGAAACGCACCCGAGAGGCGCGACCGCCACGCGTCGGGTGGCATGCGCGCGAGCTCCCCACCGTCGACGAGGATGCGCCCCTGCGTCGGCTGATACAGCCGGCACAACAGCTTCACCAGTGTCGTCTTGCCCGCACCGTTTTCTCCCACGATGGCCACCACGGACCCCGGTGCGAGTCGGAGGGTCACGTCGTCGAGCACCAGCCGGTCCGTGCCCGGATAGGCGAAGGACACGTGCTCGAAGCGGATACCTTCTCCCAGTTGCGCGGGCACCGGGAGGTCGGCGCCGTGCGACTGCGAGGCGGCGTAGTCCTCCAGCCAGGCGAGGCGTCGCGAACCCTCCAGCCAGATGCCGCGCAGGAACCCGATCTCGCCCACGGTGCCGCCGATGTAAGCCGAGAGGCGCGAGCCTGCCGCGAGCACCAGCAGCACGTCGCCAGGCGTTGCCGCGAGCCCCGACGCGACGAACACCACGGCGCCCACGTATGCGACGCTGAACATCGCCCACGCCACGGCGTGCCACGCGGCGCTGCGCCAGCGGGCCCGGGCGACGGGTCCGTACCAGCGCTCCCACGCGGCGCGCCGCTGCGCCACGAGCCGAGCGCCGATGCGAGTCACCCGCACCTCCTTGCCGGGCGGCGCGGTGGTGGCGACATCGAACAGGTGCCGCGCCAGGCGATTGGCCGACGCGCCCCGCTCCTCCGCGGCCCGCTCGACGCCGGGCCGCCAGGTCGACGTGAGCACCGTCGGCAACGCAGACGCCGCGAGCAGGGCCAGCGCCGGGTGGATCGACACGAGTAGCGCGACCGCTACGGCGAGTCGCAGGATCCAGCCGCAGGTCGTGAACAGCGACATGTACATGTGGTCGAGCACGAAGACCTGGGTGCGCAGCATCGCGAGGCGATCGAGGTACACCGGGCGCTCGTGGTGCTCGATCGTCGCCACCGACGCCTGCAGCCACGCCACGTGCGACTCGAGGGCGATGGTCACCTGGTCGCGGAACCGCCGCTGGGTGCGGTCGCTGATCACCCGCAGGAACCACGTGGCGGCCGCCGACACCCCCAGCCCCACGGCGGCGGTCACCACCAGCCCGCGCCGGGCGCCGAGCACGCCGTCGGCCAACAGCTTGAACCACAGCGCCAGCAGCGCGTCCGGCAGCGCGGCGAGGAGTGACAAGCCGAACGCCACGCTCAACAGCAACGGCGCGGCCTCGTAGCCGCGCTTGAGCGCGCGCCACATGGCGGGCAACGCCGGCGGCAGGTCGTCAGTCGAGGACATCGAGGGCCGCTCCTGCCTCGCTCTCGTCGCCAAAGCGCGACGCCTGCAGCTCGAACATCGTCCGGTAGCGACCGCCCGCCGCCATCAGCCGGTCGTGCGTGCCGAGCTCGACCACCTTGCCGTGCTCCAGCACGCAGATGCGATCGGCGTGGCGCACCGTCGAGAAGCGGTGCGAGATCAGGATCGTCGTGGTGTGGCGCGTAGCGGCGAGGATACGGTCGAAGATCTCCGCCTCACCGCGGACGTCGAGCTGGGCCGTGGGCTCGTCGAGCAGCACCAACCCGGCGCCGAGCCGCACGGCGCACAGCGCTCGCGCCAGGGCGACGCGCTGCCACTGGCCGCCGGACAGGTCCGTACCACCGGGATAGCCGCGCGCCAGCACCGTATCGAGAGCGGCGAGGCTCGCGGCGCCGGCCTCCGCAAGGGCCCGCTCGATCGCGTCGTCCGGGGCGCCGGCCGGAGCCACGTTGTCGCGCAGCGGCAGCTCGAAGCGGGTGAAGTCCTGAAACACGGCGGTCAGGCGCGAGCGCCACGCGTCTAGCTCCAGGGTGCGGAGATCGACGCCGTCCACCTCGATGACGCCCGCTTGGGGGTCGTACAGGCGGCACAAGAGCTTCGCGATGGTAGTCTTTCCGGCGCCATTCTGGCCGACGATGGCGAGCGACGAGCCGGCGGGAATCGTGAGGTCGAAGCCCGCCAGCACCGGCTCGCCTGAGGTCGGGTAGGCGAACGTGACGTTGCGAAACCGGATCTCACGCGCCGGCATCTCCGCGGCCGGTCGGTCGCCCTGGACCAGCGCGCCCGCGGGGTCCATGGCTTCCTGGAGGCGCAGCACCGCGGCGGCGGGCGCTGCGGCACTGTCGAGCGCCCACGACATTCCGCCGAAAGCGATCATGCTCGTGCTCACCGCAGCGCTCGCGAACGTCACGAGCTTGTCGAGGGCGAGCTGGCCGCTCGTCGCGGCAGCAGCGAGCGACCAGAACACCACGAGGTTCGCGGCGAGCACGAGCAGCAGGCTCCAGATCACCGGTCGCTCGCGCAGCCGCGTCGCCTGCCAGCGCAGCTCGAACAGGCGGCGGCGGCGCGACCGAAACCGCTCGATGACCCAGTCGGCCAGCCCGAACAGCCGCACCTCCTTGGCGGGGGCGGGTTCCACCGCGAGCCGGTACGCGTAGTCGGCGTGGCGCTGCGCCTCGCGCACCTCCGCCGTCTCTCGGTCGCGCCAGACCGCGCTCTCGCGCAGCAGCCAGTGTGTGGCGAGCCACGCACTCGCGAGCAAGAGCGGCGCCCACCACGTGTACGCGGCGAGCACAACCGCCGCGGCGAGACCGCCCACCAGCTCCACCAGCCCTCCGGCGATGAAGTCCATCGAGACGAATATCGGCGGGCCGGTGATGCCGAGATCGAAATCCCGGGCCATCGTGAGGTCGTTGGTGAGCTTGGCGTTCTCGAGGTGGCCCATGCCCGGCGGGCGGACGCAGGCGGTAGTGAGCCGGTCGTACAGCCACGCCGCGGTGCGGCTCCCGAGATTGGCGCCGACGGCATGGTGAATCGGTGAGAGCACCTGCAGCAGCACGAACACGATGCCGACCAGCCCCAGCGGCGCCGCCAGCTCGCCCCCTCGTTGCACCGCGCCCACCAGGCCGCCCATGGCGATGGCGAACAGCGCGGGCAACAGCCCGCGCAGCACGAGGAGCGTCCACCAGGTGACGGCCAGCGCGCGGTCGGCTTGGGGCAGCACGCCCGCGAACTTCCACTCGTTACGCGCACGCAGGCGCTCGATCACTGGGTCTGCACCTCCCTCCGCTCAACGCGCGGCTTGCAAGCCGTGTCGTCAGGGGAAATGTACGCCATGCCGGCGACCGGCCAACTCGGTCAGGGGGTAAGACTTCCCCCAGCGTCTCGCCCCGCCCGAACCTGACCCCTATGATAGGGTGCTCCGGAGCTTCCCGTGGCCAACCCGCTGGCTCGCCTGCAAGCCGCCCTCGCCGACCGCTACGCGATCGAGCGCGAACTCGGCCGCGGGGGGATGGCGACGGTCTATCTCGCCGAGGACCGCAAGCACCACCGCCGAGTCGCCATCAAGGTGCTGAAGCCTGAGCTAGCCGCGACGCTCGGTCCGGAGCGTTTTCTGCGGGAAATAGAGATCGCGGCCGGCCTCAACCATGCCCATATCCTGCCGCTCCTTGACTCCGGAGAGGCCGGCGGCTTCCTCTATTACGCCATGCCGTTTGTGGAGGGCGAATCGCTTCGCGACCGGCTCGATCGCGAAGGTCCGCTGTCCATCGAGGAAGCCTCGCGAATAACACGGGAGGTCGCCGACGCGCTGGGCCACGCCCACGGCTACGGCGTGGTGCATCGCGACATCAAACCCGAGAACATCCTGCTCTCGGGCGGCCATGCACTGGTGGCCGATTTCGGCATCGCGCGGGCGATCACCGCGGCCGGGGGCGATAAGCTGACCGCGACGGGGATCGCGGTGGGGACGCCGCGCTACATGAGTCCTGAGCAAGCGAGCGGCGAGACGCGACTCGACGGCCGGAGTGACGTCTACAGCCTCGGCTGTGTGTTCTACGAGATGGTAGCGGGGGAGCCGCCTTTCGCGGGGCCAACCCCTCAGGCCATCCTTGCACGGAAGCTGACTGACCCCGTGCCGCGGTTGCGGACCGTGCGTGAGACCGTGCCGAAGCCGATCGAACAGGTGATCCTCAAGGCCCTGGCCAGGGTGCCGGCGGACCGGTTCACCAGTGCCTTGCAGTTAGCCAAAGCGCTGGACCCGCAAGCGGCCCTGGCGAGGCGGCGCCTCCTCCGCCAGAGTCGGCCGCGCGCCCTGCTGATCGCAGGACTGACCCTCACAGTTGCAGCGCTCGGAGCGCAATGGGCCTGGCGGCGGTGGGCGACTCCGGGCCCTGGGGCGCCGACGGGGTCTGCCCGAATCCGACGGGACCCGAGGCACGTGGCCGTCCTCTACTTCGAACCGGAGGGGGATAGCCACAAGCTGCAGCTCGTTGCCAACGGCCTCACGCAAGACCTGATCGACCAACTCGGCCAAGTGGAAGGGCTACAGGTCGTCAGTGCCAACGGTGTGCGACCGTACCGCGACCGTCCGGTGCCGTTGGACAGCATCGCCTCGGCGCTCTCCGTCGGCACCATCGTCGCCGGCACGTTGGGCGGCAGTCCGGAGCGGCCCAGGTTGGTGGTTCGGCTCATCGACGCGGTCACGGGGCGCCAGCTCGACAGCAGGCGGCTCGACCCCGCGAGCGGCGACATCCTTGCGCTTCGCAACCAGCTGATTCAGGAGGTGACGCGGTTCTTGCGCGAGCGGCTCGGTCGGGAGATTCGCCAGGAGGAACTGCGAGCCGGTACCAAGAACCCTCAGGCGTGGATCCTCGTGCGTCGCGTGGACGACCTGTATCAGGACGCCGATACCCTTTACGCGGCCGGGGACACTGCCGCCTCACACCGCGCCCTGGACACCGCAGATTCCCTCCTCCGTGTGGTCGAGCGGCTAGACCCCACATGGGTGGATCCGATCGTCCTTCGAGGATGGATCGCGGCCAAGCGCATCGAGCTCACCGAAGGGGCGACGGCGGTGGCTGTGCGGCAGTGGGCCCCACAAGGCATCGCTCTCGCTGGGCGCGCTCTGGCTCGCAGACCCAGCTACCCACCTGCGCTGGAGCTGCGTGGCTGGCTGCGTTTCGTTACCTGGCAATATGCTAACCGGCCGGACCTTACTGCCCTCGCGGCAGCCGAGGGCGACCTTCGCGCGGCTGCGGTACCAGAGAATCCGTCGCAGGCTCGGGCCTGGAGCACGCTCAGTTCAGTGCTCGAATCGAAGGGAGCCTTCGCCCAGGCGAACCTGGCTGCCGTGCGCGCGTACGAAACGGATGCCTTCCTCGCAGCCGCCCCAACGGTGTTGTTTCGACTATACTTTACGTCAGTGATGTTGCGCCGCTGGAAGGAGGCGGCCGAGTGGTGCGCGCGCGGATACTCCCGGTTCCCAACCAGCTGGCTATTTACCTTCTGCCGTCTCACCCTACTCTACCTCCCGAGCGGCCAGAGGCCGGACGTCACCCTTGCGTGGCGGCTGTTCGCCGATCTGGAGCGCGTAACCTCGCCAAGCGAGCGGCCAGTGCTCGCTCCGCGCTGGCGGATGATGGTCGCGGGGGTGCTGGCCCGCGCCGGCCAGCGCGATAGCGCTCGGCGCACGCTGGACGCGGCCAAGACATTAGCCGGTGACGATCGCGAAATGGATTACTATGAGGCAGGGGTCCATGTACTGCTTGGCGAGCACTTACGGGGCCTCAACCTGCTGGAGCGCTACATCGCCTATGCCCCCCAAACGAGACCGTATCTCAAGGGGGACCCCGTCTTCGAACCGCTGCACAGCTACGCCCAATTTCGGGCGCTGGTAGGCGATCCGCGAGAGGCCGGCAAGTGAGCCGCGCCCTGGCGGACGGAGAGCCGTCCCGCTACGCGCCCCGCACGCTGTCACCGCCGACGTCCAACACCTCCTCCAGCGCCGCCCAATCTCGCGTGCCCAGTTCGGGGCGGAGCCGCCGCTGCACGCGTTCCCACGCGGGCGTCGCGCGCTCGAGAACGCGCCGCCCCTGAGCGGAGAGGTCGACGCGGCGCTCCCGCGCGTCCGGTCCACGCGTCGGATCCACTTCGACCGCTCCAACTGCCGGAGCGTGCGACTGAGCGTCGTGCTATCGACCGCCAGCAGCTCCCCCAGCGCGTCTTGCGTCATCGGCCCACCGGCTCGCGCCAGGGCTCGTAGCAATGTGAACTGCGTGATCCGCAGCCCGGTGGGCCGCAGCGCTGCGTCGTACAGCTGGGTCACGGCCCGAGCTGCCGGAGATGATGGAGATCGTGGCCGGCGAGGGTCTGCAAGATCCAATCGATCGAAATCTGCCCCAATTCGGGGTGGGGCAATGGCCGCGCGCGCTGGTCCGATGGGATCCGTCGGTACAGCGTCAGGTTGAGCCGACGCAGCGCCAGATATGCAGCCAGCGCCGTCTCCGGATCGGTGGGAGTCTCCTGAGCTACCCATCGTGCGCCGTCATACGGCTGGACGACATAGCCCTCGACCGTGAGTGCGAGACGGACGCGATTGCACCAGCCGATCTCGTCGTGTGCCAAGTGGAGGATGAGTTGAGCCGCCGTCCATTTCCCCGGGGCGTAGGTTCCGGCCCAGCGACGCGCGTCCCAACCCCGCACGAGCGCAGCGATTCGGGTGGGAGTCGATGCCAAGAGCGACAGCGGATCCTGCGCACCCACGAGATCTGCGTAGGGAAGCGACGCGAGCATGAGGCGAACATTATGGCGCCGAATTGCCGTCCCGCCAGCCTTGCACCGCCCACCACGCCCGGCATATTGCTACCTCCCCGTGCAACCCACGCATCCTTCCCGCTGGCGCGCGCTGCTCGGCGACCTTCACTTCTGGATCCCGGTCGTCGTGCTCCTGGCCGGACTCCTCGTTCTGCGGTGGATCGCATAGCCGAGCTCGATCCGGCACGACTCCGTCGCCTCCAGGGCGTCGGGACCCTCTCCGGGTTCGCCGCCGGCGCTTGGCTCGGCGCAGCGGAGGCGCCCACTAAGCTCGTGACGCTCGGCATCCCCCCGGTGGTCATTTCCTTCATTATGGTGCTCGGCGTGTTCCTGGCGCGCTGGAGCCTCCCCGCTCTGGTACGCGGCACCGCAGCCGTGCGGGACGACGTGCGTCAAGCGCCGCACCTCGTGATCTGGGCCGCGCTCGCGGGCTGCCTCTGGGCCGTCGCCAACACGCTCACGATCTTCGCGATCAAGCAGATCGGGCTCTCCATCGCGTTCCCGCTCTGGAACGCCAACAGCCTGCTCGGCATCCTCTGGGGCACGCTGCTCTTCAACGAGCTGCGCGACGCGGGGCGGGCGCGCTGGCTCGGCGTCCTGGGCGGTGCTGCGGCGATGTTCGCCGGCGCGACGCTCCTCGCGGTCGCGTCATCGACCCGCGCGCCCGGGGGCGACGCCCTCCGGGGCATCGCGGCCGCGCTCACCGCCGGCGCTCTGTGGGGCACCATGTATATCCCCTACCGCAAGGCGTACCTCACCGGCATGCATCCGCTCTCGTTCGTCGCGTTCTTCACCATCGGCGAGCTCGGCATGATGACGGCACTTGCCCTGAGCGTTTCGGGCGGGCCGGGCCCGCTGTGGGGTGAGCTCGCCAAGAGCCGCGAGGTGCTGTTCTGGCTGCTCCTCGCCGGGTTCGTGTGGGTGGTGGGCGACCTGTTTCAACAGTACGCGGCCAAGTATGTGGGCATCAGCCGTGGCATCCCGCTCTCGAACACCAACCAGCTGTGGGGGCTCGTCTGGGGGATCGCGGTGTTCGGCGAGCTGGGAGGCGGCAGCCCAGCGCTCTACTGGCGAGTGATTGGCGGGTCGCTCCTGATGGCCGCTGGTGCGGGCGCGATCGCGCTCGCCTCCGCGCCCAGTCGGGAGCACCGGCGTTGGCAGGAGGCGGGGGCCCGGGAAAGCAACCGCTACGGCGTGGATCCGGCGTACGTAGCGGCGGGGATGGCGGGCGAGGACGCGCGCGGTCCGCGCGCGGCCAACCGGCGGGGCCCGCTCGACTGGCTGCTCGTCGCGGGCGCGACGGCGGTGTTCGTGGGATTCGCTGCGGTCGCCCGGGTGCCTGCGCTCCTGGTGGACTGGCGTTGGGCGGCGGCGCTCACCCTCGCTCTAGTGGCGTTCCTCACCGCGGGCGGTCTGGCGCTGTGGCGCGCGACGCGGTTCGGGTGAACCCGCGGGTGAATGCGCTCCCGCGCGCAACGCATCGCGCCCGGCCGCTCCTCGCCACGCTGCTCGTCGTGCTCGTGGCGCGGGCGGCTCCGGCTCAACGGATTCCTGCGAGCCAGCACGGCTCGGTGACGCAACGCGTCGGCCGTACCGACATTGCGGTCTCCTACAACCGCCCCGTGGCGCGCGGGCGGACGCTGTTCGGCGACCTGGTCCAGTGGGGACGCATCTGGCACCCGGGCGCGGACTCGGCCACTACGATAAGCTTCAGTCGCGACGTCACGATCGCCGGCCGCGACATCCCCGCGGGCCGCTACACCCTGTGGACCATCCCCGAGGAGCCGCCGCAGCCCTGGACCGTGATCCTGAGCCGCGGCGTGGACGTGTGGCACACGCAGTATCCCGGAGAATCGCTCGACGCGCTGCGCATCAGCGTCGTGCCAGAGCAGGGCGACCACATGGAAGTGCTGGCGTTCTACTTCCCGATCGTCACCTCCGACTCGACCGTGCTGCGCCTGCACTGGGGCACCACGATCGTCCCCATCACCATCCGCGCGAAATAGGGACGCGCCGCCGCGCGGTCCTTACGGGGCGCGCTGTGGTGCCCCGTTCTTCGGACCAGGGTTATGCGACAGCCACGGGTGTTTGTCGGCCGTGCGTTCGTGATCCCTCCCCGGGAGGTCGCGCACGGCGAGTGGCGCCCTCCGCCGGGGTCCAGTAGGCCGGACGGCCGCTCAGAACTGCACCGACAGCCCGACCGCGAACCGGCCGGGGCCGACCGGCCCGACGCTAATCCACGCTGGGGGCTCGACTGTCCTCCAATGCTCGCCCCCGACAACCGCACCGACGATCGTGCCCAGGACCACCCCGGCGGGCACCGTGACGACAAACAACCCGCATACCAGGCGGCGACAAGTCCCGCTGGAGACGACAGGGGCGAGTACGCCGAGCGCCGCCCCGCCGAGGAAGCCAAGGGCGACGCAGCCACCCCGATGTCCGCCGCTGCATGCGCCAGGGCCCCCGCTGACCTCGAGCCGCGTCCCGCGCTCGCGCGGGAAAGCCACCGTCGTGCCGTTCGCACGCCGCACGACGATGGTGGCGCTGTCGATCGCTTCGAGACTCCCGGGCCCCACGTCGCGCCACCCGTCGGGCGCGGTGACGCGAACGCGAGTGCCCGCGGCCACGGCGGGCGTCTTTTGGGCGCCTAGGGCGCCGAGCGGCCCGACGCTGATCCGCGCTGGGGGCTCGACTGACCTCCAATGCTCGCCCCCGACAACCGCACTGACGATCGTGCCCAGAACCGCCCCGGCGGGCACGGTGAACACAAAGGCCAACCCGCACAATTCGCGGCAGTTGCTGCTGCGCACCCAGACGAAACCGGCGGGTATGCCGAGCGCCGCCCCGCCGAGGAAGCCAAGGGCGATGCAGCCACCCCGCCGAGCTCCCCCGCTGCATGCGCCAGGGCCCCAGCTGACCTCGAGCTGCGTGCCGCGCTCGCGCGGGAAAGCCACCGTCGTGCCGTTCGCACGCCG
>Ga0209469_1001159_pt1 | contig 14957 bp, 14 predicted proteins | sample GraSoiAngelo_123_FD_185880 | JGI IMG/M metagenome (GOLD analysis project Ga0209469, IMG submission 185880) | Grasslands soil microbial communities from the Angelo Coastal Reserve, California, USA - 14_0927_02_40cm (SPAdes) (version 2) | ecosystem: Environmental > Terrestrial > Soil > Grasslands ... | reverse complement strand
CGGGACGAGAAGCCCCGTCTCACCGTGGGAGATCATTTCCGCCAACGCACCAACCCTCGTGGCCACAATGGGTCGACCTTGGGCCCATGATTCAATCGCAACAAGTCCCTGGGCTTCAAACAGGCTTGGCAGGGCAAGGCACACGCAAGACGCAAGGAGAGATCGCTTCTCGTCTTCGGATACGGTGCCGAGGAAGGTCACCCTTGAAGCGACGCCGAGATCGCGGCCTCGATTGCGTAAGGCCGAGAGGCGTCCGCCATCGGGTCCCGCGAAGACGAGGCGTGCATCGGGGGGCAATCGTGAGAATGCCTCGAGTAGATCGTCCACGCCCTTTTCCTCATGCAGTCGGCCCAGGTAGAGGATGAACGGTCCTCCGACTCGATCCCGCCCCCAAGACGCGTCTCCCGGGACATACGCGTCGTCAGGCAAGGGCGAGGGCACGACCCGCACCTTCGCATCAGGGATCCCGCGGCGGGTAAGCCACGGGACGTCTCCCGATGATGTAACGAGGATCCGATCGACTCGACGGAGAGTTGGCACGCCCACGAAACGGTCGTAGAACTTCCGGAGGACGCGCACTCTCCGGCCAACGTGGGGCATCCGGACCCCGTGGTGTAGCGAGAAAACGATCGGCACTTGGGAGGCGGCGCGGACGACACGGTCGTTCGTTCGCACTGCATAGCCGTGCAGGTGGATTAGCCGGGCACCGGAAAGATCGGGCCGGAACCAGGTGCGAAAGTAGCCCCGATTCGAGATGGGCGGGTATCGTTGGATCTCGATTCCTTCGATCGCCCCTCTTGCGGCCAGGGTTTCACCGGATGCAGCCAATGACGACGTATGGACGATGACGCGATGGCCCCCTTGTACGAGCCAGGCTCCGAAGTGGCGTAGACTGTCCTCAACTCCACCGACCTCCGGGTAGAAGTGCGGGGTGACATGGTGAATGGTCAAGGACTGTTCGGTCATCGGTCGCCGCTCAACGGGATTCGGTTCGCGGGGCCGATGCGGCGGAGCCTCGAAAGGCTTTGCTTCCGGAGAGAAGAGGTGTGGCACGTCGCTTTTAGAGACCGTCTCTGAAGCTTTATCCGGAACCGGCTTCATGGCGCCCCGTCATCTTTCGCGGTGGCTCGGTCATCGCCAATGAAGATCTCGGTCCTCACGCCGGACGTTTCTCACAACTGCCTCGGTCGCGCGTACATGCTGGCGAGGATCTTGCAGCGCCGGTTCGACGTCGAAATCATCGGTCCGATGTTTGGCGAGGGAGTGTGGGCCCCGTTGGCCGACGCTCGGGAGGTTCCTCTGAAGACCCTTCGAGTTCGTGGGTCTTGGACGAACGCGAAAGCCCTCGCTCTTCGAGATCAACTGGAGGGGGACGTCCTGTATGCCTCGAAGCCGCGGTTCCCAAGCTACGGTCTCGGCCTGATTGAAAAACTCGCTCGAAGGAGCTCGGTGGTGCTGGACATCGATGACTGGGAAGGCGGATTCGTCCGGGCGGCTCGCAGCGAGCGGATGGAGCGCCGACCTCTTCGCGCCTTGCTCTCCGATGCGGTGTACAACACCACGATCGCGCTCGCGGAAGGCCTCCCGCGTCTCGCGGACGAGCTCACCGTATCGAACACCTTCCTGCAGAAACGGTTTGGTGGGGTCCTGATCTGGCACGGGCGCGATACGGAGGCTTTCCGTCCGGATCGATTCTCTCGAAGCGCCGTCCGAGCCGCCCATGGGATTCCTGACCAGGAAAAGGTCGTCATGTTCTTGGGCAGTCCGGGACCCCACAAGGGCGTCGAAGATCTGATGGAAGCCGTTCGCCGGATCCCCGATCCGAGTGTGAGCCTCGCGCTCGTCGGCATCCCGGATGGCACGGGTTACGGCACCCGCCTTCGAGCGGAGGGTTTGTCCCTCCTCGGTCCCCGGTTCCGCGGCATGGGATTCCTGCCGTTCGACAAAGTGCCCGAGCTTCTCACCTTGGCCGACGTCGTGGTCATCCCTCAGAGACGAACTCAAGCGACAGAGGGCCAGATGCCTGCGAAGGTGTTTGATGCCATGGCGATGGGCAAGCCGATCATCGCGTCCGCAGTGGCCGACCTTCCTTACGTGCTCCGTGATTGCGGCAAGGTCGTCGAGCCGGGATCCGTCGAAAACTTGTCTACGGCGATCCAGAGTTTCCTTTCCGACCCCGGGGCCGCGGCGGAATTCGGACGTCGGGCGCGGGAGCGCTGCGTTCAGGAGTTCAGCTGGGACGCCCTAGAGCCAGTCCTCGTCGGAGTGTTCAAGGCTTATGCGTGAAGATTTCCCGCCGTTCGCACCGATTGCATTGGGATACAGTTCGACCGCTGGGGCCCGATAGGGATGGGCAGCCGCAGGATCCGACTCCCCCCGAAGGCACTCCGTCTGTGCGGTCCGATGTTCTCGGACGACGCCTACTTCCTCGCGTCCGCTCGTCGCGAAGCCGACCGACTGGTCCATTCCTTCGGGCTCCGAGCCTCGTCGCGGCTCTTGGATGTCGGCTGCGGAGTCGGTCGGCTCGCCATCGGGATCATCGACCGTCTGGGTCCGATTCAAGCCTACCGAGGAACAGACGTGGATCCTCGTTACGTTCGGTGGTGCCAGAAACACATTCAACATGCCCACCCGACGTTCCAATTCGTCACGATCGATGTCGGGAACCCACGGTACAACCCGGGCGGCCCCGCCGTTGCAGGCGATTTTCGGCATCCGTTCGACGACGGCTCCTTCGAGATTGTCTATCTGTACTCGGTGTTCTCCCATATGGAGACCGAGCAAGTCCGCATCTACCTCCGGGATTTTCGCCGACTCCTCGCATCGAATGGTCGCCTCTTCTTCACCTCATTTGCGGAAGAGGGCGTTCCCGACCTCTCGATTAATCCAAAGGGCTATCGCCGCGAATGGTCCGGGCCCCTTCACTGTGTCCGCTATCGGCGCGGATTCCTGGAATCCCTGCTCGAATCGAGCGGCTTCAAGGTCGACCGGTTCGACTACGAGACGGAGACGGACGGACAGAGCGCCTTCGCTTGCTCGCTGAAGGACCTCCCCGCCGACCAGTGACAAGCCGATTGGTAGGTTCTTGCGCCTAGAGGGCTCCGATCGTAGGGTTCCCAAAGGCAAAGAGTGAGCCTTAAGGATTTTATCAATCGCCGCGGATGGGCTACGTCCGTGAAGGCGGTCATTCCAGCGGCCGGTCTCGGCACTCGTTTCCTCCCCTACACGAAAGCCCAGCCGAAGGAAATGATCCCGCTCGTGGACAAGCCTGCGATCCAGTTCGTCGTCGAAGAAGCGGTGGCCAGCGGGATGCGGGAGATCCTGATCGTCACCGGCCGGACGAAGCGTGCGATCGAGGACCATTTCGACACCAACGTCGAGCTGGACAACCATCTGGAGAAGTCGGGTCGGCCAACCGCCCTGGAGGACCTGAAGGCGCTGATGAGCGCGGCCCGGATCATGTACGTGCGGCAGCCAAGTCCACTCGGGCTCGGGGACGCGGTCCTGCGCGCCGCGCCCTTCGTCGGGGACGAGGCGTTCGGGGTGCTGTTGGGCGACGACATCACGGTCGATCCTCCCTGCTCGGCCGTCCTGAAGGCGGCGCACGAGCGGCTCGGCGGATCCGCCATCGCGTTGCAGCAAGTCCCCCGCGACCAGATCGGCCGGTACGGCATGGCGGTCGGGAAGGAGGTGGAGCCCGGCGTGATCCGACTCGAGGACATGATCGAGAAACCGACGCCCGCGCAGGTCCGGTCCACCCTCGCCACGATCGGCCGGTACGTCCTGACGCCGGAGATCTTCGCCCGCCTCCGAGCCACGGAGCCGGGGAAGGGAGGCGAGATCCAGCTCACGGACGGGATCCGGAGCCTCATCAAGAAGGAGGACGTCTACGGCGTCCTCTATCGCGGCCGCCGATTCGACGTCGGCGACAAGGTCGGGTGGCTGGGCGCGAACTTGGAACTAGCGATGGAACGCGAGGACCTGCGGGACGGCCTGAAAGAGGTCCTCGACCGGATCCGCAAGAAGGCCTAGCCGATCCGATGGAACCGGACGCCTCGCATCTTCTTCGGGTCGAGGATCCGACGGCCGTCCACGACGACCGGCGTGGCCATCGTCGTCACGAAGTCCTTCGCGGTGAGGCGCGAGAAGGCCGGCCAGTCCCCCTGGAGGATCGTGCCGTCCGCACCTGCGAGGGCTTCCTTGACGCTGTCGACGACCTTGACCTCGGGCACCACTTGGGAGAACGCAGGGCCCGCGAGAGGATCGTAGCCGACGACGAGCGCCCCCTTCGCCAGCAGGGACCGGGCGATCGGGAGGGCGCGGGTCTCGCGGATGTCGTCCGTGTCCCCCTTGAAGGCGAGGCCGAGGATCGCAATCCGTTTCCCGTTCAGGTCCCCCAGCTCCTCTTCGAGGAAGGCGATGGCCCGCTGGTACTGAACCTCGTTCTGGGCGAGCACCGCCTCGAGGAGTCGCGGCTCCGCCCCGCGACGTCGACCCGCCGAGACGAGCGCCCGCACGTCCTTCGGGAAGCAGGAGCCACCGAAGCCGACCCCGGGCACAAGGAACCGCGGGTTGATCCGCGGATCGAGCCCCAACCCCTTGTGGACCTCGTCGTAGGAGACGTCGAGGGCATCGCAGAGGTTCGCAAGTTCGTCCGCGAAGGCGACCTTGGTCGCGAGGAACGAGTTCGTGGCGTACTTCACCGCTTCCGCGGTCTTGAGATCGGTTGCCAGGATCGGGCATTTCGCGAAGCGGTAGAGGGACTTCAGGATCCGTGCCGTTTCCGGTCCATCGGCGCCGAGGACGACCCGGTCCGGTCGGAGGGCGTCCTCCAGGGCGCGGCCTTCCCGGAGGAACTCCGGGTTCACGCCAAGCCGGAACGGACGACCCGCGGCTTCGAGGATCGGGCGGACCACATGGTCGGTCGTGCCGGGCAGCACGGTGCTCTTGACGACGACGGTCCGGCGTTTCCCGTCCCGCCAAGCTTCCGCGATGGACTTCGTGGCCGAACGGAGCCCGCTGTCGTCCATACTGCCGTCCTCCCGCGACGGAGTCCCGACGCAGAGGAACACGATCGTCGCGGGCTCGATCGCCGCGTCCATCGTGTCGACGACGGAGAAACGCTTGGCCCGGAGCACCTTCCGGAGGGCAGTTTCAATGCCCTTTTCATAGAACGGCGGCTCGCCTTGGGCCGCCTGACCCCGCCGCTTCGCGTCGATGTCGAAGCCGATGACCCGATGACCTTGCGTCGCAAAGGCGACCGCGGAGCAGAGCCCGACGGGCCCGAGTCCGACGACGGAAAGATTCGTCACGCGAGCGTTGTAGCCTCGGCCTTCCGATAAAGATTACGGGTTCACAGAGAGGGGTCTCAACTCAAGCGGCGGCGTCCGCATGGAGCAGTTCCCGATAAAGCTGGAGGAGGATCGGCTCCATCGCCTTCCAGTTGTACCGCCGCTCGAACTCCGCTCGGCCGCGCGCCCCCATCGCCGATGCCTCCTCGGACGAAAGCATCAGTTTCTCCAGAGCGCGTTTCAAGGCCTCTCGGTCTCCGTAGCGGACCACGATTCCGCATCCGACCTCGCGGACGATGTCCGCCGGGAGCGTCCCTTCGGAGACGAGGACCGGCTTGTTGAACATCATGGCCTCGAAGAGTTTGTTGGGCGCGGCGAATCGGTTGTTCGGGACCGCCGGGTCGTAGAGGGCGGCCACGACCTGACATCTCGCGGTCTGATCGAGGACTTCATCGTAGGAGATCGTGCCGAGAAAGGTCGCCGCATGCGAGCTTTCGATGACGTTGGCCAGTTCGGCCTCGTCGGGGCCATGTCCGGCGACGACGAGCCTCGCTCCCGTGTCCTCGCAGGCAATTACGAGGTCCTTCAATCCGCGGTCCTTCGCAATCATGCCTCCGTAGAAGATGACGAAGTGGTCGGAGGCGGGTTCGCGGCCGGGTGTGCCTCGATCCTCAGGGACATTCTGGATTTCGACGAGCCTCCTCGGCTCGACCCCACCGAACTGCTCGCGTCGGCGCAGGTCGGGGAGGATGACCGCGTCCGCACGTCGGATCATCGAGCGCTCCGCCTTCGCGAGAGATTGCCGCACTGAAGGGAAGAGGGGAGCCGTGATCATCTCCGCGTAGAAGTCGAAGATGTCGTAGACGAGTCGGGCGCCCGCAATCCGAGCGGCCGCGAAGGCGGGCACGACCGTGTCGAAATCGATCGCGTGGACCACAGCCGGTCGGAGCCGCAGGATTCGGAAGAACACGTGGGCCCACCACCGGGGCAGCAGCCACGCAAGGGCGGGTTGGCCCTCCGGTGCCCGGAGGCGGAAGCGATGGATTCGCAGCCCGGCGCGGTCCTCCTCGGCCGGATGTGCGAGTTCCCGATCCCACAGGATCACATGGACCTCGAAGCCGGACCGCGACAAGGTCCCGGCCTCCTTCGCGATCCGAGGCTCCAGGCCCGCGGGGCTCTTCGAGCGCACGAAGACGACGCGGACCGCCATGTCATCCCAAGAAGGCGTCGACCTGCTCCGCGATCTTCGTGCCTGTGGTCCCGTCTCCGTAGGGGTTCGGCCAATCCCGTTTCACGCCGAGTTGTTTCCGGACCGCGGCGCCGACCCGCGCCGGGTCGATGCCGGCGAGGATGTTCGCTCCGGTGGCGAGGGTCTCCGGCCGTTCCGTGTTCTCGCGCAACGTGACGCAGGGCACGCGGAAGAAACAGCTTTCCTCCTGGAGTCCGCCCGAGTCCGTCATGACGATCTCCGCTTCCTTCTCGAGCGTGAGCATGTCGAGGTAGCCGGTCGGCTCGATCCGTCGGAGGGACGTCAGGGCGTCCGCCCTCTTCTCGAGCCCGAACTCCCGAAGCCGCTTCGCGGTGCGCGGGTGGATGGGGAAGACGATGGGAAGGGCGGACTCGCGGGCAGCGACCTCGAAGGCGTCCAAGGCCCTCGAGAGTTGCTCCTTCGAGTCCACGTTCTCGGCTCGGTGAAACGTGAGGACGAGGTACCCGCGAGGCCTCAGTCCGAGCCGCGAAAGGACGTCCGATTTCTTTTCCGCAATCGGGAGGTTCTGGGTCAAGGCATCGATTACGCTGTTCCCGACCACGTGAACGCCCGACGTCACGTTCTCCTGTCGCAGGTTCTTCTCCGACGTCGACGTCGGCGCGAATAGCAAGTCCGACAACTGGTCCGCGACGATCCGGTTGATCTCCTCCGGCATCGTCTTGTCGAACGACCGGATGCCGGCCTCGACGTGCGCGAGGGCACGGTCTTGTTTTCGGGCGAGCAGGGCCCCGGCGACGGTCGTGTTCGTGTCGCCGTGGACGATGACGAGGTCCGCCCCTTTCGTCGCGTCCGCGACCTGCCGCATCGTCGTCGCGACCTGCAGATGCGGCGGCTGCTCTTTGAGCTCGAACTGTTCGTCCGGTTCGCGGAGCTGCATGTCCCGGAAGAAGATCCGGTCCATCATCAGGTCGTAATGTTGCCCGGAATGCACGAGGACGTGGTCGTGGTCCAGCCGGTCGAGGGCCTTCACGACCGGGGCCATCTTGATGATTTCCGGACGCGTCCCGATGATCGTGACGATGCGGCCCATGGGAGGAACGCGCGAATAATCGGGAGCCGATTATAAAGGTAGTCCCGCCCACGCCGCTCGAAACCATCATTATCGAGACTCGGTTAGCCGCCGCGTTGCTCGTCAGCATCATCACGACGGTCCGCAACGAGGCGAGGAACATCTCCGCGCTGCTGGACAGCCTCGTGGTCCAAGAAGGCCCGATCGAGATTATCGTGGTGGACTCCTACAGCACCGACGCGACCCGCGACATCGTCCGCGGATACGAGCAGCGATACGAATTCGTCCACCTCTACGTCGTCGGCGGCACCCGCGGCACCGGGCGGAACTTCGGGATCCGGAAGGCTCGGGGCGAGGCCGTGGCCTTCATCGACGGCGATGCGATCGCGAACCCGTTCTGGCTCAAGGAGCTCCGGGAAGGGCTCGCCGGTCACGACATCGTCGCCGGCCGCACGATCCAGATCGGCTACCGTCCGTTCGAGGAGCTCGAGCGCGTCGAGCTGATCGTCGAAGGAACGGACGTCACCTATCCGTCGTCCAACTTGGCGTACCGCAAGCCCGTCTTGGCCGAGATCGGAGGCTTCGACGAGTGGTTCGTCACCGCGGAGGACATCGACCTGAACATCCGGGCGGTGCGGGCCGGCCATTCGATCGCCTTCCGCGCCGGGGCCATCGTGTACCATCGGACCCGCTCCTCGATCTACGACTTCCTCCGACAGGCGTTCTGGAACGGAGCGGGTCGGAAACAGCTGACCCTAAAACATGGGGTGCTCTGGAGCCGATACCGCCTCCGGGCGATGCTGCGGCCCAAGACGAACGTCTGGTCCTTGCTCCGGTTGAATGCCGCGCTCCTGGGATACGTCGGTTACAAGTTCTTCGGGAAGCCGCTCCCTCCGTGAACCGCGAAACGCTTATGCGGGCTACCTAGCATGGCGCGCCCGAGTGTCCGAGGTCTCGGTCGTCATCCCCACGATGAACGAGGAGGCCTCGATCGGGCGGGTGATCGACGAGGTCCGGAAGGCCCTCGGCGGTCGCTTGCTCGAGATCCTCGTCGTGGACACGGATTCGCGAGACCGCACGCGCGAGATTGCGACGGCGAAGGGAGCCCGGGTCATCTCCGAGCCGCGGCGAGGGTACGGAAGGGCCTACCAGACCGGATTTCGGGAGGCCCGCGGGACGTACCTCGCGACCCTCGACGCCGACCTGACGTATCCGGCCGATCGCTTGCCGGACTTCCTCGCGGCGCTGGAATCTGGCCGGGCGGACTTCGTGTCCGGGGAACGCCTGTCGCACCTCGCGGGAGGCGCGATGAGCGGCATGCATCGGATCGGGAACGCGATCCTGAACGCGGCCTTCCACCTCCTCTTTCGGGCTCCGATCCGCGATTCCCAGTCGGGCATGTGGGCCTTCCGGCGGGCCGCCCTCTCCCAGATGCGGCTCGTCCACGAAGGCATGGCCTTCTCCGAGGAGATCAAGATCGAGGCGCTCCGCGTCGGCTTGCGCTTCCTCGAGATCCCCGTCGACTATCGGGTTCGGGTGGGAGACCGGAAGATCCGGAGCATGAACGACGCGATGAAGAACCTCGTGTGGCTCGTCCGGAAACGGTTCGGCTGGCATCCCGGGCTACGCTGAATCACTCGGCCAAGATCTCGGCGAGTTTCTGCCACTCCCGGACGAACCGTCGCGCGTCGAACGCCCCGTCGACATATCGGTTGAGGGCCTTGTGGAATCCCTGGTCGACGTCGGCGGTCAGCAGCTGCCACGCCTCCCAATGCTCCATCGATTTCCAGGTCCAGGAGCCCTCGAGGTCGATGTGGTGCGGCCCGTGGTCCTCCCACCCGACGCGGACGGTCCCGAACTCCACCGCGAGTTCGTACACGATGCGCGCGAGCAGCACGGATTCCTCCTTCGGCATCGTCAGCTCGTGACCTTTCCGCAGCCGCGGCGGATATTGGATCCGCAAGGCGGTCAAGCCTTCGGCGGCGGCGAGCGATGCATTCGTCTTGTCCATCGTCAGGAAGAAGATGCCCTTGCGGAAGTCGATGCCACGGAGGAACGCCTTGAACTGGTCTCGGATCATCGAGTCCGCGTTGAGGATCGTGACCCCGTCGGGGGAGAGATGGAGTTGCTCCGGATTCGTCGGCCCGACGACGAGGACGCTGAGGCCTTGGTACCCCTCCGACCGCTTGAGCGTCGTGATCTCCTGGAGCGCCCGATAGCCGCGCCGCCCGGCGTGGGACAGCCGACCCCCCTTCCGCATGTTCGCCGCGTTCTCGAGCTCCTTCATGACGACGCCGGGGATGACCAGCAGGATCCAGTTGATGCTCTCCTTGTACGGCCGCACGTGGATCCGAGAGAACTCATCGAGCAGGTGCTCGCCGAGGATCGAGGCGTAGAGGATGTTCGTGTCGACGCCGAGGATGAGGTCCTCGTATTCGGCGAGACGGCGGGCGGTCGCGGTGAGGCCGATCGGTTCGACGAACCCCGCGCACAGGAGCGCCGAGTTCAGCCAGTCCAGGTAGTCCGGGGAGGATTCCAGGACTTTCAGGTGGAACCCGGACGGGGCGCCGAGGATTTCCACGAGCGGGAACTCTTCCCGCGATCCACCGGGTTGGAGGGAGGCGACCGTCAGGCGCTCGATGCGGCCCTTGATCGAGCCGAGCGCGAGTTGCAACGCCGGGAATTCCGCGATCTGCCCCTTCTCGAGGAGTTCGCGGAAGCTCACGTCAGGCCTCCGCGAGGAGGCGGTCGACCATCCACTTCGCGTCGAACTTCCGGATGTCTTCGTAGGTCTGCCCGAGGTTCACGAACACGACCGGCTTGCCGATCGTCTTCGCCATCGACAGGGCGGCGCCGCCTTTGGCGTCCGCATCGATCTTCGTCAGGACGATCCCGTCGATGCCGACGGCTTCGTGGAACTGCTTCGCCTGCTCGATCGCGTCGTTCCCCGCGAGCGCGTCGCCGATGTACAGGATGAGGTTCGGCTGGGCCACGCGTTTGATCTTCTTCATCTGGTCCATCAGGTTCTGGTTCGTCTGCATCCGGCCGGCCGTGTCGACGAGGACGACGTCGCGGCCTCGGGCCCGGGCATGCTCGACCGCGTCGAAGGCGACGGCCGCGGGATCGGCCCCGGCCTGGTGCTTGATCAACTTGAAGCCGACCGCCTCCGCGTGCTTCTCGAGCTGCTCGATCGCCCCCGCGCGGAACGTGTCCGCCGCGGCGACGACGCAGGTGAATCCTTTCTTCTGCAGATGGTACGCGAGCTTCGCGATCGTGGTCGTCTTGCCGGTCCCGTTCACCCCGACGAACATGACGACGAACGGCCGCGGGCCTTTTTCGATCAGTTGGAAGAAGTCCACCGGGGGGACGGACAGGGCGTGGGTGATCGCGTCGCGGAGGGCCGCCTCGACCCCCATCGCCAGGGTGACGTCGCGGGAGACCCGCTTGCCCTTCAGGTCGTCCGCCAGGCGGTCCACGATCTCCTTCGCGACCGGAAAGGCCACGTCCGATTCCAGGAGGGCGATCTCGAGGTCGTAGAGGATCTCCTCGAGCTTGTCCTCCTTGATCTTGCGGCCCGCGTCTCCGATCGCGGCGGGGGTCGCTTCGGCCTCCGCCTTGTCCTTCCAGCCCGCGAGCCGCTCGCGGAGGGACTTGAACATCCTAGCTCCGCTCACCCGGCGCGGGCCTGGACTGGAGGCGCTCGTACAGATCCTGGACCGCGGCTCCCTGGGCCTCCGCCCGCCGTTGCAGTTCCGCCAGGCGCTGGCCGATCGCGTTCGCCGCCTCGGTGATGGACTTGATCCGCGCGTCGAGCCGCTCGACCTGCTTCTCGATTTCGTCGTAGATCACCAGGTCCGAGCCGATCGAGACGAACGCCTTGTCGACGACCTTCGACTCCGCCGCAACGAACGAGTTCGCGCCGATCGGGACGAGGACCTCGGCGCCGCGGCCCGCGTGCCGATATTGGGTCAAGGTCTCCTTCGCCCGCAGGTGCTCCTCGAGCGAGATGCGGACCAGGTCCTGCTGCTGGGCGAGCGCCTCGATCTGCTCGCGGTATTGGTCGAGGACGGCGATGCCGCGACGAAGGTCGGATTCGCCGAGGCTCACGCGCCCGCCTCCAGGGCGTACCGGACCGCGTGATCCTCGACCTGATCCTTCGGGACCTCCTCGACGGTGGCGATCGCGACGTACTTCCGCGGCACGCCGTGCTGGCTGCCGAGGATCGACAGGAGCTTCTCGCGGGCCGCGGCCTCGTCCTTCGCGGCGAGTTCTTTCGCGAACGGCTGCCAGGCGCGCCCCATGCGGAAGCGGCCGCTGATTCGAAACGCCTTCATGGAACGCCGCGTCAAGGGACCGGGCTACTTAAGAACTTGCTCGGGTCAGCGGGCCTCGGCCAGGGAGGCGCGGAAATGCTCGAGCAGATCGTCGGCGAGCTTCCTCGTGATCCCCTTGACGGACATCAGGTCCTTCGCGGTCGCCTTCGCGAAATCTTCTGCGGTCTTGAACCCGGCATCGATCAGGGCCTTCGCTCGCGCCTTGCCGATTCCCTTGATGCCGAACAACTCCTGGAAGATGCCCGAGTCGTCCACCTTCGCCGCCTGGAGATCGAGGATGTGCCGTTGGATCCCTTCGTCCCCGGGGCTGTGCTTGAGCGCCTCCGCGTACGCGCGGAGGGCATCGTCGTCGCGCCCCATCTTGACGAGCACATCTCCCTGGGCGGCCCACGCCTCCTCGTCGTTGGGGTAGAGCTGCGTGAGATGGTCGAACGCCTCCAAGGCGCCTTCGAGGTCGCCTTCCGAGAACAGGATGTTGCCGCGGTTCAGGAGGGCGGAGGCGTTGTTCGGCTGGACGCCGAGGACCAAGTCGAGGCAGTTCACCGCCTCCTGCGGCTTCCCGCTCCGCCGGTAGGCGACGGCCTTGCCAATCAGCGCGTTCACGTTGCTCGGCTCGACCTCGAGGATGTCGTCGAACAGGGAGAGGGCCTGCGTGTAGTTGCCGCTCGCGCTCGCGATCAGCGCGCGGCTCAGGAGGCCCGGCACGTCGACGCGGACCTCTTCGATCTTCTGCCGCAGGTTCCCGTTCTTCGGGTCCAGGGCGGCCGCCCCCTCGTACGCGGCGAGGGCCTCCGGTCGACGGCCGAGGTTCGTCAGCGCGTCGCCCTTCATCTCGAGGGCCGCAGGATCGTTCGGCCGGAGCCGCAAGAGTTCCCCGACGGCCTCGAGGCACTCCCGCCAGCGGCGTTCGTCGGCGTAGATCCGCACGATCATCCGGCGGGCTGCAAAATTCCTCGCGTCATTCCGCAGGATCCCCTTGTACACTTCGAGGGCCTCTGGCTTCCGATTGAGACGCGTGAGGCACGAGCCCCGCCCGAGGAGCGCGGGGAGATAGTTCCGGTCGATGTCCAGCGCTGACTCGTAGGCCTCCAGGGCGTCCCGGTGGTTCCCTGCGGCGGCGAGACCCTCGGCCTTCTTCGCAAGGCTCGCGGGCGTCTCGGGCTGCCGGGCCACGGGCCGCGGAGGGGGCGAAGCCGGTTCCGCGGGCGCGGTCGCGGCTGGTCGGGGCGAGACCGGAGCAGAGGGAATGGAAAAGGGAGCGGCGGACACCGGATTCCTAGGTCTTGAATTCGAAGCGACCACAGTGGCCGGGGGTATCTCTCGCTGCGGCTCAAGGTCGGGCTCGGGCCCCGGATTCGACACTTGCAGGGTCCCGTCGTAGACGCGCTCGTCCTCCTCCAAGTTCGCGGCCACGGAGAGGCTCGCGGATTTTGTCCGATCGCGGACCGGACGGAGGACGATCCACCACGACGTCTCCGTCGCGCCGTACAGGAAAAGCAGGAATGGAACGGTTGAAAAGAGCGTCGGGACGACGCCCTTCTCGAGGACGAAGGTGAGGTAGGTATCGTTGCTGACCTGATTCTGGAAGATCAAGGACCACGTCGCCGACGTCGCCCACATCCTCGGTTCGACGTCGAGCGTGTCCCGTTGGGTCGCGTTCAGGTCGACCGTCGAGACGTTCACGCCGTTTCGGGTGAGCGTGACGAGTGCATGTCCGCTCGTCACGGCCACGGTGGCGTGCGTGACGAAGGAGACACCGAGCGGGTCGGGGCTCGTGAACGTCACGACTTCCCGGTTCCGCGGATCGATTTGCACGACCTGCGGCGCGTCGGAGAAAAGGGTGGCCGCGAGGGAGGGAGTGACGGCGAGGAGCAACACGACCGCGAGGCCGATCGCGAATCCCGCCGTGCGGATCGCCCGGGCCATGGAGGACTTCGCCATCAGGTACCGCTGACCGTCCCTCGGCGCGTTCTTGATCTCGAGATGTCGAAGGAACAACCCGATGATCGCGGAGACGAAACCCATGATCAGACAGATTTCGATGATGCCATTGACCGGGAGGAAGAGCGGCTTGATCCCCGCCCCCTCGGCGTCCAGCCTCGCGAAGATGAGGACGAGCGTGAGGGCGATGATGCCCGCGAAGACCGCTTTGCGGATCCGGCGGATGCGCAAGAGACGGTCCGTTCCCTGGATTCTATCTGCGTACCGCGACATTGGCGACGAGGCCTCTAGTCACCAGTCAAACCAGCCTTCGGATGCTTTCAACCCATAGACGCCAGTCTCAGCGCTGATTTTGAAAGCTCTTCCGTTCGTCGCGTAGGAGGACGCTTAGCTAGCTTGACCGTAGGGCGAGAGGACGTGGTGCTACGCCTACGCGGGCATCGCCCGGCGAACCTCGTCGACCCGACGGGGATGGCAAGAAGACAGCGAAGGCTCTTCGATTGCAATGGGATAGAGGTTTCGCCATGCCTTATATGTCGTACGGGCCCGCACGCTGGGTAGGGTGGATCATGACAGGTAGCGTATGCATCCTGTTAGGTGCGTTGATTCTTGCTTTTCCTGGCAGCTTCAATTCCCCGAACCCGCTCCTCGGTTCGGCTTTCTTCTGGGGGACTGTCGGAGTCGTCGCAGTGAGCGCGGGTTTGTGGGTCGGGAGGCGATCTCATTGGAAGGTTCGAGACTCAAAGGAGTTCAAGAACGGGTGACGGGTCCTCGTCCATGCGACTGGGAGCGCGAAGGCGCGGAATCCCGCGGCAGCCCGGGCAATCACCTGCTTCAGACTTCATCGACGGTAGGGACTACGCTCGTCGGCCTGCCGGGGGGATAAGGCCCTAGATCGCGCCGCAGCCATCGGTGTGTTGCCGAGCGTCCTGCCAGACGACGCCTGGGGTTCTACCCGTCACGTGATAGGACGCTCAGGCAGTCGCTAGGCCTCTGGCACGACCGTAGCGAGTCCCCTGGCCGCGAGGAAGATCGCCAGGTACTGCGGTACGTCGTTTACTCCAGGTGCCAAGTTAAACACTTCGCCCCTAATCTCCATCGTGATTTTATTC
>Ga0209469_1001148_pt1 | contig 15035 bp, 10 predicted proteins | sample GraSoiAngelo_123_FD_185880 | JGI IMG/M metagenome (GOLD analysis project Ga0209469, IMG submission 185880) | Grasslands soil microbial communities from the Angelo Coastal Reserve, California, USA - 14_0927_02_40cm (SPAdes) (version 2) | ecosystem: Environmental > Terrestrial > Soil > Grasslands ... | reverse complement strand
GGCGGCTGCGACGTACAACTTAGTGCGCATGCGGACACTGATGCCGAAGTGTGTCTAAAAAGCGCGCAGCGGCCAGAACTACACGTTTCCTGGCGAAATCAAAATAAATACCAGACCAGGACAGACCGGAGAATCAGCCACGAAGAGAGCTGAGCCGTGTTCAATCGAGATTTTTCAGCACCCTGCTAGGTGACGATTGGTTTTCTCTTTTATTTACTGCGAACGTGGCATATCGAATGGTAGCTCTGGCAGCTCCACAATCCGATTTCTGGGGTCGGTCCCAATCTGCAAGAACTCCTATGAACTCTGGCTCATCCCGACGAGCGGAGCGCCGATTCCCGCCGGAGTGTTCAAACCCGATGCTCATGGGAGCGCGACGGTGATCAATCCCCCACTGCCCGCCGGAGTAGAGGCCAAGGCATTCGCGATGACCATCGAACCTGAACAGGGATCGTCCACGCCGACAATGCCAATTGTGATGATGGGCGCTGGAGAGTAGTGCTAATTACAGAGTCGAAGGTAGCGCCGCCGTCTCGGCGGCCCGATAGCGGGGACGCCCGCCAGACAGCCGGCCGGAGGCCGACGCTACATAATAAATACCATTCAGACTTTATGCTTCTTCGCTCTCTTTCAATTTGGCAATGACGCTGAAATCTTCAAGGGTTGTGGTGTCGCCCTGCACGTCCCCGCTGGTGGCCAATTCGCGTAGCAGCCGGCGCATGATCTTACCGCTGCGGGTTTTAGGGAGGGTGTCAGTAAATCGAATGTCCTCGGGTTTGGCCAGCGCGCCAATTTCTTTGACTACCCACTTTCTCAATTCTTCTTTTAGTTCAGGAGTGGGCTTCCGGCCTTGCTCCAGCGTGACGAAAGCTGCAATAGCCTGACCCTTAAGCTCGTCGGGGCGGCCTACCACGGCCGCTTCAGCGACCGCATCGTGCGCCACTAAAGCCGATTCGACTTCCATCGTGCTGAGCCGGTGCCCGCTCACGTTGATCACGTCATCCACGCGGCCCATCACCCAGAAATAACCGTCTTTGTCTTTGCGTGCTCCATCACCGGTGAAATAGACGCCGGGAATTTGCGACCAGTACTGCTTCACGTAGCGGTCGGGATCGCCATAGATGGTGCGCAGCATGCCCGGCCATGGCTGCTTGATAACCAGAAATCCGCCGGAGCCATCGGGAACCGGCTCGCCTTGCATGTTCACGATTGCTGGAACGACTCCAGGAATGGGGCGCGTCGCTGACCCTGGTTTTGCCGCAATAGCGCCCGGAATTGGGCTGATCATGATGTGCCCGGTTTCGGTTTGCCACCAGGTATCAACAATCGGGCAGCGATCGTGCCCAATCACCTCGCGGTACCACATCCAAGCTTCGGGATTAATCGGCTCGCCAACCGTCCCCAGCAGGCGCAGACTGTCGAGCTTGTGCTTCTTCGGCCATTCGTCGCCCCATTTTATGAACGTGCGGATCGCCGTGGGCGCGGTGTAAAAGACATTCACTTTGTGCCGGTCGATAATGCTCCAGAAACGGTCCGGCTCAGGAAAATTTGGCGCGCCTTCGTACATGAGGCTGCTGGCGCCATTTAATAGAGGTCCGTAGACGATATAGCTGTGGCCAGTAACCCAGCCGATATCGGCAGTGCACCAATAGGTATCTTCTTCCTTCAGATCGAAAACCCACTTGGCTGTGATGTAGATTCCAATCGAGTAACCCGCCGTTGTGTGCACCACTCCCTTCGGCTTGCCGGTCGTTCCAGAGGTATAGAGGATGTAGAGCGGGTGCTCGGCATCGAGCGGCTCGGCGGGGCATTCGTCGGAAGCTTTCGCCATCAGTTCGTGCCACCAATGATCGCGGCCCGACTGTAGTTTGATTGCTGAACCGGTGCGCTTGTAAACGATCACGTGCTTCACCGAGGGGCAAGATTTCAAGGCCTCTTCAACCGCGGGAAACAATTTCACTTCTGACCCACGACGATATGAACCATCCTGCGTGATCACAGCAACAGCTTGGGAGTCGTGGATGCGATCAATGAGAGCGTTGGATGAGAATCCGCCGAATACAACCGTATGCGGCGCGCCGATGCGGGCGCAAGCCAGCATCGCAATGGGCAACTCCGGCGTCATGCCCATGTAAATTGCAACGCGATCACCCTTCCTCACCCCGAGAGATTTCAAAACATTGGCAAACTTCTGCACTTCGCGATGAAGCTGCTGATAGGTAAGCGTGCGAACCTCCCCTGGCTCACTCTCCCAGATCAGCGCCGCTTTATTCTTGCGCCAGGTTTGAACATGGCGATCGAGACAATTGTAGGAGAGATTGAATTGGCCTCCGGAGAACCACTTGGCCCACGGGCAATTCCACTCCAGAACGTTGTCCCATTTTTTGAACCAATGCAATTCCTCGGCAATACGTCCCCAGAACTGTTCCGGCTGCTCTACGGACTCGCGGTAAATGCGCTCGTACTCTTCCAGACTTTTAATATGCGCTTGCTGGCGGAAGTGTTCGGGGCATTCAAACTTCCGCCGCTCTTGCAAAATGGAATCGATGTGGGTCGCTGCCTGGGTAGCGGAGGCCTTATCCGGCATTCCTTGTTCCTCGCGGGATTGGAGCTAGTGCGAAATGGGTTCGCACGGCGATTCTACTGCGACAAAGCCGGAATGTCTGCATCTCCCAGAATGGGCATCGAAAGATCGGCCTCAGAACGCACGCTGCGGGTTCGGCAGCTATAATGATGTTCTCTGGCTCACTTGTTGTCTCGCATGAAACCATCCTCGGAATTCCCAGACTCCTCGACCGATGCAGCCGCCATAACCGTTCCCGAAGTTAAGTTTCTGGTGCAACTGGAGCCGTGGCGCAGGCAGTTCCTCAGAAATATCTGCGATCTTTTCAGCTCCCCGAGCGGGGTGGAGATTTCATTCGCCCCAGCCGAATTCTGGACCGATGTGTTCGTCGGTTCTGGCTTGCCATGGTCGAAGTTTGCGCAATCCACGATCTATCACGTCACAGTGATTGCGCTGCTGTGGGGAGCGGTCCAGCTCTGGCCTCAGCCGCGCATACTTAATCAACTCGTACTTACTAAGGATGAAGTCATTTCTTACTCACCTTCGGAATACCTGCCACCCTTAGATACGGGCGACCGGCAAATCCAACAGCAGGAAAAAGGCGAGCCGGAGTACGCTCCACAGCCGATCCTCTCTGTGCCGCCGGAAGCGGACAACCACACTCAGACCATCATCACTCCGCCTGATGTCAAACTCAATCACGACGTCCCGCTGCCTAACGTCGTCTCCTGGACGCAGATGCCCGGGCCGGTCCCATTGGCAGCCCGCGCGGTTGCAGAGATGAACCTTCCCGCCTCGCCCATATCAGTCGTCGCGCCACCTCCCGATGTCGCCCGAGCGATGCAGCATCAAGGGCCATCCTTGCAGCAGGCTGTGGTCGCGCCTCCACCTGCGCTTCAGGAGTTGAATACTCGCGGTTTGCAAAGTCCGCAGGGGGCTGTAGTCGCCCCGCCGCCGAATGTCGATGTGACCGCTGCGCGAAAGTTTGGAGACATTAATATCGGCCATTCGGATGTGATCGCCCCCTCGCCACGGCTGCCGATGGCGGAGCAGCGCGCCGTCCCGAGAGGAGCGCCTGCGCTGGGCGGGGGTGGCACGGTTGTCCCTCCACCACCTGCCGTTGCCGGAACCGGCACATCGAGTCGCGCTGGACAACTCATCGCGCTCAGCATTCACCCGGCAGCGATCAATGGGCTGATTGATCCGCCCGCGGGCAATCGTCGTGGCACATTTTCCGCAACACCGCAGGGCAAACATGGAGCGTCCGGAACCCCGGACGTAGCGACCGGAACAAGCCACGATGGAAGCGGCACGGGATCGGGTCACAGCGCAAGCGGGCTGCCTGCAGGTTTGCATGTCGGCGCAGGGCCGGCTGCGCAAAGCAGCTCAGTCGTAGGCCAGGGGGGCGCAGATGGAGCCGACGGCGGCTCTTCGCAAGCGGCTAGGGGCAATGACGCACTCGTCGCCAACGTAACTCCCCCGCGCGTATCGAGCGCTTCGCCGTCGCGACCCGCGACAGAGATTTCCGCAAGCGGTGCGACAGACCTCGAGAAGAAAGTTTTCGGTAATCGAAAGTTCTATTCAATGACCCTAAACATGCCGAATCTCAACTCATCCGGCGGAAGCTGGGTCATCCGCTTTGCTGAGTTAAGCAACAGCCGTGATAAAGGGGATCTTGCCGCGCCAGTCGCGGTCCAAAAAGTCGATCCCGCCTACCCTCTGGAGTTGATGAGACGCAACGTTCAGGGCACGGTGACGCTGTACGCCATCATCCGCAGCGACGGTTCGGTCGGCGATGTGCGCGTGCTGCAAGGGGTGGATGACCGGCTCGACGCGTATGCTCGGGCCGCACTGACACACTGGCGATTCCAACCCGCAACGAAAAATGGCAACGCGGTCGATCTTGAAGCGGTGGTCGCGATTCCGTTCCGGGTGAGCCGAACGAGATCGGGGTTTTAGATGAAGCACGTTTTTTGCTTTGCGAATCCTCAGCGTCCTCTGCGGTTAGAAGCTTGTAACCGCAAAGTTCGCAAAGAACGATCGCAAAGGCCGCCGATGAACTACCTTCCCGCGGCCGCCTTTCCTTCCAAAGCCGCATAAACAGCGGGATTCGTGCAAACCTCGTAGTAAGAACGCTCAGTCCATTGTTGCAACGAAAAGCTGGAAGGATCAATTTGCGGGATGCGGCTAGCGCGCACCACAATTTTGCGGAAGATATCGTTCCCGATCGGTACGGTACCCAGGAGCAAACGGAATTCTTCGCTGCCCCATAGCTGCGGGAATGACAGACGGCAACGTTCGAGTGAGATTTCCTGCTGCAGCCGCTGAAACGTGGCTTCGCTTATCCGAATGCCGTTCAGGTTGTACTTCATGATGAAATCTTCTGGGCCTTCGGCGGCATGGGCATCGCTGACCGTCTGAAATGCGTAAACATTGAACGGGCTATTGAGCCGCTCCATGCTCCTACGCACGCGCTTGTTGCAGGAGGACAGGCGATCGCTTTCATTGAGCGCCTCGGATATCATAATCCGATCTTCGCCATCCATGAGATACATGGGCGCGGAGTCCTGGAAGGAGATTCCGATTCCCAGCTCCAGGCCAGGCAAACCGGCGCGCTGAAGCAACTGATTGTAGCCGCGCACAATTTCAATGATCTCGCGCGCCAGAACGCAAGCGCGGCTTACCGCAAGACCTTTGTCGCCTTGGCGCTCGAGCAATCCAAGAATAATTGCGTCGCCTTCAAGAAAAACCTTCTCCGCGCCATACTTCGCCAGCAACTTGTTCACGGGATCATAAAAATTCAGGCTGAAATAGGAAGCCGGGTTCATCCCCCGCTCGAGCAGCGAACGAGTAAGTCGCGAAGAATCGCGCACATCGGCTTTAACAATCACATGCCGCAGGATCTTATCTTCATCGAGCTTTCGCTCCTGCGGCAGCATGAACTCATAAAGAGTTCCGTTCATGGCCGAGAGATCGCGGATTTTCTGATTGCCGACCAGATTTACGCTATCGAGCGCACCGTTCAACGCTTCCAGCCGGCGCAGATCCCGGTGATAGCGCATGAAATCGCGGAGAAAACGTCCCGCGACCTTGCTGCGCTCGGCGCTGCGGCATCCTGCGACGCGAGCCATGGCTGAGTAAAGACTCTCGCAGGAAAGTTTTCCATGCTCTTCTATTAGTTTTTCTACTCGCTCACGTTCGTGGCGTGAGATCAGCGCGTGTTTTAGCTGCTGCGGATTGATACGAGGCGAGTATTCGGAAAGCAGCGGCGCCACTTCATAAGACGCGATTGCGTACTCCATCAGTTCGTCGCGGTCGAGCAGGTCTGTCCAGATTTGCAGCCGGGCCTTCTGGGAGCGAGTGCAATCTTCACCGCCCGCTCCCACCATCTCCTGCGCATTTTCAGGGACATTGAGCCAGCTATCCACTATGTCTTCATTATTGCCTTCCGATCCCAAATGAATCGACTGCACGAATTCGCAAAGGATCCTGCGGATATTCGAAAAGCGGTCTGGATCCTTATCAAAATTGCCCAGCATAACGTAATGCTCCGCGTTCAGGTACGTGTCGCGTCCGTCTTCGATAAAGATCAACGGATTCAGGAATAGCTTGTACACTGCCTCCGCGCCGCCACCAAATAGAGAACGGCGCGTGCGCGCCAAAGTTTCCTTTTCGATCTCGCGCAATGTGCGAAACAGTTCCTGACCGGCTTTCCGAAGAATGATTTTCTTTGCGACTTGAAAAGCCGCCACCCGCTCGCGGTATTCCAGCGCTTTTTGCTGCCTCACACCTTCGTAGCCCTTGAGCATCATGCGGCTGCGTTCCAACAGTTGAGCAAATTGCGCGCTCAACTCGATGCGGAAGAATTTGATAATCGCCAACCGCGCCAGCATGTCGACAGAGAGATTTTCGGCAGCCTTGGCGTGGTTCAATGCGGCAATGTGGAAATCCGAAAGCAGTGGCTTCAGTTCCGACGCTTGGACTTTGCCGGTAGGTTTCGACATACTATCGGCACTGCTGCCGCGAGCCTTTTCCAGCGCCTCCGCTGCCAGCAATCCCTCCATGCCGCCGTGCCGCACGATTAGCCGCGCGATCTGAAGGCGCGCTTGATCCACAAATTTGAAGCTCAGATGAACATCATGGCGGAGGTTATCGACACCGACTTGCAAGCCCTCAAGCGAAATTGTGGGGGTGTACCGAGTGAGGCGCGGCGGCTCCAGCTGCTCTGCTGTCGGTCTAAGCCGGATAATGGGAATTCGAGGCATGGTGTAGGGTTGTCTGTGCTAAGGCTGCTGCCCATGTGCGAAATCAGGATCGGCTTTGCTAGAAAGACGACGCTCTTCCAGCGCGCCGGCTAAGCGCATCGCGGCAGCAAAAGCAAATGCAGATAAAAGTACGAACAGCCAGGCACGGCGGGGATGGAACATCCGCTCCTCGAAAACGGCTGATTTCCTACAGATTTAAGGAGCCTAGCATGGGGGTAAGCGAGGCCAAAGTTACGCTGGTTACCGGGCCGGGTAACCAATCAGATTGCGCAAGAATTAAGGAAGTAAGAAGTCAGAATGCAGCAGTTACGCGCGGGATCTAGGTCATGCTTGAGCGGCCAGTAGGCGGCTTGTTCATCGCCAGGATTGTTGACCAGAATCATTAGCGCGATCGTCGCGCCGCGAAACAGATCGAGCGAGAGCAGGCGGATGGCGTCTGGCTCCTGCCCATTTCCAGCGCGTTGCTTCGCATTTACGATAATCGCTGGCGTCGACATGGCGGGCGCCGGATTTTAGCACGTGTAGCGCAGGGGTCGGCGTGATGCCAGGCCCCCGTTCGGGGTGGCAGCCCGCCCCGTGCTCCTGGTTAGCTCAGGCCACCCCCACCCTACGGCTTGGTCTCCAGCGGGTGCTTGGATTTCTCGTAGAACTCATTCTGTATTTTTAAGCTCTGATCGTCCGCTTTCACAGCTCTAATGGCTTTGACGATGCCATCGATCCAGCCATTCATTTCGAACTGGCCAAGCTCTTTGTTCCCCGCAGCGCCTTCTCCGGAATAATGATTCGGGAAACGCGCATACCACCAGATTCCGGTGTAGACATTTTCCGGGAGCTTCAGGCGCGCCATATCCGCACCCGATTCACGGGCGGCACGATCCATGTGCACCAGGTCGGGGCGCGAGATCAGCATTTTCGAAGTCTCTGATTCGCCGGCGTGCATATCGATTTTCGTCTTCTTCGCCGGTCCGCCGGGAGGTGTCTCCACCAAACCTAAAACATAGACCACATAGTCGTGCGGCTTTTCCATTTGGGATTGCGCGAAAAACGGCAACAGGCTCTCGTTGCCGCCATGGCCGTTCACGATCAGAACTTTCTTGCAGCCGTTGCGCGCCATCTCGTCTGTGGTTTCCTGCAAAAGATCCAGTTGAAGATGCGTGCTGTATGCCATGGTTCCGGGTTGGTGTTTGGCCTCGAAAATTTGGCCGAAGTAGTACTCAGGAAAGACCACTGCGTACTCCTGGTCGGCAGCGTGCAACGTGGCATAGCGCACATCAAGCAGATCAGTGCCCAGCGGCAAGTGCGGGCCATGTTTCTCCAGAATGCCGAAAGGCAGCAGGCATGTGCCCTGGGATTGCTGAATAGCGCTACGAAAGTCCGCGGCAGTCAATTCTTCCCAATGGGTAGAGAGCTTGGCTTGCGGCCACAGCGGCGTCGAACCGAAAAACAAGACGAATGAGATCAGCAGTTTGCGCATGGGTCCCTCCGAGGCGCGCATTTTAGCATCCCCGCCAATAGGAAGCCGGACGGCCTCAATGAGCGCGAAACTCGCTTGCCGAGGCAGGGCCCAAGTTACTCCGGTAACCATCCTGTGTCCCAAAATCAAGCTATGATTTCACCAGCACCCCATGAAGAAACTGAACTTTCTGCTGTCGCTGACTACAACCGATAATGATTATCAGATCGAGCAAGCTGCGGCCGCTGAAGAAGCCGCGCGCCGGCTGGGGGCAGACGTACAGATAGTCCACGCCGATAACGACTCTATCGCGCAAAGTCAGCAACTACTCAAGGTTATCCAGTCGCGCTCAGATGCCCACCCAGATGGCATCATATTTGAGCCGGTCGGCGGCACTGCTCTTCCTCAGGTAGCCCGCGCGGCCGCGGCTGCCGGTATTGGATGGGTGGTTCTAAATCGGGACGTGGAATACGTCACCGAATTGCGCAAGGCGTATCGGGTGCCGATTTTCAGCATTACTTCCGATCACGAAGAGATCGGGCACATTCAAGGAAAGCAATTTGCTGCGCTGCTTCCGAAGGGCGGCTCGGTACTCTACATTCAGGGACCCTCGGAGAGTCTGGCAGCAAAACAGCGGACCAGCGGCATGTATGAGACTAAGCCGGTGGATGTACAGGTGAAAATCATGCGCGGCCAATGGACAGAGGCCAGCGCTTACAAGGCCATCAGCTCCTGGCTGCGGTTGTCCACTTCTCATCAGACCCCAATCGATCTTATCGCCGCGCAGGATGACTCGATGGCCTTGGGCGCGCGTAAAGCCTTCCAGGAACTTCCTGATAACTCAGCCCGTGATCGTTGGCTGCGGTTACCATTTACCGGATGTGACGGTCTTCCAAAAACGGGCCAGACTTATGTGAAACGCGGTCTCCTTGCCGCGACTATATTTATTCCGCCGAACGCCGGCAAAGCCGTTGAGATGCTGGTGCAAGCTGTCAATACTGGCTCCCTTCCACCCGAGCGGACATTGCTGCCGCCGGTTTCCATTCCCTCCCTGGACACGTTAGCATCAGCGCAAGCAGAAAAAGTTCGGGTCCTCTCAGCCAGCACAGTCTTCTAATCGCCCTGGGATAGATCGGGAAATCCAGATCTTCTCCGGGAACGCTTCGCTGAAAGCTGATGACCGAAAGCTGAGAACGTACTCTACGGCGCCTCGATCAACTCCATTTTCCCGTCTCGCGTGCGATGGAGGATCATAACCTTGCCCTTCTTGTCGCGAAAGACGAACACATCGCGATCGCGAAAATGCGCTTCTTTGATGGCCTCTTCTAAAGTCATAGGGCGGATAGCGACTGCTTCATCGGAACGCACCAGGTGCACATCAGTCGTCTTGGCTATTTGAGGGAATTTGTGCACCACCACCGGAATGGCCGTCTTCTCGCTCAATCCGACAGCCGGCTGCAAGACTTCCGTCTGCGCTTCCCTTCCATTCCATTTCTTTTGCTGATGCCGTTTCTTGCTACGCCAGCGCGTCTTGTATTTGATCGCTTGAGTCTCGAGATGCTCGAACGCCTCATTAACCGCAGAAATCATGTCCCCAGCCTGAGCTAGTCCAACCAGAGGTCCGTTGCGCGGATTGATCGTGATCTCAGCCTTATGGCGATGTTTCTCTACGGCCAGGATGACTTTGCTGTCGAATTTATCGCCTAGAATTTTGCGGATTTTCGCAAGGCCGGTTTCAACTTCTTTGCGGATGGCGGAAGTGATTTCATATTGCCTGCCAGTGTATTCCACGTTCATGAGCGCCCCTCTGTTGAAGTTCTTACCATAGGAACCCGGGGACCGCGTTGGAAATTCTGAAGTGAGAAATCAGAATGCAGAATTGCAATACTCACGGGCGCTGCACCTGTTGTCTCACCTCCAGATTTTAATCTGCATTTACTTCTGCATTCTTACTTCTGACTTCTGAGTTATTTCTTCACTCTGCGCTGGTGGGTACTCGGTATGCGCATGTCTTCCCGGTATTTCGCGACCGTGCGGCGAGTGACCTGGATGCCCTGCGACTGGAGGATGCGGGTAATCTGCTCGTCGGTCAACGGCCTGGTGGGATCTTCTTCTTCGATGAGCTTCTTGACGCGGCGCTTGAGGATCAATAGCGAAGTGTTGCCGCCCTGCGGCCCATTCACGCTTTCGCTGAAAAAGTAACGCAGCTCAAAAACACCTTGCGGTGTGTGGGCGTACTTGTTCGCCACCGCGCGGCTCACGGTGGAAGGATGCACGCCAATTTCCTCAGCGACTTCCTTAATCATCATCGGTTTCAACTCGTCTATGCCTTTTTCGAGGAACTCCTGTTGACGGGCAAGAATGGAATGGCAAACCTTGACGATTGTCTGCTTGCGTTGCTCGATATTCTTGATGAGCTGAATGGCGGACTTGTAGCGTTCTTTGACGTAGTTGCGGGTATCTTTGTCATTGCCATCGCGAGTCAGAAGCCGGCGGTACGCGGGATTCAGGCGTAGCTGTGGAACATCTTCTTCGTTCATTACCACCAGCCACTCATCGCCATGCTTGACGAAGGCAACGTCAGGCTCAATGAGCCGTGGCTGCGCTTTGTTGTACCGCAATCCAGGGCGCGGATCGAGCGTACGGATATAATCCAGCGCTTGCTGCACCGCTTCGATAGGCCGGCCAAGCGCTTTCGCAATCTCTTTATGCTGCTTGAGTTGCAACGCGCGCAGGTGCTGGTCGACTATCGCGATTGCATCGTTAAGCAGTTGTGCCGTGGCCTCGCCATTGCCGTTTTTGTGCAACGCGAGTTGCTGCTCGTGATAGCGCAATTGATAGAGCAGGCATTCGCGAAGATCGCGGCAGCCAACCCCAGGCGGATCCAATTGCCGGACCACTTCGAGAGCTTCGCGCAGATCGGCAGCATTGAAATTCGGCACAAATGCTGGAGGGGCAGAAGTCGCCGATGTTGTGCTTGCCTCGTTTTTTGGGATTGCCGCCGGCTCAGCTATCGGTGCTGCAGCAGCAGGAGCAGGCGCAACTGCGGTTGCAGCTATGCCCGCCATCTCCGCTGTGACCGCAGCTTGCTCCCACTCGGAGGCAAGCCCAGGAGACAAATCACTATCGCTGATTCCATGCCCTAACTCCGTGTCAGCTCCAATGCCGAGCGCCGCCGCCTCTTTTACCACGGTCTCGACCACAGTGGCGTCGGCTTCAGGAGGCGCTGGCGGTGCGGTCCCCAGAAGCTCTTCATCAGTGGCAATCAGATATCCGTCTTCACTCAAATTCCCGATAATCAGTTCCGCGGCCTCACGGACTTGAGGGCGCACTGGCAACGATCCTAATTGCCACACGAGGTGATCAACCAGAGTGCTTGGTTTGGAAAGAAAGTTTTCGAAGGAGGGCCGCTCGATCTCTTCCATCTCTCCCGGGCTGCGATAGCCGGGATCGAGATAATCCTGAAAAAATGAGCCGAAGTCGATTTCTTCGAATGGATCTTTCTTCTCGACGGCGGCGATTGGGTTTTCTTCAGGGGTGGTGGGGCGTTCTTCTTCGCGGCGGTTGACGTCATCCAGCAGCGGAACGGAATCTTCTAGTTCCTCCAGGACCGGGTTCTCCACCATCTCCGCAGTAATCATGTCCCTGAGCTCAAGCTTGTTGAGCGCAAGCACGCTGACCATCTGCACGAGGCCCGGCGTAAGGATTTGCCTCTGTGAGACTTTCAAATGCAGCTTGGGTTGCAACAACACCATAATTCGTAAAACCCTTTAACCACGAAGGGACTTGAACCTTACCGGTTCGTGCCCTCTACACTAGCGAGAAACTCTCGCCCAGATATACCCGCCGCACTTCAGGATCGCCGCCTAACTGTTCGGGCGTTCCCTGGCGGAAAATTCTGCCTTCATTAATGATGTATGCCCGGTCTGTGACCGAGAGCGTCTCACGGACGTTGTGATCGGTGATCAGCACCCCGATACCACTCGCCTTCAAATCAAAAATAATTTTCTGCAAATCAAGCACGGCAATCGGGTCAATTCCGGAGAACGGTTCATCCAACAAAATAAATGCTGGGTTTATGCACAATGCGCGCGCGATTTCCACACGCCGCCGCTCACCACCTGACAACGCGTATCCGCGATTTAGCCGGATATGCTCCAATCCCAATTGATCGATCAGCTTCTCCATCTTCTCTCGGCGCTCGTGCCAGGAGATAGGTTGCGCTTCCAGCACCGCGAGGATGTTCTCCTCGACAGTAAGCTTGCGAAACACCGATGCTTCCTGGGGGAGATAACTGATTCCGTACTGGCGTGCCCGCAAATACATGGGCACATCTGTTATATCTTCGTCGTCGATGAGCACTCGGCCTGTATCGGGGGGGACCAGACCCACAATCGAGTAGAAAGTAGTAGTTTTGCCAGCGCCGTTAGGTCCAAGCAAACCAACCACTTCGCCCTGCTGCACGCGTAAGCTCACCCCGTTTACAACCCGGCGGCCACGGTAAGATTTGCCGACATCGTCGGTGGCCAGCGTGCGCATTTATCTTGCCACTCGCGTCTGGGTAACGGTAGGGGATGTATCGTTGCCTTCAACCAGCACCCTATCATCGTGCCTAAAGAAAGTCAACGAAACCCCGGTAATTTTGCCGTGTTCGGCATCAAAAATGCTAGGCGGGCCTCCTGTCAGGACAAATTTATCCTCGGCCGACGTGTAGACGAGCTGATTTCCCGTCGCATGCCGCCCCGGTTGAGAAATCAGCACTCGTCCCGTGGCGACGATATGATCCACCCGCCCGGTTGCCGCAAGTGCCTGAGTCGCAGCAGATTGCCCCCGCCTCTGCAAATACACATCCATCTGATTCGCGTTAATGGTCACGTCCGCGCCCTTCGCCTGCACCGCCCCATCGAAGTGTGCCTTGCGCTCGTTATCAGCGTATGTGAGTCGCGACGACGTGATTGTGACCGGAGTAACTTTCCCGCTCTTATCGGCCTGAACCAACACCGTGGAAACCATCTGCGAGGCCGAGGCTTGAGCGATTACTGATCGTTGATCACGGTCGAATCTGATTGAGGGCGCTTCGACAATGTTCGCGTCCTGCCAGAGGCGTGCGTTACCGGTGTAATCGGCGACAGCGGGACTTCGATGTGCCAGCATAGCCCGAGCAGTAACATGGATCGGGCTGGATGACGCGAGCAACGCGCCGTTCGGCTGCGATTTCAGATCGCTGTAAGTACTCTTCACATCCCCGTCCGCGAAAGCATCGCCGGTCGCGCGGTTCAGGCGCATAGAGCGTGCCGTGGTTGTCATGCTGCCATCTACGACCCGGGGCGAGCCCGCGAGAACGAGCACTTGATCTGCGGGGGTGTAGCGGGCGCGGTCGGCCCAGGCTTTGCGTTCGGCATCAACGTAAACGACGCTTCCCTGTTGAATGATCGCTTCTATCCCACTGCCCGGGCGGAAGCTGGCATCCAGCATTTCGCTGGTGCTGACTCGATCATGCTGGCCCGGATTTGTAGTCACGATGCGGGCTTCTGGCGCGCCGTGGACAGAAGCAAGCTGTCCCAGGTTGTCGAAATGTGCCTGAAATTTGCCGGTCGTCACTAGAGTGCGTTGTGGCGTGTCAGCCGCAGCCGGTTGAATCGCGATTTGTGCCGCTCCCGAGGTTTCCGCGCGTTGCAGCCGGCTCCCATCTGCAACGACGAAATCTACTGCCGCGGCAGTGAGTTCAATATCCTGCGGAGCCGCCGAGCCGGATGCCGGCGTCTGATGAGCCACCAACTTCACGTTCTCTTCCGTACGAGCGGTCGTTAGCACATTCTTTCCGGAGAAGTTCAAAATCACGCGCCCCGCGGTTCCCTCCGCGCGTTGCGCGCCGGAACTTTCCATCTGGACATCTCCGGAGAACGTCGCTGTGCGCAGGCTTCCAGAATGGCTCATCATCAGCAGGTCCAACTGCGCCGCGCGCACTTGGGTGTTCTGGGTGCCGGATGCCTCCACACGCACATCGCCAGTCGCCAGCACATGATCGACGCTGTTGTCCGGACGCAGAAATATAGTCGCCTTCTCTGCTTGTGATCGCTGGGCTCCATTCTCCACGTGAGGAAGATCGAGCACCACGACCTGCGGATTCTTCTTGATCGCCGCCCGCGTGGCAGTCACTCGCGCCGGCATCGTTGAGTTAAAAACAATGTTTACGTGTGACTCGAGAGTGAGCACGCTCGTGTTAGCGACATAGGTCGCTCCGATGGCTGAGCCGTTCGCCTGCGGAATTTCAAACTCAACCTTCTCCTTCGTGGACGCATTCCCAGTCTTCTGATTAAAGGTCAAGCCCGTTGTCTTGAGGTGAATTGGATCTTTCAATTCCTTAGGAACTGCTTGGTCTGGCTTCGCTAGTCCTTGCGGATTGGCCTCAAGATCGATCTGCACTTCACCCTGAGCAGTAACGTCTCCTGATTGCGGGTCGTAAAGAAAGTCCGAGCCGTAGATTTGGTCGAAGCGCGTGGAATCACGGCCATAGAGCGTGATCGCTACATCGTGCAATTCTGCGCGCCCGCCCCGCTTGAATTGAATAGCTTTGCTGGCTTGAACTTTGAACAGCGTGTGCCCCTGTTCCGAGCGGGAGATAGTGAACCCTTGCGCAGTCTGCTGCACCTCAAGGCCAATCTTCTCCGGAACTTCTTTCAGCGCATTTCTCACCTTATGCCGCGCATACATGTACATCCCGGCCACCAGCAAGACCATGCCAATGGCGCCA
>Ga0209469_1001117_pt1 | contig 15267 bp, 9 predicted proteins | sample GraSoiAngelo_123_FD_185880 | JGI IMG/M metagenome (GOLD analysis project Ga0209469, IMG submission 185880) | Grasslands soil microbial communities from the Angelo Coastal Reserve, California, USA - 14_0927_02_40cm (SPAdes) (version 2) | ecosystem: Environmental > Terrestrial > Soil > Grasslands ... | reverse complement strand
TCAAGAAGGGAGGCGACGCGACGATAGTTCTGATTGGTCTTCCCAGCGTGGGCAAGTCGACGATTCTGAATCGGCTGACGAACGCAAAGTCGAAGGTGGCAGCCTACGCTTTCACTACTCTGACGGTCGTCCCTGGAATACTCCGGTACAATGGTGCTGATATTCAGATTCTTGACTTGCCGGGAATCATCAGCGGTGCTTCTTCTGGACGCGGCAGAGGGAGAAGAGTTCTATCGGTGGCACGAAACGCGGACCTGGTTCTGCTGGTCTTGGACGTGTTCCAACCGGGTCAGGTAGAGCTGTTGAAGCATGAGCTTCATGAGATGGGCATTAGGATCAACCAGAAGCCCCCCGACGTGGTCATCACTAGGAGCAACAAGGGTGGCCTTGCGCTGACCACGAGCGTCAAACTTACCAAGCTCACTCCAGCAACTGTCAAGGGAATAGTTCAGGAGTACGGGGTCAGTAATGGCGGCATTCTGATGCGAGACGACATCACTGACGATCAGCTGATCGACGTGCTGACTGGGAACAGAGTATACGCTCGCGCTCTCGTCGTCCTGAACAAGGTGGACCTGGTTAACGAGCAGTACCTCGCCGCCGCGAAGAAACAAATCGGCACCAATTTTGTGCCCATATCCGCAGAGAAGGGCTTGAACATGGACCTCCTTACTGAGCGGATCTGGGAGACCCTCGATTTCATCCGGATTTACCTCAAGCGTCCTGACGGTGAGCCTGATTTTGAGAAGCCGCTGATTCTCCCTAGTGGCTCAACTCTCAGAGACGTCTGCAAGAAGATTCATCCAAGGTTCAGCGAGGGAGCAAAGTATGCTCTCGTCTCTGGGCCGAGCGTAAAGTATGCTGGACAGAGAGTTGGACTCGACCATACGCCGGTCGACAAGGACATTGTCACCATAATGAGGTAGCTGAATCCAGACAACTTTCGATCCGCGCGACAAGGGTCGCAAGAAAGTTGACGTTAATTTCTTAGAAAACGATGTGGAATTTGAACGCAAAATAACACAAGTGGTCCCTTAGGGGATAAGCTTACAAAGCCTTTCTTCGCCGTGAACCTACTTGCCATAATCGATCATTGAATGAATCCGGTGTGCAAGGCTCTAGGCTTTCGGCGGAGCGCCGAAGGGGGCGCGATGAGAAAAAGCCCTCAGGGGTCAAATAAAAGACGAATCATGATCGCGCGAATGGAAGTCTTGTAGGGTCAATCTCGCAATATCATCCTTCTAACCGAAATCTCGGAGGATAGCTCATCTGAGTGGCAGAATAAATTCCCCAGTCAAACTGATCCTCGTCGTCGCCGCTATCTTCTCCATGATGGCTCTGCCCGGTGCCGTCTCGAACAATCTTCATCTCCCATTCGGGATGCTCATCACCCACTCCGATCGGAGGATATGATTGTTGAAGAGCCCAAATGCGACGTCCGCAACTAGACTGCTGATTGTTTTCGTAGCCATTTTCTCTCTAGTCAGTCTAGAAGCGCCGCTTTCGAGTAATGCTCTCTTTCCCAACGTCCACTTGGCCTCTGCGTGTGCTGGCATAGGGTGTGGCGGATGTCAAACGACCAATGCCCAGGGGGTCTGCTCCAATTTCTGGACTCCGGCTGGACCCAGCATGGACACCGAACTTGTCAGCATCTTCACTGACTCGAACGCCGAGTTTACGAATATTCAATCCAGCTCTCCTACCATCGACCTTACAGATAGTCCCCTGAACGCGGGGATTTACCCCGGGTTCATCAATGATCCCCGCTTCATAGTTACCGGGTCCGTATCAGAACACGGTTACATGGAAGTCGAGTTCAACTTGGAGAACAATTTCTGGGGAGTCAACATGAACTTCGGCAACGACCCTAACGGTATCCAGATCCGGCAGGGTCTAGCCCACATGATCGACAAATCATCATTCGTCACCAACGAGGCCACCCTCTCAGGACTAGCTTCAGCAATCGATAATCCAGTTTCCGGGGCCAACGGAGGACTTCCATCCCCGAATCCCTGCGCATGGGACTCCTCGTTTCCGGAGACTGGAAGTAATTGCGTCGTTGGTGCTCCGGGTGGAACAGCGTATCGCCTAGGCCCAGCGACCGGTGCTAACGGTATTTCGTGGCTTCAGGCTCCAGGCAGTGCGGACCTGAATGCAGCGGCTCAACACTTGGTAAACGCTGGAATCGCTACTGGGTTCAACCCATCCACATCGATCCTGACCGGAATCAGCTCTGCCGCATTGTCTCATTCTCCCAACTTCCTCATCAGAAACGATGATTCAGCTCGCCTACATCTTGGAGACAGTTTGGCTGAACAGATCTGCTACCTGTTCACGGGTTCTTACACAATTCCCTGTAGCTACCTCAGCGTAACCCACGGGGTTCCTTTTTGTGGAAGCCTTCAACCATCCTGTTGCATCGAGGTCTGCACCGGAATCAATTTGAATTGGTGGATATACACCGCCAGCTTTTCTGATGCTTATCCATTCGATTCGAGCCTCTACTTCACCTACAATAGCCATTTCGTCTACGGGATCCCATCAATACAGACGCCTAACGGTCCATGCTCCTCTCAATCAGTGCCGAGCTACAGCGTTGCCAACTACATGTGGCTCTGCAACCCGAGCTATGACAGTCTCAGCTCGCAGATGGAGAATGGTCCCTGCTTGAGTGCTGCAGGAGATCCGGCTCCTGGCCAGACTAGCAATGGTCCTGGAGCTGACTGCGCGGGCACAAGCCGGCCCTCTGCCATAAGTCTCGGGATTCAGGCAGAAGACACGTTCGGAGCTGGCGCCTATACGATACCAGTGTATGATCGGAGCATTGCTTTTGGGTATCTCAACAACGGCTGGACCAGCGCCGTCAATGCCGACGGCCTGGGCCTTCCCAACCATTTCGAGTCGCTCAACGCGTGGAACCAGAACCCGACCGTCCCGGGTACTCTCCGGCAGGGCTTTGCCAGGACAACCGGCGCCGTGAATCCCTACACCGCGAGCAGTCTATGGGACTTTTACATAGTCTCAAACATCTACGACTCCCTGTCGATTCCCAACCCATTATCCTCATCGCAAATTATCAATTGGATGACCGTAGGCACACAGCAATTATCCAACAGCAGTCTGACGTACACAGCACCTGCTCATACTGTCGCCACGTACCGGTTCACTCTGCGGAGCGACATGTTCTTCCAGGACGGAAGGCCACTTACGTCATTCGATGTTGCTTTCAGCTACCTATCAATGGTCGGAACAGGAGCATTCGCGGGCATCGGCGCAACGCCCATGACCGGAGTAACCATACTCGGATCTCGCCAAATCGACATTGGAGTAAACTCGATGGGTCCGTTTGTTCTATCCAGCTTGACAAGCATTCCAATCGTACCCGGTCATTATTGGACAAACGCTGGGAGCGCTGCGTGGGATACTGGAATCGGCACATGCACTTCGATGGGTGCTACATGCTACCCCGCGCAGTACACTCTGTCCAGTGGAACGACGCCCTCCTGCGCTCTGAGCTGCGCCAACTTCCCCGCGACGCTGATGAACGTAAACCCAGCCCAGGTCTCCGCGGGATACGACCCGGTTGCCAACCACACCTTTGTGGGCTCTGGCGCTTGGCAGTGTGGAACGGTGACGAGCTCCGCTAGTGGCGTTTGTACTTCGACGGGCAGCCAGAACCCGCCAGTTGGTGGCAGTTATACTCTGACTCGTTTCGGCAGAGGATTATCTCCCGCGTCGAGCGTCAGCAGCATCTATTCTCGTAGCTCAGGCACTCTAGCACTCTACCTCTGGTCGCAACAAACCGGCGATTTTGTCCACGACTTTCTGAATTTTTCAATCGTCGCCTCGTGTTACGGGCAACCGGCTCAACCGTTGGGATCGACTGGCGCATGCGCTCACTATCAGCAAGGCATAGGAGCAAATGGTGATACTACTGCAGGTGGAACAGATGGCTGCCCGACGGGGAGCGTCTGCGGCAGTCGCGTGGGCCTTAGTCAGGTCACTATTGTTAATCGATTCGTTGGGCTTAACTGGGTCGCACCTTACAACTGGGCCTCCAGTCCACCGGTAGGCATCGTTCCACTGCCACCGGTACTCTACGAGAATACCATAACGCTCAACCCATCTAGCGTCGCTGGCTGCACGACCGCCTATCCGGCGGGTGGATATGACTGTTGAAGACTGAGTTTTCAGCTTCTCTAGCGAAGCTTCTGATCGTTTTTCTCGCGATTTTTTCCTTGGCTAGCCTTCAAGCGCCGATTTCGAATAACGTTCTCTTTCCGACCCTTCACCTGTTCACGGCGATAGCCTGCCCAAGCCCAGGCGCGCAGCAATGTGGTGCTTGTCAAGTCGCTATTGGAACTATTTGTGTCGAATACTGGGTGCCGGCAGGTCCCTCTGAAGACACGCTCACGGCCACCATCTTTACAGATGAGCAGGCCGAGTTCACCAACATACAATCGGCGAGCCCGGCCATCGATTTCACCGACTGGCCCCTAACCCCTGATCTCGTGGGGCCATTCACGACGAGCAGTAGTTTCCGTATAACATCGACGATAAGTGAGGCTGGATACTTTGAGATCCAGTTCCTGCTAGCCAACAACTTCTGGGGCTGCGACTTCAACTTTGGTAATGCTGCCTGTGGCGTACACATACGTCAGGGTATCGCTCACATGATCGATACTGCAAAGTTTGCTGCCAACGAGCCAAGTATCTCCGGCCAAGCCGTAGCGCTGGATACGCCAGTTCCATCTGACAATGTTGGGGGTCTTCCAACAGCGAACCCTTGTGCCTGGGACGCTCTGTTTCCCGAGACAGGAACCAACTGTATCGTCGGTGCCCCCGGCGGAACCGCGTATCGTCTCGGTAACGCTACGGGTGCCAACGGTATCTCATGGCTCCAGGCCCCAGGCAGCCAGGACCTGAACGCCGCCGCTGCTCATTTTGTCGCCGCAGGCATCGCCACTGGCTGTGACGGTGGCACCGGAACTGCCAGCTGCACCGCTTCGACAGATTCTAGGCTCTCAGGAATCAGCTCTACAGCAGCGTCTCACGTGCCCAGCTTCGCGATCGAGAGCGACAACGTACCGCGACTTCACCTTGGTGATAGTATTGCACAGCAGATCTGCTACATGTTCACAGGGTCATACATCATACCCTGCACTTACCTCTCCGCTAGGTCCGTTTGCCCCGGCTGCATTCCAGAGTCTTTTCCAGGTTTCACCACCTCGACCACCGCGGTCAATCTCAGCTGGGGGATCTACACTGCCGCGTACAACAGTCCAACCGGTCCGTTGCCCTTCGACTCGTCGTTGTATTTCAGATACAATAGCCGGTTCGTCTCAGGCATTCCTTCGATCCAGCCTCCCAACGGTCCCTGCGCGTCCACTGCGGTGCCGACGGTCAGCGCACCCGACTACATCTATCTCTGTAACACGAACTACGACAGTCTAACTAGCCAGATGGAATACGCACCCTACCTATTCCTTTCAGGGTGTGACCCTGTCGTCGGCTCTACTCTTAACAATAACACTCGTGTGGCATGTCCCACAAGCCAGCCCTCCGCTGTTGGTGGAGGCGTCATGGCAGAAGACCAGTTCGGCAAGAACGCTTTCACTCTCCCCATCTTCCAACAGACTGCGCAGTTTGGTTATCTCAACAACGGCTATTTCAGACAAATCACCAATGTCGGTACGGGTCTTCCCAACTACTTCACATGGCTCAATTCTTGGAACCCGAGTCCAGTTCAACCAGGGACCATACGTCAGGGTTTCAAGCAGTCAACCAGTTCAGCCAGCCCCTTCGTCGATACCAGTCTTTGGGGCCAGTGGATCGTCGGCAACGTCTACGATTCCCTCATGGTCACCAATCCATATTCGGGCGGTCAATTGATCGATTGGATGATCCTGAGCGTGCAACAAAACTTTCCCCCCGCCTCCCTGACCTATCCGCCGCCTCCTGGCACGACGCAGACCTTCCGGTTCACGCTTCGATCCGACCTGTTCTTCCAAGACGGTCGGAAAGTCACATCGTTCGACGTCGCTTTCAGCTATCTCGCCCTGAAGTCGACAGGCGCATTCGCGGGCGGCGGTGCGGCGCCAGTGACGGGCATTACGATTCTCAGTCCAAGCCAATTCGACATCAATCTCAGCACCGTCGGACCATTCACGTTACTCCCCCTCACCAGCCTACCCATACTACCAGGCGCCTACTGGACAAACTCTGGCATGTCAGCCTGGAACAGTGGAATCAATACGTGTACAGCAACGGGTGCTACATGCTATCCGTCTCAATACACTCTTACAGGCTTAGGCACTCCCATGGTCGCCTGTGCTCTGAACTGCGCCAGCTTCCCGGCCTCGTTAATGAACGTCAAACTGTCCCAGACGGCAGCTGGATACGATCCGATCGTCAACCACACTTTCGTCGGCTCTGGGCCGTGGCAGTGCGGAACAGTGACAAGCTCTGGCAGTGGCACATGTACGTCGACTGGAAGTCAGAATCCTCCTGTCGGAGGCAACTACGTTCTGACCCGTTTCGGCAAAGGTCTAGCGCCTGCATCGGGTGTCAGTAGCATCTACTTCCGGAGCAACGGTAACCTCGCCGCTTACATCTGGTCTCAGGACACTGGTGATATTACGCATGATTTCCTCAACTTCAGTGTTGTCGCCAGCTGTTTCGGTGCTGCTGTAACATCAACGGGTCCGTGTGCTCACTTCCAACAGGGTATCGGAGCCAACGGAGGCCCAATCCCCGTCGGTCTCAGCCAGGTTGCTATTGTCAACCGGTTCGTGGGCACGAACTGGGTTGCACCCTTCAACTGGGCAACTTCTCCACCTGTGGGCGTCATACCACTGCAACCAGTACTCTACGAGAACACTCTGATACTCAACCCTTCTGGTGTTGCAGGCTGCACCAACCCGTATCCGACCGGCGGTTATGACTGCTAGATCGAATAATTAGACCCCGAGTCCGACAATAATCGATTGCGAGAACGGCTTGTTCTTCTTTCTGGACACGCTGTTCTAAGGGCTGGGATTAATTCGCTAGTCCGACACTAGTTCTGGCGGTCTTCAAGGTTTGACGTTGCGCTCGTTTCTTATCAAACGTGTGGCTTACACTGCGGTGCTTGTCGGGTTTGTCGTAGTTTTCAACTTCATAATCTTCGAGGCTATGCCGGGCCAGGTAGGGGCTCTCTACGCCTGTCTGGGTCAGCCTAGGGTTCCTCCCACCATCTGCGAGAAACTGATGGACCAGTTCGGCTACAACCAGACCGTCTGGGTCCGATTCTACGACTATGTCAAGGCAGTGCTCACGTTCAACTTCGGCGTCTCCTTCACCAACGGCCAGGACGTGGCCTATCAAGTGGTATCCTCCGGCAGACTAGCCAACACCCTTCTTCTGCTCGGCACATCAACCATTATGGCCATAATCATAGGCACCGTCTCAGGCATCATTGTCTCAAGAAAGCGCGGCTCCGCACTCGACAACTTTTCAGTAACCAGTTCTCTCACAACCTTCTCCCTCCCAACATTCTTCACGGGCATTCTGCTGATCTTTATCTTCGCGGTTTCGCTAAACTGGTTTCCAGCGGGCGGAACCTATCCGAGCAGCTGGGATTCGCTCGGATTCCCACCGCTTGGACAGCAGATTCTAGTCCGCCTCCAGTACCTCTTCCTTCCTGCCCTCACTCTAACTCTATTCTCGTACGGTGGTTTCTTGCTCTTGACTAGGGCGACTATGATGGAAGCGTTGAGTGAGGATTATGTTCTGACCGCGCGGGCTAAGGGCCTGGGCGAGAGAGCAGTGCTCTTCAAACATGCTTTCAAGAACGCTTCTCTTCCGCTAATCACCAACGTTGCTTTGTCGTTCGGTTTCATATTGAGCGGCGCGATCATTACTGAGACGATCTTCAACTGGAACGGACTGGGCAAGTGGCTGTTCGATTCGATCGCGTACAAGGATTTTCCAGTAATGCAGGCCATGTTCTTCATGATCGCCCTCTCTGTCATAGCTGCGAATTTCATCAGCGATATTGTCTACGGCGTCGTCGACCCACGAATTAAATACGAATAGTTCAAGTCGGCACGACGATGACTTTTCGGACAACAGGATCTAATTTATCTCGTCTATAGCAGGCTGCTAGGCGAGAATGCTCGGAAAGCCAGCGGTCCTGGCGCTCGACTGGGACGCGATCTATTAGTGTTTCTTTCCGAGTTGGAACTCATCATGTATGACTCGGACTGCTTCAGGGCCTTCATGTTCGGACACTACGAACGAGACGTTGTATTCGGAGGAGCCTTGCGCGACGACCCGAACGTTAATCTTTTTCTGGGCGACAGCACCGAAGATTCTGGCTGCTACTCCGGGTGTTCCTTTCATTCCCGATCCGACGACGGCTATGATGCAGGCGTCTTTCTCAGCGACAACCTTGTCAACGAGGCCCTGTCCCAGTAATGCGAGCTGTAAAGTTCGAACCGCATTGTCCACGTCTTTCCGGGCCACGACGCACGAGATAGTCGCTTCCGATGATCCTTGAGAGATCATCATCACGTTGACATTGCTGGAGCCTAGAGCACTGAAGATTTTCGCCGCGGCTCCAGGCGAACCTATCATCCTGGTCCCGCTGACAGTGACTATTCCGACGCTTCTGATGATGGAGACCGCTTTCACTACTCTGCTTCCGTTAGCGGTCTCCTTTGTAGAGACCAGAGTTCCTTCGAGAGATGACTTGGAAGAGTTTCGAATTCGAACCGGGATCTTTCCCTGTGCGGCGGGCTGCATAGCTCTCGGGTGCATCATCTTTGTTCCGAAATATGATAGTTCTAGGGCTTCTCCGAAGGAGACCGTGCGAATCAGCCTTGCATCCTTGACGATTCTGGGATCAGCGGTCATCAACCCGTCAACATCTGTCCAGATCCAGATCTCGTTAGCGTTGAGCGCGGCTCCTAGAATGCTGGCAGTATAGTCGGACCCGCCTCTACCGAGGGTCGTTATGCTCCCGTCTACGGTTGCGGCTATGAACCCCGTCACTACCGGGATCTCGTTTCTAGCAAGCATGGGGTCGAGGCGTCGTCGTATCTCATGATAGCTCACTTCTGCTAGAGGATTGGCTTCTCCAAATCTTTCGTCGGATGTTATCCCTGCCTCCGCTCCGGTGAGAGCACGAGTCTTGAGGCCAAGGCTAAGAATTGCTGCCGCTAATATCGGCGTAGAGAGGCGTTCGCCGAAAGAGAGGAGATAATCTCTGCTTCTGGGAGTCAGTTCTCTAAGGTGAGATATCCCTTCGACAGTTTTTTCCAGTTCCTTGTTCAATCGGTCAATTCGGTCGAGAAGCTCCTTCGACATTTTCCGCGACGAAGTTGCTCGGGCTGTCTTTGTGTGCGCTGTCTGAATCCTTGACAGAATTCTTCTTGCTCGGGCAGTCTCTTCACTCCGCGCGAGTTCTCCGATTTCCACCAGCCGGTCGGTCGTGTCGTCCATCGCTGATGCGACGACAACTATTCTGTTTTCAGGTGAGAACCGCTCGACTACTCTGGCTGCGTTTTTGATTTTCGCAGCGTTGGCTAGTGATGAGCCGCCGAATTTCATAACAAGCTTCAGTTTTGGTCCCTAGATCGAGTATTCGCTTCGAATGTCAACTAGGTCACGGACTATCGCGCTAGCCGTTTCTTCTCCTCCTGCTCCCCGACCTATGAGGGTCACATCACCTATGTGTTCGGTAGAGAATGCTACAGCATTGAGATTGCCAGGGACGCACACAGGATTGTCGGCAGGAACTTCTTCCGGTTTCACCGTAGCTCGCGATTCTGTGAGTCGCCCCATGAGTTTGATTCTAGCTCCGGATTTCTTGGCAATCCGGATCTTTTCCGGTCCTATGTTTTGGATCCCAGTTATTTCTAGTTCTTTGATACTTAACCGGCGTTTGAGAACCCAGTTCGCGATGATAACTATCTTTGCTGCCGTGTCTAGTCCTTTCACATCATTGTCAGGGTTTTTCTCAGCGTACCTTTTCTCTTGCGCCTCGGCGAGGGCCTTTTGATAGCTGAGCGAAGCCTCGTCCATTCTAGTCAGGATGTAGTTGGTTGTGCCGTTGAGAATGCCGTTGATTCCGAGTATCTTCTCTCCCGGGAGGCATTTCGATGCGAAGCTCAGGAATGGGGTACCCGCCCCCACCGTCGCACTGAAGCGTAGCTGCATTCTCACATGATTTGCGAGTTCCAAAAGCGCTGGCATTGCTAGGGCTAGCGGTCCCTTGTTGGCGGTGACCACATGTCTTTTCGCAGACAATGATTGTTTGATGTTCGTGATGCCGGGTTCTCCATTCTCGAAATTCGAGGGAGTTGTCTCTACAACTGCTTCTGCCTCTGTTCCGGAGATGACTTGTGGGGTGTTTGTTTTTCTTTCACCTCTTCCCGGGTACTTCTGGACCGTTCCGTACTTCTCTTTCACCTTCAAGGCTAGGTCAAGGTTCAAGCCGTTATCGTCCCGACATGACCCTCGGCTATCCACTATTGCAGTGACTTGAGGATCGAAGCCATAGTTCTTGACGAGCCATTCCCGATCTTTCGTTAGAATGCGAGCGAATGATTGGCCTACTGTACCGAAGCCAATGAGGACGATTCTCAAAGGATTCTCTCTAGGCGTTCGATCCAGTCGCGTTGAGTAATCTTGAGAGTGTAACTATCCTGGTGAGGCATGTGGTCAGCTATCGACGGGTCTTTCAAGCCATGACCTGTAGTAACACATACGACTAGATCTGATCGGTCGACTCTACCTGCCTCTCGACTTTTTCTGAGGCCAGCGATGGAGGCTGCGCTGGCCGGCTCGACAAATATCCCCTCTTTCGAAGCTAAATCTCTCTGGGCTTGTAGAATCTCCTTGTCGGACACTGTTTCCGCGGTCCCACGGGATTCGTTGATGGCAGGGAGCACCTTGGTCCAGTTAACTGGAGAGCCAATTCGTATTGCAGAAGCGATTGTTCGCGGATTGGTGACGGGTTGAATCTTGTTTTGTTTTCGTTTGACAGCCTTTGCGATGGGTGCTGCATTGTCGGCTTGGACCCCAATCATTCTAGGCCTCGTTTTCGTGACTCCCAACGTCTGGAACTCGGTGAAGCCCTTCCAGATCGCGCTGATATTCCCGCCGTTGCCGACCGGGAGTACGAGGGTGTCTGGCGCTCCTGCATCCAGTTGATCACACACCTCGAAAGCTAGAGTCTTCTGGCCCTCTAGTCGGAATGGATTAAGGGAATTCATCAGATAGAATCCTTTCCGGCGTTCCGTCAGTGTAACGACCGCTTTCATCGCCTCGTCGAAGTCGCCGCTGACTCGGAAAGTGCTTGCGCCATGAATCATTACTTGGAGCATTTTGCCTGCCGCCACTTTTCCTTCCGGGACGATGACTATGCACTTGAGTCCTGCGCGTGCCGAGTAGGCAGCGAGGGATGCTGCGGTGTTCCCTGTGGAAGCACATACAACCTTCCTCTTTCCCAACTCCCTTGCCTTGGATAAGGCGACTGTCATGCCCCGGTCTTTGAATGACCCGGTTGGATTCTCTCCCTCATTCTTCACAAAGAGTCTCTTTAGACCGATTTCGCGGCCGAGACGCCGGCAGTGGTGAAGCCCAGTTCCTCCCTCTGCCAGGGTTGTTACGAATCGATCGTTATCGATAGGGAGAAGTTCTCGATATTTCCAGACTGATAGGCCCCGTTTCTTCCAAGGAGTCTTTCGGCTTGAGATCTGGAAATTGACCTCTAGAAGACCGCCACATTTCTCGCATCGGTAATTCGTAGTCTGGGTTGGATATTGGGTGTGGCAGTTGAAGCATCGTAGATGGTAAGGCCAGGGCATTTGCTAAGCCTTCTTGACCATACTGGCCCCTTGGGCGGGCCGTGCAACGAACGAGGTTGAACGCACACTGTTTCGTGCAAATGCCCGTACCATTGCTTGAGCAACTAGTCGAGGGTCGCGGTTAATTCCATCAACCAACGCGACGAGGCTTGGTCCTGCGCCGCTGATGGATATGCCGGCAGCTCCCGCTTCCAAGCCCATACGTCTCACATCGTCATAGCCGGGAATGAGGTCCTTTCGATAGGGCTCGGCGATCTGATCCTTCATTCCTGTTCCAATCAGTCGAATATCGCCTTGAGCAAAAGCCGCTGCCATAGCAGAAGCTCTACCGAGATTTAGTACTGCGTCCTTGACTGGGATTTTTCCAGGAATGACCTTTCGCGCTTTTCTTGTCTTTTCGGATTGAACGGGAAGCTGAGGAGTCGCAACAACAACGGCTAGGCCATGGGGTGGCTTTAGACAAATTGTTCTAATCGGCCTGTCGTATACGATCACGAATCCTCCTAGGAGCGAAGCCGCGACATTGTCCGCGTGCGGCGTTCCTGCGACGGCCTTTTCGCCGAGACTTGCTATTTGCACCAGCTCATCGTTTGATAGTTGAAGATCCAGGAGAGTGTTCACAACCATCGTACATGCTGCAGCAGTAGCCCCACTGCTTCCAAGTCCAAGGCCGTGAGGTACACGCTTCTCGACGATTATCTCCAAGCCTTTCTTCAACTGTGCCTTCCTGGCCAATTCTGCAGCTGGAGGCCCAGCAGAGTTCTTCCCCACTTCTACTGGTATATTGCGACCCTCAGGGCCACGAACGACTATTCTGATCCTCCTTCCTGAAGTTATTCGAACATCCACAGTGTCAGAGTATCTGTTCAAGGCTAAGCCGAACACATCGAAGCCCGCTCCAAGGTTCGCCGTAGAACAGAAAGCCCTACCAACAGCCCGCGTCCGAACGGCATTCATAGCCCGATCGAGGCTAATCGCGAAGCCTGAGACGGATAAAAGAGGACTCGTACCTTTTGATCCCGTCGGAGAAAATCGGAAAACATGCTCGTTCATGTTGAAGCATTATAACGCCATTTTCGTGACGCTTAATATCAGAATTTCTCCGGGTTCTGTAAGTCACCGAAGGCTACCTTTCCGAACCATTTGTTCAGATTCCCGAGGACCTACGGGCCCTGGTTGAGTTCTAGATCATCTTGAAGTCGACTTGCGGTATATCCGCTCGAATTATGTTTCCACTGCTGCCGTCTATGATGGCGTTGTAACTCTTTCCTTTGTACTCATATTGGACGAACCAGAGAGGTGCGTGTAGATAGGTAGGCTTGTCAACACTGAAACTAGTGTTGAACTGGGTTACCTGATCCACTTCCTGCTTTAGTAGGAATCGCTGGTTATCTTCAACTTCATCTTTCGCTCTGATGACCGCCTCATCGCTGTCTAGTTCGCTGTTCAGAAACTTGGCCTGAGGTTCTATCTTGGTGAAGTCGAAGGGTATCTTTCCTTCAATCGGAACTTTGTAGTCTCGCGTTGGGAATTCAGCCCCTTTTCTTCCTAAGACGAGCCAATCGTACTCATTCTGGATTCTCCCCTTTCGTGATGTTGGGGGCGAGATTCTTTCGAGTATTCCCTCGTACGCGCTAGTAGCAGTGAGAGGTACCACCCAGAAGGGGAGATACCTAAGCTCTAACCTCGTGAGTTTGCTCTTTTTGGCGAGGTCTCCTGGCTTCAGGAATCCTGACCTCATCCAATCTTGCAGATTCTGGGTAATTCTGGAGTTGTTGAGGTTGTTGATTATGAGGCTGTGTTGCAGCTGGAATGGCGCGTTGGTGCCCACTACGGAGGTGTAGCCGCAGTATCTGCAGGTAGCTACTAATTCTCCTGGTGAGAGGTTGAGTTGGGCTCCGCAGTTCGGGCATTTGATCTCTGAGACGATCTGGGACATGCCTGATTTTCCTTTCGTTCTGGGATAGAATTAAAGAAGGGCCGGATTAAGTTCTCTAGGATCGGGAATGGATCATGGCAGGCCTTGGGGCGTTGAAGCGGACGATGGGTTTCACGATCATACTGGTCTTCGCGATCTTTCTCGGCCTTCTGACAGTTGTTTCCGTCTTCTTCATTGACCCTACAGCGGGCCTAGTCCTCGGGCTTGTGGGAGCGTCCTTCATAATTCTATTACAGTATCTGATCGGCCCTGTGATCGTTAGGGCTACTAGTCGACTCCACTACCTATCTCCAGGAGAGAACCGCTGGCTGGAGACCAAGGTTTCCCAGATGGCCTCAACATCAGGCATTCCCATGCCGCGATTGGCGATCTCCCCGGACCCTACCCCGAATGCGTTTGTGTTCGGCCGGACCCAGAAGAGTGCCACTCTCGCGGTTCATCAGGGACTGTTGCAACGGTTGAACGAAGATGAGATCGAGGGAGTCATAGCGCACGAACTCGGTCACGTAAAACATCGCGATTTTATCGTCGTAACTATGATCTCTGCTATACCACTAGTTGCGTATTTGATTGCGCGCTCGGTGCTCTGGGGAGGGTACGTTAGCAGTGGTCGCGGATCCAACCGTAACAGCAGTGCTGGAGCGTTGATCGCCATCGCCGCTGTGGCGTACGTGGTCTACATCCTGACTACTCTTCTGGCTTTGAGGCTGACTCGTCTGAGGGAGAGCTACGCCGACGCCTATTCTGCCTACCTGACCAGACAGCCTAGAGAGCTTGAGAGTGCTTTGACCAAGATCGCCTACGGCTTGTCTATGGCCCCGGGCGAGCCGCACGGTGCGAGGGCCTTCTTCATTGAGGACCCGGCTCAAGCAAAACAGGACGTGGCACAGATCATGGATCAGAAGTCAAAGTACGACTTGGACCACGATGGTGTCCTGAGCGAGCGAGAGTTGGAGATGGCTATGGAGGCTGAGGCAAAGTCGAACTGGCGGAAGGCAGCTCAGCTCTTCATGACCCACCCCCCGACCTACAAACGGATTCTCATGTTGCGAGAGATCGAGCAGGAAATGAACACTGGGACCTTTCAAGAGGCAAACATCTACCAGCATGTCTGATGGGGTTTCGCCCTCGCTCATCGATTCGAGCGCAATAGTACTATAAACAGGGCGTAGTCTGAGATTTGTTGATCTGAATGAACCGTGTTCCCTGGGCGCCTCTCAACGCCAGCGTCTTCCTAATAATTCTCGGAGGGCTTATCCTCGCATCACTCCTCACAGGACTGACCATTTTCGCAGTCTTTCCCTTGATCTTTACGTTCTTCGGCGCATGGATGATCGTTGAAGCATTTGTCTTTCCTCCAGCGAACTCGTATGCTCCGCCCAGGATAATGGTGGTAGGCTGGGGTGCTCTGATGACCGGTTTCGGAGTTCTCTTGCTTGTCTCGTACTTTGCTGCTATACTGTTGCTTGTCGTGTT
>Ga0209469_1001116_pt1 | contig 15268 bp, 9 predicted proteins | sample GraSoiAngelo_123_FD_185880 | JGI IMG/M metagenome (GOLD analysis project Ga0209469, IMG submission 185880) | Grasslands soil microbial communities from the Angelo Coastal Reserve, California, USA - 14_0927_02_40cm (SPAdes) (version 2) | ecosystem: Environmental > Terrestrial > Soil > Grasslands ... | reverse complement strand
TCGTCGCCGGGTTCACGAGCGGCAACCTGACGTACGACCCGAACACGCTGTACCTCGTGTTCAGCGACGCCCTGGTGAACCTGGGCGGGGGCTTCGGCATCGTGTACTGCGCGTACCACGGCAATTTCTCCTGGAACGGGAACGACGTGAAGTACGCCGCGATGCCCCACGACATCGACTTTTTCGACTGCAACGCCCTGAACGGGTCGCCCAACAACGACCCCGCCGCCGACGCCGAGGTGAACACCCTCGCGCACGAGACCGAGGAAACGAATACCGACGAGGACCTCAACGCGTGGTACGACAACGCCGGCAACGAGAATGCCGACAAGTGCGCCTGGGACTTTGGCGCGACGTACACGACCTCCAACGGTTCCACGGCGAACATGCAGGTCGGCGGCAGCGACTTCCTGGTCCAGCAGAACTGGGTGAACGCGAACGGCGGGGGTTGCCGCCTCAGCTGGTAGACCGCTAAGTCTGGTCCGGGCTCGCGAGGGTGACGAGCGGCGCGCCGCGCTCCACCGCCTGCCCCGCCGCCACGTGCACCTCGCGCACCACGCCCGCGCGGGGTGCGCGCAGTTCGTTCTCCATCTTCATCGCCTCGACCACCACGAGGCCCGCTCCCGGCTCGACGCGCTGCCCCACCGCGACCTCGACGCGCACCACGAGCCCCGGCATCGGAGCCTGGATCGTCGCGCCGGCGCCGGGATTGCTCGGCGCCCCGGTCAACGCCTGGATCTGGCGCGTGCGCTCGTCCGTGACCTCGACTTCCACGCGCTCGCCGACCACGCCCAGCGCCCACCGTCCCACGCCGTCCAGCGGCTGGGCCGCTACCGTCCACGACCCGCCGCCGAGCAGCAAGTGGTAGAGCGGCGTGCCGGGGATCGCGGCGAGATGCACCTCGAGCTCCTCCCCACCCACGACCACGCGCGCACCCTCTACCTCCACCTCGACCGTCTGGGCGCCGATGCGGACGAAGTACTTCACGGCGCCGCCACCCCGAAGGCGAAACGCGAAACGCGGAACGCGGAACAGCAGGGACAGGTCGCTCGGTGAGCCTGGCTCCCCTTGATGTTCCGCGTTCCGCGTTCCGACTTCCGCGTTTGTTTTCTCACACCCCCTCCAACACCGCCACCGTCTCGACATACGCCGTCTGCGGGAACAGATCGAACGCGCGCACGGCGGTGATTCGGTAGTTGACGCTGAGCCGCTGCAGGTCCCGCGCCAGCGTGGCCGGGTCGCAGGAGAGGTACGCGAGCCGCGGCACCGGCTGGCCGGTGAGCCGCAGGGTGACGTTCCAGTGCAGCCCGGCGCGGGGCGGGTTCACGACGACGCCGAGCGGCTCGGGGAGCGTGGGGAGCACGTCCTCGGCCCTCCCGGCGATGAACCGGACGGGACGCGCCACCTCGCGACCGCGCGCCCACTCGATCGCCTGCTCGTCGGCATCCACGCTCACGACCTGAGCGCCGCGCTCGGCGAGCTGGAGGGCGGTGTCGCCGATGCCACCGTAGAGATCCCACACGACCGCGCCGCGGACGTCCCCCAGCTGCGCGACGGCCCACCGCCGCGCCAGCGTGCCCATCTCGGGGTTCACCTGCTCGAACGCCGTGGCGGGGAAGCCCGTCGCCGGCCCGGCGACCACGCGCGCCGCGCCTTCGGCCGGCTGCCACCAGCAGATCACGGCGTCACCGTCGGGCAATGCCGCGCGCAGCCGGTCGGCGTCGAGCCACGGCTCGCCCGCCGATTCCGCGATCACGTGGCGCCGCCCCTCGCGGTCGAGCCGCAGCGTGAGGCGGGTGAGCTTCGCCGGCAGGAGCTCGAGCCGCGGCTTGAGCTCCCGCCACAACGCCATGAGCCGGAAGTCCGCGATGTGACAGTCGGCGAGGGGGAAGACAGCGCCCGGGCGATCGTAGGGCTGTAGTCCGACCGTCCGACGGTCCGACCGTCCGACCGGTTTGACCGCCAGACTGATTTTCGCCCGATAGCGCCACTCCTCCACGGCCTCGACGATCTCGGGGTCGGCCACGTCGAGCTTACCGATGCGGCGCAGGGCCTCGCCCACGATCGCGCGCTTCGCGGCGAGCTGGGCGTCGTAGGCGAGATGCTGGAGCTGGCAGCCGCCGCACCGATCCCGCCCGTAATGGGGGCAGGGCGGCGTCACCCGCGCGCTGCCGGCCGGCCCGGAGACGGGGGCGGGAGCCACCACCTCCGCCAGCTCGCCGCGCGCGAAGGTCTTGTGGAGCCTGACGCCGTCGCGGAGCCGCACCCGCTCCCCGGGCGCGGTGCGCGGCACGAACACGGCGCGCCCGTCCGCGAGCCGGCCCACGCCGTCCCCGCCGGCGGCGATCCCCGTGATGGCGACGAGGTCGTTCATTCGCGCAGCGCCTCCCGTCGGGCCGCGAGCAGCCAGGAGGAGGATTGGACGGTGGGAAGGTTGGACGGGGACTGTGGCGCCGCAGCGAGCCGTCGCTCCTCGGCGAGCAGCGCGGCCACGACGGCGAGCGGGCGGCCCAGCTCCGGCCGCACGTCGGCGGAGAGGAGCCGCATGCCCGCGCGCTCGAGGTACGTGGTGTCGACGTCGCCGCGCTTGAAGTCGGGGTCGTCCATCACGCGGAGGTGGAACGCCTGGGACGAGGGGATGCCCACGATCACCAGCTCGCGCAGGGCGCGCCGCATCCGCTCGAGCGCGACGGTCCGCGTTTCGCCCCACACGATGAGCTTGGCGATGAGCGGGTCGTAGTGCAGCGTGACCTCGTTCCCGGCCTCGACGCCGGCGTCCCAGCGCACCCCCGGCCCGCCCGGCACCCGCAGATGACGGACCGTACCCGTCGCGGGGAGGAAGTCGTTGAAGGGATCCTCGGCGGTGATGCGGCACTCGATCGCGTGGCCGCGCGGCTGCAGGGCGCCGGCGTGAACGCGCAGCGGCTGGCCCATCGCCACGCGCAGCTGCTCGCGCACGAGGTCCACGCCGTAGACGAGCTCGGTCACCGGGTGCTCGACCTGGAGGCGGGTGTTCATCTCGAGGAAGTAGAACTCGCCGGTCTGGGCGAGCAGGAACTCGATGGTGCCGGCGCCGAGATATCCCACGGCGCCCGCCGCGGCGGTCGCCGCCTCGCTCAGGCGGCGCCGCAGCGCGGGCGTCACCGCGAGGGACGGCGACTCCTCGATCAGCTTCTGGTGGCGCCGCTGGATGCTGCACTCGCGCTCGCCCAGCGCCACGACGCGGCCGTAGGAATCGGCGAGCACCTGGATCTCCACGTGGCGCGGTCGCTCGAGATAGCGCTCGAGATACAGTTCTCCCGCGCCGAACGCCTTTTGCGCCTCGCTCGCGGCGGCCTCGAACGCCGGCTCGAGCTCGCCCTCTTCGCGCAGCAGGCGCATGCCTTTTCCGCCGCCGCCGGCCACCGCCTTGAGCAGCACGGGATAACCGAGCCGCGCGGCCTCGGAGCGCGCCTGCGCGTGGTCGGCGACGGGCCGGGTCGTCCCGGGGACGATCGGCACGCCGGCGGCCTGCATGCGACGGCGCGCCTCGGTCTTGTCACCCATCGCGCGGATCGCGGCGGCAGGCGGCCCGACGAAGACCATCTCCGCGTCTGTCACCGCCTCGGCGAACGGCGCGCGCTCGGAGAGGAAGCCGTAGCCCGGATGGATCGCCTGACACCCGGTGCGTCGCGCCGCATCAATCAGCTTGGCGCCGTCCAGATAGGACTGCGGCGCGGGAGCGGCGCCGATCGGCACCGCCACGTCCGCGGCGCGCACGTGGGGCGCCAGCCGATCGACCTCGGAGTACACCGCAACCGCCTCGAGACCCTCCTCGTGGCAGGCGCGGATGATGCGCAGCGCGATCTCGCCGCGGTTCGCGACGAGGACGCGTTTGATAGTCGTCATCCGTCGTCCGTGGGTCCCGGGGCGCACGGCGGATGACGGATGACGGATGACGGATGACGAGCGTTCATCGCCGACAAGTCGCCACCTCCCTCGACACTCGGAACGTCCCCATTGCCTCGCATAGCGCCGACGTCGCGCGGGCGGCACGGGCGTACACGGCGAGCGCCGGCGCCGCCCACGGGTCGCGTTGGTCGAGGGCGATCCGCAGCGCGGCGAACACGAAGTCGCGCGGCGGCACACGCTGCTCCTTGAGCGGACCGGCCACCCAGAGGAACGAGCGGATCGCCCAGCCGATGTGGGTGCGCGGCTCGGGGGGCCGTTCGAACGCCATGCTCACGCACACGGGGCGGTGTTTCACGAGTTCGGCCAGCCAAGCATCGTCGCTGCCGCGGCGGCCGAGCCGCAGGTCGGTCCCGAGGCGCGCCCGCAATGGCGCGTCCGAGCGCCACGCCGCGAGCGGCAGCACCACGACGTCGGGACGCAGCCCGCGCGCAAACCGCATGTACCACGCGGCATAGGAGTCGGCGTCGTCGGCCGTGAGCAGCACGCCCCACATCGGGCACGCGCGCAGCAGATTCTCCCCGAGCTCCTCGAGCACCGGGGGAACCCGCAGGTCCGGGGGCACCGGCCCCCAGTCGCGCGGGCCCGCGCCGATCCCGGCCGTCTCCCAGGCCAGTCGCGCCCGCCGGCTCCACCCGCCCACCCGCAGCACGCGGGCGCTGTCGCCCGCCGCGGTCGCTCCCGGCGGGCCGAGCAGCGCCGCGGCGCGGACCAGCGCCTGGTCGGCGCTGTCGAGCACGGCGCGCACCCAGCCGCTGTCCCCCGCGGGCCGATGCGTCGGGCCGTGCGCCTCGTCGACGAGCCCCAGGTACGCCCGCCCCACGAGCAGCCACGCCGCCCCGTCGGTCGAATCCCGGCCGAGCCGCGCGCGCAGCGACGCCAGCGAGTCCGGCATGCTCGCGGCGCCCGGTGGCGGCGCTTGCAGGAGCGCCGCCACCGCGAGCGCGCTAGAGAGGAATGTTGCCATGCTTCTTGGGCGGATTGCGGTCCCGCTTGGTCGCCAGGGCGGCGAGCGCCCCGATGAGCCGGGGCCGGGTGTCCCGCGGGTCGATGATGTCGTCCACGTAGCCGCGCCCCGCTGCGAGATACGGGTGGGCGAATTTCTCCCGGTACTCCGCCTCCCGCTCCTCGCTCGCCTCCTCTCCTTTATAGAGGATTTCGACCGCACCCTTGGGCCCCATGACCGCGATCTCCGCCGTGGGCCATGCCACGTTGTAGTCCCCGCGGATGTGCTTCGAGTTCATCACGTCGTAGGCGCCGCCGTACGCCTTGCGGGTGATCACGGTGAGCTTCGGGACCGTGGCCTCGCAGTAGGCGTACAGCAGCTTCGCCCCGTGCTTGATGATCCCCCCGTGCTCCTGGGCCACACCCGGGAGGAATCCCGGCACGTCCTCGAACGTCACCAGGGGAACGTTGAACGCGTCGCAGAACCGGATGAAGCGGGCGCCCTTGGCCGACGCGTTGATGTCGAGCACGCCGGCGAGCACGGCGGGCTGGTTCGCGACCACGCCGATGGGCCGCCCGCCCATCCGCGCGAACCCGACGAGCAGGTTTCCGGCGTAGTCGCGGTGCACCTCGAGGAACGCGCCGTCGTCCACGACGCGCCGGATCACGTCGTGCATGTCGTACGGCTTGGTGGGGCTGTCCGGCACGACGTCCAGCAGCTCTTCGTCGCGCCGATCGGTCGGATCGGCGGACGGGCGGAGCGGCGGATCGTCGAGATTGTTGCTCGGCAGGTACCCGAGCAGCGTGCGGATCCCGGTGAGACACTCCAGCTCGGAGTCGTGGACGAAATGCGCCACGCCGGACGTCCCGCCGTGGACATCCGCCCCGCCCAGGCCCTCGAAGTCGACCTCTTCGTGCGTCACCGTCTTCACCACGTTCGGGCCCGTGACGAACATGTAGGACACGCCCCGCACCATGCACACGAAGTCCGTGATCGCCGGGCTGTAGACCGCGCCGCCGGCGCAGGGACCGAGCACCGCGCTGATCTGGGGGACGACGCCCGACGCCAGCGTATTGCGCAGGAAGATCGCGGCGTAGCCGCCGAGCGAGACGACGCCCTCCTGGATGCGGGCGCCGCCCGAATCGTTCAGGCCGATCACGGGCGCGCCGTTCCGGACGGCGAGGTCCATGACCTTGCAGATCTTCTCGGCGTGCGCCTCCGAGAGCGAGCCGCCGAACACCGTGAAGTCCTGCGCGAACACGTACACCAGTCGGCCGTCGATCCGGCCGGAGCCCGTCACCACGCCGTCGCCCAGGTACTTCTCGTCCGCGAGCCCGAAGTCCGTGGCGCGGTGCGTCACGAACCGGTCCAGCTCCACGAACGTCCCGGGGTCGAGCAGCACGTCGAGGCGCTCGCGCGCCGTCATCTTGCCCTTCTCGTGCTGCGCCTTGACGCGGTCCGCGCCGCCGCCCAGCTCGGCCTCGGCGCGGCGCTTCTGGAGCAGCTCGAGCTTCTCGCGCATAGTCATGGCCGAAAATCTAGACGGCTAGACGGGTAGACGGGTAGACGGAGAGCGGGGGCCAGGAAAAAAGGGGTCAGGAAGCTCTGACCCCGTCGACCTACAACCCGCTCGCCGTCTACCCGTCTCGCCGTCTAGCCTTGGCTCTCCTGCTTTGCTGCCTCCTGGGTACCGTCTTCCTTCGGCCAGCCGGTCGCCGCAAGCACGATCCGATGGTGGATCGGATCCACCTCCAGCACCTTCAGCTCCACCGCCTGCCCTTCCTTCACGGCGTCGGCCGGGTTGGAGATGTCCGGGATGCCGAGCTGCGACATCGGGACGAACCCTTCGATGTCGTGTCCCAAGTCCACGACGACGCCCTTGTCCATCAGCCGTAACACCCGGCCGCGCAGGTCGGTGCCGACGGGGTACGTCTCCCCGATCCTGAGCCAGGGATCCTCCTGCGCCTGCTTCAGGCCCAGCGAGATGCGCTTGTTTTCGGCATCGACGTTGAGGATCAGCACGTCCACCTCGTCGCCCTTCTTCACGACCTCCGAGGGATGCTGCACGCGCTTGGTCCACGACATGTCGGAGATGTGGATCAGCCCGTCGATCCCCGGCTCGATCTCCACGAACGCGCCGAACGAGGTGAGGTTGCGGACCTTGCCCTTGAGGCGCGTGCCGACCGGGTACTTCTGCGGCAGCGCCATCCACGGGTCCTCTTCGGTCTGCTTCATGCCGAGCGAGACCTTCTCCTCGGTCTCGTCCACCTTGAGCACGACCGCCTCGATCGTCTCGCCGATGGACACGATCTTCGAGGGGTGCCGGACGTTGCGGGTCCAGCTCATCTCGGAGATGTGCACGAGGCCCTCGATGCCCGGCTCCAGCTCGACGAACGCGCCGTAGTTGGTGATCGAGACCACCTTACCCTGCACGCGCGTGCCGACGGGATACTTCGCGGCCACGTTCTTCCAGGGATACGGCTGCAGCTGCTTCAACCCCAGGCTGATGCGCTCGCGCTCCCAGTCGATGTCCAGCACCTTCACCTCGAGCTCCTGCCCGATGCGCACCATTTCGGACGGGTGCTGCACGCGGCCGTAGCTCATGTCGGTGATGTGCAGCAGACCGTCCACGCCGCCCAAGTCGATGAAGGCGCCGAAGTCGGTGATGTTCTTCACCACGCCCTTGCGTGTCTGGCCGACCTGGAGCTCCTTCATGAGGACGTCGCGCTTCGTCTTGCGCTCGGCCTCGAGCAGCACGCGACGCGAGACGACGATGTTGCGGCGCCGCTTATTGAGCTTGATGATCTTGAACTCGAAGCTCTGCCCCAGGAGCTCATCGATGTTGGGGACGCGCCGCAGTGCGATCTGGCTCCCCGGCAGGAACGCGTCCACGCCCATCAGGTCCACCACGACGCCGCCTTTGATCTTCTTCACGAGCGTCCCGGAGACCGGCTCGTCCTTCTCATAGGCCTCGCGGATGCGCTCCCACACCCGCATGAAGTCGGCTTTCTTCTTCGACAGGACGACGGCGCCTTCCTGGTCCTCCAGGTGCTCGAGGAAGACCTCGATTTCGTCGCCTTCCTTGAGGGCGTGCGCGTCCTTGAACTCGTCGATCGGCACCGCGCCTTCCGACTTGAACCCGACGTCCAGGATGACGGCGGTGTCGGTCACGCGCAGGACCTTCGACTTGACGATCTCCCCTTCCTCGATGTTGGAGAGCGTCCCCTCGTACAGCGCCGTCATCTTCGCGATTTCGTCCGCCGAGTACTCTTCCTGAAGATCGGACCGGACGCGGATTGGGGAGTGGTGTGCGGGGGAAGGAGTCTCGGGCTTCTCGGGCAGGTCTTCGGTTTCCACCAGCATTCAATACACCAGTTCGGTTACGAGTTTGGGCGGTAGCCCCGGGCGTAAGGCCGGGGAGCGAGCCGCGAAACCTACCCAGGGAACCGCTGGCGCGCCAGCGCCACGACCCGGCCCACCTGGTCGTCGAGCGAGAGTCGCGTGGTGTCGAGGCGCACCGCGTCGGCCGCCGCCCGAAGCGGCCCGATCCCGGGCCGCGAGCGCCTCCGTCTCGCGGCGCAGCCGCTCCGGGTCGATCTGGCCTGCCGCGCCCTCGCCCGCCTGGGCGAGCCGCCGCCGGGCGCGCTCCTCGGGGCTCGCCGTCAGAAACACCTTGAGGGGCGCGTCGGGAAAGACCACCGTGCCGATGTCGCGCCCGTCCACCACGACGCCGCCCGGGTGGCCGAGCACCGCCTCCCGCTGGCGCACGTTCACCCAGTGCCGCACCTCGGGGATCGCGGCCAGCCCCGAGACGCGGTGCGTCACCCGCTCCGAGCGGATCGCCTGCTCCACGTCCACCCCCGCCACCTCCGGCCGGAACACCTCGTCCACCAGCACAAGCCGCACCGGCAGCTCCTCGGCCAGTGCCACGATGCGTACCGCCGACCACTGCTCCCCGCTCCCTGCTCCCTGCTCCCCGACATTGTCGAGCGCCGCGAGCGTGATCGCGCGATACAGCGCGCCGGAGTCGAGATGCGCCCAGCCGAGCCGGCGGGCCACCGCCGCGGCGGTGGACGATTTTCCGGACGCTGCAGGGCCGTCGATCGCAATCACGCGCAGCGTCACCCGTCCCGCTTCCCCCTTCCCCCTCCCCCTTCCCCGATGCGCCGCAGGTCCGAAAAGAACCGCGGATAGCTGATCGCCACCGAAGCCCGTTCCGAGAGCCGCACCGCCGCCCCCGGTGTCGTGCCGAGCACGGCGAACGCCATCGCCAGCCGGTGGTCGCGCGCCGTCGCAACCGGGCCGCGGGGTGGCCGCGCCGCGCCGCACACGTGCAGGTCGTTGCCGCGCGCCTCGGCCTCGACGCCCACGGCGCGCAGGTTCGCCGCGATCAGCTCGAGCCGGTTGCTCTCCTTCACCCGCAGCTCGCCCACGTCGCGGAACACAGTTTCTCCCTGCGCGCGGCTCGCCAGCACCGCCAGGATCGGCACCTCGTCCACCAGCGTCGGCACTTCGGCGGCGGTCACCTCCGTGCCGGAGAGCGCGGCGGGACGGGCGACGAGGTCGGCCACCGGCTCGCCGCCTTCGTCCCGCAGGTTCACGCGCTCCACGTGCGCACCCATGCGCTCGAGCACCACGAGGAACCCGGTGCGAGTGGGGTTCACCCCGACGTTTTCGACGAGCAGTTCTCCTGCCTCGGCCAGCACGGCCGCGGCGAGGAGGAACGCGGCGGACGAAGCGTCGCCCGGGACGGCCAGACGGAAGGACGGAAGGTTGGAAGGCGAGGACGGCTCGAGCACGATGGCGCCGTTGCGCTCGTGGAGCCCCACGCCGAGGTGCACCAGCAACCGTTCTGTGTGGTCGCGCGAGCGATAGGGCTCGCGGATGGTCACGCCCACGTGCCCGGTGAGTCCCGCGAGGAGCAGCGCGCTCTTGATCTGGGCGCTCGCGACTGGCGTCGTGTACGCGAGGGACCGCAGCCGGCCGCCCCGGATCGCGAGGGGCAGCGAGTCGCCTCCCCCCTCCTCCGTGATCTCCGCGCCCATGGCGCGGAGCGGCTCCGTCACCCGGCGCATCGGGCGGCGGCGCAGCGAGGCGTCGCCCGTCAACGTGGCGGCGAATCGTTGACCCGCCAGGATTCCGAGCATCAGCCGGGCAGTGGTGCCCGAGTTGCCGCAGTGCAGCCGGGAAGCGGGAGGCGTGAACCGTGCAGCGTGCACCGCGATCTTCGCGCCCTCGCGGATGGACGAGATCTCGGCGCCGAGCTGCCGCAGCACGCGGGCCGTGCTCTTCACGTCCTCTCCGGTGAGCAGCCCGGTGAGCTCGCTGGTCCCGCGGGCGAGGCTCGCGAGCATCACGGCGCGATGGGAGATGCTCTTGTCGCCCGGCGGGCGCACGCTGCCCCGCACCTTCACGGATCGAGTCTCCGGCGCCAGGCGGCCGCGCCCCCGAGCCAGGCGGTGAGCGCCGGCGCGTCGCCCAGCTCCAGCGCGCGCTCCAGCTCACCGAGCGGCGTCTCGAGGGAGCGGAGCGCGGGGAGCAGCTCGTCCCGATTCATCAGGAAGATCTCCGCCCACAGCGCCGGGTCGCTCGCGGCGACGCGGGTGGTGTCGCGCGCCCCAGGGCCGAACGACGCGCCGGCCGGCGCGGCGCGCGCCAGGAAGCTCGCGAGCAGCGACGCCACCGCCTGCGGCAGGTGGCTCGTCACGGCGAGCTGGCGGTCGTGCTGCGCGGCATCGATCACCACCGGGTGGGCGCCCAGGGTGTCGGACCAGAAGTGCGCCACCTCGCGCGCCGCTGCGCCGCCGTCACGTGTCGGCGTCACGTAGACCACGGCGTCCGTGAAGAGGCCGAGCCGCGCGGCGCGGAACCCCCGTGCATGCGTGCCGGCAAGCGGGTGGCCGCCCGCGAAGCGCGCCGCCAGCCCCAGCCCCTCGGCGCGCGCGACGATGGTGCGCTTCACCGACCCGACGTCCGTGACGACCGCGCCCGCCGGGACGTCGCGCTCGAGACGCTCCAGCAGCTCCACGTTCGCGGCGGGCGGCGCCGCGAGGACGAGCAGCTCCGCCGCGCGCGCCACGTCGGCGGCGCGGGCCGGCGCGTCGTCGATCGCCCCTTGCTGCGCCGCGGCGGCGCGCTCCGCGGGGTCGGGGCACCAGCCGAGCACCGTCGCGATGCCGGCGCGCTTCGCTTGGAGGGCGACGGACCCGCCGATGGCGCCGAGGCCGAGAATGCCCAGGGTGTGCGGACGCACGCAGAGGAAGCTAGCGGCACGCGGTGAGGGCGTAAACGAGAAGGGCGGCCAGTCTGCAGCCGCCCTCCGCCCACTCGTCCGGACCTCGGGCGTCTATTGTCGCGCGATCGTGATGTCGTCCCAGGCGTAATCCTGCGGCGCGATGCAGCCCAGCTCCATATTGATCTGACCGAGATTGGCCGGGGTCCCCGTCGGATCGGAGAATGGCAATCCCTGCGCCGCCGCCACCGGGGCGCCGTCGATGCTGAGGCTGGTGACGTGGTTGCCGAGATCGACCGTGATCTCGAACAGCTGCGCCACGTCCCGAGTCCAGCTGCCCACGGTGAGGTTCAGGCTATTGCTGTTGTAGGTCAGCTGCCCGCCCGGACGATAATCCACGTCTGCGAGAATCAGGCTGCCGGCGTCCCGCAGCACGAGCGCGTTGAAGCAGGCGTCCGCCGAGTGCACCAGGGAGCGCCACCGGGCGACGTACACGCCGCTCGCCGGCGGCGTACCGGCTACCGCGCCGAACAGCTTCACGCTCCCCGCCTGCAGCCCGAGCTGGGTCAGCTCCACGGGCTTGCTCGTCAGGTTCCCGACGGCCGACTGGACGAGGATGGTGCCATCCGGATTGGTCAGGGTCCAGGCACCGATCTCCGGCGTGCCAGGCGGAGCGCCAGCCGCATCACCAGTGAATGTCGCCTGGAAGATCGGCAGCCCAGCGGTCGCCGTGAACACCTGTGGGCTTCCGATCGCCCCGCCAGCCGTCGCGGTCACATGGTAGGTTCCCGGCGTGGCCGGGAGCGTCCAGCTACCGACCGAGGCGAGCCCGTCGGAGCCCGTGACGACCGTGGGATTCGCGATCGTGCCCCCGTCAGTCGAGAAGGTGACCGTGACGCCGGCGACGGGATTGTGAACCGTCGACGTATCACGCAGCAGGACTTGGGGCGGGGCGGGCACCGGCGTCCCCACCGCCGCCGTCTGCGGATCGGCAGAGTTCTTGTCCATCTGGGCCAGGATCGACCAAGTCATCGTGCTGTAGGATCCGGTCGAGCCTCCCACGCCGACGTGAGCGGCATGCAGCGACGTGGGCGCGAAATACGTGAGCACGCGGTGCAGTCGCGCCCTGGCAAAGGCGAAGACCTTGCTCAAGCCCTGCCTGGCGGAGCCGATCACCTCCTGGTATGGATCGGGCTCGCACGGCATGAACGCAGCCGAATGGGGCGGAAGCGGCTGCGCCGGTTGACCCTTGTCAAACTGAAAGAGTTGTATGTTCCGGCCGGTCGTTCCAGGATCCAAACCAGACTCCACGCAGATGGCGACGACCACGGGGTTATCGGGCGTCGTGTTAAAGATGCTCGGACCTGGATCCGTGAAGAAGTCGTAGCAGCCCTTTTGATCGGGCTCCGGGAAGTACTGCGGCAACGCGAACGGCGGCGGGATGCACGGCTTAGTGGTGTTTTCGATGATCGCCACCGTTACGATCTGGCTCAGCGCGCCGGCGGGAATGAAGGTCCCCGCCTGTTTCCCCAGCGTGAGGATCGTGTTGTCCCTGTCCGGGAATGCGGTCTGTTCGACGCAGTCGAGACTGACATTGGTGCAGCTCGCGGCGAGCGCCCCCTCTTCGAGCCGGAACTTGATCGGCAACGTCCGCCCGTCTACGAGCGGGATGTCGCCGCCGGTATTGGCATTCCTCATGTTCCCCAAGGCGAGCACATCGACGTCAGCGAAGCCCAAGACGCGATCGTGCACGACGACCAGGAGCCGGAAGCTTGAGCCGACCGGCTCGGTGGACAGGTCGGTGTTCCAGTTCACGATGTACTGCTCGTTCGCCGCGTCGACGCGGACCGTTTGCGACCCTGGACCGCTGGTTTTCGTGAAGGCGACGTGCAGCTGGTCGGCGGGGCACGGCATCACGACTCTGGCATTGCAGACCTGCACCACCGGGGAGAGTCGCGGATTGAACACGCCGGTCGGGCTCGGTGCCGCGACGAGCGGCGGCAGCCACCAGAAGTGTGGATTGCTTGCGAAGCTCGTGCTCGTGTGTCCTGCGTCGGAGATATCTGCGGAAAGGCCGGAGGATCTGGCGGCGGTCGGCTCTCTGTGGTCGCTACATGCAGCAAACAAGGCTGCGGTCAGCACAAGCAGTGCGGCGCGCTTCACGGCGGAACTCCTTCCATAGCCAGCGGTCGGGGTGCGGCTCGGGTGCATCATGAACCTGCGCCGATTTGGTCGCCCCGCAAGACCCGGAACTGGCACGGATCAAGGCCCCTTTTCGAGCAGCTGCCCGAACTGGGGGTCGGTACGTAAGTCACGCCACCACCACGAGATATCTCCCCCGCGCTTGAACATGTGGGCCGGATTCGCCGCCACGTACTGCTTCAGGAGCTGAATCGCCTCCCCCCGCTCGCCGAGCAGCGTGCGCCCGAATGCCTCGAGCGAGACCAGGTCCTGCTGCGGGTCGACGTCCGGACCCGCCCGTGCGGCGACCAGCACGTGCCGCGCGCTGTCGCCCAGCCCGGCCCGGGCGAGCACGGCTCCCACGATCATCTTGGCGCGGTGCATCTCGAACGGCTTGATCGGCGGTGGTGTGACGGAATCAAGCTTCGCGTAAAAGCGCCACGCCTCCGGTGCGTCCGGCGTGGTAGTCGGCGCGGTCATCAACCAGAGCCGGCATTCGGCGAATCGATAATAGGCGGGGAATCGCTCCCCGCCCTCCTGGCACCAGCGATTCGCCTGCCCGAACTGCTGCAGGTCGTACGAGCCGATGAACAGACGCCACAGCACGTCGTTCGCCACGGTGAGGTAGGCGTCCTCCTCGTACGCTTTGCGCGCGGCGAGCACGGCGGCCGGCACGTCCTCCGTCTGATAGTAGAGGTGGCTCAACGTGCTGAACCCGCCTGCCAACGTAGGATCGGCCTGCGTCGCCGCCTCGAGATCCTGGCGCGCGCCCGCCAGAAGGCGGCCCTGCTCCGCCGGGTCGGACGACAGCTCGAGCACCCAGCCGGTGTAGCGCGCCGTGCCCCGCAGCTCGAGGGCCCGAGGGTGTCCGGACGCCATGCGCAGCGCGCGCTCGGCGTGCCCCAGAGCGGTGACGAGCAGCTGCGCCGTCCCCCTGCGGTCGCGCGTGAGCCGGGCGCGGCGGTGCGCGATCCAGCCGCGCTGCACCACCGGCTCGACCCACCGGGGATCGGCCGCCTCGGCGGCTGCGAGCAAGGAGTCGGCGCGCTGGAACCCGGCGAACGCGCCGTCCACGTCGTCGGCCTGCAACCGGGCTTCCGCGTCCTTGCGCGCGCGCTCCCCCTGCTGGACCAGCGACCACGCGGCGACGCTCTGGGTGCCGGCCTGCTGCTCGCGCAGGCGCAATTCTTCACCCAACCGCTCCCGCAGGAACCCCGCCACTTTCTGGGCGAGGCTGTCGCGCATCGCGAGCACCGCGCCGGCCGGTTGCTCGAAGCTCGCGCGCTTGAAGTCCGCGCCGCTCGCCCCGTCGATGAGCCGCACCGAGATCTGATAACCGCGCCCCTCTGCTCCCTCAGCCGGCGCCACGCCGCCGCGCACGATAGTGCCCACCTTGAGCGCCCGGGCCACGCTGTCGGCCGGGACGTCCGGATCGCGGTAAGGCGCGATGCCGTTTGGCGAGATCACCGTGAGCGAGGGCACCTGTCGCAGCTCGGCGATCAACGCTTCCGTGAGGCCGTCGGCGAGGTAGCCGAGGGTGTGGCCCTTGCTATCGTCGGCGAAGTAGAGCACCGCGAGGCGCCGCGGATCGGGCCCGCCCGTTGCCACGCGTGCCGGGCGCAGCGACCGGACCACGACGTATCCCCCCGCGGTCGCCACGGCGACGACGAGCGGCACCACCCGCCGCCACCCGAGCCGCGGACGCGCCACACCGCGCTCGAGCGTCGCGCGGCGCACCGCGCCCGTCGCGGGGGACGGCGTGTTCAGCGCCTCTGCGAACAGCGCGGTCGTGGTGTAGCGGTCGGCCGGCACCTTCGACAGCGCCCGCAGGATCCCCGCTTCCACGGCGTCGGGGATGGAGGCGCGCACGATGGACGGCGGGGACACCAGGTCGAGCGAGTGGCGCGCGATGACGGCCTGCGCCGTCGGCCCGGTGAAGGGCGGCTCGCCCACGAGCATCT
>Ga0209469_1001114_pt1 | contig 15288 bp, 15 predicted proteins | sample GraSoiAngelo_123_FD_185880 | JGI IMG/M metagenome (GOLD analysis project Ga0209469, IMG submission 185880) | Grasslands soil microbial communities from the Angelo Coastal Reserve, California, USA - 14_0927_02_40cm (SPAdes) (version 2) | ecosystem: Environmental > Terrestrial > Soil > Grasslands ... | reverse complement strand
GCGATGAATCGAAATATGAGCGCGAATATTTGAAGTCGGCAAACACCGTCAGGTACTTATCGCACAGGTCCCGCGTGAACGAACCGTAGTACACTTGCCGGTCTCCCGGCGGCAGATTTGGCGTGACGGAGGCGAAGTTATACGCGGCGTAGTTCCCGTCTAAGCCCCCAAAGGTTCCATTGAAGAAACCCTGCCCGTTATTCAATTTGCTACTGGTCGCAGGAACATAAAATGGAGAAGTCACCACGTTGGGAGCTGAATGTGGCGGCGGAGTATTTGCGCTGAAGAACAAACTGGGAACCAAACGGCGACCCACGAACCCTCCATAGTGGCCAGGGTGGTTTCCGCTGCGGTTATCGAGCCCGCCAAAGCGAATGAAATCCCCGTTGGAAGAAATGTCACGGTCGCGGCTGAAAAGACCGCCGGTGCGCTCGAAGAAATCGGCAATGACCACGATATCAGTTTTGTCATCTCCGGTGCCGGCTTTCAACCATGCTTCCCACTCGCCCATGTCATTGGATGCCCCAAGATCTGTGTTCCCGTAAGTGCCCCCAATCTCCAAGCCACGGAATTTGTGGAGCAAAAAGAAGTTAACCACGCCGGCGATCGCATCGGAGCCGTACACAGCCGAGGCGCCATCCTTGAGGATGTCAACGTGATCGATCATCGAAAAGGGTATCAGGTTAATGTCCGGACCCGCGAAAGTCCCGGCGCCATTCAACGAACCAAAGGCGACCCGTTTGCCATCGATTAGAACCAAAGTTTCTTTCGGCAGCAGGCCGCGCAGGTTAAACTGGACGGTACCGTCACCACCGTTGCCCATGTTCAGGTTGACGGTTCCACCCGCCTCTTGCGGGATGAATTCCTGCAGGTCCGTTGAGCTTCGGATGCCCAGTTTCTCGATGTCCTGCGGCCGGTATGTGTCGACTGGATTGGGGCCAGTCTCTTCCGCAGTGGGAATGTTCGAACCGGTCACAACCACGCGCTCGACCTCAGCTGTGGGAGCTGGCGAGCCCGCAGCCGGAGCGGCCGGAGCCGGCAATTGGGCAAATGCCCTCGATGCAAAAATTAGAGGAAATCCCACGGCCACCACAAAGACTGCGCCAAGGAATCCGAGTTTATTTAGCACGTTTTTAGTCATTAGTTTCTCCTTTGAGTTTTTGGTTAGGTTTGATGTGTGAATCGGGTATAACGCGGAAAGAAGTTTTTTCCCTAGGCCAAAGAAACGAGGGTTTAGGCAACCCGGTTTTGCGCGCTCTCGATTGGATAGAAAGCGCGTTTGCGTTGCACGCGATCGCGGCCAGTGACCGTGAGTCTGACCTCAGGTGCGCCGGGTGCTAGCAGCCTCGTCTCATTCCGGAAAGCTCGGTTGAGATGCCAGCTGTAAAATGTAAACTGGCTTCTTAGTGCAGGCGACGATTTGTTAATTCGGGTCAGCCAACTCTACGGGGCCCGATGGACTACCGTGGCGTAACGCGCCTGCTTAACATAAATACTATGGAACCGAGTGAAGCTCTCAGCACGGCAGCGCAGATCGCGGTTGCGCTGGCGGGTTTCGCCAGTGTAGTGGTCGTTTTCCGGCGGGAATCGGTGCACGAGTGGTCGCCGGTCGATAAGTTTCGGCTTCTACTGACCAATTCAATCCTTCCACTCGCCTTTTGCATGATTGGGCTGGTATCGCTGACGATTAAGCCCGCGCCGCCAGGAATCTGGCGGTGGTGCAGCGGCTCCGCGCTTGTGATTCTTTTGCCATTCACAATCACGACAACGAAAAGTTTTCGTCGCCTTAATCCACAGCAGCTAAAGAATGCTCACTTCAGCCTGTTCCCCTTTTATCTGTTCGTTGTCTTAGGCACCGGTGGTATCCTCCTACAGCTCTGCAACATCGCGATTCTTAATAGATTCTGGCCCGTCTTCACCGGAATTGTCATCCAACTTCTCGCCGCGATGTTCCAGTTTGCGCGGATTATTCTACTGCCGCCTGAGGCATAACAGCAATCAAGACTAACACGCGGTCAGTCATCGACGCTACCTTAGCCGTAGCCACCGACGACGACTTAGGCGGAAACGTTTAAGCTTCCGCAGGCTGATCGCCGGAAGATTGGCTACCAAGGCTTTGTAAGAGTGACGGCAGCAGAGCGGCCAACCCTTGCTGATGGTCTGCGGTAGGATCCACCTTTCCCTTTGGCGTTAGCTTGTCGACGATCTTTGGCAGGTATTCAGCGAGGAATTGCGAGGCAAGGGCCGGATCCACTCCCATGCTTGCAGCGAGCGCACTGATTTGGTCGGAACCAAGCGCTTTTTGAATTTGATCGCTGGAAACCGGCTGATTTTCACCCATGCCAACCCATGATGAAAATGTGTTACCCTGACCGCTCTGTGAAAATTTGTTGGCAAGGCCTTGCAAGCCTCCGCTCTGTGCCAGGAGACCGCTGAGAATCCCTATGAGCGGGGCCGCTTCGCCAGAAGCGTCACTTTTTCCGCTGACTGCACTGAGTATCGAATCGAATAATCCCATAATTTTAATGTTCCTTTAGTTTGCGATTATTTTTCGAATAAGGATTGACGACGCGCTAATCTGCCAAGGCAATATATCGGAGTAGAGTAAACATAAACAAGTCAAATTCGGGAGCCCGCCCGCTCATTTACTTGTCACTGGAAGACTCATCACGGCCGTTACCGCGAATTGCAAACTCCACTTGCTCAGTCTCGTGAAGACGGCCGTAATCCACGGTCAGCCGGCCGCCGCCATGCTCGGTATACATCTCCACGAAACGTTCGCCGAAACGGACGTCGCGCCAGCTGTAATCCTTTTGCGTTTGAACCGCGGCCGCAATGACTGGGTCGATTCCAACCACTGAGACAATCAAGAGGACCCGGCTGGATTCGAGCGATTCGGGAGTTGCGCCAAAGAGAGGACTCGTTTCATCGATGGTGTGCCGCAGAGTTAGGGCGGCCGGGAAAACCGTGAGCCGATCGAAATGTAGTTTCAAAACGTAGAAGTACCTGAAATCGCCGCCTTCGAGCAACGGTTCATCGCGCGAAAACATGATCCGAAACTCCGCTTCGACCATGCTGTGTTGATTTTCATTTCCTACCCGCACCATCAACGTGGGCTTTCCATTTAATGGTGCGATCACGATTGAGTTACTGAAAACAACTCGCGCACTCGGTCGCGAGAATCGGACAAAGATCAGCCCAGTCATCACCGCGAGCAAAAAGATGCCGCTCATGATTTCGATGGTAGTGACGATGTGGCCATAGAGCGTTTGCGGATACATATGGCCGTAGCCCACAGTGGCCAGCGTTTGCACACTGAAGAAGAAGCAATCAAAAAACCAATGCCCACCGGTGGTGCCAGCGATACTGCCTTGCTGGAGACCATAAAGCGCGGCGAAAAGAAGATTGAGCGCGATATAAAGCGTGCCGACAAACACCGCAAACTGTGGCCACCGCAAACCAAGCAGCCAGCGATAAATGTCGCGCCATCTCCATGCGTCGGTATTGACTTTCACGAACTCAATCTGGCCGGCGCGGACGGAATGAAACGCTCGCGATTTAATGCTCCGTCTGCGTACTTCAGCCAAAGGAACGGGAGTAGGTTTCATCTTCACCTAATCTGCAGTAATTCACAGTTGGTCAACAAATCCGCCGATGGCCTTGAGGATCTGTCGATCGATGTCTTCCTGGGTTCTACTCGTCGATTGAAGCTGGCGTTTCGGCACGCGTAACGAATGATCGCCACCTTCAACAACGTGTAGAACGTTGTGCGTTTTCATTTCGGTACGCACACGATCGAGGAGATCCAAAGGACAAAGCGGGTCCCGCGTGCCTTGCACAAAGAGAATTGGTGTATTCAAAGCCCGCAAAACTTCATCGCGCAGCTTTGTGCGATCTCCCATTGCGCAGAGCGGGTATCCGAGACAAATGAGGCCGTCCACCTTTTCTTCGAGTGAAAGATGACATCCAACGCGGCCACCCATGCTCTTGCCAATCAGGATCGTTGATTCGGCCGAATGCCGTTTCCTCGCGTCGCTCAACGCTTCTCGATGCGCCGCGATCAGCTTTGGCAATGGATCGGGGCGTTTCCGGCTCTCGCGCATGTAGGCGTAATCGAAAGTTTCGACCTCACCGATCTCAGACAAGCGACGCTTCCAATTTTGCATCCAAGGATGTGACGAGGGGGCGCCTGCCCCGGGGGCAAGTAAGATTAATAGTTCCATGCGCTCAATCGGCGGTTCATACACCACCGCTACAACGGCGCACCTTATTGCACCGTCACCAACGTTCCAATTGGGATCTCGGAGAAGAATTTGCGCGCAGCTTCTTCGGGCAATCGGATGCATCCGTGTGAGGCCGGATAATTCGGGACCATCCCGGCATGCATTCCGAAGTCGAGGCAGCTCAACCGCATGAAGTAGGGCATCTCCACGTGGTAGATGGTAGAACGATGGTTCCGTTCCTTATTCGTGATCACAAATTCGCCGGTCTTCGTCGAGTAACCCTGGCGCCCGGTCGAACATTGCGTGCGATATACCGGCACGCCATTCTTGACGAGAGCGACCCGTTGCAAAGCAAGGGAAATTTCGACGTGCAATTGGTCCGGAGAAGGCCCGCCGCCGAGAAGAATTTGCGAGGAACGCCAGTGACCCGTCTCCGCGGCGATATCCAGCGCAGACATTTTATCACGCTTGGTTAACTGGTTCCGGCTAGCACCTGCGGCAAGCAGAGCGCGGAGGTAATCTTCCCGGCCGAGGCCCGCTGCCAGCATCAGCACTGTGAGACCTTTGTCTCCTTCAACGTAACTGCTGAACGATTTCGATGGGAGCATTGCAAGAAAATCCTTATCGCAGCGCGATGGCAGCGCCGTGTTGGGATCAGTGCGACAGGCCAAGAGCATGCCAAAAAGCGAGGAGTCGTTTCCAGCGACAGCATACGCAAGCAGCGGCACATTCTTCCCCTCGGGCGTTGGAGGCACGGAGTGCTTGCTGAGCAGCAACTGGATTTCGCTCTTGTCTCCAGTCATCAAGGCTGCTTGAAGAGCGCGCCGGGTACTGGTTCGCCATTCACGCAGTGTGGGCAAAGATTCCACAACAAACCCTACGATTTTCGGATTGCCGCCATCGAGGGCCATTCCCAGCAAATCGCTTCCATCTTTGCAACGAGCTTCGGCATGAAAATTGGCAGAGCGGGCCAGCAACTCCCGAAAGATTTCGAGATGGCCGTGCATGGCGGCGGCCATCAGTGGCGTAAAACCATTCTTGTCAGCAAGATCGACAAGCGCACCGGCGCCCAGCAGGCGCTGCGCCGTTTTCCAATCTTGTTGTGACGTTGCGATCAGCAACGGCGTTCGGCCCTGGGCGTCATGCCCATTTGGATCGACGTGGTCGATCAGGCATAATTCGATGAGCGAGTCCCGCTGGATTGTGACAGCGCGAACAAGTTCGCTCGGCGAAATGGAAATGCGCGCGGGAGGTTCCGGTCCGAGCGCTGTCGCCCAAAACAATATCAAAAGTACGACGCCGATCCGAAAGACAAATCGCCTGTTGAACACGCGCATATGAAGGGTTGGGCCGGATATTATACGGGCCGTGTCCACCACTGTAATAGGGGCTGGATTGAACTGCGAGCCCACCTTCGAACAAGCAGGGATTGGACGTATCCAGTTGAACGTTGCATGTTCCGTGGTGTCCAAATTCCAACCCATGCGCTTATCCATTTTAGCCCTGTGCGTTGCACTGAGTACATCGTTCGCCGCACAACCTGAGGTTGTCCCCATGCCGACTGTCCCTGCCGCTGTGGCCGAGGCAGGCAAAGATGTCGTTCATCAATTGAACAATGCGTTTGCAAAAGTCTTCGAAACCGTCGCGCCGAGCGTTGTCATTATTGAGGTTTCTAAGAAAAACGATATCGGCGAAAGTTCGCCACTCGACGATCTGTTCTTCCAAGGGGCGCCGGATGACAACAATCAACGGCGCAACCCGAGCGGGCCCCGCCCGATCCAAAGCGAAGGCTCCGGTTTTATTGTTCGGCCAGACGGCTACATCTTTACGAATTTTCACGTGGTCGAAGGCGCAGACAAAATCGACGTGAAATTGAGAGACGGCCGGAATTTCTCCGGGAGGGTGGTTGGCACGGACGAGAAGACCGATATTGCGGTCGTCAAGATCGACGCCAAAGATTTGCCGGTCGTTCAGCTGGGTGACAGCGATGCGGTGCGGGTAGGCCAGTTTGCATTCGCGATCGGCGCGCCTGTCAAGCTCGATTACACTTTCACGTACGGTGTAGTCAGCGGCAAAGGTCGCAGCAAATTGCTTCAGACCGGCGCGTATTCCATTTCAGATTATCTGCAGACCGACGCATCGATTAATCCGGGCAACAGCGGAGGGCCGCTGTGCGATATCGATGGCAAAGTGATCGGTATGAACACCCTGATCAACGGGATGAATCGCGGCCTGGGCTTCGCAATCCCCGTTAACATGGCCAAAGAAATCGGTACGGAATTAATTGCCGGTCACAAAATCATGCGACCCTGGTTGGGCATTCGGATCGAAACGCTCGGTGACGACCCTACGATTCGCGATTTGTTTAAAGGCGCAGATAAAGGCGTCGTGGTGCGCACCATTGAAGCCGATGCGCCTGCTTCCAAAAGTGATTTGCGCCCATTCGACGTAATAACCCATGTGGATGGAACACCGATCGACTCAGACTCACAGCTGCAGCATGAGGTTTTGAAAAAGAAAATCGGCCAAAGTGTTCAGCTAAGCGTTTGGCGCAAAGGCCAGACCATCAAAGTCCCAATCAAAACTGGCGAATTGCCAAACGAGATTGCGCAAGCATCAAACGCGTTGCCGATTCAACCGGCGCCACCGACGCAGGAAAGTGTCGGCAAATTCGGTTTGCAGGTTCAGGAACTAACGAAAGATGTTGCCGAACGTCTTCATCTCCCTGTCCAGCAAGGCGTGGTCGTAACCGATGTTGAGGACAACAGCATCGCTGCGGCTCAGGACATTCAGCGCGAAGACGTCATCACCGAGGTGGATGGCAAGCCAGTGACTAACGTGAAGTCGTTCCGCGAGGCGCTGACTAAAGCCGATCCGAAACGGGGCGTCCTTCTCTACCTCGATCGCAAAGGCAGCAAAACTTTTGCCGTGCTAAAAGCCGGCGATTAGCTCTTCCTGCTGCCGACGATTACGAGAACTACTCCGCCGAGAATACAAATTCCGCTAGCGATCGGCGGAAAAGCGAAGCCGTGGCTTTCCTTGTGAGTGATCTCAAGGGGACCTAGTTGGGCGTCTTTTTTCTGTGTCGTCCAGCCCAGACCGCCATAAGCGAAGCCGAGGATCCCGATAATGATGAGAATAATGCCGACAATCGCGGCCAGTTTCATTGGTGCGAGCTTACAACGGCCGGCGGCCTTGGATCAATTGGAGAATCAGCACCACAATCGCAATGACCAGCAGGATATGAATGAATCCCCCAAGCGTGTAGGAGCTGACCAGCCCAAGCAGCCAGAGCACCAGCAAGATCACGAATATTGTCCAGAGCATAAGGTTTCCTTTCGGTTAAGTCACATGTTCCTTCGTCCGATGCGGTTCCGCTGCGCTTATGGAAATTAGAATTTCTGCACCGATCACGGATTTGTAGCGTGTTCCGTGACTGGTCATGACTACAGTTTCTCGACTACGGCACGCAGGTTCCAGTCCGCTGCTTCGAGTCGTCGACGCGCAGACTCATAATCGCATTGCCCTAAATCGGCGACGACCCGCACCGCGCGATTGCGCAGCTTGGCATTGGTGGTGTGGAGATCAATCATCAGATTGCCGCGCACTTTGCCAAGCGCGACCATCGCGCCGGTGCTGACAATATTAAGCGCCACCTTCGTCGCGGTTCCAGCTTTTAGCCTGGTCGATCCAGTCAGGAGCTCGGGGCCAACGGCAAGTGCGATCACCAGCCCGGCATCCACTGTAGAGGTAACTGTGCCGGCTGCAGCAGGCGACACGCCTGCCACCACAGTTGGATTGCACGTGAGCAGGATTGTTGTTGCTCCTACCCATTTTGCGCAGGCGAGCGCGCCGAGGACAAAAGGCGTCCGACCGCTGGCGGTGATCCCAATGATAACATCGCTATTTTTTATTCCCCTCTCCCGCATGGCCAACGCGCCTGCGCTCTCCTTGTCCTCCGCGCCTTCGACGCTGCGATAAAGGGCGGTTACTCCGCCGGCAATTACTCCCTGCACGAGATTAGCGGACGCGCCAAAGGTCGGGGGAATTTCGCTCGCATCGAGGACGCCGATGCGACCGCTGCTGCCGGAGCCGACGTAAAACAAGCGGCCACCATTCCGGAGCGATCCAGTCACCATTTCAATGGCTTTGGCAAGCTCCGCGGTTACTGCGCGTAACGCATCCTGAACGAATTTCTCTTCCTCGACAAAGAGCTCGACCAGTTCATGAATGCTCATCTTTTCCAGGTTCTCCGAGCGCGGATTGCGTTGCTCGGTAAGCGCAGCAGCCAGATCTTCGATTTCTTTTTCAGAGAACTTTGGCCGAACCGTGACAGCATCGGGCGTCTCTGCTGCAAGCCACGCCGCGCCCAGTTCGGGAGGTCGCTCTGCTGTAGCAATGCGAGCGTCGGGCAGATTCTTTTTTAGTTGGCGTCGAAACGCGTGGGTATAGATCGAGTCGCGGTAAAAAAGGCCGCCCATCAACACGACTTTGGGAGCAAGCAGGTGCAGACGAGACGCGACAGCCTCGGTGTATTCGCAGAGGACATGCGCGCCTTCTTCGACGATCTCGTTCACACGCGTCTCGCCACCGGCTGCAGCTTCAAACACAACCGGCGCCAGCATCGCAATCTCGTTTTTGTCCGCTGTTTGCGCCCAGCGCACGAGCTCGTCAAGATTGTTCAACGAAAGTGCTTGGAGAATCTTCGCAGTGAACGGCATCTCACCGCAATGCAAGTCATGCTCGCGCAGGATCAGACGCAGCGCTTCAATGGACAAAAAATAACCGCCGCCGGTATCGCCCAGAATATGTCCCCACCCACCGGCTCTTTCGATTCGGTCGCCCCGCCGGCCAGTCACCGAAGAACCACTTCCCGCGTTTACAACAATGCCGTCTCCGTGGTCGAGGGCCGCAGCAAGACCGGAATCACGATCGCTGCCCGTCACAATTTTCGCATTTGGCCAAATGTCTCTGCAAATGAGCGCAAGTGATTGACGATCTTCCTCGGTGCCACAACCGGCAAGAAAAACTCCCGCGCGATCGATTTCCCTTGGCAACCCGGCAAAAACTTCGCGCAAACGTTCCGGGGTAGTCAGGCGCAAATTGGACGGCGGCAGCTTTCCTTGATCGAGAATCACCCATTGCGAGCCGGGTTCAGCGCCCCCGGCTACGGGTCGTTCAATTAACACCCAGGCGGTTTTTGTTCCGCCTCCTTCGACGCCGAGGATGCGCTCGCCGGATTTCACAGTTGTTTATGCTTAGCTGCTTTTCCGCGAATTTGAAAGCCTCGTTGCTCTCTCACGCGATCATCCTGAGCGAAGCGAAGGACCTCACCCACGGCGATGGAGCACGCTCGGAAGATTGTGTGTCCTAAGTTCCGAATGTGAGGTTCCTCGCTTCGCTCGGAATGACACGGTTGAGCATCATTGCCGATATTCGGCGCAACTCGTATCGTGCAAAAATGGCCAAGGACGAAACACGAGCGGCAAAGCGAATGGAGCAGTTACGGGACGAAATCCGCAAGCATGACCGGCTCTACTACGAAGAGGCTGCACCAATCATTAGCGACCGCGAATACGACCACCTCTACAAAGAACTTATCGATCTGGAGATGCAGTTTCCCGATCTGATTACGCCTGATTCACCCACTCAGCGAGTCGGCGGAAAACCGCTTAAAGCGTTCGAGCAGGTTGCGCATCTGATCCCAATGCTCAGTCTCGATAACACTTACTCGGAAGAGGAAGTGAAAAATTTTTACGCCCGTATTCAGCGGCTTTTGCCTAACGAAAAGATACCGGTGGTGATCGAGCCAAAGGTGGACGGCGTTGCCGTTTCGCTCATTTACGAAAACGGCAGACTGCGCCAGGCGGCAACGCGGGGGGACGGAAACGTGGGCGACAACATCACTCAAAATATTCGAACGATCCGTTCGGTGCCCGAGCGACTGCGCGGCGCTGCGCCGAAACTTTTGGAGGTGCGCGGAGAGGTTTACATGGACAAACATGGCTTCGAAAAATTAAACGACGAAAGGCGCAAGGCCGGTCTGCTGCTGTTTGCAAATCCGCGCAACGCAGCGGCCGGTTCACTCAAGCAACTGGATCCGGCGCCCCCTCGATGTTGTGTTGTATGGAACTGGGGCGACCGAGGGAGTGGACGTGGATGTTCACTCGGAAATTTTCCCGCTCCTAAAAAAGCTGGGCCTGCCAGCCACCGAGCGCTGGTGGGTGGCTGAGTCAGTCGAGGAAATTCTGGAAGCAATTCACGAACTGGACGGCATCCGGCATAAGTTCGCCTATCAAACCGACGGCGCGGTGGTGAAGGTGAATTCATTTGCGCAACGCGAGCGCCTCGGGTTCACCGCGAAATCGCCGCGTTGGGCCATAGCTTACAAATACGAAGCCGAACGCGTTCAAACGCGCCTGAACGAGATCGTAATCCAGGTCGGACGCACTGGAATTCTCACGCCAGTGGCGGTGTTGGAGCCGGTGTTCGTAAGCGGAAGCACTGTTGGGCGCGCGACATTGCACAACGAAGACGAAATCAAACGCAAAGACATCCGCATTGGCGACACCGTGGTAATCGAAAAGGCGGGCGAAGTTATCCCAGCCGTTGTTGAAGTCGTAAAATCGAAACGGCCGCGCGATGCCAAGCCTTTCGATTTTGCCAAACATATTCACGGCAAGTGCCCTGTGTGTGGCGGCCCAATTCGCCGCGACCTGCAATTCGTTGCCTGGCGCTGTGAGAATCTTCAGTGCCCCGCGCAAACGACGCGTCGCGTCGAATTTTTTGCAGCGCGCACCGCGCTCGACATCGAAAGTGTCGGCGGCATTGTGGCAGATAAACTCGTCGAACGTGGGCTTGTACGTGAGCCGCTTGATCTCTTTGAGTTAAAGACGGAACAACTGGCCAAACTGAATCTGGGAACGGACGAAGAATCGCGTGTGTTCGGCGAGAAAAATGCGACGAAAGCCATCCACGCAATCGAAAGGGCCCGAACTCTGCCGCTCTCGCGTTGGCTTTTTGCTCTTGCCATTCCGGATGTGGGAAGAACCACAGCAACGCAACTCGCCAGGTTCCACGAGACGATTGAAGACGTCGCCAATTCGCCGCTGCTCCGTGATGTTTTACAGTACCACGAAAAGCGGGATGACAAGGAGGATGCAAAGGAAATTGCCGATCGGCTCGTCCAATCCGGTTTTGCGAAGCCATCGAAAAGCAAAGCCGAAAAAGGCCGCGGCATCACCACGGAAGTGGGACCTGTCGTTGCTCAAAGCGTCCTGGATTTCTTCGCCTCAGCAGCCGGGAAAAAAATTCTGCGCCGGATAAAAGAACTCGGGATTCACCCTAAGAGCGAAAAAGTCTCATCAAAAAAAGCGGCGGAATTGCCCCTATCTGGAAAAACTTTTGTTCTTACCGGAACATTGCCTTCGATGACGCGGGAAGAAGCAACAGAAAAAATCGAAATGCTCGGGGGACACGTAACCGGCAGCGTGAGCAAGAAAACCGATTACGTCCTCGCAGGCACCGAGCCCGGAAGCAAATTCGACAAGGCGAAAGAACTTGGCGTGCGAATTATCGACGAACCCGAGTTTCGCAAGATGCTGTGATTCAACTGACCGCGCTATCCGGATGCGTAGCTGAAAAACCTGCGATCGCAAACTTAGGGCGTGGGTGGCACGTCGGAACCGAGCGAGAGCGGGATCCCCTGCTGATTTATTGCGGGAGTGCCGGGAGAGGCAAGTAATACCCCGCTCCGGCTGGCGGGATGAAGAGTTGCCTGCACACTGAAAATCAGTTTTTGATTTCCGCGCATCACAGTAATCGGAACGGTGTCTCCGGCAGTGATGAAGAATGAGGCATCCAGCACATCTTCCGGCTGCGTTACTCTCTTCCTGCCGACTTGTAGGAGAATGTCGCCGGATTTGATTCCGGAACGGGCGGCTGGCGTGTCTTCCATGATCTGCTTCATTTCCGCAACCGAACCTTCCACTGGTTGCCGCGCCATGGTGACATTGATCCCGATCCAGCCATGTCTGGCTTCACCGAACCGCATGAAATCGCCCCGAATTTTTTCGGCTGCCTCGATTGGCACCGCGTAACACGCTGAGTTGTTCTCGAGACTGCTGACCACGATGCCAACGACCTCACCTTTCATGTTCAAAAGCGGCGCGCCGGCTTCTCCACGCTGTGTCGGCAGGTTAACGCGCAGATGCGTTGTCGAGAAATAACGACCGAGATATTTGCGATCGAATCCCGCGATCATCCCGAAATTTGGTGTCTCCGGTAAGTCCAATGGATAACCAACCGCAAGGACCGGAGTTGCTACTTCCAGTCCTTCGGATTTTCCAATCGGCAGGGCCGGAGTGGGCGCATCGATCTTCAACATGGCGGTCCCGCTGCGGATGTCTGCCAAAAGCTGGCGCGCCGGGTATTTTTTACCGCCGAATTCAATTGTGAAATTTCCCGCTTCACCTCCAACCGTGTATGCCGTGTAAAGGGTCCCAGTGGGATCGATGAAAAACCCAGTCCCGCAAATTGGGCTGTGTTCATCGACACCATGAATCTTGACCACTGCCTTCGCGGCACGCTCAAAGATGTCCTTCACCTGATGGCTAACTGCTGTAGCCGATTCTGCCTGCGCCATGACGCGTTCAAAAGTCTCCTTAACCCGATCGCCACCTTTTTTGGCGGACTGCTCCTGCGCAAAGAGCGAACTGGCGCTAAAGCAAAAAATCAGCGCGAAGGCGGCTTTACGAGGCATAATGAGGCGCAGATTCTTAACTTGCGACATGGGGACGCGCAAGCCGCGTCGGACTACACCGTTCCTAAAATCTGAAAGTCGGCTCATAACTCACGGGGACGCTATCGAGCACGTAGCGCGGCGGGGCTGCGGCTCGGTGAGTCTGGGCGCTTTCATTGAAACGGCGAACCGGCTGCGTCCTGAAAATCTGCGTGGCCACCGGAGATGTAAGGCTCCATTCCCCTTCCGCGCTTGTCGGCACGGACAAAGCCGGCGGGCTCTGGAGAGCGACGCGAGCCGTCTGCGGTTGCTGATAAATCTTTAATGAAATTACTGCGGCGCAGACCAGGACTGCTGCGACGGCAGCTGGATACGAGGCGAGAGATCGAACATCAAGGCGGAGCATCAAACCATGAGCGCGCTCGAGACAGATGCGCCACAACGGCTGGCGGACCATTTCATCGCGCTGCCGGCGATGAAATTCATGCAGGAAATTCTCGAAGTAACCGGGTGGCGGCTGTTCGTACCGCTTCAGTCGAAGCAGCCTTGCGATTTCGTTATCGTCAAACTCGTCCATTTTTCAGCGCGGATTAGGAAACAGGATTTTTCCGAAATTCGTCCAGATAGTTCTGTAGCTGCCGATTCGCGTAGAAGAGCCTGGAACGTACCGTTCCTTCCGAGACGCGCAAGATTTTACTAATCTCTGCGTGGGGCATCCCCTGGATATGGAACATGGTAACCACGGCTCTGTGTTCATCAGACAATTTCATCATGGCCTCGTTCAATCTTCGCTGCAGCTCGGACAAGTCTGCTTCGCGCACCGGACTGCTCGTGGCCGTGCTTTCCAGGAACTCCTTGTCGTTTTGAATGCTGGCATCGACGTCATCGAGGCTCAGTTGAAAACGCCGGCCGCGTTTCTTCAGAAAATTGAGCGTCATATTCACAGCAATGGAATGAATCCACGTATAAAAGGAAGATTTGCCGCGGAACCCGCGGATTGCGCGGTACGCCTTGGCGAAAATATCCTGCAAAAGATCGTTCGTGTCCTCGTGGTTCGAAGTCATGTTGTACACGAGACCATAAAGACGCGGAGTGTATTTAATGACCAGTTCATCGAAGGCGCCAGCATCGCCCGATTGCGTACGCGTTACCAACTCTTGATCTGGATCGACCCGCGGCTGGTCCATTGTCTCTCGTCTAGACTTAGCACGAGCCTCGAGACCGGACGACAACAAATCCGAAATACGGCGAGCAGGTAAGGCGAGAGTGGGATCCATTTCCACTAGTGCGCTCGATCAGCGCCGATCGCGGATCGACATCAGCCAGAGCAAGTTTCCTAGCGCAGCGATGAAAGCCGCGATGTACGTAAGTGCAGCCGCATTGAGGACCTTGTTCACGCCAACAACTTCCTGCCCGGGCCGTACGATGCCCATCTGCTGCAAAATGATTTTTGCCCGCCGGGAGGCGTCGAATTCCACTGGGAGCGTGATCAATTGGAAGACCAGCAAGACCAGATAGCAATAGATGCCGAGCGTGATCAGACCGCTGATCCGAAAGAAGAGACCGCCAATAATGATGAACGGCAGCAATTGCGACGCAACCATTGTCACCGGCACGATCGCCATGCGCGCTTTCAATGGCGCGTAAGCCTTCGCGTGCTGAATTGCGTGACCGGTCTCGTGCGCAGCAATCCCCAATGCTGCTACTGAAGGCGTGTTGTACACGCTGCTGGAGAGGTGCAGCCTCTTGTCTCTCGGGTCGTAATGATCTCCGAGAAAATCGTTCGTCTCCACAACATCGACATCTGGTATTTGGGCCGCTTGCAGGATTTCGCGCGCGCATTCCGCGCCAGTGATGTTGGAGCTTGCGCGGACCTCACCCCATTTTCGAAACGCGCTCGTGACACGTATCTGCGCCCAAATCCCGATGATCAGCGGGACGCCGATATATAGTAACCAATGAGATCCAAAACCGAAACCGTATGGATAAAACATACCGAGCTTAATTTAATGTATCGAAGTCAATTGTCACTTTACTGGTTGGAACAAATTAGACGCTCAAATGCGCGCTTCGTTCATTTCCTCCAACGTCGTTCCGAGGGAACGAGCAACCACTCGCAGGATTATGGATCGCCCTCCAGGCAAAGCGTGTGTCAAACTTCATAGGCGCGAGCCTTCACTTCGCTCAGGATGATATCGGGATATGGGCGGGAAACTAGATTTCCAGTTGCTTCGGGAACCGCGAAAGGATTTTGCAACCTGTCTTGGTAACTAGAACTACGTCTTCCAGCCGCACGCCGCCCAGTCCTGGATAATACAGGCCGGG
>Ga0209469_1001112_pt1 | contig 15317 bp, 7 predicted proteins | sample GraSoiAngelo_123_FD_185880 | JGI IMG/M metagenome (GOLD analysis project Ga0209469, IMG submission 185880) | Grasslands soil microbial communities from the Angelo Coastal Reserve, California, USA - 14_0927_02_40cm (SPAdes) (version 2) | ecosystem: Environmental > Terrestrial > Soil > Grasslands ... | reverse complement strand
CCGAATCCAGGCCACGCCATTCGAGGTCGGTTGCGAGTGGGTGAGCGCCGTGCCTTGCTGCGGTATCGCTTTGAACTCTACGTTGCTCGGCGAGAGCACAAGGTTATGGAACTTATCGAAGACGAAGGTCACGGCGCTAATGGCGTTCGGCGTAGCCACGCGAACTCGCGATGGATGCACCAGCAGGCTCAACTTGGATGCATCGGCAGCAACTACGTAGAAGTTTGTGGACGCGCAATCGCTCCCGGAGCAAACGACGGCGGTGTAGCGGCCCGCGTGCTGAACTTCATTCGACTGAACGGCAATTCCACTGCCAAGCTGTACTTTGCGTTTGCTGACCGAGGCCGGGCCAACTAGATAAAGCGTTGCCTCACCAGATCCGCTGCTGGTCAGGCTGAATGCGCTGCCAGCCTTGACCTGAGCCGGAGCGTGCAGCTCGGCCGCATGAGTGCTAATCGCGAGCAGCAGTGCTAGCCAAAAATATGTAAGCAGTCTGGGCATTTAAGATGCGGTATTGCTGTCGTAATGGTTCACCACAACGTGATAGTTATGCACTTTCGGCGCGACGTCATCGGGAACATCGACTGCGAACGCTACCGGGATCTGGGGCTGAAGTTCCTGATCAACGTAGCCGTCCGAGACCCAAATCACTTTTCCATTGGCGTCGTAGTAAGCCGCCAGTACGTGCGGAATGTTCACGATCTGGCCGCTCTGATTTACCAGTTCGCCGCGCAGCACTTTTTTGCCGAGAGCGTCGGTCTCCAGCTTCTGCTGGTTGACCTCAATCACCGGATCGGCGCTCGCGGGCACCAGCATGGCTTTCGCGTCCATGCGAACGCTCTTTACCTGATCCAGCCTGATCCCCGGGAAATCGATCCGATAAGGAGATACCTGCTTCGGCAGCAGAACGTGTGAAATTTTGTCGAAGCTGGTCTCCTGAGTCATAGGATTTCCGTCAGGGCGGAGCAGGGTTGCACCCACGTTGATGTAGGCCGGTATAGTGTCTTCATTAACAATTTCACCGAGGATCACGATTCGATCCGGGCGCTGCAGCGCGTTCATGGAAAGAATGCGCACCTGCGGCGAGTCCACGTTCTGCACGCCCCAGTCGTCCTCCGCGTTGCGATTGATCACGTCCCAACGCAGATAATTGACCGGAATCACTTGCGGCGCAACTTTCGCGACGGTTGTGGTAGGCCAGCGCACTCTCCAGGTTTCGCCTTGGTGTTCGACCTGCAAGTCCCGAACGTCATCAAGCGGGCCCACAGCGGTAGAATAGTGGAGCTTCGCGCGAACTGTGGCTTCGCGGCCATTGTTGTGCAGCGGCCACACATCAAAGTGTTCCAGGCTGGCGTAAGTGAGAAGGCTGCCATTACTGCCTGCAACATCGCGGACGAAAGCTGTTTTCTCCACTTCACTCGAATTCGCCAGCAGCGAATGCGCTGAATCCCACTTCCGCGCCTGCACTTGGCTGAGTAGAAGACGTGTAGCTTCATCCGGTGTGCGCGAGGAACGCATGCGTTCGCGAGCCACCACGCCTGATTGAACCCAACCGAGCAATAGCAAAACGACAGTTGCGATCGTGATCAGGAAGGGAAGAACGTGTTTCATCATCGCACCTCCCGAGCGTACACGTGCTCTCCGGTGGGAGAAGGAAATTCGACCACACGCTCCGCGCGAACGCGATCCGGCAACAATAACGCCAGCAGGATGGCGAGAATGCTGCTTCCTAGCGGCAGCGTTCCCCAAAGCAAACCTTCCCACGGCGCAGGCATTGCATCGGATTGAATTGGCCGCGCCGGGGGGACATCTTCCTTAGACCACACCGTAATCGTGCCCGAGTCGTAGGTTTCAATTTTCCGCCAGCCAGCGAAAGCTAACATCGGCTCGTAGTACGGATCGTGAACAAAGATGTATTTCAGCCCATAATTGTTTGCGTGTTTCAACATGGCCCGGAGTGATTCCATGCCCGCTGTGCCAAAGAACTTGGCGCTGGTAAGCTGCGCCGAGCCGTAATGCGTCATCTCTGGCAGGAGGCGAGCAGAGTTGTACTCGCCGTCCACGCTGTTTGCATTCGCGTAGGTAGACACTTTAGGCAATGCATTGCCGAAGCCGAGCGTCAAGTAACGATACCTGTCGTGTCCGCTGCGATTGAGGAACTCAACAACTGAATTAACATTCAGTCCGCTAAGCGTGTGGAACGGGCTCCATACGAGCCATCCCATGGCAAGCGCCATCGTGACGACAGCGGCGACCGAGAGGCCCACAGCGGCGACTGCTCGGTAGCGGTCCAGAAGACTTTCAGCGAGCAATCCGACAACTGGCAACGCCAGCAGAGTTGCTGAAAGGGTGAACCTTTCAAACGTCAGGATCTCGAAGGCGCGCCCGAAGATCCACTTGGGAACTGGAGTTGTTCCACCCAAGCCGAACAGAAACGCTATCCAGAATCCGAACAGCAGCGGGCGAAGCCGCCGATTCGCCGAACCCATCCAGATCACAAACGGCAGCGCCAGAATCATCGCTCCGTAAGGAACAAAGAAGTAATTCGTCAAATAATTCAGGTTCAGCAGCAAGTTCGAGCGGCTAGCGTGAGGAATCGGAATCTGCTCGATCGGGTGGCGAATAATTGCAATCCAGTAGGGAAGCAGAATTACACCCACGCCGATCCCAGCAACCACCGCGAACATAATGGCGCGGGTAAGCACCGCAGCCACGGATCGGCCTTCCCGGCGATCAATACAAGCCAGCCACAACACGGGCACAGCAAACAGCACCGAACCAAAAATCAGGGTAACGTGATGCACGGATGCAGCCGCCCAGACCAGAACCAGTCCTTTGAGCAATCCCTTGGCGTCGGCTGAACGTGACCACTCGTAAAAATAGGGCAGAGCCAGCAGGTAAATCGGCGCAGATAGCATGGTCGAGAGTTGGCCCGCCGAATAAACCAGAAATGCTACTGCCCCTAAAAACACGCTGAACGCGGCGGCATAACTGGCGGCGCGCTCACTTACCCATAACCGCGAGAATCGGTAGACGCCCACTGCCAGCAGCACGATGGCAATCAACTGCACCAGCGCGTACGCCTCGCGCAGACCAACGAAGTAAGAAAAAATCGCGATCCACTGATGTCCCAACGGCGGATAAGTCGTCTGCGAAAAACCGGCGAACCACTTTTCATTCCACGGATCAAACCAGTGGTGAGCGTAATGGGAGGCAAAAAATATGTGCAGATTGGCGTCGTAGGAAGTGGTGAGCGGCAGTTGCATCGTCAGCAGCGGTCCGTGCACTATCAAGGCCAGCAGGACAATCGCCGCCAACGGGATTGGCCTTCGTAAATAGCTCGTTTCCACGGTATTGGAGGTCCTCCCCGGTTATATGAGCAGGGGTTGGATTCCACATTGCCCAGGAAGGTTTTCCGAGCTCCTGCTGCGCCTCCGCTGCATCTTGGATTCAAAAACAAGCTGTGAACTTCCTTGCAGCAGCTCTGTAACCAACTCTATGAAATTGCTTGGCATCAGAGCGTCGGAATGCGCAAGACTTTCCGCCGGAAAAAAGGGAAGTTGAGTTGCGCTCACATCGCACCGATGCCTCGCCAGCGGTTCCATCTCGCCGTTGTCTGTTTGCTATTGCTCAACCTCACCTTGCTTGCGCAGACATTTGAGATCAGTCCCAGCGGGACCGCGCCCACGGCCCCTGCGAAGAAAAAATCGAAGGCTGCCCCTAACCAGTCCGCCCCGGCGGAGAACGGAATCGGATGGGGCTCAGGAATTGAAGTTGCCCGCCAGGCTCGCGCGGCTCAGCAAGCTTTGCAGAAGAACGACTACGCGGCGGCGGTGAACTATGCCACCCGTGCGGCAAATGCCGCACCCCAGAATCCCGCGTTGTGGTTCCTACTCGGATATTCCGCGCGCATGGCTGGCCGCTATCAGGTCTCGCTTGACGCCTATCAACTCGGGCTAAAGCTTCAGCCGTCTTCGATTCAAGGGCTTTCCGGATTAGCCCAGACTTATGCCAAAGCGGGCCGGCAGGCGGAGGCACAAGATACCTTGCAAAAGGTTCTGGCAGCGAATCCTAAGAGTGTCACCGATTTGCAGCTAGCGGGAGAGCTCTCGCTTAGCTCGGATGCAGGCACAGCCCTACAGCTTTTGAAACGCGCGGAAGCTCTGCAGCCCTCGGCGCGATCAGAACTGCTTATTGCGCGCGCCTACCAGCGGCTCAATCAGTCGCAAGAGTCCAAGCAGTATCTGGATCGCGCGCAAAGCCGCGCTCCGAAAGATCCAGACGTACTCCGAGCGATCGCGTCCTTTTATCGAGACAATCACCAATACGATGTTGCCATTGCGACGCTGCAGAAAGCAGTTGCACTGCCCAAGGGCCGCAACGCGCTACCCGAGTTGGCCTACACATACGAATTGGCTGGCAAAAGAAAAGAGGCCGCTGACACTTACGCCCAAGCCGCCAATAGCTTCGCCGGAGATCCAGGATTGCAACTCAGCGCAGCACAAGCTCTGACCAACGTCGGTCAGTTTGATCACGCTGAAGCATTTCTCAAACGCGCAGAGGCGCATGACACCAACAATTATCGCCTCCATGCCATTCGCGGGCAGATTGCCAGTATGCAAGGCCGCAACGAAGATTCCGTCCGCGAATACCAGGCAGCCCTGGCGCACTTACCTGAAGGTGTTCCGGAAGGGCCGCTTTACCCCGTATCGCTTCACTTGAGCTTGTATCAGCTCTATCAAGCCACCGGCCAGCCCGCCCCGGCCGAAGGTGAATTGCGTGCCGCTCAGACGCAGATGGCAAAGGTCGGCGCAGCCGATCAATCGAACCAGCCGGAGTATCTGCGGCTGCGCTCCTTGATTGAGGCCGGATTCAACAACTTCGATGCCGCAGAGAAAGACATCAAGCAGGCGCTCTCGCTGGAACCCTCGAACGTCAACATCATCTTGAATTATGCGAACCTGCTCTGGAAGACAAACCGCAAGCAGGAAGCATTTCAGACCTACAACCACGCTTTGGGTCTTGACCCCACGAATCACGCGGCTTTGACTGCCATGGGATATCTGGCGCGAGAGGTAGCAGACGCGCAAACCGCGGAGAAATATTTCCAGAAATTGACGCAGCTATATCCGCGCGATTACGTCCCCTACCTGGCTCTCGGTGACCTGTACACCTCCGTTCGCAAATTCGCTCCGGCGCAAGAGAATTATGAGAAAGCTCACCAGTTGGCGCCCAATAATCCGCTGTCGGTCTCGGGTGGGGTGAACTCAGCGATTGAAAGCCACCAACTGCCTATTGCTAAACATTGGCTCGACCGCGCAGACCAGAACACCGCCATCGCGCAGAATCCGCAGGTCATGCGCGAGCGCGAACGTTATCTCACGCTCACCGGCCGTTACCAAGAATCGGCAGAGCTTGGCTACAAAGTCTTGGAGAAACTGCCTCGCGATCCAGAAGCGCCCGTTTATCTCGCTTACGATCTGCTTTTCCTGAACCGCTATGACGATGCGGCGAAGATCGTGGCTCAATACAAACCGATTCTCCCGAAAGATAAAGATTTGCGCCTGATCGCAGGCTATATAGATACACATTTCGACCGCCTTCAGGATGCGGTCAGCGATTTCACGCAAGCGCTGGAACTGGACCCTAACGTTGCTACTGCGTACATGAACCGCGGATTCGTGTTAAACGACCTACAAGAACCGACCAAAGCGGCGAAGGATTTTCAGATGGCGCTCAAACTGCGCCCGAACTACGGCGAAGCACATCTGGGGCTTGCTTATGCCGACCTGCAACTGCGCCGATCCCGCGCGGCCCTAAAAGAAGCCGAGCTAGCAGCAAGATTGCTGGGAGAGTCGCGTACCACCCATCTGGCGCGTGCGGAAGCCTATCGCCAGCAAATCATGCTTCGGCAGGCAGAAGGAGAATATCGAGCAGCGCTCAAGATCACTCCGAATGATGTTCCCACGCGCCTCGCTCTCGCCGATACCCTATACCGTCAGCATCACTATGGGGATTCGATCGAACTGCTGAGGACTTCAGCTGGCCTGTCAAAGAAAGACGATCCGCTGGTGTATGCGCAACTGGCGCGTTCCTATGCGCAACTGCATCGCCGCGATGAGGCCATGCAAGCCGTTCGTTCTGCCGAGCAAAACTCAGGAGACAACAGCCGGGTGCTGATGGCAACTGGCGACGCCTTGATGACAATTGGCGAGCACCAGGCGGCAATGGACCGTTACGCGCGCGCGCTCGATGCGCCCAACTCTGATCGCGTCGGAACAAGACTGGCATTGGCGCGGCTCTTTTCCGAGAGCGGCCATCCCGACCAAGCGCAGCAGCAAGTGAGTCTAGGCTTCGCGGAATCGCGTGTGGGCGAGGCGAATCCCATCACTGCCGAACACCTGATCGAAGCCGCCCAAGTGCTCATGTCAATCCAAGAGTTTGATCTGGCCAAAAAATACTTCGAGCGCGCCCAGGCCGAAGGAGCAGACGAGCAGGCAGTCGCGATTGGCATGACCAATGCCTACTTGGCGCTGGGCGAAACCCAAAGTGCCGGGCAGACCATCAAGAGCTTGGGAAATAATCCGGATAACTACGAGAATTACGATTACCTGATCGCCTTGGGAAACGTTTACCGGCAGGAGCACGAAACTGCGCAGGCGCTCTCCGCATTCGCCCGAGCAAACACTCTTGTTGAGGGCAACGAATCAGCAGAAAAAATCGAAATCAACCTGGCCCAGCAGGAAGGACGCCAAATCACGAACAATGTTAGCGCGCAGCCGGAGGTCTCGTTCAGTCCCATTTTCGAGGACATCAATATCTACACGACTGATGCCAAGCTGCGTGGCATCACTGATCCGGCACTTCTCCCTCCGCCCCGCTCATCGTTCGAGTCCCGCGCCGAAGCCCGCTACCGCATTCATCTGTCTAATTTTCCGACGATCATGGGACTGGTCGAGGAGCGCAACGCGCGCGGCCGAATCTCATTCCCCAGCGAGCTCCTGATTCAAGACCGGAACACCTACGACACGATTGTCAACGGAGGCGTGAACCCAGTCCTGCATTTCAGGAATAACAGTATTTCATTCGAACCCGGCCTGCAGTTCACTATCCGCCGCGACACCATTTCCCCGCTGGACATGAACCAGAATCTGTTTCGTCAGTTCCTCTACGTTTACTCCAGCCCATTCTTCAACTGGCTTTCGTTTTCAGGCAGTGCGATGCACGAGGCCGGGCCGTTTACCGAACGAAATCTGCATTCGCGCGATTTAGCGGCGAAGATCGATTTCGTGGTCGGGCGTCCTTGGGACAAGACCGCACTGCTAACCGGATATTCAGTCCGCGACGTACTCTTTCGTCCGCTCGTCCGGGAATACTTTACGACTAGTACGTATGTGGGTCTCCAACGGAAATTCGGCGATAGCATCAAGGCTTCGGTCTTCGGCGAATATATGCGCTCCTGGCGCGTGCAGGACAACCAGTTCGCCATCGCTCAAGCATTGCGTCCGGCATTCAGGCTGGAATTCACTCCGAACAAGCGCTGGAGCGTCCAAGCCAATGGAATCTGGTCACGCGGCGAGGGCTTCCATGCCTACGACAACGTCCAGAATGAAATTCTGGTTACATACATGCGACCGCTGCAACAGTCTATTCACGATGGACTCGGCGATGTGTCGGCAACCTATCCGCTTCGCTTGTCTTTTGGATTGCAACAGCAAACCTTCTACAACTTCGCTGGAAGGAGCGTGACAACGGTTCGTCCGGTCATACAACTAAACCTGTTCTGATAACGAAAATGCTATCGGCGCCCATCCCAAGTCTTGCACATTCCGAAGCCCCGATTGTTGCGCGCCGTTATGGATCCAGATTCGCAGTACGAAAACTACATGTCGAATAAGGGGCCAATTTCGGCTGCTTCGGAAGTCCTGCGCGAGGGCGCTGCCCAAGTGTGGGGAAGAGGTTCATCCGGCACGCTCCGTGCCCGTGTTCTGAGCGGCAGCATGATCATGTTGGTGAGTTCAGGGCTCGTCGGCGCCATGAATCTGGTCTACAACCTGGCCATCGCGCACGGACTGGGAGCCGCAGGTTTTGGTCATGCCAGCGCGGTCTACACGGTCCTGATGCTGCTCTCGTCGGTGACGCTTTCATTTCAGTTGTTGTGCTCAAAGTTTGTCGCCACCAATGATCTGGTTTCGGCCAAAGTTGGAATTTATCGCTTTCTACATCGGCGTGCCTGGCTGTTCGGAGGCGGAATAAGTTTGCTGCTGATCCTGACCAGCCCAATCCTTTCCAATTACCTCAACCTGCCCACGCGCAATTACATCGTCCTTCTCGCCGCCGGGATTGTGTTCTTCGTCCCACTTGGCGTTCGGCGCGGCCTCATGCAGGGAATGTACGACTTCCCCCATCTCGCCGGAAACTTTGTGCTGGAGGTCATTGTCAAGCTCGGAGGGGCACTGCTGCTCATTCGGTTCGGTCTTGGCGTTACTGGCGTGATCGCCGCTGTGGTCGCATCAATCGTTGTTTCTTATCTGCTGGCGAAGCCGGGAAGGGAACTCGCCAGTGACTCGGCAACGCGTGTTCCAGCGACCCTCGAAGAAGGCGTACAAGCAATCGTCTTTTTTGTCGGCCAGGTGATCATCAATAATCTGGATATAGTTCTGGTGAAGCATTTCTTCAGCGACACCCAGGCCGGCGTCTACGCTACGGTCGCGTTAGTCGGACGGGTTGTATATATGCTTTCCTGGTCGGTGGTCAGCGGCATGTTTCCTTTCTCCGCGGGAGTGCGCTACCAGGAGCGCGATGGCCGCGCCGTCCTCAGCACCGCGCTGTTGCTGGTCGTTTTGATTACATCTTTGTTCACGTTCGGAGTCTGGGCGGCACCCGCCAGGATGTGGCTCACCGTTTTGGGGTCCGGTTTCCCGCTCAATAGAGGTATTCCATATTCATCGTTGCTCCTGCTTTATGCGGCAACTACGGGCATCTATTCGCTGGGTGTAGTGCTGATGAGTTATGAGATTTCTCGCAAGATTGGCAATGTGAGTTGGCTCCAGCTTGGATTCAGCGGCGCGATTATTCTCGGAATTTATCTTTTTCACGGCACGTTGCAGGACGTCATCATCGTCCAGTTGGTGGTGATGATGTTGCTTCTGATATCGGTCTCTGTGCCCTTCTTCCGCGCGCAAACGGGGGCGGTGCACCCGGAACAGGCCGCCATTCTGGACGCCGCAGTGATGCAGAAACTTTGCCGCGTTTCTGAGGATGAAGCTATTTCAGAATTCTTGAAAAGCGAATTCTACCAGCCCGAGTTCGACCGCTATCGCAAGCGGTTTGAGCATATCGTCGAGCATCCCGATCTTAGCAACTCGCGTGAGAACACGATCCGCCGAGCACTTTTGTACCTGCGCCGTGGACGGCTATGGCGCGAGTTGCCGGCCGATACCGAATGGTGGGAGGTCGAACTGCACAGGAACGATCTCAATCGCATTCGGGTCTTCCCGCGTAATCACTGGCGAGGCCTGGCGGAAGGAAATTTCTATCTTGCCGATATGCTGGACCGCATTCGCGAAAAAGTCGGCTCCAATTCCCCTGAGAAATATGTAGCCAAGCTGCGCTCCTTGAGTTCCGACGTGGCAAACGGGGTAGATCACAGTTCAGTGCTTTTGATCGGAATCGACGAGAGCGGACCGCTCACGATTATTGAAGGCAATCACCGTATGGCGGCGGCGAGTTTGGTTGCACCTGACGCTATTCATCGCCGTTTCCGGTTTTTGTGCGGCTTCTCGCCGCGCATGAACGAATGCTGCTGGTACCAGACCGATCTTTCGACATTGTGGCGCTATTTTAGAAATTACTTTACTCATCTATTTGAAAATCAGGATGTGGTGATCGCTTCTGCCGCGCATGAAATTGCGCAGGCCGCCGGCACCCCGCGCGCGGACCCCGCATAAGTCCTGCTGTCCCTCTCTTGCCGCACTATTGGATTGACGATGAGGCGTTCGCAGGCTCGATGCTGCGCGCCACGTAGTGTTTTCCGTCGAACACCGCGGATACTCTGACCTCACCTCCAGGCCGAGCGCCACGCAAGCTGCCGGGCGGCAGCGTCTCCAAATAGATTTCGTATGTTGTGTTATCAGACTCGTTCGCGACTGCGATCAGCTTGCGCGAAAGATCCATGTAGGTGATGGGTCCGAAAAACAAAAACTGCGTGCCCGGTTGAGCCAACACTGAGATTTCGCGAACCGTGCCCGCTCTACCTTGCTCCGGCCCGAAGGTCAGGCTTATCAAAGCTCCGGGTTTTAGATCCGCGACCGAGCGAGTTTCGCTTCCTTGGCGTACGAGCGTGTTTGGTCCCACATTAAACTTTACTGGTTGAGCCGAAAGTTCGTCGTGCAGGGTTAAGACCCGACTCTGTGGATCGTACGAGAGAATCTGTCCTCTCCCGCTGCCGGCGGCTGCATCGCTGCCAATCCAGATGCTCTTCGCAAAAATCTTCGTGCCATTGAGCATCGTATCGACGTAAACACGCTCTCCAACCTTGACGTCGCGCTGCGTAGAGGGTTGACCGTCGCGGAAAAAGTGGGTGCGAACATCGAATGCAACATTCATCTTCTGCTTCTGCTTGGCGCCGAACGGCTGAATGGTTAAGCGGTCTTGCACTCGATCAAGCCGGGTAACCGTCCCGCCAAGCAGGGAAACCTTCCCATGTGGCAGCGGAGGCAGGTCGAGCAAAGGATCGTGTTCCTGCGACTTGACAGCGGCCGGCACCGGCTTCGCTGGCTCGGGAGAACTCGAAGCCGGGCTGGATTCAGTTTGTGCGCAGGCGAAGCCGCACAGCGCCGCGAGTGCCACGAATTGAAAGAAACGAGCCATACGTCTGATCCGGAGATGTTGGATGCTGATCGAACGCCAAAGGTAACCAAGTTGCTGAAAATGCAGCAAATCAATCTTCCGTGAGCAAACGCGAACTGCCGGATTGGCATCCAAATCCAACGAATTGACACAGGGCATTTTTACTTTCATGAAGCGACGGATTCTTCGTGTACTTTTACTGACTACGACGACGCTGGGGTGTTTGCCACAGTTACGGGCTGGCGACCTGAGAATCACTCTGCCCAAGCATAGCAATCCCACTCCCGTGCAGGCGCTCAACCAGCAAGGCGTAAACGAAGTTCGCAAGCACCATCTGGAGAAAGCAGAGAAGCTCTTTTACCGCGCCTATCTCATCGACCCCGATGATCCGTTCACGCTCAACAACCTCGGCTACATCTCCGAGTTGGAGGGAAACGTTGAGCGCGCTCAACGCTACTACCAACTGGCCGCCCGGCAGAATTCTGAAACCACGATCGACCGCGCTAGCGAAGACGAATTGAAAGGCCGGCAGCTCACTCAGTTCACCGGGGCATTTGGCAATCGCGAATTGCAGATCAATCGCGGAAATGTCGAAGCCATGAGCCTCATGCAGCAAGGTAGAGTCCAGGAAGCGGACGTGGTTCTGCAGCGTGCATTGGCACTTGATCCTCGCAATCCGTTTACATTGAATAATCTCGGTTTTGCCATGGAAGCCGAAGGCAATCTGGAGAAAGCCTTCCAGTACTACAGCCAGGCCGCGAACCTGCACTCCTCGCAAAAAATTATTGTGGCGCTCGACCGCCGCTGGCGGGGTAAATCCATCAGTGACGTGGCTTCGGGGAACGCAAAAGCAGTCCGCCACCGGCTGGAGACGGAGGAGAGCGCTGAGGACAAAGTCGCGCGGCTGAACCTCCAAGGTGTCTCCGCGTTGAACCACAACGATCCCAAATCCGCACGCCAGTATTTTCGCGAAGCGTACAAGCTCGATCCTAAGAACGCTTTCACACTGAACAACATGGGCTACATTGCCGAATTAGAAGGCGACCAGGAGACGGCTCAGGATTTTTACGAGCAAGCACGAGTGGCATCCGGCGCGGCCCGGCGGGCCACACTGACGACGCGCCATGAAATGCAGGGCTTGCCCTTGGGACAAATTGCTCGCAGCAACGATGAGGGCTCGCAAGCAAATCTCGAAACATTGCGGGAAGCCCGTCTCCGCCAGGGTGGGCCGATTGAACTCAAGACCCGCGACAACCGGGCGGTAATTGAGCCACCCACGCCGCCTCCAGCCCAGCAGCCCGGAAACCGGCCGTCCGCACAGCCGTCGCCGAGCGTGCAGCCTCAAGCGAACCCGCCTGTCCAAACTCCTCAAGCGCCAACGCCGCCGCAGAATCAGCCCCAGTAGTTTTCCACAGCCGGGCTAGTTCGTGAGCACGCATCGGACCGTTTGTACGATCCCTTGCCGTACAGGAACATACCTGTACCAATATAGGAACGCCCTGATTGATTTCCACAGCAACTAGGTGATTCCGCTTATTGCCTTCAGCAGCAAAATCCAGCTACTCTCCAACAACTAAAAATCAACCGGAGCCCCTGCTGTTAATCGGATCTGCCGCACGCAGAACCAAAGGGAAAGTGTGTCCTTGTTCGTTGGGTTGATTCGCGCATAGGGGACTCGGTCACGAGGCGCGATGACAAAACTGAAGTGTCTTTCTGTGGCAGCAGTGTTGCTGTCCTGTCTTGGCTTTCTTCCCGGATCAAATTTGGCGCGCGCAGAGTCGACCATTAGCTGCCCTTCCGGCACGCACGACATGCTGGACTGGATGACGATGGACTCAGACCTTCGTTCGTCCAAACATCTCACTGGTTCGGCGAATCCGCTGTACACCTCAATCAAGTCTGGCAAGTTTTACTGGACTAAAGGTGGAACCGGTTATCCCTGGGACATCCAGCTCTACGACAACAATTACATCTATCTCTGGATCACTGAATATGCTTGGAATTACCCCAACAGCTACAAGAAATCTTCCAACAACTACAACATGCCATTGACCGCGCGCTGTGCCAGGGGAGGTTTTCCCGGCTCCGCGATTAAGGTCAGCAACACTTCTTACGACATTCACAGCGATTGCAACAGCTCCACCACTCACAATCTGCAGAAGGCCATTAACGAAGTGTGGGGACCGTACAACGTTTCCTTTGGAGGCAGTCTGCCCAGCAATATGCCAACCCTGGTTGTGAGCTATCGCTACAACTGCGACAGCAATTACGGCAACTGCGGAGATAAAGAAGAATATTACTTAAGTAAGCGTTACGGACTAGTGCAATGGGTGCACTATACCCTCAGCAATGGTAATTATCATCAGCAACAGAAGAGTGTGTTCAACCAGCTAACGGGCGGAACAACAAGCCCGAAGTTTGTGTGCTTCTAGTTCCAAAACGATAAGGTGGAGTAACTGACAATTACGTAAAGCGCTGCACCCTAATCGCGTTGGGGTGCGCATTTCCAAAAATCGAAGCAGGAGCAGGGAACTCGCTGGGGAGCGGGCCCTACATCCTGCCCGAACCTGAGTAGCACTGCAAGGCGCTGTGGTAGGGGCCAAGCACGTCGGGTCTGGCGCCGCAACTTAGGGCGCTCCAGGCCTTCCGGTTTTCCGGATCAGGAGGCAGGAGATGCGGCAAGGGATTTTTGTGGTCGCTGTGTGTCTTATATTCCCGGCAATTTCGCGGGCAGGCAATCTATTCATTCAACCCACCACTACTCTTCAGGCACAAACTTCCAACAACACCAGCGCAGGGGATTCTTTCCAATCTCAAACGAATGGAAATCTGGGCGCTACCAACATCAGCAAAGTCGATCTGCACACGCTGCTCTATCCTGGAACAACTACAAAGATCTACGCCCACTTCATGCCCTGGTTTGGCGACCCCCGCCACATGGCTGTGGGTTACAACTCGCAGGACCCGGCGCAAATTCACCGCCAGATCACGGATATGATCAGCCGTGGCATCGACGGCATGATCATCGACTGGTACGGATCACGAGACACTTTCACGAATACGACCACGCTGCGTGTCATGGCCGAGGCGGAACAGCATCCCGGCTTCAAATTCGCAATCATGATTGATAAAGGCGCAATCAAACTAAGCTCGTGCTCAGGATGCACGCCGCAGCAGGCTCTCATCGAGCAGATTCATTACATTGAGCAAACCTTCATTCCTTCGCCGGCCTACATGCGTATCAACGGCCGGCCGATGATTACCAATTTCGATGTGGAGTTGCATTATCCGAGTGTCGATTGGGCCGCGGCGGCAGCAACGACGACTACGAATCCCATTTTCATTTTTGAGGACGCCTCTGGTTTCACCCACGTGGTGAGCGGTGGCAGTTATTCCTGGGTGAGGCCTTCAACCACAGATTTCGGCATGGCCTACATGACCAAATTCTATGATGCAGGCTTGGCATATCCGCAACTCGAGACCATCGGCGCATCTTATAAGGGTTTTAATGACACGCTAGCTTCGTGGGGGCTGAACCGCATTATGACTCAATGGTGCGGGCACACGTGGCTACAGACGTTCGCCAAAATCAATAGCCTTTACAACTCGACAAACCAGCTCGATGCGCTGCAATTGCCCACCTGGAACGACTATGAGGAGGGAACCGAAGTGGAAACCGGCATAGACAACTGCATGTCGGTCTCGGCCGGAATTTCGGGAAATTTGCTGCAGTGGAGCGTCAATGGTTATGAAGACACCCTTGACCACTATGTCGTCTACATAAGCACAGATGGGCAAAATCTCATGCCGCTGAACGCAATGGGTGCGGGCTCACACTCGCTTGACGTGTGCGGCTATTCACCGGAGCAACGCCACTACACTCTGTACGTGCAGGCGGTCGGAAAGCCAACCATCAGGAACCGCATGTCGAACGCGGTATCTTACACCCCGCATTGCTCAAATGGTCCGAGTTCGATTTCACTCGGGGCATCGCCGGCTGCTCTGCAAGTTAAGTCAGGGCGTTCAACCAGCGCGAAGGTCACCGTCACTCCCATCTCCGGCTCTTTCACGGGCGCCGTCGCGCTTTCCTGCTCCGGGCTGCCCGTCGGCGTGAGCTGCTCCTTTGTGCCCAGTTCCGTTACCCCCGGAGCTCAGGTCGTCAGTTCCAAACTCACCGTTACCGCGACGATTTCCCCTATGAAGGATCGAAGGCGGCAAACCCGCCGGAGCCCATTGCGATACGCTTTTTGGCTGCCTAGCTTCGGCGTTATGGGTATGGCCATTGCCGTTGCCGGAGGAGGGAGCACGAGAAAGGTAGTCGGGCGAATCGCTTGGCTGCTCGTGCTGGCCTTGATTACATGCAGTCTCGTCTCCTGTGGCGGCACCGGCAACAGCCACCAGCCCATCACCAGCACTGACACTCCAAGCCAGACCTTTACCATTGCCGTTAACGGGAGCTCCGTGGA
>Ga0209469_1001100_pt1 | contig 15401 bp, 16 predicted proteins | sample GraSoiAngelo_123_FD_185880 | JGI IMG/M metagenome (GOLD analysis project Ga0209469, IMG submission 185880) | Grasslands soil microbial communities from the Angelo Coastal Reserve, California, USA - 14_0927_02_40cm (SPAdes) (version 2) | ecosystem: Environmental > Terrestrial > Soil > Grasslands ... | reverse complement strand
GACGAATCGGTGATAGTCGGCAATCTTGAACCAAAGATGCCGGCGGCGAAAGCCGGCATTAAAGAAGGCGACAAGGTAGTTGCTATGGATGGCAAGCCCTTGCCGTCCATCGACACCATGATCGAGCGTCTGCAAGAGAGTAAAGACAAGCCGGTGCAACTCACAGTAGTGCGCGATGGTAAAACGCTCAACTTTACCGTCCAGCCCGTGCTGGCAAATGCTGGCCCTGACAGCCCGACTGAAAAGCGCTACCGCATCGGTTTCCAGAACGCGCCAGAGACAAAGGTCAGCAAACTGTCGCCATCTGATGCTTTCAATCGCTCGCTCGAGGAAAATAAAAAAGGCTCGGTGCTGATTCTTCAGCTCGTCGAGAAGTTAGTCGAACGTAAGATCTCGATGCGCACCATCTCCGGTCCAATCGGAATCGCCCAGCAGGCCGGGGAGGCCGCGCAGGAAAAGGGCTGGATCCCGTTGTTGGCGCTGACTTCGGCGATTAGCCTTAATCTTGGCATTTTCAATCTACTGCCAATTCCGATACTCGATGGCGGCGTCATCCTACTGCTCTTTGTCGAGAGCATCATCCGGCGCGACATCAGCTTGCAGATCAAAGAGCGTATCTATCAAGCGGCTTTTGTCTTCCTGGTATTGTTCGCCGCGATGGTCATTTACAACGACCTTGCGAAGACCTTGCCGGGGGTGATGCAGAGGCTGCCGTAGCACTCCTTCCGTGCGCCGCTGCCCCAATTCTTCGGGCTGCTTGGTGTTCGTGGCGCAATCAAACGATTGTACATACTGTACTTATTTAATGTACGATATGAACGAGGTCCAATCATGACTGCTTCGAAGCCCGCTGCCCTGCAGAAAGTGCGAGTAAGCCGGTCGCAACTGCGGCAGAACCAGAGCAAAATCTTCAGGCAAGCAAGAGGTCGCAGGGTTATCGAGGTTACGGCCTGGGATGAGGAAGACGAAAAATACTTGGTAGATAAGCGTTATTTCAATCATCTATTGCGTACTTTGCGATCCACTCTGGAAACACTTGAAATAACAACCAACCCGAGGCTGTTTGGCCAACTCTTGCGGGCTGCTAATACGATCGATGCTGAGGTCCGCTCCGGGAAGCTGCATTCCTTCGAGGAGGCTTTCGGGGAACCGTAGCTTGGCTTATAGAATTCAGTTCACTCGCGACGGCTTGAAAGATGCAAAAGCCCTACCCAGGAATGTCAAGAATTCTCTTGCAAGGGAACTGAAGGCGATACTTGCCAGAAATCCGACGAGTAGTTCGGAAGCATTGCGCGAGCCGCTCGCCGGATGGCGCACTTTCCACTGGGGCAAGTACCGCGTGGTTTTCAAGCTCTACGACGATCTCCAGATTATCGCAGTCGCTGGAATCGGCAAACATTCATCACACGCCCTTCAGGACATTTATAAGCGATTGGAGGAGTTGGCTAAGACTGGTCGGCTCGCCGAAAAAATCGTAGCCGCTCTTCGTGGGTTCTCGGAGTCGGAGAAGTAGCACCGACGGCAGAGTTTGCGTGCTAAACTAAAGATTCCAAATGGCAAGTATTCAACGTAGGAAGACCGTTGCCGCCTTGATTGGCGGGGTCCGCGTCGGATCAGATGCACCAGTTGTGGTGCAATCGATGACCAACACCGATACCGCCGATGTGGCATCAACTGCGCAGCAAGTGGCCGCTCTGGCTCGGGCGGGATCGGAACTGGTTCGGGTAACCGTGAATAACGAAGAAGCCGCGGCAGGCGTCGCGCCCATTGTCGACGAACTCGAAAAACGGGGCATCCGCGTACCGATCATTGGTGACTTTCATTACAACGGCCACATCCTGCTCAAGAAATATCCCGAGTGTGCCAGGGCACTGGACAAATACCGCATCAATCCCGGCAATGTGAGCGTGGGCCGGAAAGACGACTCCAATTTCCGCACCATGATTGAAGTTGCCGTCGAAAATCAAAAGCCAGTGCGCATCGGGGTGAACTGGGGATCGCTGGACCAGTCGCTGCTTACACGCATGATGGACGAGAATTCGCGTCTCGAAGAACCTAAAGACGCGCGCGAAGTCACGATGGAGGCGATGGTCGTGAGCGCGTTGAATTCGGCGGCGCTTGCGGAAAAGTATGGCTTGCGGCCGGATCAGATTATTCTCAGCGCGAAAGTCAGCGGCGTGCAGGATTTGATTGATGTCTATCGATCATTGGCGGCGCGTTGCTCTTATCCACTGCATTTGGGATTGACCGAAGCCGGCATGGGCGCGAAAGGAATCGTAGCATCCAGCGCGGCCCTGGGCGTGCTGCTGCAGGAAGGCATCGGGGACACCATCCGCGTTTCGCTGACGCCCGCTCCCGGCGGCGATCGCGCGGAAGAGGTTCGCGTCGCGCAGCAGATTCTGCAGTCCCTCGGAATCCGCAGCTTCAGCCCGCAGGTCACTGCTTGTCCCGGTTGCGGACGCACCACCAGCACCTTCTTCCAGGAAATGGCCGAGCAGATTCAGTCCTATCTTCGCGAGCAGATGCCGGTGTGGAAGGGACGCTACTCCGGCGTGGAAGAGATGAAAGTTGCCGTCATGGGATGTGTGGTCAACGGCCCAGGCGAGTCGAAGCACGCGAATTTGGGAATTTCTCTGCCGGGAACATTTGAAGAACCAAAAGCTCCCGTCTACGTTGATGGCCGTCTGTTCACAACCCTAAGAGGCGACCGGATAGTGGCGGAATTTATCAAGATCCTCGACCGGTATGTGGAGTCACACTACGCCGATGTAGGCGCGGGCGTCCCCGCCCGTGCGGTGTAGGCGCGAAGGCCTTATTGCACGCGCGAGGACGCGCGCGCCTAGATCGGAATGCTGAGTTCAGAATTGAAAGAGAGTCTACGCGAGCGTCTCGCTCGTGTCGGAGCTAGGCGAGCAGGGGCAGTTCAGAGTTGGAGCCCTTGTCGTACACTGGATCCGCAATCCGCTGCAACTCTGGATAGTGAGTCAGCAGCGGCTCCGGCGCCTGGACGCGTTTTCCCGTCAGCATGTGTTTAATTTGCAGCGCATTCACTCCCGCTTTCGCTTCGAAGTGATTGTTGGCAACTACATACGTTATCTCAGCTTTTTGCGCGATGCGTTCGATCTTCTCTTTCCAGCCACTCAACTCCGCTTCGCTGTACAGATAGTTGTAGCGGTCGGCAGCTTTCTCCGCGTCGAACCACTGATCGTAATTGCGCCCGTGGAGACGCACGTAACCGAGTTGTGAGGTCACATGTTCTGTGGGCTGCAATGCACGCCCTATGAGCGGCTGATCGATATTGCAGAAAGAAATACTTCGCTTCATAAAATAGGCGATAGTCTCCGGATTGTTCCAGCTATCGTGCCGGACTTCCACCACGCGTGGATACTCAATGAACTGCCGCGCCAGGTGCTCCACATACTCGCGGTTGAGCGACGTGTTCTTGAACGAGACGGGAAACTGAATGAGCAGCGCGCCCAGCCTGCCCTCACCTGCAAGCGCTTCAAGTCCCTCCCGAGCGAGTTGTTCGTCTTCGTCATTCGGGCGGATGCTGGCGGCAGAAGTTGGTTCCATGACGGCGAGGGGATTATGGGTAAAGGAGCGATGCAGTTTCGCGGTGAACATGAATTTCGGATTCACCGCGGTCGCCCGATGCACCCAGAGCTTGGCTATGTGTGGCTTGATGTGTCCGTAAAAAGAAGTATTGATCTCGACCACGTCGAAGCACTGCGCCAGCAGATCAAGGGGATGCTGCTTGCGATGCTGCATCCCCGCGGGATAAAAAACTCCCTCCCAATCTTTGTACGACCAGCCAGCCGTGCCAATGCGGATTTTCGGTGAGGATTCCATCGATGCAAAGGAGGAAGGGCGCTGCAAGCAGGTTAGCACAGCGGATGGGGTTCGCGACTGGACGCGCGAGGACGCGCGCGCCTACATTGGGAGTTAATAAAACATCAAGGCTACCCAATACACGCCATTGGGATAGCTCGCCGTACGTGCGTAGCAACTTCCAACTGCGAATGCGCGGATGCTCCGGTCGCTAATCGCCCGTGGGGCGCTTGATGGCAAGCTCTGCGGCTGATTACTGGTGTAGCGGAGAAGATACCGGCTCCGTGCCATTTCTCGCGACATCGGCGTGTTGATCGAATTTGCTTGCGCCATTGAGCACGCCGCTGCTTGTGCCGCGCCGCTGTTCAGCCGCTGCAAGCCCGAAAGACGCTTCTGTTGACGCATCTGGGCCACGCTGGCTGCAGCCAGGTCCAGGGAAGTCTGCGTTGAGTATGTGGCTCTTCCCTCCCCGAAATCCTGCGTGACGAAAAGCAAGTAGCCATTGCGCACCACGCCAAATCCGGCCACGTTGAATGAAGGATTTAGGAGATTTTCACGATGCGGAGCTGAGCGCATGAGACTCGCATAGATCTGATCCACAGTCGCAGCAGTCGCGACATTTTCGCCACCACGCTCCAGATGCAGATTAGTACTCGCGGTCAAGCGCTGTGCCAGCGGCGCCTCTCCTGGAAGCTGATGCGAAAGCTGCTGTCGTTCTGCAATAGCAGCCGCGTGCTCGCGTGCCGCTTCTGTCAAGCCCTCATCCGTGCGCAGCGGCGTCAGCCCGGCTTGGACCCGCGCCTGGTTTGCCAGCTCCAAGAGCTTCCCTTCGGCTTCAGAATCGTATGTTAGGGAAGATAAAAAGGGCGCAGCCGCCGCGAAAGCTCGTGCCGGTCCCGGCAGGAAGGCATTTCCGGGAACAGCACCGCTCGAAAAAAGAACAGCCAGAGAAGCTAGCAGGACGAAGGGCATAAGTTTGGCGCCGGTCGTCTCCTTTAAAACGCGCTTCCAGCACGCCTTCCGGACGCCGCACCTCACAAAGCAACAATTCCGCTTTGTTTCCACAAGCCTAGCCCCTAGAATCACGGTGAGCACCTTACGATGGGGACGTTACTGCTGGGCGTAGTTGTGGTTTTGAACCTGATACTTCTGGGCCTCCTTCTCGGGCTTATCCGGCGCATCACATCGTCCTCTCAAACTACTGAATTACAGGTACTTGCCAATGAATCGGCCGCACTGCGTGAGTCCCTCGGTCAAAAGTTCAGTGCCGCCACTGCCGACATGGCCATGCGGCTGGAAAGCACCAAAGGGGATCTTCGGCAGGAAGTGACGGATCGATTAGGCGAAGGATTCAAAGAAATCCGAAACTCCGTGGAAGCTCAACTCGCCGGCGGACGGCGTGAGCAGACCCACGACCTCCGGGAAGCGCGTGCGGAGCTGACCAACTCTTTGGCTCTAACCACCTCGCAGCTCAAAGCCGAATTTGAAAATCTCAACCTCAAAACGGCGCAAAGTTTGGATGCGATTCGCGACCGGGTCGATGCCAAGCTGCTCGCCATCTCCGGCGAGGTACAGCAAAAACTGGATCAGAATATTAAGGAGGGATTCGCGCAGTTCGAGCGCGTGCAGCAGCACTTGAAAGCGGCCGAAGAGCAGTTGCGAGAGGTTGGAGCGTTGGGCCACTCCATTAACGACCTGAACAATATGCTGAAGCTGCCGCACCTGCGCGGACAATTCGGAGAGGCGAGCCTCGAGCGTTTGCTGGCCGATTTTTTGCCGGCGCACATGTTCGAAATACAATCCACGCTACCCGATGGCGGACGCGCCGACGCGGTCATTCAATTCCCCGATCGCCGCCTGCCCATCGATGCCAAGTTTCCCCGCGAGCAAGTGCTGGCGCTATTCGAAAGCGGCGATGAAGCGGAAATTGAAGAAGCTCGTCACGAGTTTGTGCGCGTGATGAAAGCTGAGGCCAAGCGCATTAAAGCCTACATTCAGCCTGAGCACGGAACCACTGACATCGCTCTCATGTATCTGCCCAGCGAAACGCTCTACATGGAAGCCGTCCGCAACCGCGAGCTCGCCGATTGGCTCAACGCGCAGCACGTGTTCCCGGTCTCTCCGAACACGCTCCTGATGACCTTGCAGACGATCGCACTTGTGCACAAGTGGTATGAAGTCGCGATCCGTTTCGAGAAGAGCCGGCTGGAACTGGCAAAGGCACAAAAGTCGTTTGACTTTTTCCAGAATCAGTTTGAGAGCGTTGGCAAGAGCCTGGGCAAAGCGCAGGAAGCATTCGACAAAGCATCAACCCATCTAAAGACGTATCGTGGCCGCGTGACCGCCCTCAGCGGCCAAGAGCAGTTGGAATTGGATTCCGGCAAGAATGGTGATGACAGTTTGCCGTTGGCGGATAAGGCGAGCGCGTAATTAAAAACGCTTTGCGGCCAATTTCTTTCAATTCTTCCCCACGGAACTGACCTCCCTGTTGCAGAAATCTGCATCCTAGTATCGCCGCATTCGTTACACCATCACGTTAAGGAAATCAGGCTTGCAAAACATTCTTCGCAACATCATGTTCGCTAAGTGCTTGACTCTTGCAGTTTGCATTAGCGCACAATGCCAAACCGTCTCGTCAGCTCCAACGCTGCTTCCCGCAAAAATCACGTTCACTGTGTTTCCAGACGCTCAGGCTGGATTGACCGCTTTCCCGACGGATGCCGGGAACCAGGATTCCGGAGGATCCAGCGACGCGCAAAACCCAGCCGAGCGTAAGCCGGATGGTCTGATCATGCGCAGCATAAAGAGAGGCTTGCAAGATCAGAAAAAGCTGTATGCAGCTCCCTTTAAAGTTTCGAATCTCAAGTGGGACGCGCTTTTCCTTGCAGGGACAGCAGCCTTGCTGGCAACTGATAAGCGAACCCAAGAAGCGCTTCCCGGTGGCAATGTCAATCTTTATGGAAATATCTCCAACGTTAGTCTTGGCGGCATGAGCGGCGCGCTCGTAGGGCTGTGGGCGTACGGCATAAAAACCGATAATGCACGCGCTAAGGAGGCCGGCCAACTGGAACTCGAAACTCTGGCCAATACTTTCCTGATCTATGCGCCCATGCAGCTCATCGCGGGCCGGCAACGCCCGGGCGAAGGCACCGGTAATGGCGATTTCCTGAAGCACCATGCTTTCAATACGTCGTTTCCAGGTGGTCATGCCATGTTCATGTGGGCGATGGCGAGCGTAGTGGCCCGTGAATATCCCCGGCCTTGGGTGAAGATCCTGGCGTATGGGGCAGCAGGCGCGGTTTCCACCGGACGCTTGCTTGGCCGCGACCACTTCACGTCCGATATTCTGGTCGGCTCGGCCTTGGGATATGTGATCGGGAGATACGTCTTCCACCTTCGTTGTGAGCCGGGCCTGAGCGAATCGTGCCACCGATAATCGAGGTGGGAGTAGACCCCTTGAAATAGACTGCCTCCCGCGCTTTACGCAGCCTGCCCTATCTCGTGGGCGTCTGCCCCATGTATCCCGTCAAACCCAACAAAGAAGCACCTCACCGTAAGCGCTGGAAAGTTTGCCTTTACCAATTCTGCCGCGCGTTGCAGTTCGTGCTGGTGATGCTCCGCTTCCCTTTTCCGGTCTCCATCAAACGCTTCCAGACCGCCGTAGGTGGCGCAGTCGGAGTGACTCATGAGGAACACGCGCGCCGTCTGATGGAGCCGCATGGACATCCGCACCTGCTCCAGGATGAAATCGCGCTCAAAATCATTGCGGGGCGAGGCCAGGGTTTTCGCTCCACCAGCGACGACGATCATATCCGGTCGCAAAATTCCCTGCCGCCGGAGAAACTTGTTTACCGCCAGACGAATCCGCTCATCGAAGCAGCACAGCACGGCGGCATCGGCGACGTAAGGCTCCGGAGGAGAATCGAAATGGAAAATCTTGTGCATGAGCGGGTGCCTACGCCTCGATTCTATAGTTTAGCCGCGCCTTCAAGCTTTCAAAGCGGGGAGTTAAGTGGCCGAGTCCGCCTTCGTAATCCAAATAGGCACCGGTGATCGGCTGGTATAAGCCTGTTCTACTCAGCCGCTGTAAATAAGCACCTACTTCCTCGAGACCAACTCCAAGTGCTCGGGCCGCTTCTTTTTCGAAATGAATCCAAAACTTCCTCGCTCGCTGCAATCGGTTCATGCCGGACTGGAGCGGGTGCTGCTGTTCTAACCTGTCTAAAATCGACAAGATTATGAACTCCCGGTAGCCAAGCTCATCGATAATTGCAAGCTCTTCTTCATATTCATCGAAGGTCTCTGGCGTGAACACGCCCACATTCCAATAACACCTGAAGAGCAGAGCGAACAATCTAATTTTCTCTTCACGTTTCGTGTTTTCGACGCGAGCGGCCGTTGCAACGAACGCTTCAATGAATTCTCTTGAACGGACCTCATCTTGGGTAGGCTGAATGTTGAGGAGCGTCAGGTCATTCTTGAATGCCTGCAGCCGAGCACGGCGAAGGAAGGCGAATGTGCTTACGATCCCTTGATCGACGATTGCGGAGACTCCGTGCGTAAATGGAGCCAGAACGGCGGCTCCAACACGAATCGGCACTGCGGCCTCATACCAATCAGCGATCCAATCCAACGGTGAATTACAAAACACAGCCGGTTCTAGCGCTGCGTCCATCGGCTAATCCTTTCTGCACTGATAGGCTTACGATACCATCCAGGCGTGCATGGCCTGCATCTCACTCTACGTAAACCTTCTATCTGAGACGCTTCACGAGCACGGCGACGATGAGTACAACGATGCCGATGAACATCCCGAGTAACCGCGCCTTGTTGGCTCTTTCGGTCACAGCTTGCCTTTACGCTCCCCGCCTCGTCTTCAACTCCACCAACGCCTGTTCGATCCGATCCTCCTTTTCGAGTGCCGACAGCCGATGCTCGATATCCTCGGCGGCGATTTGCGCTTTCGCGTGGCTGTGCGCTTCTGCGTGCGCCACTTTGCGCTTCATGCGATCAAACGCGGCAGCGTGGCCTCCATTGCCGTGTGTCAAATGGGCGTCCGCCGCCTTGCCCACGGCGCGCGCCCGGCGATGCTGCGTAATCAGCAGATCGGCTTTGGCTTGCGCCTCGGTGAGCTTCTGCTCGAGTTGCCGCAGCGCAGTCTTCAGATTTTCGACCTGAGCTTTTTGATCTTTTACCTGCTGGGCGAAACCCTCGCTCAGATCGCGGTAGCTTTCCACGCGCTCCAGTGCGGCGCGCGCCAGATCGTCTTGTTTTTTGTCCACAGCCAGCTCCGCTTTGCGCATCCATTCGGCCACTTTATCTTCGTTTTCTTTCTGCTTTTTCTCGAGCAGATGTTGATCGGCGATGGCAATCGCCACTTGCGTCTTCACCTGCAAAAGTTGGTTCTGCATGTCGAGAATGACCTGCTTGATCATCTTCTCCGGATGCTCAGCACGATCGATCAGGTCGTTGAGATTGGCGCGAACTAAGGTTGATACTCGCTCAAGTAATGCCATTGGGTACTCCTTTCCTGTTTCCTAACGATGACACGTGGGGACAGCCGCCGCTTCGCTGCACTCAGGGCAGGCTCTCGGCTGTCCGGCCGAGCGAAGCTCGGCGTTCACTTCAGATTCCTCGCGGACTGAAGTCCGCTCGGAATGACAATTTAGAAAAAAGATCAGTTGCGGCGCGGCTAAAAGCCGCGCCCTTTCAAAGCAATTTTCCGTTGAGGCATGGCTGAAGCCATGCCCTCCCGATTTAGCCTCGCGCTCCTGCACGGGCGAGACGCCCGCGCCTACATCGCAAATCGAGGCGGGCGAAGGCGCCCGCTCCACACACAGCTACTTCCCTGCTCCGGCGCCTTTGCTCGAAGGCGGCAAAGCATCCGGGGGCTTCGGGCCCTTGTCACCAATCGTTCTGACCTTGGCAAACAGCTCGCTCATGCTCATGCCCGAAAGCGTTTCAAAGAGCGCCGGCACCTGCGCCGCCATCTTGGTGATGTCGCCGGTGATCTTGTTCATTCCGGACGCATCGCCGTTCCCGGTAGAAACAATGGTGATCTTGTCGACATTGGCCAATGGACTTGCGAGCGCTTTGACCACTTCCGGCATGTTGGTGAACAGCTTGTCAATAACCGCCGCCTGGTTGTACTCCTGGTACGCCTCGGCTTTCACGTTCATCGCCTTGGCTTCGGCTTCGCCTTTTTTGAAGATGATTTCGGCTTCGGCTTCGCCCTGTTGCCGAATGGCGGAAGCATGGCCTTCGGCTTCGGCCATGAGACGTTGTTTTTCTGCCGCCGCCAAGGTCTCGATCCGTTGACGCTCGATCTCGGCCTGCTTCAGCACGGTCGCGATCAGCTCCTTCTCGCGGCGCGCGATCTCCGCTTCTTGTACTTTCACTTGTTGTTCTTTCTCGACCTGTTGAACCTTCACCTGCTCAGCGACGACCTGCTGCTGCATGATGTTGGTCTGAATGTCATAGGCTTTGTCGGCTTGGGCCTGCTGTCGCTTGGTGACTTCGAGGAACTGTGCCCGCTTGACTTCGAGATCACGCTGCGCCTCGGCCTGTTTGGCCAATGAGAGCGTTTCCGCGAGCACACGATCCTGATCAGCCTGCGCCTTTGCGACCGCGGATTCCCGCTGTGCCAATGCCCGTCTGATGGCAGTATCGCGATCAGCTTCGGCGGCAGCAACGTCGGCATCGCGCTTGATGCGAGCAACGTCCGGCCTGCCCATGTTGATGATGTATTCGTTCTTATCGCGAACTTCTTTAATAGTGAACGAGATAACTTCAAGTCCCATCTTGTTCATGTCATCGGCACAGGTGGAGCGCATGCGATCGCCCACCATTTCCGGCTGCTTCACGATTTCTTCCACCGTGAGCTGGCCGATGATGCCGCGCAGGTGTCCCTCCATGACCAGCTTGATTAGGCCCTCACGTTCTTGGTCGGTCTTGGTGAGGAACTGCTCCGCGGCCGTCCATATGGATTCGGTGTCGGACTTGACTTTGATCTGCGCGACTGCTTCAACCGTGACAGCCACACCCTGCTTGGTATAGAGGTCCTGCTGCGGAGCCACGTCGAATGACATCAATTCCAAAGACAAGTCGTGGCAGTTCTCGACCATCGGTAACACGATCGTCCCATGACCGGTAATGACGCGCTTGCCTCGAAATCCATACACGACAAGGGCCTCGTGCGGCCCCGCCTTTCGATACAGCCTGGCCAGCACGCTCATCAGGAGCAAAAGCGCGAGAACAGCAAGTCCCGCAATAATCAAATATTCCATCGGTATGCCGGACATATCGCCTCCTATCACAACCCGGAAATCACGAACCACTGAGAACACGAAGGTTCACGAAGGAAAAGCGTCGAGACTTCGTGTACCTTCGTGCCCTTGGTGGTTATTTCTTCCACCATCTGCTAATCCATCACGCGCCTGCCTTTCCTGAGCCCGATGCGGCTTGCTCGCTGAACTTTCCGCCTTCGGCGGCGGCATTGTCGTCGCCGGCCATCTCGGCCCATAGACGGACATACGCAATACCCTTTTCGTAGCGCGTAACCACGACCTCAGTTCCCTTCGAGATGGCACTCCCATTCTCGGCTCGAGCGCCACACGTGCGGCGAGTCCCGGCCTGCGAATAGATGATCTCGCCCGTTCCGCCCGCGCGAATTGGAATCGAGATTCGGCCGAGTACGCCCGTCATCTCGTAGTCGGCAGGATCCATCTCTTCCCCCTCCGACATGAGCACGCGAGAAAGAAACATATAAATAATTGCTCCTCCTGTCGCTCCACTGAGCAAGGCAATGCCGAGGCCAAATACAAACCAGATTGTGGAATAGCGCGTAAGCAGATATCCGGTGCCGCCGAACCAGGCGAGAAACGCCGCAAGCGTGAAGAGATTGAAACGCGAGGCGTGGACGCCTCCGAAACTGGTCTTTCCGCCACCGCCGTGATGAGCAACTCCGCCGTGCCCGATGTGGCCTCCTCCAGTCCCATGCGGAAGATGCGGCAGGTGGAAACTGCCCATCAAAAACGAGAGCACGCTAAAGATAAATCCCACGGCAAAACAGAGGAGATAAAAATCCGCCCATGTCATACCGGCCTCCCATGCTCTGCGCGCGATGTCACGGATCGCGCTGCTTCAGGTTTGAGCGCTTCGAGCAGCCGCTCGGCGAGACCCGGCGTGTCGAGGATCGCGCCGAGTAACAGAAAACATCGCCGCGTATCTTTGTGGCGCGCCGCTTTGATTAGAACTCCGCTCACTTCCGGATCGCTGGCAAAACGTTCCGAACCCTGCAAAAGCCACACGTCCAACTTTCCTTCCGTCGTGCGCAAATCCGAAGTCAGCTCGGTGTGGTAGCCTTCGGGATCGTCAACCAGAAATCCCGGATGCACTTTGAAAAATCTTGCCAGCATCGTGCGCGTCGATTGCGTCATGTGCGGTCGAGAGCCATTTTCGATCTGCGAAATATACGACTGGCTGATGGTCTTGCCTATCTCTTTGCGGATGCCACGCACCAGTTCAAGCTGCGTCATCGGCCGGCCTAAGCCGCGCAGCGAGCCTTCCCGACGCTCATAACTCAAATCGCGATATTTATATTGCAATTTGAAATAAACGTCAAGAACTGGATTTGCCGTGTTTTCAAAAGATTGCAGGGCGATGGGCGGCAATCGCCTCTGTCAGGGCGCCTGCGGACCGCCTTTGGCACGATCAATGACCTTCGGTTCGGCCGAAGAAAGGCGACTTCCACGGCGCAGACCGGGGCGGGAGGATCTCTCAACTTCACCCAACCAATTTCCGAGTCCGATCCAACTTCGCAACTGAAAACAAACGATTTCCGCGGAATTACACTAAGGTAACCTAGCAAGATTTATCCATCCGGGCGATTATGAATCTCCAGTGCTCCCGTCCGAGAAACGACCATGCCACAGAAGTTAATGGATGTGCTTATGCTTGGCCGCTGCTCCCACGAGTTTTCCTGGCCCCGCCGGGCTGCCGATGGTCACTATTACCAGGTCTGCCTGGTTTGCGCCGCTGAGTACAAATATGACTGGTCGACCATGCGTCGTACCGAGCGGGTGCAAACTGTTCCGGAACCGACCAACACCAGCCGACGTGGCCGGTCACACGCCAAGAAACCGACATGGGTTCCGAGGGCAAGGCGGCTCAAGCTGCATGCGCCAGTGCGCTACCGGGTCAAGAACTTGGGAAGCTGGTACGAAGGCGTTATCGAAAATTTGAGCCAGTCAGGGGTGCTATTGCATGGCCCGCAACGCCTGCCCGATAACACCCTGATCGAGATGGTCTTTGAGATGCCAGAGGAGATCTCCGGGCAGAAGAACAGCACAGTTCTATGCCAGGGACGGGTCATCCGCTCAAAAGATGGCCAGAACGGGGCTGAATCCGTCGCATTGGCAGCCTCGATTCTCGATTACAAGTTCCTGCGCCAAAACTGAGGACCCACGGCTTGGGTTTCGGCAATCAGAAGCGCGGGCGGTCCAGTACCCAAGAAGCACCTCATATTCAAGGAGTTACGCCCGCGCAATTTTGCGCTGAAAACAACAACAATCCTGCATCAAAACCATTAGAATCGGGTTTATACCATCAGGAGTGATTCTTATGAAGGCGAGAGCTTCTCTCTACGTCGTGGTCCTTATCGCAGCCATCGCGTTGGCAGTCGGCTGCAACAAGGCTCCGAATGACGCACAGGTCAGCAGCGATATCCAAAGCAAACTCAACAGCGATTCTGGTCTGCAGGGCAAGCAGATCAGCGTGCAGTCTTCAAACGGTATAGTGACGTTATCCGGTTCGGTAGATAACGATGCGCAACGCGATGCCGCCGCTCGATACGCGTCGAGTGAGCCCGGTGTGCATCAGATTATCAACAACTTAAAGGTTCCTGAAGTTTCGGCTCCGGCGGAAACAGCTCAGGAGACGCCTGCTCCGGCGCCAAAGCCCTCGCCCAGGGCAAGACACGTCTCGCGCCCGCATAGAACACCGCCTCCGAGCGACAGCAGCATGAACGACGTCACTACGACGACGATGGCTTCATCGGCCCCGTCTGCGCCAATCAATCTGACGCCGCCGCCTCCGACAGGTCCGCCTCCGCCGCAGAAGGTGACGATCCCTTCCGGCACAACCATGGCGGTTCGGCTTGTCGATACGATTGACTCCGAGCGCAGCCAGCCTGGCCAGACTTTCCACGCCACGCTGGATTCACCACTGGCGGTTGAGGGCGACATCGCGGTTCCTGCAGGCTATGACGTCGAAGGCCATATCGTGGATGTTAAGAGTGCCGGGAAGTTCGCAGGGCAATCGTTGCTCGCCCTCCAGCTTGATCGGGTGAAAGTCGGCGACAAGTACTACGCCATCCAGACCGATCAGTACCGCCGTCAGGGTAGTTCACGCGGCAAGAACACGGCTGAGAAGGTCGGCGCAGGTGCTGGAATTGGCGCGATCATCGGTGCCATCGCCGGTGGCGGTAAAGGCGCTGCAATCGGCGCAGCAGCCGGCGGCGGGCTTGGCGGCGGCGTGCAGGCCGCAACCAAGGGTCAGCAAATCAAGCTGCCTTCGGAAACCGTGCTGAATTTTACCTTGCAGGCGCCGGTCACCGTCGTGGCAACGAACAAAGGACCAAACTCGGGCCGTCCGACGCTCGATTCGAATCAGGGTCCCAACTAATCATTCCTAGTAACAATTGACGTGATAATTGCGCAGTCCAGCAGTTGCTCGTCTTATTCAGGCCAACTGGCGAGCGAGGGCTGCGCTTGAAGTAGAAGGCAACGGCGACATTCTTAAGTAGAGCAAGACGAAGCCGATGAACATGGTGGGCTCAACCACCGTGACTCCCGCAATGGACGCCGCGGTCAAGACCCACCGAAACCACGCGGGCAATACAATACTTGTCTGAATCCAAGACGCCAGCCAGAACGGAAGCATGCCCGCAACGTATCCCCCGATTAGTGACTTACTAAGAAGAACGGCGAGAGTGAGCCATTTGCCCTCAGTTAGTTCATCACTGCGGAACATTGCTTGACCAACTCTGTAATTGTCCACAACAAGGGCAGGTATCGCGAGCCCAAACCGGGACAGCATGAGCAACGCTAAGCCTATAGACCCATACGAGACGACCTCAATTGTAAAAAGGCTTAAATGAAGCTGACGGTAATGCAATACCCAGAAAACGCCTTGAGACAGCAGCACGGCAGCTGCTTCCGCCACAAGAAGCAACCCGAACAGAAATAGACAAAGGCGCAAGAACGAGCCCATCCGCTCGCGCACAGCGGAAAAGCAATCTGAAACTGCTGGGACAGCTCCTGCCTCGATTCGCTGCACAGCTGAGCAAATCGCGCCAAACGAAAAACAAAATCCTATCCAGCTAACAAGATATCCGGCGAGATTCAATAACCCAATCTCAAGAATCTCCGTTTCGTGTTTCAGCACTTCAACGCCTCGGGGAAGGTGTCGTTCAATTTCACGCACTTCGTTACGAGCCATAACGACTGCGATGTAGCTGACCACGACAGCTGGGGCAATCAGCTTGATGAATAACCAGAACTGACCGTGATACA
>Ga0209469_1001094_pt1 | contig 15463 bp, 10 predicted proteins | sample GraSoiAngelo_123_FD_185880 | JGI IMG/M metagenome (GOLD analysis project Ga0209469, IMG submission 185880) | Grasslands soil microbial communities from the Angelo Coastal Reserve, California, USA - 14_0927_02_40cm (SPAdes) (version 2) | ecosystem: Environmental > Terrestrial > Soil > Grasslands ... | reverse complement strand
TTGGCGTCGACACCTTCCCCGATGGGAAGCGTCGTGATTACTTTTCCGTTGTCAGCATCGACTACCGCCATCAGCTTGTTGTCGCAACCAGCAAACAGCCGGCGATTGTTGCGGTCGATGGCCAATCCGCTTGGCTCTTCGCAGGGCTTCAGCGGCCACGTTGACTTCACCTCCAGCTTGTTGGGATCGATTGCAGTCAGCTCGCTTTTGTCTTCGATGTTGACGAAGATTTCGCCTTTCTCGTCGCTGACCGCGAATTCGGGTTTGCCGTCGAGTTTGATCGTGCCCGCGACAGTGCCCTTCTCGGCGTCGATTGCGGTGGCATCGTGGCTGCGGCCATTGAAAGCAAACACGCGCTTGCTGGAGCGATCGTAAAGAATGGCGTCGGGATTCTCTCCGGCTTTGACCTTGTTCAACGTCTTCAGTGTGTTCAGATCGAAAATGCTAACGGTCCCTTCACGGCCATTACTGATGAATCCCCGGCCAAATTCCTGGGCGAGGGCGATGCCATGCACGCCGGGTGTATCCGGAATGTCTCCGATGGACTTGCCGGAATCCGCATCGATCACGATGACATGGGTGGCGCGCGAGATGAAAAGATGGCGTGAAACCGGGTCGAGGGTGAGGTAATCCCAGCCGCCTTCGCCGCCTAGTTTGTAGGTTTTCACCACGTGATAGCCCGGACCGCCAGCAAAGGACGCAGTAACCAGCAGGGACGTGACCAGTGTCACAAACGATGCCACGGCAGCAAAGTGTTTCATTTTCATCGGCTCACTTTCAAAAGTAATAACCAAAGTACCCGCAGGTAACTTTACCGCATCTGAGCGGCTGCTACACTGCTGACATGCATTCATGGGAGGGAGATCCGCATCAGCAGGCGACGCCGGAGTATGGCTCGCTCGATCCCGGTTCGGATTTGCCTCCCGACCGGTCTCTTGATCCGACCGCTGGGGGTTGGCGGGTCCTGTTTGCCGTCGTGGGTGGTGTTTTACTGGCACTGCTCTTCGCCTCCGGCGTGGCGCGAGGAGCGTTTGCTGACATCGCGCGGTTCCTGACGCTTCACGGGAAGCGTGAAGCGGCGTCTCCCGCCGTTCTTTCACAGCACGAAATCGAAAGCCTTGACCACCAGAGCGCGCAGAAGCAGGCCGAGCTTCTGCTGGAGCGCGACATCAATCATTACGACGGAGCAAACGATGAGATTGCTGCCCGCGCTGAGCGCTGGCGCGGACGAGTTCGGCTTAGCCCAAATTTGAATTCTCTGATTACCACTGCGTTGAATTCCAATGATCTGCGCGTGCGCGCCGCAGGGATTGAAGTAGACCTGGCGGCGATGAACATGGCCAAAACTTCTGAAAGCGCCGAGCGCCTGCTAGCGCAAGCCGAGGGCGGCGAGCTGTCTCAGCGTGTTTGGGCGCTGTGGGGCCTGGGGCTGCTTGGGAATCGTGGTGTGGAACCAGAAAGACTGACCCAGGTGCTCGTAGCGCAACTCCAAGATTCAGATCCGGAAGTGCGCCATTGGGCCGTTGAAGGACTGGCCTATTTGGGAACGGATGATGCGATTGCGCCGCTTCTGCAAACTCTGCACGACGATGCTTCTCCCGTGGTGCGCGAGCGCGCCGCGTGCAGCCTGGCGCAATCTGGCATGCTTACACAAGAGCAGCGCCACAGCGCAATTCCAGCGCTTCTCGGCTTTGCTGACGATTCTTCTCTGGACGCACAGACCCATACCTGGATTTATCAGGCGCTGCGCGACATCACGGGACAGAGTTTGCCGAATGATATCGCCACGTGGAGAAGTTGGTATAGCAGTTCGGGTGGGAAGTAGAGCTTTCCCTAAGCAGAGACATCAGACGAAATATTCAGCTGCGGCAGGCCGGCTGCGGCTCCACGTACAGCCGCTAACAATCTATCGGGCGCAGTCATTGCACTTGACTAGATGCGGCCTTTGCGAAAGCGATTGCTGCCAGGCAGGGACAGCCGGTGGCGGCTGTCCCTGCGGAGCCACTTTAGAGCAATGCCTCCCAGTGGAGCAATCCACAACACGGAGCGACGTGATCTGTCAACTTCCTCTTTCATGAATGCTCTCCTTCCCCAGCTTTCCGAAAAAGTTCATTCCGAATCCCATTGGACTAGGATGCATGAAAATTTGGGTGCGGAGCGGTCATTCATGATGCCGGATCAGCGATGTTTTTCGGAATGTTCCATGTGAGCACTGCTTCGAGCGGCAACAGATCCGACGTTAGTACCTGGAGCATCATGACCCGCGTCGCAGCCCGAAGCTTCACCGCGCTGCCCACATGATAAATATGCGTCCGAGAGGAGCTTGCAAACTTCAGCTAGAGCGGGGGATTCAAGGTGAAGACCGTCGCTGGCCAGACAGAGCGCGGCCAATTTTGATAACCTTTGAGTTTGCGCGCCGCCAGGCCTTTCTCTGAGTCCTAGAAGGGTGCCGGAGTGGAGTTTCGATTCCGTTGAACTTGTGTAAAACGGGGATGCAGGCAGACGCCACGCACCCTGATCGCAGGAGGCCGGGGTCCCAGTTCAGTTCGGCAGGGCGGCTTCCCCATGCTGCTGAATTTTTGGAGCCTGTGCTAGCCACCTGACATCCAATTCAGTCTAACCGTAAGTAGGTGAGATCCTGAGGCTAATCAGAGGTAAGATACGCACCTGTCGCGGGAGTTTAAGAGATACACGAGGGAATGATGGCAAAACGGATGATACTAATGCTGGCGGTGGTAATAACACTGCTGGCTGGCCTTGGATTTGTAAAGTATCGGCAGATACAGGCTGCGGTCGCGCAGAACGGAAATTTCCAGCCGCCCCCGGAGCCTGTCACGACGATAGTCGCTCAGCGTGAGAATTGGCCATCAACCTTGAACATTATCGGTACGGCGGAGGCGATACAGGGCGTAACAGTAAGCGCAGACCTTCCTGGCACAGTGGCGCGGATCAATTTCGAGTCCGGCAAGGCGGTTCATACAGGGGATGTGCTGGTCGAGCTTGACACTCGGCAGGAGCGGGCGCAGTTGGCTGCTGCCGAGGCACAGCGCGATCTGGCTGGCATCAATTTCGGTCGGACGCAGGAGCTGGTAAAGCAAGGTGTCATGGCCAGGACCGAGTACGACAACATGAGCGCCCAGCAAAAGGCGACGGAAGCGCAGGTGGGGGAGATTCGCGCGACGATTGAGCGGAAGACGATCCGGGCGCCGTTTTCTGGGATACTTGGTATCCGTCAGATCAACTTGGGGCAGTATCTGGCGGCCGGCCAAGCCATAGTTCCTCTGCAGGCGATAAACCCGATCTATGTGAACTTCGGAGTGCCGCAGCAAACCTCCGCCCAGTTACTTGGCGGCCGCACAGTGCGGGTCACGAGCGACGACTTGCCTGGCGCAGGATTCACTGGCCGCGTGACCGCGGTTGATTCAGTGATAAATGAAGCCACCCGCAACATTCAGGTGCAAGCGACTCTCTCGAATCCCCAGGGCAAACTTCGACCCGGCATGTTTGTTCAGGTGGAATTGGGAGTAGGAGCGAATCGCCAAGTCATCACGCTGCCCGCCTCCGCAATTAACTACGCGCCTTACGGCGATTCGGTTTTCGTTGTCGGAGAGCTTAAGGACCCGAAAGGCAAGACCTACTTGGGAGTACGACAGCAGTTCGTGAAAGTGGGAGGTTCGCGCGGTGACCAGATAGCCATCGTATCGGGACTTAATCCTGGCGATGAAGTGGTAAGCTCGGGAGTGTTTAAGCTGCGTAACGGCGCTGCCGTCAAAGTCAACAACAAAGTACAACCGCCTAACAATCCTAAGCCCAAACCCGAGGACAGCTAATGAAGATTACTGATCTCTTCATTAAACGGCCGGTTCTCGCGATCGTCGTCAACCTGGTGATCCTGATCGCGGGTCTGCAAGCTATCCGCTCGCTGAGCGTGCGCCAGTATCCGCGCAGCGACATCTCGGAGGTGCAGGTTTCGACGGTCTACGTCGGCGCGAACGCCGATCTAGTTCGTGGATTTATTACGACGCCACTGGAGCGCGTGATTGCGAGCGCCGACGGAATCGACTACATGGAGTCGACGAGCGCGCAGGGCGTCAGCACGATCACCGTGCACCTGAAGCTCAACTACGACACTAACGCCGCGCTCACTCAAGTTCAGGCAAAAGTGGCCCAGGTTCGCAATGATCTTCCGCCCGAGGCTGAGGCTCCGATTATCGAATTGCAAACGGCAGATACCGAGTTTGCCGCGATGTACATTGGTTTCTCATCCGCCGATCTCGATCAAAACCAGATTACCGATTATCTGACGCGTGTGGTTCAGCCGAAGCTGAGCGCCGTCAGTGGCGTGCAGCGCGCTGATATCCTCGGAAACCGTACCTTTGCCATGCGCATCTGGCTCAAGCCGGACCAGATGGCGGCACGCGGTGTTTCACCTTCTGATGTGCACGATGCGCTTTCGAAAAACAACTATCTTTCCGCGCTGGGTAGCACAAAAGGCTCGGCGGTGTCAGTTAACCTGGTTGCAAACACCGATCTGCGCACAGCGGAAGAATTCCGCCAGCTCGTTGTGAAACAGCAGAATGGCGTTGTGGTGCGGCTGGGTGAAATTGCTGACGTTGTGCTGGGCGCCGAGAACTACGAACAGGATGTCCGCTTCAACGGAGAGACCGCGACCTTCATGGGCATCTGGGTGCTTCCCACGGCCAACTCGCTGGAAGTGATTCATAACGTGCGCAACGTCCTTCCTGGAGTCAGGGCGCAGCTTCCCACGGGAATGAAAGTTGGAGTCCCATACGACTCGACGGAATACATTCAGGACGCTATCAACGAAGTGCTCCACACGCTCGCTGAGACGTTGCTCATTGTTGTCTTTGTTATCTTTCTCTTCCTCGGATCGTTCCGTTCAGTCCTCATTCCCGTTGTTGCCATCCCGATCTCGCTGATTGGAGCGGTCTTCCTGATGCTGATAGCGGGGTTCACTATCAACCTGCTGACTTTGCTCGCCATCGTGCTTTCGGTTGGTTTGGTAGTCGATGATGCGATCGTGATGGTGGAGAACGTCGAGCGTCACCTTCATCTTGGCAAGCCGCCGCTCCGCGCGGCTTTGGATGCGGCCCGCGAACTGGTAGCGCCAATAATCGCCATGACCATCACGCTGGCTGCGGTGTATACACCTGTGGCCATTCAGGGTGGATTGACCGGCGCTCTGTTCCGTGAGTTCGCGTTCACTCTTGCAGGCGCGGTGATTGTCTCCGGCTTCGTGGCGCTGACACTGTCGCCAATGATGGGGTCGAAGCTCTTGCGCCAGGGAGATACCGAACGCGGTTTCGCCGGCTGGATTAATCGGCGCTTTGATAGTGTTCGTAATGCTTACACGCGGACGCTGTCCGGCACCCTTCGGTACAGACCGGTTGTCCTTACCTTGTGGGCGGTTGTGCTGCTGTTAATGATTCCGTTCTACATGTTCTCGCAGCGCGAACTGGCGCCGAATGAGGACGAGGGAGTGGTCTTCGCAGTAATTCAGGCGCCGGCCAACGCTACGCTCGATCAGACGAATCTGTTCGCGCAACAGATGTACGACGTCTATCATTCAATGCCCGAGAGCGACAGCATTTTCCAAATCACAAGTCCGACGGGCGGCTTCGGAGGCATGGTTACCAAACCGTGGAGCCAACGGAAAAAGACGGCGCAACAGCTTCTGGTTGAAGCGAGTGGCCCGTTGTCGCAAATCCCGGGCATTCGAGTTATTCCACTGACGCCGCCACCGTTGCCCGGTGGTGGAAGTTTCCCTGTTGATTTTGTGATTCAGTCTGCGGCAGAGCCGCAGCAGCTCAGCGAATTGGCCGGCCAATTGGCACAGAAGGCGATGGCCAGCGGGATGTTTATCTTCGCCGACATTGATGTGAAGTTCGATCAGCCACAGACTGAAGTGGTTTTTGACCGCGATAAGCTCCGTTCGCAAGGAATTGATCTAAGCCAAGCGGGACAAGACCTCTCCACACTGCTGGGCGGAAATTACGTCAACCGGTTCAGCATTCAGGGCCGGAGCTACAAAGTCATTCCACAGGTAAAGCGACAGGAGCGTTTGACGCCCGACCAGCTTGAGCGAATCTACGTCAAAGGGTCAAACGACAAGCTCGTGCCTCTCTCGACTTTTGCCAGCCTGAAGACGACGACCGAGCCGCGCTCGCTGAACAAGTTCCAGCAGCTCAATGCTGTGCGTATTCAGGGCGTGATTCCGCCTTCGGTGCCACTTGATAAGGCGCTGACATACCTGGAAGACCAGGCCAAGACAACCCTGCCCCAAGGCTTCACTGTGGACTACGCCGGCGAGTCGCGCCAGCTCCGGGTTGAGGGCAGCAAATTTCTCGGGACATTTCTGCTCTCGGGAATTTTGATCTATCTGGTCCTGGCGGCGCAGTTTGAGAGCTTCCGCGATCCCTTCATCATTCTCGCGGGCTCAGTGCCGCTGGCCCTTTCCGCGGCTCTGACGTTCTCGTTTCTCGGACTTACGACGCTCAACATTTATAGCCAAGTGGGATTGATCACCCTGGTCGGCCTGGTATCGAAGAATGGAATCCTGATTGTCCAGTTCGCCAACCATCTTCAAGAGGAAGGCAGAGATAAGCTCCAAGCAGTCATCGAGGCGGCGGGAACGCGGCTGCGCCCGATCCTGATGACTACCGCGGCTACAGTATTCGGCCACTTACCGCTCGTCTTCGCCTCGGGGCCTGGCGCGGGCGCGCGGAACAGCATCGGAATCATGCTGGTCAGTGGCATGATTATCGGGACCGCCTTTACGCTGTTTATTGTGCCCTCGATCTACATGCTTGTGGCCAAGAGGCATGTGCGACTCGATGCAGTGAGCGACGAGCCTGAAGCCGTGCTTACTGAGCCGGCCGAGGCGACAGTCTAGATCACGTGTGAATTGACGATTCAGTACTTTGCAATTGCCGCGAACGATTTCGGATCCAAACTGGCGCCGCCGACCAGTGCGCCGTCAATTTCTTCCTCTGACATCAGGGCCTTAGCATTTTCCGGCTTCACTGATCCGCCATAAAGAATGCGCAATTTGTCAGCGAACCCCTGGCCGAACGCCTTAGCCGCTTCTCCGCGAATCAGCACGTGTGCATCGGAAGCGAGTTGTGGGGTGGCGGTTTTACCTGTCCCAATGGCCCACACCGGTTCGTAGGCCACCACTAACTTTCCCGCTTTCTTCCCCGAGATGGCGTGGAAAGCGCGAAGGCATTGCCGGCGGAGGATATCCTCTGTGAGACCCGCCTCACGTTCTTCCAGCACCTCACCAACGCAGACGATTGGAGTCAAGCCTGCCTCCAGTGCGGCCTTAAGCTTTAAATTCACTATGTCATCGGTCTCGCCGAAATATTGGCGGCGCTCGGAGTGGCCGATAATTACGTGGGTACAGCCGACGTCGAGAAGCATCACGGGACAGATCTCGCCCGTATATGCCCCCTCTTTTTCCCAGTGAAGGTTCTGAGCCCCGACCGCGACCTGCGAGCCCTTCGCCGCTGCAACCGAGGCGCACAAATCAATGTAAGGTGGGCAAACGACAATTTCGTCGCGTGTGTGGCCAGCCACGAGCGGGAGAAACTCGCGAAAGAATTCGCGAGTCTGAGTGGGATTCTTGTACATCTTCCAGTTGGCGGCGATGAGTTTCTTTCTAGGCACTGTTTGTTCCAATCACAACGTTGTATGGTGTGCCGGAGTCCGGTTGATGCTGAGCCAGAGCAGCCTTCGCGAATGCGTCAAGGCTCGCCTTATCAAAAAGGACGACCACAATCAGCACGATCTGCTTTGCCGAACGAAGGCTATCAACGAGAGTCGGAATCGCAACCCAGGCGGCCTGTTCGAGAGGATATCCAAAGATTCCAGTGGAGATTGCGGGAAAGGCGATGCTATGCAGCTTTAGGTCGTCAGCAATGCGCACCGACTCGCGGTAGCAGCTTGCAAGCACCTCGGCCTCGCCTTGATCTCCTCCCTGCCAGACCGGACCAACCGCGTGGATGACGTACTTAGCTGGCAGATCCCCAGCGGTCGTAGCAACCGCCTTACCAGCCGCAAGCCGTCCGCGTTCAGAGCGAATTCGGCTGCACTCGTCAGCGATGAGCGGGCCACCCGCACGATGGATCGCACCGCAAACTCCGCCACCGGGCAACAATTCGGAGTTGGCGGCGTTCACAATGGCATCAGATGGATAGTGCGTGATGTCGCCTCGCAGCAAACGAATCTCACCGTGATCAGCAACCTGGAGTGATACGTCGTATTCATGGTCGCGTGGCAGACCCATTTGAAGGTTGGACAAACAGCAATTCTCGCTTCGCTCGGAATGATAACGGAAAATAGTGCTAGCGCTTGTCGGTGAGCGCTTCCACTCCAGGTAACTTCTTGCCCTCTAGAAATTCCAGAGAAGCGCCGCCGCCGGTCGAAATATGTGTGATCTTGTCAGCCACACCAGCTGCCTGCACCGCTGAAACCGAGTCCCCGCCGCCGACAATTGATGTTGCGCCCGCATTGTCTGCTACTGCGTGGGCGATCTTAAACGTTCCCTTCGCGAATGGCGCAACCTCAAACACACCCATCGGTCCATTCCAGACGATGGTGCGCGCGCGCGAAATTTCTTCTGAGAAAGCCTCGATCGTCGTCGGGCCGATATCGAGGCCCATCATTTCAGGAGGAATCGGCTGCCCACTGTTGACAACCTGCACTCGCGCGTTGACGTCCACTTTGCTGGCCACGACGTGATCGACAGGGAGGAGAAATCTTAACTTCTGATCCTTTGCCTCCTTCATCAACTCTCGAGCCAGCTCGATCTTATCTTCCTCAACCAGCGATTTGCCGACCTGCTCACTCTGAGCTTTCAGGAATGTAAATGCCATGCCGCCGCCGATAAGCAGGGCATCAACTTTCTTCATGAGATTTCGGATCACGCCGATCTTGTCGCCTACCTTGGCCCCACCGAGAATAGCTACGAACGGCCGCTCCGGATGCTGCAAGGCTTTGCCGAGATATTCCAGCTCTTTCTCCATCAGTAAACCGGCGGCTGATTTCTGCGCGAATTTTGTGATTCCTACGGTCGAAGCGTGGGCGCGGTGAGCAGCCCCAAATGCGTCGTTCACGTAGTAGTCAGCGAGCTTGGCCAGTTGCTCGGAAAATTTCTGGTCATTCGCTTCTTCTTCCGCATGGAATCTGAGGTTCTCAAGCAGCAGAGTTTGTCCCTTCTCCAGTTTGCCAGCCATTTCTTCTGCTTCGAGCCCAACGCAGTCGGGACAAAAGCCCACGTTTTCGCCGCGCGCCAGTTCTCTATCGAGCAGCATGCGCAGGCGTTCGGCCACGGGCTTCAGACTCATTTTCGGATTCGGCTTGCCTCTGGGGCGTCCCAAATGCGAAGCCAGAATGAGCCTTGCGCCGTGGCGCAATGCGTATTCAATGCTCGGGAGCGTCTCGCGGATGCGTGTGTCGTCAATTACGCGGCCGTCATCGAGAGGGACGTTGAAATCCACGCGCATAAAAATGTGGTGATCGCTCAAGGGTAGATCGCGGATGGAAAGTTTGGGCATGGCTGGTCCTCAGGACTAGCGCCGCCGTCCCGGCGGCTGTCCGGCGGGCGTCTGACCCGCCTTCAGTGCGAATCGCTTACCAGAAGAAATCCCTGAGCATTAGATCCCTTTACTTCCGATGTAATTAATCAGGTCGCGAACGCGGCAAGAATATCCCCACTCATTGTCATACCAGGAAATTACCTTCACGCAGTTGCCGGCCACCACGCGAGTCATAGGCGCGTCCACGATCGACGAGCGTGCATCGCCCCGAAAGTCCGCCGAGACTAATTCTTCTTCCTCGTAACCGAGATATCCTTTGAGCGGGCCGTTGGCAGTAGCTTTCTTTAAAGCCGCATTTACTTCTTCGGCGGTAGTTTTCTTTTCCACGAACGCGACCAGGTCAACTACGGAAACGTTGGGCGTTGGCACGCGCATCGCGAAGCCATCCAGCTTTCCCTTTAGCTCAGGAATCACAAGGTGAAGCGCCTTGGCAGCGCCAGTGGAAGTCGGGATCATCGAGACCGCCGCCGCCCGTGCACGGCGCAAATCCTTATGTGGAAAATCCAAAATCACCTGATCGTTCGTATATGAGTGAATCGTCGTCATCGTGCCGCTGACGATTTTGAATTCATCATTCACCACTTTGGCAATGGGCGCCAGACAATTCGTGGTGCAGGATGCGTTGGAGATGATGTTGTGCTTTGCTGGATCGTATACTTGATGATTCACTCCCAACACGAGCGTCACATCCTCATTCTTCGCCGGTGCCGAGATAATGACTTTCTTCACCGGTCCGCGCAGGTGCTTTTTGGCGTCATTCGCGTCGGTAAAGCGCCCGGTAGACTCGATCACAACCTGTGCTCCCACCGACTCCCACGGCAGCTTCGCCGGATCTTTTTCTGCAAACACGCGAATCGACCGATCTTCAATCTTGATGCAATCGCCGCCCGCGGAAATCTTGTGTTTCAAATTCCCCAGAATCGAATCGTATTTCAGCAGGTGAGCCAGCGTTTTGGGATCGGTTAAATCATTCACAGCGACAAATTCGATATTAGGATCGTTCAGGGATGCGCGCAGCACGTTGCGGCCGATGCGTCCGAATCCGTTTATGCCAACTTTGATGGCCATATTGCCTCCGACAGGGATGATGAAGACAGAGTGAACGGTGAAGACTTGGGAATAAAAATCTTAACAGGCCGAAAGCGCAAGCGGCAAATGATGTGGAAGAGCCTATCCACATCGTATCCCCCTATTGATGTTGAAATGAATAAATGAGCGGTAGCATTCAGAGCTGTTCAACATGTCTGCCCATGGTGAATACTCTCGATCATTCTGAAAATCGCGACTTGCAACAACGGCCCTTTCCCCGGAGCTGATCCGCAAAGGGAGATTTGATGAGCTATTCTTCGTCGATTTGCCAACCAAAGCGAGAGAAAGCAGATATTCGCCATTCAGTTAAACCGGCGTAAGCGCAATCCAGCAGAGTTCGACTTGGATAGGGTGGCTGCGGCTAAGCGAGGATTTTCCGAGGCAGAAATCGATGCGGCAGTGCAGACGGCGCTCTACGCCGCGTATACCAGCAAGCAGCCACTGACTACACAGGCGCTGCTGGATGCGTTGAAGGCGACGGTTCCGCTTTCAACAACCCGGGCTGAGGAGATCCAGGGGTTAAGGGAGTGGGCGAAGACACGGGCGGTGGCGGCCTCGGTGGCCGACGCGAGAGCAAGAGGGGGCATAATGTCCGCAACGGATCACCCAGACCCATTCAGGATTGACTCCCCCTGAAGACGGGGGTACCCTAAAGCCAATGGTAGTTGCTTTCGCCTTTGGGGCGAGCGTCCACGGCAGTTCCACCTCCTACAGAAGAACCGTTTGTTTGCTACAGGACGAAAGTGTCCGTTTTGCGTGCGAGGAACTGCAAGGAAATCCGTCTTCAGGGTTTATCCAGGCATCTAATGCGCGGGAGGAAAAGCGCCACAACTGAATGAAAAAGAGTATCGAGATAAGTCCTAACATTGAGACCCTGTTCGGCACGCGCGATGAGAATTTGCATGTGCTAGAAGACGGTCTGAACATCGCCATCGATCTGAAGTCCGATTCCATCGAACTCGAGGGCGCACCGCGAGATGTGGGACGCGCCGAGCAAGTCTTCACCGATTACGATCAACTGCAGCGCTCCGGATTCACCTTCAATAACGGCGACCTGAACAGCATGTTGCGTGTGCTGATGGCCGATCCCAAAGCGACTTTGCGGGGATTGGCCGAAGCGGGGCGGCAGCGTTCGTTTGGCCGACGTACAGTGCAGCCGAAGAGCGTCAACCAGCGACGGTACCTCGAAGCCATTGAAAAGTACGATATGGTGTTTGGCATAGGGCCGGCGGGCACCGGCAAAACATATCTTGCCGTTGCCATGGCCATCTCCGCCCTGCTGGCCAAGCGCGTGAATCGCATCATCCTCGCGCGCCCCGCGGTGGAAGCGGGTGAACGGCTGGGTTTCTTGCCAGGCACCTTGCAGGACAAGATCGATCCGTACCTCCGGCCCTTGTACGACGCGCTCTATGACATGCTCGATCCGGAGAAAGTAGATCGGTATCTGGAAAAGAACGTCATTGAGATTGCGCCTATTGCATTCATGCGCGGGCGAACGCTGAATGATTCGTTCGTTATTCTGGATGAAGCGCAGAATACGACCTCAGAGCAGATGAAGATGTTCGTGACCCGCCTGGGCTTTAATTCTAAGGCGGTGATCACGGGAGACATCACTCAAATCGACCTGCCCAGTGCGCGCCGCAGCGGGTTGCTCGAAGCTGCTGACGTGCTGAAGAAGGTCGAAGGATTGACGTTTGTGTATTTCGACGAAGGCGATGTGGTGCGGCATCACTTGGTTCAGCGGATCATTCGTGCCTACGATGAGCACAAGACACGCGTGGCGGAGGATCGGATGGCTCTGCCGGAATCAGAGTCCAGCACGAATGGTAAGGCGGCTGCGCTGAAAGGGCCGCTGACGAGCAGCGCGATGCCATCCCCAGAACTAGAAAGCAAACAATAGAATCGCGTAAGATTCAGCAGGAGGGCTCCGAGAGCGGACCCTCCTGTTTGCTTTGGAAGCGTTGGCTGCGAACCTTGGGGTGCCAAGAGAATCTTGATTATTTTTCGGAAGCGCGTGGCCGGACTGAGTGAGGCGGCGCTCGAGAGATTTGTAAGGCGGGCCTGCCACGCCGCAGGAGTGAAAGGCGCGGTGGACGTGCTCGTAACTACGAGCCGCGAACTGCAGGCTTTGAATGACCGCTTCCGCAAAAGGAACAAAGCCACTGACGTGCTATCGTTCCCGCCTATGCCGGGGATGCGTAACGAACTAGCAGGAGATGTGGCCATCTCCGCGGAAATCGCGAACCGGAGTGCACGGCAACTGGGACATTCTGTCGCGCAGGAGATCAAGATTCTCGCTCTTCATGGGATATTACATCTTGCCGGCTATGACCATGAAAATGATCGCGGGCAGATGGCACGTAAGGAAACGCGGTTGAGAACTCTGTTCTCATTGCCGAACGGTTTGATTGAAAGAAGCGCGCCGGCTGAGAATTTGAAAAATCGCCAAAGCAGGCGGTTTTATGCTGCTGATCGCCCAGCTCGGCGCAAGTCCGGCGAGGCACGCCCTGAACGCAATCGAAGAGGTGCCCGCGCCACACCAGCACCATGAACTTTGCCATCGCAGTCGCGCTCTTGCTGCTGCTTGGGTTATTAACGCTGGTTTCCTACGTAGATCGTCTCTATACAGAGATCGGAAAGTTCCTTTCCCGCGAATTTCAGGACAATATCAATGCCTTTGAGCAGAGAATCGAGCCGAAACTCCACGTCAGCCGCGCGCGTGCTTCGCTTTCGATGGCAATTCTCACGCAACTTGTGATCGCGGCAATCGGCATGCTGCTGGGATTTGCAGTGTTCCGCGATCGAATGTGGAATGTGTATGAAATTCTTCAGGCCGCGTTGAGTTTGATTCTGATCGTGATCGTGTTCAACCGATTTTTGCCCTTCGTCTTTTTCTCAAGAACCAATGGAGAGTGGCTCGCGAGCTGGACGCTGCTGCTGCGGGGGCTGATCTATCTGGTGCTCCCGGTAACGCTAGTGCTCGGATTTTTACAATCGGTGACTGCGCTCACGCGCGAGCATGCCGAAGAAGCGCCGGACACCCAGGCTGAAGCCGTGGATGCCTTGCTCGAAGCCGGCCAGGAAGAAGGCATTCTGGACGAGAGCAATCGCAATCTCATCCAGTCGGTCGTCGAATTCAGCGAAAAAACAGTGCGCGAAGCCATGAAGCCTCGGCCGGAAATTGTTGCCGTGCCCGCCAATACTACAGTTGAGCAATTCATCGAACTGCTGCGCACCAAGCCTTTTTCGCGTGTGCCCGTATTCGAAGGCACGATCCACAACATCGTGGGAATAGTTTTTGCGCAGGATGTCTTGCAAGTCCCCGATACGGAAGCTCAAACACGCACTGTTGACACTCTGATGCGTAAAGACGTGTATTTCGTGCCGGAGAGCAAGCTCGGCAGCGATCTGCTGCGCGAGATGCAGAAGAACAATATCCGGATGGCCATTGTCGTCGACGAGTACGGCGGAGTCGCGGGCCTGGTCACAATTGAAGATTTGGTAGAAGAAATCGTTGGCGAGATTCGCGACGAGCACGAGAAGACGGAAGTTGTGCGGGAGAACGATCAATCGTATATCGTGCCAGGGAACATGGATGTCGACCGGCTTGCCGAGCTTTTCGGGATCCGGCCGGAAACCAAAGAATCTGCCACCGTGGCAGGGCTTGTGAGCGAGTTGGCTGGCCGCATTCCGCAAAAAGGCGAAGTGGTGGAAGAAGATGGATTGCGATTCGAAGTGCTGGATTCCACTGAACGGCGAGTGCAGCGGGTGCGGATTTCACTGGGTCGTCCAAGGCAGATGAAGCTGATCTAGTGTGGCGTGGGCGACCGCGCTGTGTACGCGAACTGAACCCGACTTAAACCCGACGCATACTCTATGTCCTTTCATTCTGGATTTGTCTGCATTCTCGGCCGCCCCAACGCGGGCAAGTCGACACTGCTGAATGCGCTGGTTGGGGAGAAATTGGCCATCATCAGCCCTAAGCCGCAGACCACGCGCAATCGCATTCTGGGAATTCTCGAGATTCCAAAGCGAAAAGGCGCAGGCGGGCAGGTAGTCCTTATCGACACTCCCGGAGTACACAGACCCGACAGCTCGCTAGGACGCAAAATGATGGCGGAGGTACGGGAGGCACTTGAAGGCTGCAACCTGATTTTTCTGATCGTCGACGCCACGCGGAAGTTCGAACAGGGGGATCAGTTCATGTTGGAAATGCTCAAAAGGTCCGGAACCCCGGCATTCCTGCTGATGAATAAGATTGACCTGCTGCGTGGACAAAAAGGAAAGCTGCTGCCGATTATTGATGAATACCGAAGACTGCATGATTTTCGAGAAACCATTCCAATTTCAGCACGCAAGCGGGATGGTCTCGATGTGCTGCTGGAAAAGACGCTCGCAGAATTGCCGCAAGGGCCGCGTTATTTTCCCGAGGATCAGGTTACGGATCAGCCGGCACGTTTTATGACCGCCGAAATTATCCGCGAGCAGATTCTGCTGGCCACCAGCGAAGAGGTGCCCTACGCGACCACAGTAGTAATTGAGCAGTTCGAGGAAGGAGCAAAGTTGACGCGAATTGCCGCAGTTATTTATTGCGAGCGGGAGGGTCAGAAGGCGATCCTGGTTGGAAAGCGCGGGCAGATGCTGAAGAAAATCGGCACCGCTGCCCGGCTGCAGATTGAAAAGATGCTGGGAACCAAAGTTTTCCTCGAGCTTTTCGTCAAAGTGCGGGCAAACTGGCGGGAATCACGGGAATTCGT
>Ga0209469_1001076_pt1 | contig 15588 bp, 13 predicted proteins | sample GraSoiAngelo_123_FD_185880 | JGI IMG/M metagenome (GOLD analysis project Ga0209469, IMG submission 185880) | Grasslands soil microbial communities from the Angelo Coastal Reserve, California, USA - 14_0927_02_40cm (SPAdes) (version 2) | ecosystem: Environmental > Terrestrial > Soil > Grasslands ... | reverse complement strand
CACGGATCCCGACGTATGTCTCGGCGGTCATCCCCCGCACCCCGCAGCAGCCGACAGATGAAGATGCGTCCTACTGGAAGACTGGGGATCAGGCCGCGATGCACCGGCATCGCCACCGCCATCTGGAGTTGAATTCCGACTTGATCTCCGCGGCATCTCGCGGGGTGTTACGCTACCTCCTGATCGGACAGGACGACACCGCCCCGGGGAGTCCGTCTGAGGCCGACCGCGCGACGCTACAGAAGCACGCCACGGCGGCATCCGCGTCGACGGCGCTGCTCACCAGCGGTACCGACGAGCTCAACGCGCGGCTGTTCGCGCGGTGGCTGAACGACCTGACCGGCGATGCTCCAACGTTTGAACTCCTGTACACGTACCCTGACACGACCGATCAGGTCCCGCGGTACGAGGCGTTCCCCCTGCATCACACGGTCGAAGAACACGTGCGCAGCGCGGGAGCCCAAGTCACCCCAGGTGGCGACATCCTGCTGTGGGTGCACAACTTCACCGGAGGGCAACGCGAGGCCGTGCACCAGACGGGGGAGCTTGATTCCGGCAGGATTGAGGCTGTCCTAAAAATCGTGCAGGAGGCGGTGCGGCAGGAGCGAGTCGTAGCACTCGCCGATGTCTGCTACGCGAACGGCGCGGACCGGGCGCTGGTCACCCGACTGCTGGCTGAGCCTCGCTTCGCGGGCATCGTCGCCTACGCCGGGTGGAACACGTGCTCGAACAGTCTCGGCTCCGCGGTGGCATGTGCGACCGTGGCCTATCATCTTCGCGCTGCCACCGTTCCCGGCAACGACCGTATCTACCTGCCGGCGCTCTTCACGCGCCTCCTGGACGACTGGGCCTACCAATCCCTCATCCGCGCGGAACTCACACGCTGGGTGGAGGCGCGAGGTGGAAACTCATCGGACCTCGGAGAACATGAGGCCTCTCTGGAAGCCATGGCGTTGGAGAAACTGCGCGAGGAAGCCCTGCCCGCGCTGCAGCATTCCTTCGCGTACCATCCGGTGAAGCTGCAGCGTGCTGTTTTTCCCTGGCACCGGCTGTTCGAGATCGGTCTAGAGGTGGACGTCGCCAATGCCGGCCGAGGCCGGGGTATCGTCGTTGTCGAGTATGATCCACGCTGGCCTGAGATCTTTGAGAAGGACAAAGCCGCAATCCTCCGGGCACTGGGCCCGGGTGTACGCGGGATTGAACATGTCGGGAGTACGGCAGTCAAGGGACTCGCGGCCAAGCCCATTGTTGACGTGCTGCTTGGCGTCGACGCAGACGACCTGGATCGCATCATCGAGCCGCTGGTGGCGATCGGGTACGAGTACAATCCCGACTGGGAGATCTCGATGCCGATGCGCCGTTATTTCCGAAGGCTCACGCCCGATGGCACGCACACGCACCACCTGCACGCCGTGCCCTACCGCGGCGAGTTCTGGAAACGCCACGTAGCGTTTCGCGACTACCTGCGAGCCCATCCGGAAAAGGCGCGCGAGTACGCGGACCTGAAAAAACAGCTTGCGAGTCAGCAACAGGGCAGCATTGACTATACGTTTGCCAAGACAGAGTTCATCCGATCGGTAGAGGCGCTATCCGCTGATTTGAGAAATGGGGCATAGGACGTGCGGAGGGGCGTAAATGAGAAAGGCACTTGTTGGTTTCTTCATATGTGTGGCAATACTGGCATTGACTCGCGTGATTCCACGTCCGGCTTCTCGTGCCGGCATGGTGTTCCTGGTAGCCGCTGACGCATCCGGCCAGGTCTACACGACTTACGGGAACTATTCGGCTGCTGAAACCTGCAATGCCGTGCTCGGGGCCACACCTAGTCCTGGGCGGGGACTTCACCTGGAGTGCCGGGATCTAGGCAGCAAGTTGATTCCTCCGAGAGCAATGTTGCTGGTCGCGTACGCCCTGGCAGTTCTACTTGGCCCCACCCTGGAAGCGCTGAGTTCCGCCGTCACGCTTGCCGCAATCCCGCTGCGCGGCCCCCTTGGGGCCCATCCGATCTTCTGGAGGTTGGCGCAGGGCGCAAGCGCCGTCCTTACCGAGGGCCCAACGGGGTGGGTCGCGAAGTGGGTGTTCTCCCGGCTTGGAGATCCCCCCACGCTCCTGGTCGTGGCGGTAATTGGAGTCGCGGTCATTGTCGCCGCCGGGCGGCGCCTGGGAAGAACTCTCGAGTTGCCACGAACAGGGGCGCGACAGACACGGAAGGCGAGAAACTTCCCCTCCGACGTCAACTACTACGAAGTCTTGCAGGTGCATCCCACTGCCGATGTGGCCGTGATTAAGAGTGCATATCGAACCATCATGCGGGAACTTCAGGCGCACCCTGATCTGGGCGGAGACGAAGAGCAGGCGAAGGTGGTAAATGAGGCTCATCGAGTTCTGACCGATCCTGATCTACGCACAGCATACGACGCCACCCGCCGTGCCGCTGACAGGGCCGCAGATAACTATCCCGCAAGATATACGATGGGCATTGGTGACCTTACGTATGCAGCAGTTATCGGCGCTGAAGGTCAGGAGACCATCGTGCGCAGCGGCTCGTGGGGGTATGCGGGCCTTCCGTACATCTATCTCATCGCTCATCGGGCATGGTGGCACCTTCTGGCCAATCTAGTAGGGGCGGCGATTCCGGTGGTCAACATCGGCGTCTATCTATGGTACCTGTTCAACGCGAAGCGGCTCGTGGGATCTACCAGAAAGTTCGACGGCTTCGATCAGTACCGCGCAGTCCAGGAGGCATGGGATCGGGTCGGGATGTGGGTGCTGGTGGTTGGTCTCGTCGTACTAATCATTAGCATATCTCGTTAGGTAAGGGTCAGAATGATAAGAAAGCAGCCTGGTTCGAGCGAAAGTCCCACAGGTAAGACTACTTTGTGCCAAGGCACGTCTTACGATACCATTCCTCGGCGAACTTGTAGTCGTAGTACTTGGCCTTGTCAGGAGGCAGTTGTACCCGTCCCGCCAGCAGGTCGCCCACGAACTTGCACGACGCTTGAATTATGTCGCGGGCGAATCCTTGGTAATTCAGAACTGCAGCGCGAACCCGAGGGTCCGCACAAGTGACGGCTATTGTGTCGAACGGAATCTTGAGGACTCCACCTGCACCAGGTGCTTGATACTCTATTATTATGATTTTGTTCCCGTTAGCATCAAGCGTACCGCCCATCTGATGCACTTCTGCGCCTTGAGGCAAGGTGTAATCCCCACAAATGGTCCCTTGGAGGGCAGCCGTCGAACCTGGAGTATTGAGCACAACACAAGCGGCGATGACACTTGTTACGACCAACTTAGACATGCCCCCTTTTCCTTCGCACATCACCATCACCCCCGTTCGGTTTGCACCTAGTAGCCTTCAACTCTTCTCTGAATGAACCCCCTCCTCGGAGGGGCTATCCCCTCCGACTCCTTCCCTTACCCACCTGGGGGAGCTGACGCTCTCCCGCACCCCCTCGGGTTGTAGGTTCGATCCATCAGCGCTTTTCATTTGAGCCTTCTCCACGCCACGAAAGCGGCCAGGAGGCCCAAGACCAACGAAGCTCCGGCTGGCACATAAGCACCGTGCGAAAGGTGGTAGACCACAAACACAACCGCCTCGGCCGCTAGGATTGCGCCCGCCCAGCCCGCGACCGCCGCCCACCTGCGCGCGGCCGCCGGAAGCACCAGGCCTAATCCCGCCAAAGCCTCCCCAAGACCGACCAGGCGAATCAGGGCCAGCGAAAAACCCGGCATCATTTTTTCGAGCATCGGCCCCTGTCCCATAATCTTCCCCAGGCCCGCGATGACATACAGAACGGCCAGCACTACCTGCACTACCCATAGCGCAGTGTTCATGTTGCCTTTCCTCCTGAAGGAAGAGTCCTGAGCTTGATTCCCGGTCAGAGTTTTAGAAGGAGGGGACTGTCCCCTCCTTCAAGGATTTTCACAGTTCGTCGGCAGTCTACTCCGGCCGAGTGGAGAAATAGGGGGAATGAGTGGATACTGCTTGAATGTGGCAAACAGAATGTGTATGCTGCTTACGACCGTTCGTTCCGCGGTAGCTCAACGGTAGAGCGTCCGGCTGTTAACCGGAGGGTTGTAGGTTCGAATCCTACCCGCGGAGCCACTCTGCTCATCCTCGAAGATCCCCGGAGCTCGTTCATCGGTCTCGATCAAAAGCTGGGCTCGTGACATACGCCGTGCACGACAACGCTGCTGCCGACGCACAATTTGAGCCTTTCCTCAGGCTGGTCAGGCGCGCATCAACCGACGATCGGAACTTCGTGAAGAAGGCCGTGAACTGGGCGCTGCGAAGCATCGGCAAGCGGAACAGGCGACTGAACCTCCGGGCAGTGGCTGTGGCGAAAGAGATTGCACGGATGGACTCGAACGCGGCCAGGTGGATCGCCGCCGATGCGCTGAGAGAATTGAGAAGCGCGGCCGTCCGGCGTCGGCTGCAGGCTGCCCGCAGGAGCATTCGCGTCTCTTCATGAATCGTTACGCTTAATGTCGCCGCGTACCGACCTCGTCTTTCGCACTGCGCTGGTTGTCATCACCGTCCTCGTCATCGCGGGGCTGGCCTGGCTGCTCATTCAGATCGAAGAGATTCTGCTGGCCATCTTGATCGCCGCCATCCTCGCGGCAGGCGTGGCGCCCATCGTATCCAGACTCGAGAAGATCCGGTGGACACAGCGGGGAGTGCGGCTCTCCCGCATCGCCGCGATCGTGCTGGTGTTTCTGGGGATCATCGTTGTGCTGCTGGCCGTCGGCGCCCTGCTGGTGACCCCGCTGGTCATTGAGACCCAGCAGTTCATTGCGAACTTCCCCCAGCGTACTGCCGAGCTGCAGGCTCAGCTGGTGAGCCTCCACGCGAAGTACGCCTGGCTGCCGGACTTGGCCGTGTATGTCCAGCGGCTGCCTCAGGAACTCAACAACCTGTCCCGGTTCTTCGCTCCTGCCGCCGGCGTGGCGTTCCGCTTCCTTGGCGGGGTGGCCACGGTGATCACCGTGCTGTTCATGGCCTTCTACATGCTCGTGGAGGGGCCAGCCATCCGCTCAGGATTCGCGGCGCTCTTCCCTCGACGGGAGCGGGCCAAAATCGAGGAAGTCCTCGATCAAATCGGGGCGAAGTTCGGCGGCTGGCTCCGCGGACAGTTGCTCCTGGGGTTTATCATCGGCCTGGCCGCGTGGCTGCTGACGTCGCTGATCGGTCTGCCGTATCCGGTGCTGCTGGGGATCGTGGCCGGCATCACCGAGCTCGTGCCTATGGTTGGTCCCACGCTGGGCGCCATTCCGGCGGTCTTCCTGGCGCTGTTCCAGCCGCCGGTGAAGATTCTCTTCGTGATTGCGGGGTACGCCGCGATCCAGCAGGCTGAATCGAACTTTGTTGTCCCGCGCGTGATGCGTAGTGCGGTGGGGTTGTCCCCGCTGCTGACCATCCTGGCCCTGGTAATCGGCGGCAAACTGCTCGGGATCATGGGGGCGCTGCTGGGGGTGCCGGTGGCGGCCGCGTTGCAGGTCGTGGTGGGTGAGATCGCGCGGCGTGTCAGACCGAACGAGTGACAGCAGTCTCTTCGGAGTTGCTCATTCCTCGTTGTGCTCTTCGATAAACGAGAGGGCCTGCGACAGCGCCGAGGTCAGGAAGGCCGTCGCCTCGTGCTCGCACAGGTCGGAGAAACCCCGGCGTTCCAGAAATTGTCGGAGTGCCGGCACGAGTTTCGACAGTTGCCGCGACATGTAGGAGAACAGGTCCCAGTAGGCTTCTTCGGCGGCAGGATCTCCCGGGCCGGCGCGCTCCATCAGGGTGAGATAGCGCGAGTGCAGGTCCCTGTACTGCGCATCGTGCTCATGTTCTTGCCGCAGTGACTCGATGATCGCGGAGATCTCCGAATCTTCGAGCGCTTCCTGCGACAGAAAACTCATATCCAGCAGCAACTCGCTCAGTTCTTCGGTGGGATGCCCCAGATACAGTTCGGCTTGATGCTGCTCAGGTCCGATCAGCCTGCGCAGCTCCCGGGTCAGTTCGTCGTCCGCCTTGGGCAGTTTCGGGGGCCGGCCGTTCCGCATCAGCGGCACGGTCCCTTCCCGTAGGGAAACGCGCGCCAGCGCATCCTGGCCCAGCCGGCGCCGCACGTACGCGGTCGCTTCGGTCTCGTCGAGGGCTTTGGTGGACCGGAACACCAGCGTGTCGCCCGTGTATCCACGATAGCGCCAGCCGTCGCTCGCCAGTTCTTCCACCCACCGCGCCACCTGGCGCAGCCACGGCCCGTGCACCGCGGCGCCCCGCAGCAGCGCGGCAATGACCGTTTTGGCCGACCGTCCGCGCAGCGCAAACTCGCCCGGCTGGTCGAACAAACGGATTGCGAGTTCCATGTGGGTTTGGCTCCGTCCCATCGAATCACCGCACACATTGCCCGCGGGCGCCTTTAGTATAGCACGATGCCCTGTGACCGCTGAACGAGATGCAATCGCAGTGTCCCGTCGCGCATGAGGTGGGACAGGAGATGATCTGCGCGGAACGGAAAATCAGCACGAGGTTTCCCTGAGGTTCCTGATGTCATTTGAGCGCGCAGCACGCGAGACACTCGAGTCTTCCGCGCTGGCTCCCTATGCCGTGCGCAGCGCATCAGCGCGCCGCCGCTATCACGAACGGCCCGATGCCTATCGGACCGAGTTCCAGCGCGACCGGGACCGCATCCTGCACTCCACGGCCTTCCGCCGGCTGCAGCACAAGACGCAGGTGTTCGTGGTCACGGAGGGCGATCTGTACCGCACCCGCCTGACGCATACGTTGGAGGTGGCGCAGATTGCCCGGAGCATCGCCTCGGCGCTCAGGTTGAACGGCGACCTGGTGGAAGCCGTTGCGCTGGCGCACGATCTGGGCCACCCTCCCTTTGGACACGCCGGTGAGCAGGAGCTGCACGTGCTGATGCACGAGCACGGCGGATTCGAGCACAACCTGCAGTCGCTGCGGGTGGTCGATGAGTTGGAAGTGCGCTATGCGATGTATCCGGGTCTGAACCTCACCTGGGACGTCCGGCAGGGCATCGCCACGCATGCGACCCTCTACGATGCGCCGAAGGTTCCCGCCGAGTTCGCGGAGTTCTCGAGTGCGTCACTGGAGGGACAGGTTGTCGATGTGGCTGATATGATTGCCTACAGCACGCACGATCTCGACGACGCCCTGCACATTGGGCTCGCCGATGAGCATCAGCTGGCCGCCCGCGGCATCGAGTTGTGGATTGAGGCGCTGCAGCACGCCGATCACGTGCTGGCCCGGCGCGACACTGCCGAGACTCAGGTCGAGCTGGACCTGGAGGAAGTGCGCGGGGAGGTCCCCCGGGAGCCGCTGCCGCTCGACTCCTGGAAGCGCCGGGATGTGCGCATCCGGGAGGCCATCCGCTGGATGATCGGGCGCCTGGTGGAGGACGTGATTGAGACATCCGACGCGCACATCGAGGGCGGCCGCATCACGTCAGCCGGCATGGTCCTGGGTCATTCCCACCGGCTCGTGCTGATGAGTGAGTTGTTGACGCATCAGCTCCAGCAACTGGCTACCTACCTGCGAGAAGAGGTGTACTATCATCCGGAGAAGTTGGTGATGGAGCAGAAGGCTCGGCGGATCATCCACGGCCTGTTCGACGCGTTCGCCGGTGAGCCGCGGCTGCTGCCGCGGCCCGTGCAGGAGCGGCTGGACGGGACCGACCGGTACCGCGTGGTGTGTGATTTCGTGTCCGGCCTGACGGATCGCTCTGCGCTCGATCTGTACAACCGGCTCTTTGAGACCTACGAATTTGGATTTGGTGGAGGGACAACACCGTAATCTGTCATCGCGAGCCCGAAGGGCGTGGCGATCTCCTTAGCCACTAGATTGCTTCGGCGCACTACGCCTCGCAATGACAGATCAAGGTAAGGACCCGACGATACCCTCGATACCCTAATAGGTGATCTGATGAGCGTCGAATCACGAATCACGAGTCGCGAATCACGCGTTGTCGGCAAGCCGACCAAGCGCATCGAGGGTTTGGAGAAAGTCACCGGCGCCGCCCGCTACACGGAAGATCTGTACCTGCCCGGCATGCTGCATGCGCGCCTGGTGCTCAGTCCCCATCCGCACGCCCGCGTGGTCGCAGTTCCCCGCGAGATCGCCCTGGCGGTCCCCGGGGTCGCGGCGGTCGTGACCGAGGCGGATCTCCCCGAAGGCGTGAGTAGTCAGCTGCTGGCCGATGATGAGACGCGGTACACCGGGCAGCCGGTGGCGGCGGTCCTGGCAGAGACAGAGGCGGCCGCGGTCGACGGCGCCGACCGCCTCGCGGCGGCGGTCGAGTACGAGGTCCTGCCGGCGGTGCTGACTCCGGCCGAGGCTATGCGAGACGGCGCGCCCCTGGTCGTCGAACACATGGAGGAGGACAACGAGGCTGCCGCCCACGCGACGGTGTCGGCCGGCACCGTGAAGGAGACGTTGCCCCGCAACGTCGCCAGCCGGTATCACTTCACGCGCGGCGACATCGCCCAGGGTGTGCGCGAGGCCGATGTCCTGATTGAACGCACCTACACCACCGGTCGTTTGCACCAGGCGTACATGGAACCGCATGCGACGATCGCCGCCCCGGATCCGGGCACCGAGACGGTGACCGTCTACACATCGACCCAGGGGCAGTTCTATGTGCGCAGCGAGACTGCCGACGCGCTGGGGATTCCACAGCACCAGGTGCGCGTCGTGCCCATGACGGTCGGCGGCGGGTTCGGCGGGAAGATCGTCCTGTTGGAACCGCTGGCGGCGGCAATGGCGGTGATGCAGAGGCGGCCCGTCCGGCTCGTGCTCACGCGCCGGGATGACTTCCTGTTTGGCACCCCCGCCCCCGAGTGCGAGATCTGGCTCCGGACCGGGGCTAGGCGTGACGGCACGCTGACGGCGCTGCAGGCGCGGCTGGTGTTTGACTCCGGCGCCTCGCCCGGGGCGCCCGCCTCCATCGCCGCGATGCTGCTGGGAGGGTATTATAAAACCCCCCATCTGGATATTGAATCGATGGAAGTCCTCACGCACAAGCCGCCGAACGGTGCATACCGCGCCCCCGGCGCGCCGCAGGCTACCTTCGCGGTCGAGTCTCAAATGAATGACATGGCCCAGCAGCTGGGACTCGATCCCGTGGAGTTCCGGCTGCGCAATGCGTCGGACACAGGCGATCCCATGCCGAACGGCCGGCCCTGGCAGAAGTTAGGGCTGCGGCAGGTGCTCCAGGTGCTGCACGACCACCCGAAGTGGAAGGACCGGGTCAAGGGCGACGGCATCGGATACGGCGTGGCCATCGGCGGCTGGCCCGGCGGGGTGGAGTCGGCCGCGGCGTGCGTGCGGGCGAACACCGATGGAACGTTTCACGTCATTGTGGGCGCGGTGGATATCACCGGCGTGGCCACCTCGCTGCGGCTGATCGCGGCGGAGGTGCTGGGTGTGGACCCGAGCCTGATCCGCGTCGTGACGGCGGACACCGACCACGCGCCCTATGCCGGGATGTCGGGGGGCAGCAAGACGACATATACCGTCGGCACGGCGGTGAAACTCGCAGCCGAGGATGCGCGGAAGCAGGTATTGACGATCGCCGCCTCCGAGATGGAGGCGCGCGCCGAGGACCTGGAGATCGTGGACGGCTTCGTGCGCGTGAAGGGGACGCCGCAGCGCGCGCTGCCGCTTGGTGACATTCTCAAGAAGAGTATGGCGTTTGGCGCCCGGTACGCGCCCGTCTTCGGCAACGGCTCGATTCCATCCCCGAAGTCATCTCCCGGATTCGCCGCGCACTTGGCCAAGGTGCGCGTGGACGAGGAGACCGGGCACGTGCAAGTCCTCGACTACGTGGTGATTCAAGACGTGGGATTTCCCATCAATCCGGCCGCGGTCGAAGGCCAGATGCGTGGGGGCGCCGCGCAGGGTCTGGGATGGGGGTTGCTGGAGGCAATGGCGTACGATGAGCAGGGTAACTTGCTGCACAGCACATTCGCAGACTACCCGCTGCCGAGGGCGGTGGATGTCCCGCAGACGGAGACCATCATGGTCCAGGTGCCCTCGGATTCCGGACCGTTTGGCGCCAAGGGGGTAGGAGAACCTCCGGTGATCCCCGGTGGAGCGGCCATCGCCAACGCCGTCGCCGACGCCACCGGCGTGCGCATCTCCTCCCTACCGATCACGCCGCAGAAGCTGCTGGCGGGACTGCTGTCGAAATGACTCGAGGCCACCACACGGTGGCCTCGAGCGTTCACAGGACCCCACGTACGCTTACAATCTCACATTGAAGATCACGGTCAGGTTGGGCGATGGTGTGCCCACGATGGTCAGAGATAGTTGCGGTCCGAAGTCGTCAGCCCGGACCGCGACCAGCATCACTGCATCCATCGGCACGAACGCTGCGGTCGTCCGCATCGGCACCAGGTAGAAGATGCGTCCCCTCAGTTTGGCACCGGCCGGGGTGTGCAGCCGGACCAGCTGGCCCGGCGGAATCTTCGCGTCAGGCGCCGCGAATGCCAGGAACGTGCCGCGGCTTTCGCGCAGCACAAAGAGCACGTAGCAGCGGCCCGACTGGACGACGATGTTGCCAAAGACCAGCACCCCCGCGGGGCAGAACAACTCGCCAGCCTTATAGTTCTTGACCTTGGCGGGTTTCGCCGGCTTGGCTGCCGCAGGCGCGGCCAGCAACCACGAAGAGGTCGCCAGGCTCAGGACGAGCGTCAGGGCGATGACTCGTGCACTCTGCATGAAGTCTTCCCTCCTACGGGCGCAGCAGCACCCGTTGTTTCCATACGGATTCGTCGGCGACGAGGTTCCCAAATCGGCATCACCGGCGCTGCAGCGCTCATGAGTTTTGCCCTGATTGCTTTCGCGGTAGACGGTTCACCCATCGCAGGGCGACCGCCGCTGTTCCGGCGATGCTGCCGGCGAGCAGATACGTCGTGCCGAGACCAAACGCCCGCCCCGCCACACCGCCGCCGATGGCACCCACCGCGATACCGATTTCCAAAAACACGCCGAGGGTGCCCATCGCGCTGCCATGTTCGTGGGCGGCGACGAGGTCAGAGCCCCACGCATAGATCGCCGGCTGAACTATCCCCTGCCCAGCGCCGGTCAGGAATCCACCGAGAAGCAACCACCACCCCGGCACGGCTGCCGTGACCCACGTCCCGAGTGCGATCAGCGCCAACCCTGGCCCGATGGCCGCGTGACGCCCGAACCGGTCGGATACTCGCCGCAGGACTGTCTGCATGACCACCTGACCCACCGCAAAGGCGGCGAAGACCCACCCCGGGTTGGCGAGCCCACGCCGGCTTGCGTGGATGGCAAGCAATGCGAAGTTCAGACCGAACGTCGCCATCGCGGCGACGAGGACAGTCCCGGGCACGAAGACAGCGGGATGGATCAGCCGGTTGGGGCCCCGTCGCGATGCGTGCGGTATGCGATGTATAAGCGTGAGAGCGAGGCCGGTGGCGCACGCGGCAATGATTCCCGTCGTTGCGAACAGACTCGGGTAGCCCGCCGCGGCAGCCACGGCGATGCCCGCCGCAGGTCCGACGCCCTGGCCGATGCTGTTCGCCAGGCCGAGCAGGCTGAGCGCTTCACCTCGCCGCCGTTCCGGCGCCATCGCGATGGCGAGTACCTGCGCCGAGGTAGATGACAAGGCGATGGCGAGTCCCGAAAGCACACGGAATCCGATGAGCGCGGGGACCGTGCGCGCCGCCCAGAACCCGGCGGCAGAGAGGGTGTAGAGGCAACCCGCGGCCAGCATCCCCCAGCGCGCCCCGCCGCGATCCAGCCACCACCCCACCCACGGGCGGGACACTAAAGAAGCCAGGGCAATGATCCCGGTCAAAAGTCCGATCGCCGCGTCATCGGCACCCAGCGCGAGCGCGAAGAGAGGAAGACTTCCTGTCGTGAGTTGAAAGCTGAAGTAGGCTAGGAACGCGACGAACCAAAGGAAGACAAAGCTGCGCGAGAAAGATAAAGGAGGCACGACCCTAATGCCAATTGACTGCGACGCTGCCCGAAACCTGTTGATTGCGGTCTGAAAGGGGGATTGGAATGGGGAACTTCGAGATCTTCGGTCTGCAGTTCGTGGGAAGTCTTCTTGTGTATGTTCTTATCGCGCGGTGGTATGTTGCGCCGCGCCTTGCGACCATGCCGCTGAGTGCGGCGCTGCAGCCATTGCTGCTGCACCACGCCACCCGCATCCTGGGCATGACGTTGCTTGTCAGCGCCGTCGTTGGCCCCGGAGTGCCGCGGGCGTTTGCCGATCAGGTCGCTTACGGAGATCTCATCGCGGCGGTGTTGGCGCTGGTCTCTATTGCAGCGCTGCGCGCCCGTGCAAGCTATGCCATACTCGTTGTATGGATCTTTAACATTGAGGGGTTCGTCGACCTGCTGAACGCGCTTACTCAGGGGATACGCCTCAACGTCGCCAGCGCGCCGCTGGGTGCGGCCTGGTACATTCCGACGTATGCTGTGCCGGCGCTGGTGGTCACGCACATCATGATGTTCTCAATGCTGCTGAAGCGCAAACCGGGGCGGAAACCTGCGAGGTAGCACCGTTAGGCGAAGCGCCTATATGATGGTCATCCGTGGGGACGTAGCTCAGCGGGAGAGCACCTGCTTTGCACGCAGGGGGTCAGGGGTTCAAATCCCCTCGTCTCCACCAATTCATCTTCGATTCACGAATCGCCCATTTACGCTGCGATCGGGGATTTGAACCCCTGACCCGTGGGGTCTGGGGAGGCATCTCCCCAGGTAGTGGGGGGCAGCGAGCACGAACGAAACTTCATGATTCCGCACATCTACGTTGCGAGCGATCAGGGGGACGTGTCCCCCTGAGGAGGGCGCGTAGCGCCCGACGGTCGGGGGTTCAAATCCCCTCGTCTCCACCAAGGTGGTTGAAGAGGCGCCTCCGGGCGCCTCAATCCTTTTACTCCTCTCCCGCGGGGAGAGGGTAGGGTGAGGGGAACTTAGCCGGTCTTCATTTGAACCCGCGACCCCGAGGGGGGTGGGGAGGTACTCCCCACGCAATAGGGGACAGGGAGCACGCACGAGCAGGCGGTTTCGCGCGATAACCTCGTTGCGACCGATCAGGGGGACGTGTCCCCCTGAGGAGCGCGCCGTGGCGCGCAACGGTCGGGGTTCGAATCCCCTTGTCTCCACCGTGCACCACTCGCCTCGCTCGGGTGCATGACGAGGCCAACCCTCTTCATCCCCAGCTGTATTTCCGGCTACTTGGTGCCCAGACACGCCTCACGATACCATTCCTCGGCAAACTTGCGGTCGAAGTACCGCTCCCTGTCGGGGGGCAACTGCGTTCGACCCGCCAATACATCCCCTACAAATTGGCACATCCCTACCTTAATTCTTTTGTCGGCCTCTTGCGCTGAAATCACGGTGGCTCGGACCAGCGGGTCGGTGCACGTCGCCGCTAAGACATCGAATGGAACGACCAGTTTGCCTCCAATACCACCCGGCACCGCGTAAAATATTTGAATTGTATTATCGGGCTGCGACGCAGCAGCTTGGACGAGAGTCGCCCCTGTCGGCAACTTATAGGAGGAGCAATCGCTAGTCTGGAAAGCCGGCGTAGATCCGGAGGCACTTGTGATATACATCGTAGCAATCATCGCAATGGCCGCAGCGATTTCGACTGCCACAAGCCATTTTCGTCCGCGTATCATCGCCAACCCCCCTTAAATGGGTGCAGGCTAATAGCCTTCGACTCTTCTCTTGATGAACCAGAGATCGCCAGCCACGTCATTGGTCCAGACGACCCCGACCGAATACGCCTGCCTTCCGTAGACTCGCTGCGCCAATCCGTGGAGAGTGTAGGTTCCAGTAATAGGGTTCGGAAGAGCCCCGAAGTCTACGGCGGATTGGAAGTATGCGCCATTCAAGCGCTTCATGTAAGTGAATGTTAGATTCCCTCCCTGGAGTGCGTGATAGTCTCCGTGCGTAGAATTCGAAGCGCTCCAGTGGTACCCGCCTTCCCCCTCCACGAGAGAGAAGGCATCTGGGTCGGTCATTCCATCGATGACGAACTGTTCTTCTGGCTGCCAGACGCCATTCACGCGAGTACGTCGGCCACCAATTCCTGACGTACCCGCACCTGAGACCCGATAGATCACTTTGGGATTGCCGGTGTCGTCGAAGACGAGCGCTTGGACGACAAACGCGTCTATTGCCTCCACCCCGCCAGTAAACGAACCAGTCGTCCCATCGATAAATGAAAATTCAGCCAGCGGGACCCCGGAAACCGTGCGCGACCAAGCGATAGCGTACTGCGAGTGGTCCCGGCTGTGTGCGACGCGCGGGCTACCTTCGCAACAATGGAAGGTCGACGTCCCAGCGCTGTACTCCAGCACCGGCCCCTGCCATCCCCCATTCCACGTCTGTCGATAAATCCAGAATGTGTTGCTTGGGTACCCGAAATAGCCGCCATAAGAAAACACGGCATATATGCTTACACCGCCATTGTGGGCGAGCATCCCAGCCCCGGGATTCAGCGTTTCAATAAACGCGCCGTGCGTTTCACGCTGCCAAGTGACACCGTCGTCCGACCAAGCCATTTCCCACTGTTCATTGTAAACCTTGTCGTTCCGGAAACCGATAAACATGCGTCCGCCTGGACCGACATCAACTGCGGGATTTGTCAGGTTGTAGAATCCCAGGACAGGTCCGCTACTGACGGCCCTCGCCGCGCTCCAGCTTTCGGTCGATTCTCCATAGAGAGGGTGGTAGGCGGCATAGAGTCCGTCTCTGTCAGTCGAATACCACTGCCCAGTTTCGAGCCACTTCTTATTATTGCAAGGCAGGCCGGTTTTGGGATCAACGTCGCCGTTGTTCATGATCGCATCGCTCGTGCAATGTTCGTCAAGTCCAGTCGCGTGGCCCAGTTCGTGCATGAGCAGTCGTACAATCTGGTCGCTGGACTCCCCTTGTATCTTTGGGAGGTTCAAGTGAATCGTTGGGTAATGGTCTCCACATGGGTAGTAGGTGCTCCATAGCCCACACCAATCGGCAGTGGCTTTTTGATGAAGGGTGAAGCCGCCGCTGCTACCGTAAGGATAATTAGCCTCGTAACTCAAGAAAATGTCCGTCGGAACGCTGTCGGGATTCGAGTTACAAGTATACCGATAGAGAGCATAGCCCAGGGACTTCATGTCGCCGAGTTCGGACGTGCCGGCAGTTTGTGCCCTCGTGTTAGCGATTGCACTGTCCTCCTGGAGAGTGTAATCACAGATGTTAGATACCACGTTTACCTGGGGACGGTCAGCGGCGACGTGATAGACGCGATTTGACATCCAGTAGAAGTTGTAATCCGGCCACGGAACCGCCACATGATTCGCATATCCTAATACCCTCTCCACGGTCGAGTTCTAGTCAACCAGGCCTCTCAAAGTTCCACTAGGGAACGCCGCGGAAAGGACTTCAGGCTCGCTCTGGATGGAGGTGAGATGCGTGAGAGGTAGCTGAATATTCTGTGCTCTCACCCGTAGGATCCCTGGAGATTCGGAGGTTTCGCTGCGCACCTGCTTTGCACGCAGGGGGTCGCGGGTTCAAATCCCGCCGTCTCCACCATGCACCACTCG
>Ga0209469_1001071_pt1 | contig 15611 bp, 25 predicted proteins | sample GraSoiAngelo_123_FD_185880 | JGI IMG/M metagenome (GOLD analysis project Ga0209469, IMG submission 185880) | Grasslands soil microbial communities from the Angelo Coastal Reserve, California, USA - 14_0927_02_40cm (SPAdes) (version 2) | ecosystem: Environmental > Terrestrial > Soil > Grasslands ... | reverse complement strand
GAATCAATAGATTCCCGAGCGCAGTCGAAATCAACCGAAAGCGTCGAATCTTCTAAAAGCTTCTCGTAATCTCATTCTGAGCGAAGCGAAGAATCTCGGATCAAAATCTGAATCGGTGCATCAACTGAAGACAGAGACGTTTCGCTTCGCTCAACATGACAGCGCCACTGATAGATGAGTTCTAAAGATCGATCCCCATAACGACAGGTCCAGGGACTTCCTCCCAGCCGTAGCGACTCCAGAATTTGCGGCCGCGCAGATTGTCGTTTGCTACCAGGATAAGTGCTCGCTTAAGACCAATCCGTCGCAAACCGTTGAGGCATTCATCCATCAAACGCTTGCCGACTCCGCGCGCCTGGTAAGCAGGATCAACGGCCAGGTGATAAATATATCCGCGACGCCCGTCGTGACCGCACAACGCGATACCAACCATCACAGTGCCGTCGGTTGCGACTTTGCTCAGCCTCGGGTTACGCGCGAGAAAGTGGCCAACACTTTCTCTGTCATCACCTTCGGCAATCTCGAGACCCTCGACCCGTTGCCATAGCTCAAGCGCCGCCTCGTAATCGCTGATGGAAAACTCGCGCGTTTTGATGTTGTCGCTCATTGTGGCTCAAGGACTCCAGTTCAATATGTTACAACTGGTTCTATATACAAAGTCCGATAAAAGCTCTGTGTTTCTACTCAATCCTCTCCCCTTGCAGCAAGGGAAGAGGATTGAGGTGAAGGGATCTAAAGCAGTATAGAACTCAAGCCGCGACCCTCGCTTACCTCTCCCTTCGGAAGGGAAGGCGAATTGACGCGCTAATAGCAAATGAAGAAACATTAGTCACCCGACGCTAGCGCTGTGCGACATCTTTGATTTCGCAAAAAGACAACGCCGCAGAACGAAACGGCAAGTAGCTTTCATAGGTCGGTCGTACTATACCGTGCCAATGAAGTAAATGGGTTGCTATTATCAAATCGTGCGTTGGCACAAACGCGATTAACAACCACACTTTGGCGGCTCGAATGGTATCTCGTAAATTTCTTCTCGTTGTGGCGGCCGGTGTCGTTTCTGCGGCATTCGCATATCTCGGCACTGGTCTTCATCCAATTTGGTGGGCGCTTTGGTTGGCGCCGATTCCAGTCCTTGCGATTGCGCCACGACTTCACGGCAGCACTGCTTTCTTTCTAGGCGCGATCGTGTGGTTGATGGGCGAAATGAGCCAATGGAATTACGTCAAGCATGCGATCGAACTGCCACCGCGCATCATCATTCTCTATTTTATAGTTCCTGCTGTGGTTTTCGGCTTCGGCGTTCTATTCGTCCGCAGTTTCATTCGCCGCGGATCGCTCTTCCTCGCGTCGCTTGCTTTTCCCGCTTACTGGGTGGCGTACGAATATCTTACCGCGATGGCGTCGCCTCACAGCACATGGGGCAATCTCGCTTACACGCAAATGAATTGTCTCCCCGTGATCCAGATTGCTGCGATTACCGGCATTTGGGGAATCAGCTTCATCGTATTTCTGTTTGCAGGTGCTGCGGCAGCCTTGTTGAGCGGAGCGGGAGAACGATGGCAGCGGCGCCTGCTCCCGGCCGCTGTCGGGCTGGTCATTTGCGCAGCGCTTGTTTTTGGCAAATGGCGATTGCAATCGAATCCCGCGGCCCAATCGATGGCGGTGACACTCATCGCCAAAGACGTGCCGATGAGGGTTTATCTCGGCTCTGAAGAGCAAGCATTGGAATTGCTCCGCGAGTATGCAGATGAGATCCGCCGGGTTACACCGGCTGGAACGCAGGCTGTTGTGCTTCCGGAAAAAACTGGCCGTCTCGGCGAGAGCGCGTTAGCAGAAGTGGACACGCTTTTTTCTTCTGCTGCGAATGATAAACACACTGCGATTGTGCTTGGGCTTGTTCGAAAAACGCGATCCGCCGCGTTCAACTCTTCCCGTTTCTATTCGGCCGACGGAAAATTAGAGGCGAACTACGACAAGCATCATCTCATCCCTGGTGTGGAACCCGAAAAACCCGGCGACAAAAGAGTCATTCTCGATGAGTCGTCGGGGCGTTGGGGACTTCAGATTTGCAAGGACATGGATTTTCCCAAGCTCAGCCGCGAATATGCAGCCGAGGGCGCGAACCTGCTACTGGTGCCTGCCTGGGACTTCAATCTGGATGGTTGGCTGCACGGGCGCATGGCCGTTCTGCGCGCCGTCGAAAATGGTTTCGCGCTCGCTCGTTCGGCGCGCAACGGGTTATTGACCCTGAGCGACGACCGCGGCCGCATTCTGGCAGAAGCAGCCACAGTGCCGGGTCGTTTCGTGTCGATCACGGGAAAGGTAAACGTGTCGCCACGGGAAACGTTTTACACCCGCGCCGGCGATTGGTTCGCCTGGCTTTGCGTCGCGGTGTTCGTCAGTCTGCTGGGTTTCAATTCTTCGCGCCATCACCGGTCGGAGAGAAAAGGTACGCGTAGTTGAATCCGCGCAAACTATGACGCGGTCGCGCTCGCTGGAATAAAATCTTCCGGTTCATCGAATCGAAGTCGCTTTCGCAGCTCGTGCCGGAGCAGCAGGAGATTGACGCACATCTGAAAGATGATCGACCCGACGGACAGATACCACACGTAGGTGATCTCAAAACCGGGCCTCCGCGAGATATACATCGCGGGCAGGGCGAACAAGATCAGCCGCGTCATCGAGCTAAACAGCGGCGGCAACGTATTGCCTATTCCCTGGAAAATGCTGGACGTGACAAAAACAATTCCCGCTGAAATGAAATTCAAAGAAACGATTCGAAGGTATTCGCTGCCGAAAGCAATGACTCGCGGGTCGCGCGAGAAAATGCGAATCAACGTCCCGGGCACGAGGAACGCGATCAACGTGAGCACCAGCATCATCAATGATGCGATGCCAATTGCAGAATAGACGGAATGCCGGACTCGATCGGCGCGGCGGCCGCCGAAGTTCTGGCCAACTACGGGTGAAACGGCAAAGCTGAGCGCAACCACCGGCAGAAAAAACGCCTGCATCACGCGTGCGCCTATTCCGAACCCCGCTTGTGCCGCTGGTCCAAAGCCTCGGATGATCGCGTAAACGATCATGATGTACACAAAGAGCAGCAAAAACTCCGCGCCGGCTGGCACACCAATCCGTAACATTCCTCCCCAAATTTTTGTCTGCGGGCGAAACAGAGGAAAACGAAAACGCAGATAATGATATTTCCTTTCGAAATAGATCACGATCAGCACATCGGCGACCAGTATGGAAATGAACGTAGCAAGCGCCGCGCCGGTCACCCCGAGTTTTGGCCACGGACCGATTCCGAAAATCAACAGTGGGGCGAGCACGATGTTGAGGAACACACTGAGCACTTGGAATCCCACGGCTGGCTTGATGATCCCAGTCGCGCGCAGCGCGGAACCCAGTGCTACCAGGGGAAATTGAAGTAACAGGCCGGGAAGAAACCAGAGCAGATACGCTTTTGCCAATGTCGCTGTCTCTGCATCTGCGCTCAGCCAATCGCAATAGGCAGGACGCAGAATGAATCCGACAACGCCCAACGCCAGCGCGATCACTATCGACATGACGAAAGACTGATTGAAAGCCAGTTCTGCGTGTGGCTGATCCTTTCGGCCTGCGGCTTGTGAGATTAACGTGGTTGTTCCCACACCCAGCATCTGGGTGAGCGCCAGCACGATCATCGTGATGTTGCCCGCGACGCCGACCGCAGCGATCGCTTCCTTTCCGAGGTGTCCTACCCAGTAAAGATCTGCCAGCAAATAGAGGGTCTGCACCACCATGCTCATGGCCAAAAACGCCGACATATGCAGCAAATGTCGGGTCACGGAGCCTTGGGTAAGGTCTTTCACGGCCCGAAGCTTCGCTCAACGTTTCAATTGCTCAAACTCAGAGTACGACAGGTTCCAGCGTCACATCGTAAGCCGCTCACGAGCGACCGCACCTGTAGTCGCTGGCGCTGACTGCGGCCTGGCTTGGTCTACCCAAACTTTGCTCAGAATTCACTCGCCCTTGGTCGCCTCACGCGTAGCCGCGCGCCCATGAATCGTGACCGGACCGGGCATCTCGCTGTCGGTCTCTGCTGAGGTCACGCTATTTCCACTCGCACGGATCGACTCTTCGATTTTCTTCTCGGTAGTTCGCAGCGGATCGTAGGTGACATGAATAGCTCCATTCTCGATGATCACGTCTTGAACTCCGTCGATCGCGTTTAGGGCATCCATGATCGCCTTCTCGTGGGTAGAAGATCCCACGCCCTCGCTCTCAATGCGCGCCACCATGGTTGCGCGCAAAGCTGCCCGGTCCTTATCAGTTTCTTCGCTCACAGATCAATCAATCCTCCAAACATGGTTCGGAACCGCTTACCCCGACGCGCGCACTTATGGCAAACGCAGATCGAAGGAATAGAGCGCCGGAAGTATTGAAGCTGTCACCCACCGCCCGGTCGCTATTGCGCGGCCGATTTCGCACCGCGGCAAGCAGACAAGATGGGCAATAAGAAGCCGAAGTTAGGGCGCGTTATTTCTTTGTCTTTTTCTTAGCGAGCGCGAGGCGCTCCGTCTTTTTTCGGCGTCTTGCGCGTTTCTTTGCGTTATCTCTGCCTTGGCTGTGTCCCATAAGCCTCAACCTTCGCGCGCTTGTCGCGATGTAGCAATGGAGCGAATGGGATGAGCGACATAGAACACGTCGCGACGAAGGGAATGGAGCGACTGGGGCGAGCGACATGGCCGGTAAAGCCGTGAGGTAACGGTCGAGCAAGCGAGATACAATGGAGCTTTTGGGGAAAGCGACATAGAACACGTCGCGATCGGGAATCGCGCGGGTAGACGGCAACGCAGCTAGGGTAGCTGGCGCAAGCACGGGGCAGTGCGAGTGATCAAGGTGAAGCGACGAGGGTAGGAGCGAGTCAACGTGGGTAGCGAACGAGTTTCAACTAGGACGAAACCGAGGTCTGCGTCTGGGCTGTTGCTGCTGCGTTCGATGCGATACCTGCGCCGGCGCATCCTGAACTTGTTTGATCTCGAATGTCCGAAAGAGCGGAGCCAGATCGATCACGTCGTTCGCAGCGGATCTCAATAGGTTCCCGAGATTTGCGGCGACTGACGCGACTTCTACGCGGATTCCGTGCCGGCGTAATTTGATGGCGAGATAAGCAAAATCGGCGTCACCAGTCACCAGGATCACAACATCGGGCTGCATCTCGATGGAAAGCTCGAGCGCATCGATCGCCATCATCACGTCCACGTTCGCCTTGTAATGACCTTCTTCGGCAGGCGCACCATCTTTGGTCACGACCATGAATCCATTGGAGCGGAGCCAATGGACGAACTTGTTTTTCTTGTCACGCTCATCCTGCCAGGTTGCAATGGCAGGCGGCAGTCCGGCATAGACCACCATCTCGATCAGTTCACGTCCGGTGTTTGGCCCAGCGAGAAAATCCCGGAGTTTTAACCAATCGAGCCCGCGTCCCGCTGTCCGCACAGAACTGCCGACATTTGATTCATCCACCAGCACCAACAGTCGTAAACGAGCCTGAACATCTGAATCTTTCCTTCGCACCTGGATTCGAATCAACTACATCCGCGCCGTTCTAGCGAGCATTACTTACTTCCTTAGATGAGATGCGACTTGAAGCGAGCGGACTGTAGTGGCAAGCGTGCCGGCCATGCCGCAGCGGTGCGAAGGCAGGTCCCCTGCGATTATGTTTGTAGCCGCGGCGCCTTGTCACGCTGTAGCCTCGGCGAAAGCGGATGACTGCGGTCTTCTGCTAAACCCGGCGGAATCCGCTTCCCCCGAAAATAATCGCCAGTCCGAGCAAAATGACTGCGACCGGCACAAGCGGCGCGCCGGTGATGTAAGTGAGAAGGACGAAAAGGATCGCGATGACGGCGAGGATTGTGGCGAGGTTGTAGTTCATAGTTTTCCTATCGTGTACCGAGTGGAATTGTCTGCAGCAAGGTTTTTGAACGTAATCGATTTTGCTCGTCGGCTTTTCTTGCCCTACGCGTTCAAACGAAGTACAAGGAACGGCTGCTTCGGAAATTGGATCTTATCCTCCGCGTCGCGTCATCGGGAACAACACAAAAAGAAGTAGACCCGTGATGAAACCGACATCGCCGTCAGTAAAGAAACGCCATGGGAGCCTCGCCACATATCTCGTTCTTGCGATCATCGGGAACTTTGCAACGACGCTCCTCTATCTGCTCGGAAGGGAAGCGATCAAACGCAGCTCGCCGCAACACATCCCGGACTGGGCATTCCCGGTTCTGATCGCTGTGTGTCTCTTTAACCTGGTGTGTGTGATTGCGCTTTTCAGGTGGAAGAAGTGGGGCTTTTGGGAATTGGTCGTGTCAGCCGCAGTTGCGCTTGGCGTAAACGTCGCGATCGGTCTGGGACCCTTAGCTGCTATTGGCGGGATTGTTGCCGTGTTGCTCGTTTACGGCGTGCTCCAGATAGGGAAAGAGAACAAAGGCTGGTCGCAACTCGAATGACCTCGCGCATTGTAGGCCGCTTACGACGCACTAGCGGCGGCTTTCTTTGGAGCCGATTTCGATCAGGCGCTTGGTGAGAAAAACAAGCCCAGCCATCTGGACCCATTCAGAAAGAATGTTGCCGACCACCTGGCCCCACTTGCTCTCCGCGTCCATCGACACATAGAGGAAGGCCCATCCAATGCCCGTGATCACGATGAATATCAAAAGCGAATGCCGATGCAGAAAATCGAGCCACGCGGAACGCTCTTTCCCTTTAACCGGCCGGCTCTCAGTCGATCCGACTTCATACAAAAATTTCGTTCCCAGGATAATGACCACTGAGCCACTCCAATCGGCAACGGCATTTCCAAAAAATGCGCCCAGATGAGTTTTAGGATCCAGCATTCGATATCCAACGATCCAAACGATGAGCAGCCCGACCGCAACCATGCTCAGCGAATGGCGGTAAAGAAATGAGCGACGATGTTTGGCCATGTGGAACTATTAGCCTTTCGGCTGCTCCTCGCTTGCAAAGATACGACCCCCATCTTCTCATTCTGAGGTCATCACGACCCGAGCGAATGAGTCAAGAACTTCGGAGTTGAGACGCGATCCCACCACAAACGGCATTGGACTAAAGACCTATTTGCGACTCTCCGCACTGCTGGTAAAATCATCTTTGATTACGTCATCCGACGTCCCAACGCACTTTCTGCCGGGTGAACAGCCGGCTGAAAGGCTTAACCTTCGCTGAGACACCGCTTAGCGCGATCTCCAGATTCACCTGGAGCTCCAGGACATCTGATGCGAGGCCGCCGTTCGAGGCGCCTCGCGAGGATGGTTCCTCGTTCCGGCGGATTTAGAAGAGTCAACCTCTAAAGAAAGGCCGTTTATGAAATTCGTTAGTCTCAAAACACAGCGGAATCATCGGCGCGGTAAATTAAATAAGCCATCGCGCGCCACCACCTCTGAACCTTTCGCCAAGCCAATGGCCATATTTCATCAAATCCACACGTACACTGAGCTCCGGCAAAAGATTCACGACGACCTCCGGGTCCAACATCCCGAATGGGTCCAGCCAGATGGCAAATCTCCCATGTGTGATTCTTACGAGGCGCGCCTCGTGGAACTACTCACTACTCTGAAGCGAAGAGAATCCATCCAGCCTATTATCGATCCGCATCGTCTTCTCGAACAGGGAGCAAACTGACTCGCGCAATTGTAGCGAGCGGACTGTCGCGGCAGGCGTGTCGCCTGCGATGCGCTGCTTGCCACGCCGTAGTCGCGAGATTCCGTCACGCAGGCGGGTAGTGGTGGTCCCCGCGTTGAACGCAGTCTCCCGCCTTACGCGTCAACAGCCTTCGGTAGAGCTTCGGTAGGAGGAGGTGGTTCAGGTGCGGGTGACGGTGTTTCTTTCCTTTGTGCCATTCACAACTCCTGAGCCAAGAATCAAAGGTAGTCGAGCAAATAATCTACAGGCCGGAACACCGGCCGGCGCAATCGAACCTGCCGCTGGAGAACCAATCTTTCCACAGCAGTATCATTAGCCGCTTACGGTGCATAAGCGGACCCACTGTATCGACAGGCGTGCCTGCCATGCCGGAGCTTCTAGCGAAGGTAGGTCGCCTGCGATTTACCTGTAGCCTGCCCGCTAAGTTTATCCGCCGCGGCGGGCAAAGAATTTCGGAACTGTCGCTGATTGCGGCCTTCTGTTTGACGGACTCCTGATCGCTGTTTCAACCGGAGCGTCTCTGCGCTCAAAGTTGCAGGCGGGTTCAATCCACGGCTCTATGGACGCTGACAGCATTCGCAGTTTTTCCGGGGCACAACGCTAATCACAACGTGCGTGGTGACGCCACTCTGCTAGCGTGCACCAATATGCGACAACTGGCTTTTGGGTTGGTTCTTGGGTTGGGGTGCTCTGCTTTTGCGCAAATGGCGCCGATCGCGGATCGGGTTGCGAAGCAGAACGCGCTCTTTGAGGAGTATTATCAAGCGGGGCTGAAGAACTTTCCGGAGCGGGCAACATCGTACGGCGACTACCGTTACAACTCACAAGCCGTGCAAAACCAAAAAGCGAAAACCTGAGAGTGAACGTCGAAGTTTCATCTCATTGTTGTAGCCGCTGTCGCTGACTGCGGCCTTCTGCTTTGCAACGCAAGCACTATCTCTTTGTCTGCATCAATCGTCGGGCTGACGACAACCCGAAAGGATGCTGCGCGCTGAAGGATTCGGAAGAAGTGTATAGAGCGTTGAAAGGGGAGGTTGCCGCGCGCGGACTTGCAAAGCTGGAGGCTCGCGTGTGCACATCGAGCTGCCTCGATCAATGTGCAACCGGCGTGACGGTTTTAGTCGAACCGGATCACTTTTTTTACGGGCGCGTCACGATCGCGGACGTCCCGGAGATTGTGGATGGACTCGTCAAAGATCAACCGGTCAAACGGCTCGTGATTACCGCAGAATAGTTGTAGTGGCGGCTGTGTCAGCCGCGAAAACATTGTAGCCCGCCTTAGCGGGCCGCCGACTGCAGTTTCAGAAACTGATCACGTTCCGAAGGAGCCGAACGGATGTCGGCTGCATCATGAGTTGAGGTTGCAGTTTGAATGTATCTGCTGAATCATGTGTTCATGAGCAAGGTCGAACGAGTGGAGAGCGAGTTGCGCAAGCTTTCGCAGGCAGAGCTCCGACAAGTCCGCGAATGGCTGGACAACATCATCGAGGACGAACTGGAATTCACCTCCAAGTTCGAACACTCCATCCAACAGGCCGAGCGGGACATGGCCGAGGGAAATGCTGCGCGCGTGCGTGAGCCTGACGCTCCGTGAGCGCAGCAACCCAGGTTTATTACGCAAGTTTCGACGCCGTCTTCCTCAAGCTGCCACCGGCTCTGCGCGGGCGTATCGAACAGAAGATCGATGAGATCGGCTTACTACTACCGACCTATCCGCACTACCGACTCAAAGGCTCGAATCGGTACCGTGCTCGGATCGGCGACTATCGAATCATTTACACTTTCGATTTACGGCAGAATAAGATTCATCTGCTCGCGATTGGTCATCGCCGGGAAATCTATCGCAACATCTAACAGGCTACTCCGAGGATCCATTACATCCAATTGAGGTGCGACATCTATCATAAGCCGCTCTTGATGCGTGAACGATTGCCGCTTGCCACGCTGTAGCGGCGGTCGCCGCGGCGACCGCAAAAAAACTGCGGCGCTGCCCGAAACAATCGCCACGGAAGTTGCTCGCTCAATTTTCGCTGTCTCGCGAACGCGATGTCGCTAACATCATAGCCTGATGAGTGTGCAAGATTCTGACGCTACGATGGCTGTGTTCCTCGACCTGGAAAACATCGCGCTGGGCGCGCATGACGCGGACTTCCCCGCGTTCGACATCCGCAAGGTGCTCGAGCGTCTGCTGCTCAAGGGCCAAATCGTAGTCAAGAAAGCCTATTGCGATTTTGAACGCTACAAGACGTTTAAGCGGGGACTGCACGAAGCGGCGTTCGAGCTCATCGAGATCCCGCATGTGCGCCAGTCGGGCAAAAACTCCGCCGACATCCGCATGGTCGTCGATGCGCTCGATCTCTGTTACACCAAGAGTCACGTCGACACTTTCGTCATTATTAGTGGCGATTCGGATTTTTCGCCGCTCGTCAGCAAATTGCGCGAGAACGACAAGACGGTCATCGGTGTCGGCGTCAAAAGGTCCACGTCCGATCTATTCATCAGCAACTGCGACGAATTTATTTACTACGACGATCTCGTGCGCGTGGAGCCAGCAAAGAAACGTCCCACCGTTGCTGCGACCGCGCCAGCAGCGAAAACTGGTAAAGATCATCGACCTTCAATCGACGGAGCGCTCGATCTTCTGAGGAAAACCCTGGAAGCGCTGCGCGCTGAGCGTGGCGAGGATTATCCGATCCGCGGTTCACTAATGAAACAGGCGATGAAACGTCAGAACCCCGGCTTCAACGAGCGAGCACATGGGTTCCGTGCCTTCAACGAACTCCTCCTCGAAGCGCAAAAGCGTGGGCTGCTAAAGCTGGAGCGCGACAAACAGGCCGGTAGCTACATCGTCCACGCGACTGAGTAGCCAGGCGCCCTCACGGATGGGTGCAAACTCGACATCGCGCCATTAATATCAAATACGATTTCGGCGAATCTAAGTCTTGCTCGTGTGGGGCGGCAGAAGAATCATACGGGTGAATTGCAGGATGCCTGCGGCGAGCTGAAACGCGATGCCGAGAAAGAAGATCCAGAAAAGATTCAAGAAAGCCGCGTTAAGGATCTGGCAGACGATTACGCCAGTGCCGGCGATCGCCATGATATAAAAAGCGTAGCGATAAGTGCCAATATCCCGGACCACTTCCGACCCGACCTTCGCGAGCTTGCGTCCGTTGATAATGAGAAAGGGTAACTGCGCAAGAGTGGCGAACACACTGCACCAACCCCAGATCCACGCCGGCGCGGGTTTAACGGTGAGCACGAGAATACCAAAGAGACAGCAAATTAGCGGGGTCGCGGAATTCGCCAGCAGAAGCCACAACCGATACTTGTCGATGGGCGCCCATTCATGCAACGAACCTTCGCGGAAGGCGACCACCACTCCGGCAAATCCGGCCAGCGCCACTGCGATTTGGGCGGCGGTCGACAGGGCTTCACCCGGTTCCATCGCTTTGGATTAGATAGGATTCAGGCGACGCGGACAAACACGAAGTTCTGGAGCGGCTGCGATTCCTTTACGTATCACGTTCTCAACATATTCTTGCGTCCGCTTCAACGCTTGAACGCTTCAACCCTTTCACCCCAGTATACCTCGCTATTAGGTCAATGTCTGCGATTGGTACCACATCCCCTTGGAGCCTTGCCCACCTGCGGCTATGCGCTTTCCATCATCGATCGTCATTGCCGTCATTCTGCTTCCGCCTCGCAGGCAATTCCGTCGCGGCCCACGAAACAAATAATTATGGCCGTGGTGGGAGCGTTAAGCGTTGTCGTTTACTTGATCTTCTTTCGCTAACGAAAAGGCGCTGAGAGAACGAATCAGTCCTCGATGGGGAGTGCAGTGAGCTTGCCAGTTCCGGCATTGATCCTCGTCTTTGCGACTCCTAAACGTATTGGACTAAGGTCCTATGTGCGGCTGTCGGCAGTACTGATAAAATCATCTCCGATTACGTCACTCGACGTTTCAACGCATCTTTAGCCTTCCTCAAAAAAGCTTCAGGGCTGGACCTTCGCTGAGACATCGCTTAACGCGATTTCCAGGTATAACCGGAGCCTCGAGCCAGTCTGTGCGCCAATCCTCTCCAAGAGGAAAGTTCGCCACGGGAGGATATCAGTTCCATGCCGCCTGGGTATAACCAACCAACAAGAAAGAAAACCAAAATGAAGTTCACGAAAATATTCAATGTGGCGATCATAATCGCCGCGCTCGCAGGCACAGTCAGCGTTTGTCCCGCGCAAAATTCAGCGTCCGCAGCGGGGACTACTGCCACTGCGCCGTACACGGAAGGTGGAGTCTGGCAGATCACAATGGTCAAGACGAAGACTGGGATGTCGGATGACTATCTCAAAGCCCTTGCCACGATATTCAAATCCACCAATGACGAAGCGAAAAAGCAAGGCATCATTAAGGATTACAAAATCCTGATCGGCGACGCTGCTACCCAGCAGGATTACGATATTCTGCTCATGATAGAATATCCCAACATGGCAGCGTTGGATGGCCTGCGCGAAAAAACAGACCCGATCGGCGCCAAATTGGTCGGCAGCGAAGATCAGCAGCGCCAACTGGCGGTCAAACGCTTGGAAATCCGCGAGATCATGGGTGACAAGACCATGCGCGAAATTACACTGAAATAGTTCTTGGACGTGCTGCCTTCCCGGAAGTCCGGGAAGGCGGCATCTCCAGTGCGTGCTGACGTTCGATTCATCCACCAGCAGCAACACTCTGGAACGAGCGCGAGCGCCCGAGTCTTTCTTTCTTACCTTACCTGGACACAAATCAACTACATCCGCGTAGTTCTAGCGCGCTGGTTGGACGATCCCGTGTTTCTCGGCCCAGTCCCAAAGCGCGGCGAACTCTGTCGGAGGCTGTTTGAGCGTTCGTCCGAAATGCGCACGGTGTTCGGTTAACATCTTTCCAAACGTCATTCCGTCAGCTCCGCCACAATTCGGATCGGCGCCGCGCTCGAGCAGGGCCAGCGCATCGGCATAAGCGAGCTTGTCGTCGAGTCCCATTTTCGTGCGGTAAAGCAACAACGGGTAACCCGAAGAATCCGATCCATCCTCCGGCATCGCGGAATTGACATCGGCACCGTGGTCGAGGAGCAGATCAAATCGCGATCGCGCCTGATCCGGGTAGTAACCCAAATACCAGTTCTTGAGAATCATTGGCTCACCGAACTCATTGCGAGCGTTCGGATTTCCACCCGCCTCCAGCATCGCGCGGAGAACGGGCGCCGACGCATGCACCGCGTTGGCCATTGCGAAGGAGTCTCGCTTGCCATTGGTGTAGTTCGGGTCCGCGCCGAGCGAAAGCAAAGTTCTGACCGCCTCGGCTAATTCAGGGCGCCGCCACGATTGCGTCATGGCGAAGTAGAGCAACGTCGTGCCGTCACGTCCGGGCGTCTGCAAATTCGGAAGCGCCTTCGCTGCCGCGCGGATCGCGTCTTGATCGTTTTTTACGATCGCTTGAGCGACAGCAAACAGCGCCGGCTGATCGCCAAAGTCCCATTTCCCCGAGCGCTGCTCCTCCCGTATCTGGCGCTGATGCCTCTCGCCTCTTTCCATGGACACAAAAAAAGCAACGAACAAACAGACTACGGCGCCAACAGCGAGCGCCAGGCAGATTCCTCCGATTAAAAGGATTTTCTTCGCCACGTTGTGTCTTAGCGCTTCCTATCGCCAGCTATTTGGGTAGTCATCGACAGGGGGTTGAAACTCGCTCGCTGCCCACGTTGACTCATGTGCTCCCGCCCATTTGAAACTCGGTCGCGTCCCCGCTTCCTCGCCGCTGCCCTCGCGACTTTGCCTTCTATGTCGCTTTTCCCAAAAGCTCCATTCGACCTCTCGGTTTTGCCCATCCATGTCACTCGCGTTCCCGCGGCTCCATTCACTCGCTGCTAGCCTTACAGCTTTACCTTGATCACTCGCACTGCCCGTGCTTGCGCCAGGTCGAGCCGACTTGCGTTCCCTAGCTGCTTGCCGTCTACACGCGCGATTGAAACTCGTTCGCTTCCCAACTCACTCGCCGCTACCCACCGCGGCTTTGCCTTCAATGTCGCTTTCCCCAAAGCTCCATTCCCTTCGTCGCGACGTGTTCTATGTCGCTGATCCCTCGGCTCCATTCACCTGGTTGCATCGTTTTGATTAGATAGGATTCAGGCGATGCGGACAAACACGAAGTTTGTGGGGCGCCGCTATCGCTTCAGATCGGCTGCGATTTGACCCTCGTTATTATCTATCATAAGCCGCTTATGGGCGGGTAGTAGCAAGCGCCACGCCGACCGCGAGGCTTCTGTTCACGATGAGATCGAATCCCGCGTCACGAATTCTCGATACCACGCAAATCGGTCGTCTGATCGCGTTTTCTTCCGCCACCGATGTAACGATTCAACGCTTTAACGATTCAACCCTTCAATTCTGCCACCCGGTATTCCTCGCTATTAGGTCAATGTCTGCGATTGGTCTCTTGTGTCACTGGAGTCTTGCCCCACCTGCGGCTACGCGCTTTCCATCGTCAATCATCATTGCCGTCATTGTGCTACCGCACCGCGAGCAATTCCGTCGCGGCCCTTTGATGCGAAACACCTGCAGCAAATCATTGTGCCGGTCGTGGTGGCGTTAGGCGTTCTCGTTTACTTGATCTTCTTTCGCTAACGACAAGGCGCTGAGAGACCTTTCCTCTGAGGGTTTGCCTTCCCAGGATATGCAAGTCGGTTCCCATTTAGATGAATGCGCTGTCGTACGGCATTCTCACGAAAATCAAATAATCGGATGGTGTTGTTGAATTGATCGCAACCTTGGTTTGGAATAGCTTTTGATCAATGACCGCTAGTCAGATCATTGAGGAGATTAAGCGACTCGATCCTAAAGAGCAGTTGGGTGTCATTCGTTTCGCCTATCAGCTCGACGCCGAACGCAAGCTGAGTGGGAACGAATTGTCCGGGTTGGCCGAACAAATGATTAATGCCTGTGACGAGCTCGAAGCGGCAAGAATTCGTGACCTCATAATGCGCGGATTTTACGGCCAACGCCGAGATGCCTAAGATTCGGCGGCGGAACCTTCCGCCTGCATTGTTGCATCATCTTCTCGATCGTATTCGATCACGTGAAATCTCGTCGGATCAACTCGGCTTGTTGGCTGAATGGCTCGACACGGAACCCGAAGTGCCAAACGAGAGATGGTTCAAGCGGTTTCCTGCAATGATTGTGTGCGGGGAAGGCGAACTGGTAAAAACGTTTTTGACCGCAAACCAAACCCCGACAGGAAACGAAATCTCCTAATCTGTGGCTGACTGCGGTTCCCACACGCGCGGGCGTTTCTTGCGCACATGGCGCGCTGGGCACGACGCGAAGACTTCAGAGTTTTGGAGTTTAAATACGACTCGATTTGTCTCTGAGCCATCATAAGCCGCTTACGATGCATGAGAGGTTGCTGCCTGCCACGCCGTAGTCTTCGGGTACAATCGGACGAAGGCGCGGGTAGTAGCGCTGTGTCAGCCGCGGTTGTAGCCGCTGGCGCTGACTGCGGCCGCGGCGCGTCCGCTCAAATCACAGCGTCGTGAGTCCGGAAAGCGACGCGAGAGTGGCACCCGCGGCGCCCGCGGGAGCCCACCACGTCTGATCGCCGACGATCCCATCCACGTGGATAGCCCGATCCTGTTGGTAGGCCTTGACAGCAGCTTCGGTCTTAGGCCCGAAATCACCGTCCAGCGGACCAGGATCGGTCGCAGGAGTTGAATACTTCTTGAGACCTTGTTGTAGCGCTGTCACGACACTGCCTGTCGCACCACGAGCTAATGCCGGCGTATTTGGATCGGCTGGCAACGCCTGCCATGTCGCTGGCCCGACGATGCCGTCCACCGCCAAACCTGCGCCTTGTTGGAAATCTTTGACAGCCTGTTCCG